>Ga0080006_1142617_pt1 | contig 11894 bp, 5 predicted proteins | sample RS3BMetagenome_FD_69209 | JGI IMG/M metagenome (GOLD analysis project Ga0080006, IMG submission 69209) | Ferric oxide microbial mat and aquatic microbial communities from Rainbow Spring, Yellowstone National Park, USA - RS3B (SPADES... ...
GAGCATCGAAGTGCGGCGTCATGCTCATCCATGGAGACTCGCAGTGCATTCGCAATCGCTCGTGGCGGTTGCAGAGTCAGGAAATTCCAATCGTGGAAAAATATCGCTACCTGGGGGTCTGTCTCACGCCGACGCTCGACGAAAAGGCACACATCGACGAGATGATCGCCAAGATGCATAGACGTACAGCGATCGCACGCCCATTCCCATCCGACCCCTCTATCCCCTTAGCAATCCGTACCAGGGCACGAAGGATGTGTATCATCCAGCCTGCGACCTGGGGTGCTGAATGGTGCGGCATGAAGCACCCAAATGCCTCGCGTCTGCAGACAGCCGCCAACATGGCAATGCGACCCGTTGTTGTCGTTGGATGCTCAATGCAGAGCAGAGCGACCAACCCGCCTGGCACTCGGACTTGAACTCCAAATACCCTCGACAGAGGCGATAGCAGCAGGCTGCCGGGCATGTATACGGGCCAAAGGGCCCAGCATGTGCACCTGGTTCAGTCGGATTCTCATGCAGACCCCAACGCACCGCGAGAAAACTTGGATGAAATCGACGCAGATTTAGCTGAGGCGCCTCTTAGGCGAAAATACGCTCCACTCGTTCCCCAGAAATATAGAATTCTCCCGTCGCCTCAAGCGAACGGTCCAAACACCAATATGGGAAAGTAGACACGGTACCAGTCGCGCCAGTAACGCCGGCTTGACTCTATACCGGAACTACAACCTAGCATACACATGCAAGTACTGGTAGGAGGCGCTGGAATTCCCGGGACTTGCTCGAGGTACCCAGTTGCTCGCCAAAATCCGCGTTGGTGGCTTCCGGCTGGCAGCACCGTCTCTAAGCCGGATAGGAGCACTGGAATCGCACTGGGAGTTACACTGACCCTGCTGAGGAAACGAGACCCCCGAAACGCTGACATATTTGGGCTTACAGTGCCCGCGCTGGAAACAGGAGCGCAGCGAGCTCCTTGAAGGACAGCAGCAGCTGGGCATCACCTTGATAGCCAAACGCCGGACACTCACTTTGAGTGTAGCACTGGCAACTGATGGTCCGCTAACCGAGCCTCAGCGCTCATTAATGGCGAACAAACTCACATGCTACCTTCTGGGCAAAAGGTCCAGCGAATGGGATGCGCACACGGGTTTAGTGCTCTTTGTGCCTACCCACTGTGGTGGGTCTCAAGCACAAAACCGCATTGCCAACCAAGAACGCGTTCCATGCATGATCACGAAAGAGAGAGGCGGCTCCCAGGATATATCCTAATAGCCAAGTTTCTCCAGCGTGTCGTGCAGCGAAGACAGGCCTGCATCCGCAGACTGTCCAAGCACAAACTGACGATGAGACCCGATTCTACGTCGGGTGAAGCACCCCTCGAGTCGACGCCTTCTGGGGTATAGAAAAGCTGCTCTAGCTCGATGACCTATCTGCTCCAGCGGTTAAGTTCCCAAGGCGGATGATTAGGTTAGTTACTAGGCACACACGAAAGGACGTATGAAACGACCAGAATATCCGAGAATCAGTATAGGTAATGTAAATTGGAGGTAGGTTGTTTGATGGATACTTTAGAGTGCACTGAAGAAAAACACAAAAAAAGAGAAAGAAAAGAAAACTGCGCATAATCGGCGAACGCTGCCCCATGTAATCATTTCGTCAAATGAGATAATAACCGGTTCCGTACGAGTTCCGAGTATCGACGTCGCGATGCGGCGCGTCGATGCGTTCTGGGACGTGCGTCTGCAAACCTCCAATGCCATCATCTGGTCATCATGCTTCCCGTGTCCCAAGCATGCGCTGGGCCATCACACAACGGTTTGATCGAAAATTTCCAGAGGAGCTCGGACACCTCGATGCGCAGTCAGCGGAGCTCCGTCGAACACGTGCCTGGCAACGTGCCTCGAGACGAGGCGAGGCGTGACCTCATCGAGTAGGAAGCCACGCGATCCTTGATGGCGTGCTGCATCTCAGCTTTGTTTCAAAGATGCTCCTCATCCATACATGGTAGCAGATACGTCTAAACGACGACCCTAGGTTTCGCTTGACGCTGCGAAAGTTTTCCTTCTTATCCCACTGCATCATCTCTAAGCGGATTTGGTTACGTTCTTTCTCCGGTGGGTTCTGTGATTTCTCGTTTACTAGGCGAGATGGCATCGATCTGGTCCCTGTACCACATATATTTTTCTCCTCGAGATTCGGACGGATTCGGTCGACGATGGTAATGAAACTCTCCTTTTCTGTCTATTTCTTCTACGATTCCCATATACGTTTTTGGGACGGTATCCGTCCGCAGCACGCTAGGAGACCGACGTTCGTTGCATCACTCCGCCTCGCTCACGAGCAGAGCAGCAACCGAGCAATTCTGAGCTGGTGGAGCCAGCGCATGACTTGTGGAATATCGTTGTCACATACGCGACCGACATAACTATTGAACCGTGCGCGAAGCAAGAACATGAGAGAACAGAGCAGACGGCTTCGACTGGATTGAACCAAGGGAAACGGGCAGCGACGACGAACAGCTCTTCGCCGATTTCAGCTGCGCAATCCTCGACCGATTCCGAGTGATGGTAACCAACGTTATTCAGGAGCAGGACAGGAGGATGTGCGACGCACAAGCCGCGACTGCTGCATCGAAAAAGCATGACGCGTTGAACGATCACGTCCGTTTGACGATTTGCAGGCGACCACATGATGGCAACGCCGCTGGTGCTGACGTTGTCGGATTGCTCGCGTATCTGTCCTTTACGAGAAGCGCTTTGCTGTTCTTTGAGTACCCAGGTAGATATCTGCGATTTCTCTCGAATAAAATCTCATCACACGAGCCGTGCCCCCGTTCCTCGTGCAGCATGCGTTCGCGTTTCAGCACGAGCTCGATGGTGTGTGTCGATGAACGCGCACCGCACTCCCACAGAAGCGTGCCTTTCACTTTGTACATCCGAGTCGCATCATCGCAGATCGACGCAACCGTACAAAAACGTCCCCTTTTGTGGCCTTTTCTCATCGTATTCCGTAGAGAACACTTGGAATGGAATCGATGGACCTGGAGACCGACGTGTAGATAGTTTTTGAAAAGTTGTGTTTCGAGTGCATGACGCTCAAGGTAAGGAATAAGAGAAGGATGGTTAATCAACCTGCAGACGGCAGAATCACTGAATTGTAGAGGTAATGCCCTTTTTCGCACGCTAGCAGTTACAGCATAAAGTCTTTCCGCAACCTTTCTCGAATCTACTGCAGCCATTTCTCTTGTTGAGTAGCTGCGAGAGAACCAACAACAACGACAACAACAACAACAAAATAAGTTCCGGTACAGATGTTCCGTTCTTCACTGCTCTGAGAGTAACGCCGAGGGTTGCACGCTCTTGTCCGGGGGCCAGACGGATACCTTCGACTGAGTCGACCACCAACATCACCATCATTGGCGACGTGCAACCTCATTTCAAAGAGCGGCGAATCTCGGCGTCGATTCAGACTGAGGACGCCTGTGGTTGCCTGCTCGCTGTTGCCGGTTTTGACGATCCGTCGTGCTTCGGTTCGGTGCTTGCATTCGGTGATGCAGGTGGATCCACCCATACACCGTCTTCCTTCATTAACTTGATGAGCTCGGCAACGCCTTGGTTTTCGGGAACCGTTCGGATCTCCTCACGGCCGCGGTACAGACTGATCTTTCCGGGGGTCTTTCCGACATAGCCATAATCCGCATCGGCCATCTCGCCGGGGCCGTTGACAATGCACCCCATGACGGCTATGCTGAGTCCCGGCATGTGTTTGGTAGCATCGCGAACTTTGTGAAGAACCTCCTCGATATTAAATAGCGTGCGTCCACACGAAGGACACGCGACATACTCAACCATGGTGCGCCGAAGGCCCAGGGCCTGAAGGATTCCATAACAGACCGGAATTTCCTTGACTGGATCCTCGGTTAACGAGACTCGGATTGTATCGCCGATACCCTCGGCCAGTAGGCCACCAATGCCAATGCTGGACTTGATGCGGCCGTATTCCCCGTCGCCGGCTTCGGTTACACCTAAATGGATAGGATAGTCCATACTCTCCTGATCTAGACGCTTCGCGAGCAAACGATATGCAGCCATCATCACGGGCACTTTGCTCGCCTTCATGCTGATCACCAGGTTATGAAAGTCGAGCTCGCGGCATACACGAATGCACTCGAGCGCGCTCTCGACCATACCCTCGGGTGTGTCGCCGTACGTGAAAAGCATCCGTTCTGATAGGCTGCCATGATTCACGCCGATGCGCATTGCTTTGTCTTGCTCTCTCAGCGAGAGAATGAGTGGCTTCAGCGTCTCCTTCAGTTTCTGTGCTGCTGCCTCGAAGTCAGCACGGCTGTACTCGGTTCGATTGGGGTCAGGCTTTTCGAATACATACAAGCCAGGGTTAATGCGCACCTTATCCACGTGTTTCGCCACCTCTAATGCGATGTTCATGCCGTTATGGTGCACGTCGGCAACCAGCGGTACATCGCGGTACGTTTCACGCAAACGTTGCTTTATGAAACCGACAGCATGCGCGTGCGCCATGGACGGAACCGTAAGCCGAACGACCTCACAGCCCGCCTCGTGCAAGCGCCTGATGGAGGCCACGCATCCCTCAATATCCAAAGTGTCCTCATTGATCATGCTCTGAACCACAACCGGGTTGCCACCGCCGATGTACACGTCGCCGACGCGTACGGCTCGAGTCTTGCGGCGGGGAATCGAACCGGTCAAGTCAAGGTTTACGAGGCCTGACTGATCACTCAGCGCATCTTTGGGTTTCGGTATTGGCGCCGTGGGACGTGCCGGACCCACAACCTTCGCGCAGAGTGGCAAGCGCGCGCTGCGGACGCGACGTTGCTGGGCGTGTGGCGCCGCTGCTGCGCTGCGTTTCCGCGCTGCACCTGCTTCCAGCAGTGGCAAAAAACTCCCGGTTCGGCAGCTCGCACCAGACAAGAGCACCGTCGATACAAACGCGCTTTGCGGAGCACTCATCGAACTTGAGGTTGTACAGACGAGCGTTCTACGCGGTGAATAGCGTGCGTTACACGTACGATGATCGGTAACCGTGCGCGCAAGAGTACAGCTGGCGACGAGTGGGAAGCGCGCGCGATCCATTCGCTTGGCCAGCACCGGCAGACGTCCATATCCTTTACTTTTGTCTTATAAAATACAGTTTCATTTCGAGCGTCGCAGCATGCACAGACACTTCCCTCTTCGCATATGACACGTCTTTGACAAGTACAGAAGGCTACCCTTGACACCCTTCTCCGTTTTCGCTCCCAGTATCTGGAACCGCGACTATGGCTCTTCTGCTGATCAATCCCGGGCGATGTGAGCATCGCCCGCTGTGCACGAAACCGCATGCTGTTCCATTCGATGGAGGATGAAAGAACAGAAACTAACCACTGACTAGCAACTCGATAACAGTTTCTTTCGACCTTGACAGTACGCGTTGAAATGGGGAAAAGCTTCCATATCTTCCAAATTTTACCTTCTAGGCGGAAGGTCCCGCGAGCCGGACGAGTCTGCGGTGCTAGCTAGTGCTTCATGCTTCCTCCAGTGGCAGGTGCAGTGGCGAGACCTGCACAAGTCGTCCGCAACGCATTTCATCTAGGACTAGACGCAGCAAAGCTACATCTGGGCGTCGCCCTGGTCGCAGTGGACTCCCAGTATATCGCTTCGCGCTGCTGCAGGCTCCTAGAATGCTGATGTTCGGGGACCCCGCGTCGGATGAACCACGCCTCGAGCCGACGCCCTCAGTGGTATGCCACAGCTATTCTGTCGCCATGCAGCACCTGCTTCAGCGGTGGAAGCGCTACGGCGGGTGCTCACGGCAGACTAGGTGCACGATAGAACATACAAAACGACCAGCACATCCGAAAGGAATTACAAATCATGAAACTCGGTGGCAGGTGTAGCAGTGCAATGAACGCTCGCCCGAAAGCCAATACCCACCATCAATCCGTGATCCATGGTCAATGCAGACGTGTTGCCAGCGGCAAAAATCGCCTGCATGATGCGCAAAGCGCCACCCGCTCTTGGGGGCATTCAAACGCATCCACCTTTGTCGCAAATTAAGGATCCCACTGCCCGCACGGCGGCGCCAGCAACTGCGCCATCGCGGATCGACGGCGCGAACGCGCGGCGCCGAGTCGGCCATTCGCCAAGAACAGCAGCGATCTTGGAACGCTTGCTAGGGCGCGCGCCCTGCACCAGGGCGGCCCAAAGTGCGCGGGCACGATGGCGTGCCTCGCAGCCGAGGCAAACACTGCGCACGGCGGGTCGGGGCACTCTGACCCAGTCGCTGCTGTTGTTGATCACAGGACCGAGGCTAGATGCACGACCTCCAACCGAAGCGGTATACGCTCAACGGATAGCTATGGTTTGTCGTTGTGCATAGCGTGACGCAGCTACTCGACTCTGCGTACTTACTACGGATTGCCATTCATTCTTCACGTTTGATACCGCATTTAAATCATGAAGAAAGCGCTGGCATTACTTCTTGTTGGTATGATGGCCACTGCTGGTGTGGCACAGGCATCTGAGGTCATGGAAAACGAAGGTGCTGTCTTCGAGGAAGCTCCACTGGAAACGACGGAGCATATGTACTATCAGGATAATAAGAAGCCCTTCTACGTCAACAACCAGCCGTCATACAAGCCGAAATACAAGAACTACTACCAGAAGAAGAACTTTTATCAGAAGCAGACCTACATCTACACGAAGCAGCCTATCTACACCAAGCAGCCTATCTACACGAAGCAGCCTATTGAGACGAAGCAGCCCATCTACAAGAAGCAACCCATCTACACGAAGCAGCCCATCTACACCAAGCAGCCGCAATATGAAAAGTCGTACCAGCCGCAGTACAAGCAGAAAGAAGTGAAGACGTACATTCCTCTGAAAGAACAGAAGCAACAGCAAGTATACCAAAAGCAAAACAACTACCAAGCAGAGAAAGAGTACTATGCGCTGAAGAAGCAGTACAAGGGCGAGCAACAGAAAAAATATCAGAATGAGAAGAAAAAGCCGTACCTTTCGAAGAAAAAGTTCTACGGCGAGGAGAATAACAATCAGTACTACTGGTAAGCTAGCTAGCTAGCTGCTGACGGGACGCCGATGGAATCGCGTGCGGGCGGGTGTTCGGCTTCCTGCACAACCGAAGCACCGCATCGTTCCAGACTACAGCGGGCGCAGGTCCACTACTGGCGAAGGGTTCACAGCTGGAAATCCGATGGCATTGTGGTCCGCGGGCGCGACTAGGCAGCATTCTCTGAGGAGGCTCGTTGTAAAATGGACAGGAACCTGTTACGAATCCACTCACATACCAGGCAACACTGAGTTCAGCATTCAGTGGAACAGGTCGTCGAATTCGGGCGGGAACGCTCGAGCTCCGGTCGCTTTTCTGTGGCATCATCAGCGCCAGCCTCTGCGGGACTGCTCAGTGACTGCTTCCGTTTCCCCTCTCTGATGTCCGGCTTGCAATACGCCAGTCTCTCTTGTCTCCAAAGCTCCGATATTAGTAGTCGTTGAGGAATGTTGATGGCAGCGTTCCAGTCCCGATTTCACCGCTTGTGGATGTTTTCAACGCATTTCATTCACAGGCGGAAGATGCGATCTGCGATTCGCAACCCATTGTCATCGTCTTTGAACGCAGCGTCGGTGCACCGTTCGCGGTGGTTATACACGCGCATGGTTAGTTGTTCCCATATGCTCACCACAGAGACTCGAGCACTTTCGAGCGCCGCCCTGTGGTCCGTGAACACCTGCTTCACCGCTCGGCAGCTACCCGAGATGGGCACGGAAGGCTGCACCCGATGCCAAACCTTCGGTTCGGGGGCTTCTCTGGTCGATGCCCTCGGCGAGTACGCCGTCCGCTGCAAACGCTAGCGCACGCAGTTCCTTTCGATGGAAGATTTCTGGAACGCTGTGTTGCATATGATAAAACACGTACCGAAAGCACAACCCAGGGCGGAGAACACGTCGAGAAACTTCGGTCCGTCTGCGCTGCCTTGGTGCGCAGCTGTGACGGACACTCCACTGGGAGCGATCGCTGCGATGATTCGGGTTCAATTCCAAGACCCTTAGCCAGGAGTCCAGAGCACACAGGACCGTGTTTTACGCATATCCGGTGAGACGTTTCGTGCTGGTGTAGAATACCAGGACGTCGATGGCCACAGAAAGATGAGGATTTGTCTGTTGAACGGATTCGATCATTGGCCGTGATCAGTTCAGTGGGCGTGCAGCCTGGTCTAATGAGCAAGTCGTCGAGTATGTTTCGTCATCAATCCAGTGCAGCGAATCGTTGCGCCCATGATTCGCTTTGGAGCAGAGAGATCGAAGCATTGGAAGATGTATGATTTTAGCATGCCGTGCGTATGGAAAGGAGAACAGTGGTGGCTTCTTCGTACGCATTGAAAGATGATATTGGTTATTCAACGAACTCATATCCAAGAGTGTCGCGAATCATCTTCATTCCGGTAATGTCATGAGTTTCGGTGGCAACGCGTCAACGGAGCTACCTCTGATGCACGATCAAGCATCCCAAAGCGACGTATGGATCTGTATGCCCTTATTGCTGCTCTTGGAATGATGACGCTGTACATCTAGGTAAAAGCCCCGAGAAAGATTCGAAAGGCAGGAATAGAGCAATCCGTTCAGTATTCCATTTACATCTGACACGAGCGGAGCCATCAGCACCGATTACCTGCCAGCAGGCTCGAACATGCTGCGCAGATCGGCGAGCGTCAGAGCATGTGTATCGAGCATGTCGGCTGGGGGACGTGCTCGACACTGCCCTGTAGACTGGTGCTGCTGCTGCTGCTGCTGCTGCCAGACATGACTCGCGCTGATCGCTTGTACCTGCTCCTCGACGGTACCCTGCACCACATAGCGATGAACATACGTGCAACACGTCTGACCGATACGATGAACACGACCTATTGCTTGCAGCTCGGCCGCAGGGTCCAACAGCGGCTCCAGTAAAAACACATGCCGTGCTTCGACGAGGTTCAAACCATTGGCTCCGATGCGAATCGGCAAGAGCAGCGCGCACATTGGCTCACGACGCCCGCGAAAAGCCTCAACATCGCCGATGACGTGCGGGATATTGTTGCGCTCGAGCGCCGCACTCAAGATCTGTAACAGCTCTGACCACAGCGAAAACACGACGCATCGATGGGTTGCATCGGGAACAGGCCCTCGCTCCGCAACCTGTCTTGTCGCGTATTCTTGGATGAACAGCAGATCGCGCACGACTGCTTCGATTTTGGCGCCAAAGCTTCCTTTAATGGGTGCCATCGCGCTCTGCGAACTCGCTGCTCCCGTCTGAATGAACGAGACCTCTCGTGTGTTGCAGACCTCACGGCAAAGTGGACACGGCAGCGAGCGGCTGTGTTGTCGATAGACGCGCGCCTCGAGGTAGCTCGACGTGCATTCGATACAGAAACAGTGGCCACACGGCAGGAGGACAAGCTCGGAACCCAGCTGTCGATAGCAAATCGGACAGGGCTCCTGACGCTTCGCTGCGAGATCCTCTACACAGGAGCTTTTCAGGCGTTGCAAGTAGACCAGCTGGCCTTTCTTGCGATCTGACTGTTCTTCAGCGAGGCGGCGATCTAACTCTAGCGCAAGCGCTGTAGACTCGATTTCCGCCTCTAGGATTCGATAGCGGCGCTCTGACTCGCTGACTTGCTCGCCAGGTGCTCGGAGCGTGATGCGTGTTGCCGCCATAATGAGTTCATCCAGGGCGCCCAGATAGTCTTTCTGAGCGCGGAAATAGACATGTGCATGCGTAAATTCCTTTTTCAGCAGGGCGAAGCGCTCCCACTCTTTCGCCGCTGATTCTCCGAGAACCCCAGTATCTGCATCTGCGTCCAAGCGTCTTAGTGCAGCTGCAATGAAGCGCAGGGCACGTTCCAGCTCGCTGGCCAGACGGACACCACCGTCGCCCTCGGTGATCACCGCCGCTGCACGACGCAGACGATCCCCAGTGGTTGCGTCGGGGGCTTTGCTCGCGTTCACCAGCCTGGTGCGCACGGCAAAGAGGCATCGCTCGTAGGCATCAAAGAGGTCCTCTGATTCGCAGTGTCGACAGGGCTCTCCCAGCATGTCCTCCCGGCACTGTCTACAGGTCCCGGAAGCACGCACCTCGGCTTCGCTCGGTTCTGCATCGCCATTGCCTGGCAGTGACAGGAGCCGATCCAGCAGGGTGCGTCGACTCTGCTCAAGGGCATCGAAGCTTCGTACCAGAGCGTAACGGAGCGCCTTCAGCGAGAGCGTCTGCGTTCCGCCGAGCAGCTGTCGAACGATGCCGTCCTCCTCGAGTCGATCCAGAAGCCACTGTCCACAATCGGCTCGTTCGATGGCGTCCAGCGCCGTCATCCACCAGAGACGCACGGGCGCTGCATGCGCACAGCGTTCCAGTTCGGAACTGAGACGCTGCAACTGCCGTCTCGCGTTTTGCACCTGCTCGCGTCGCTCCCGTAAATACGCCTCGCGTAAAGCGTCGGCATCCGAGCGCAGACAATCGTCTCGGAGCGTTACCCCAAAATCTAAGCGTTCAGCGGGGTGCTTCTCCAGCACTTGTGCCAAATTAACCAGTACATGGTATCGCTGTAGCGGATCGATTTCGACAAAATTGGCTTGTTTCGGCTCCTGTGCACGCTGCAGCACTGCGCGGTACAGGCGAACTGCATCGGCTGGTTGACCACGCAACCACGCGATGGCAGCGAGTCCATTCAAAGATGCCACCAGCGAGCGTTGTGCCTCCTCGCATTCGAGTCGTGCTCGTTGAATGAGGACATCCAGTACCTGATCCATGGTCATCATGTTCGCCTCGAGCCCAGTCCCTGTGGAGCTACCACCGAAACCTCCCGGGGCCAGACGTGGATGACAACACGCCTGCCTTAGCACTTTCAGATGATGCAGCACCGAGCGAACCAGGCCGTATCCGCGTCGAGACGCAGACTTGAGCAGCGAACCCGGTTCCTCCAGGTATTTCGCAACCCGTGCGTTTAATAGATGCTGCACAAAACTGACACAGGTCTCGTGCTGGCGGTTGTAATAGTGTCGCTCGACGGGGCCGAGGCTGAGGTTCTGCATGATTTCAAACTGCGGCGGAAGGTTGAGCTCCATCCAGACGTCGGCTTTCTGGGAGCGCCAGGCAAGCGCTCGTATCAGCTGCGCTAGTCGCAAGCTCGCACCGCTGCCGTTCCGCTCGCAGGGTCGTATCAACCATTTGCGCCAGATTTCCGGTTCGCAGAAGGGTTCAAACCTCAGGAAACGCACAAGGCTTTCCAGGTCGTCCACAGATCGGCGTACTGGGGTACCGGTGATGCACCAACGCTTGTGCGCGTGCAGCTGCAGCGCCATCGCTGCTGCCGCGGCAACACCACCACGGATCATTTGCGCTTCATCGAGACATACCCGCTCCCACTCTATGCGAGTCAAAGGGGTTGGTGCAACTCGATAGCGCTTCTCGTATCGAAGACTTCTCGGCCGAAGAATGTTCTCGTGTGCCCGGTTGACGTCTGCGCGCAGGGCATCGTACGTGGTGAGCACCACATCCGCTCGCCTCAGGCGTCTCAGACGCTGATAGGTCTCGCGGTGCAGGCCCTGGTACACGACAACATCCAGGGAGGCATCCTCGACGTGCTTTCGTATCTCGCTTTCCCATTGACGAAGGATAATGCTCGGACAAACGATGAGCGTCGACTTGCTTGGTAGGGGCGTATCAGAATGAAGCAGCTCGGCGCAATCCTCGCAGAAATAGCGTTTGCGAGCGCGGCCCACGATGAGCGCGTGAACAAGTGGCTTGTTTTGAAACCGACCGCACTCGCAGCATACTCTCTTGCTTTGACGAACGCACCCATCTTCCGGCATATGATCATCGGATTG
>Ga0080006_1133150_pt1 | contig 11893 bp, 9 predicted proteins | sample RS3BMetagenome_FD_69209 | JGI IMG/M metagenome (GOLD analysis project Ga0080006, IMG submission 69209) | Ferric oxide microbial mat and aquatic microbial communities from Rainbow Spring, Yellowstone National Park, USA - RS3B (SPADES... ...
TTCGGCCTCCTAGTTTGAACCACAGTATATACTCTTTGCGGGCATTGTAAAAAAGACTTATAACGTGTTCCGCGAACAAACACTGGATTCGCCTTGGAGGAGTTAGTGCTAAGAGGAATAGCCGCAAAGCAAATATTAGAGGAGTCTGAGAGAATCGGGCTGAGCCCCGAGCAATACGTTGCTTCGCTTACTAAGAAAAAGAAAAAGAGAATCGAGTTGCTACCCCTTGAGGGCAAAGCCCGAGTAGCAGAGGCAACAGTTGAACAGGCGCTCAAAACTTTTAACAGAACAGCCGTTGTCTGGAGCGGCGGAAAAGACAGTACTCTTGTGCTGCACTTTGTGAACAAGGTGTGTGAGCAACTGGGATTCGAGAAACCCGTGTGCGTGGTCATCGACCACTGGGGCCACTTCGACGAAACCGTGGAATTCATAGACCGAGTCTCCAAGCAGTGGGGGCTCAGAGTGGTCTACAAGGGTAACGAGAGGCTAAAGGCTCACAGCTACGGAGAAATCGTCAAACGCGAGGAGCTAAGCGAAGAGGACAAGAAGGAACTCGAATCCATTGGCTTCAAAGGAGAGAGTTTCCCGTTTGCCTTGAACAACGTGGCCGCGAACCATCTGCTTAAAACCGTTCCCATGAAGGAATTCGTTAGGGAAGGAGGGTACGATGCGCTCTACATAGGTATCAGAATGGATGAGAACCCCGCGCGTGCAGACGAAACATTCTTTTCACGTCGTGAGGATCATATGAGAGTCCATCCCATCCTTACGTTTACAGAAAGAGATGTTTGGAATTATATCTTGAACAATAAAGTACCGATCCATCCACTATACTACCAGGGCTACAGGTCAATCGACGACAAATACGAAACCAAAAAGTTCTCGGACAAACCCGCTTGGGAACAAGACTTGGAAGGCACAGAGGAAAGATTCGGTCGCGCGCAGGACAAGGAAAACATGATGGAGACCCTTCGAAGGTTCGGATACATGTGAAGCCAAACGTTATCTTACTCGTATTGGACACGCTCAGAGAAGACCACTCTTCTGGGCTCGACAACTTGCTCCAAATGGGATTTGTAAAATACACAAACGCAATATCAAGCGCCCCTTGGACTCTCCCTTCACACGTATCAATGTTTACTGGGCTCCCTCCCTCTCTCCACGGCATACACGAGCAAAAAGGAATGACGATCGAAAAAATGTTTGGACCCGCAGCATCCCAAATGAATAAGTTAAACAAGGGAATCTTGGGCGAGCTTGAATCCATCGGTTACACTACCTATTCACTATCAGCAAACTTACTGCCGACGGAGCTTAGCGGTTTCAGCTCCGAGTTTGCCTGGTACTATGACACATTCCGTCGTCACTTATTTAACAAAGAAGAATTCGAGTACTGGTTTGGGTCCAAATCAAAACCCAGCGGGTCCGCGCTTGCGTTGGAACTCGTAAAAAACAAATGGTTTGGTTTGGCGAAAGACCTGTACTTTTCAAGGAATCGGTTGACAAACAAATTCTTACAGAACCTTTTTTCGAAGTACCCCATTGAAAAAGGGTCGAAAAAACTGTTGAAACTCGCAGTAAGTTTAGAGTATAGGTCACCGTTCTTCCTTTTTATGAATCTCATGGAGGCCCACGATCCATATTTCTGGAACGAAACCACGCCTCGTGCTGTTTTTGCAAGTGTAATTGGTGATGACGCTTACATGGCAGAGTGGCTCAAAAAATATCCGGTGGACCGGAGATATTCTGTGCATTCAAGCGTCGCGGTTTCTAGGCTAGTGAATGGGATAATGGCTCTGAGCAAATATTTTTCTAATTCGGTTATCATTGTGACTTCTGATCACGGGCAACTAATAGGGGAAAATTTCAGGTATGGTCACGGCTATTTCTTGAACGATGGATTGCTGCGGGTTCCGCTTTACGTTAAATACCCTTGCGGAGTTAGGCCTTTGCTAAGCGGTAAAGGGTACATCAGTCTTTGCCAGATTCCTTCAATAATAAGATACTGCGTTTTAGGCGACGACGTGCGATTTGGCGCAGACACGGTTTTTGCTGAAAGCTTTGGTCCGCAGAATAACCACAAAGAACAGATACTGACGCAGGAAGACGCAGAAAAACTGGATAGAGCATATTCTCATAGAGTGAAGGTTTATTCTCATAAGGGAAGCATGTTATACAACGTTGAAACAGACACGATTGAGGAATCAAAAGGGTCTCTTCTGAAAGAAAATGTGCGCGATCTGCTAAGCGTATTAGCATAGGATGGGATTTGCAAGTTCAAAACATTTTTACTGAATAATTGGGCGAAACCTACGTTCGAAAACTGGTTCTGAGCTGTGAGCACTGCTTGTTTCTACGCTGAATATTTCTTTGGAAAAGCCAGCAGCGACCCCTAATCCACCGTTGGCTTCTCACTTCGGCGTGGATAAGAAGGCTTCTTTATAGAGCCGGGCATCGGGGCTAAGGAAAACTCGGTTGACACAGGCTTCCGCACACGAATGCCTTACAGACATGTAACACGCGATTATTCTCTGCAGTGACACAGGGTTAGGCTTTCGGTCAAGATTAAGCCGCCATCCGTAATGTTGATGAAGATTTGGTTGAAGGTTTCAACAATAAGTTGGCCAAGACTAATATTCATGAGTAGGTTAAAGAGTTTGTCCTAATATAGATAAACAGAATCTTAGGAGCCGAAAGCTGCTAAACTATATTACATATCGCTCAAGCAGACATGGTTATGAAAAATCCCAACAAATATTAACAAAGTTGGCTTCCACTTTTTTGTTTCATCTTTGTTGAGATAAAGTTTAACTTTTGCTAAAACGTCAAAAACGGTAGCATCTTTCAGTTTTATTAAACCGCGAATGTACTGAGTGAAAACAGACTGTTTAAAGCCGAAAACCATGATGGTTTTCTGAGCGGCACGTTTGTGTTCCTCAAAGACTGCAATGTTTGTCACCTCAATCAATGTTTGTCACCTCAATCGCAGAACTGCTAAATTGATGTTATACTCTGTAAATACTATGTACTAGCGCTCCTCTTATTGCGGGCTATTATAATCCATTGCGGGTTTATGCTCTTCCGTCTTCAACTTAGGAGAAGTGCTTCGATACAGTTTTCAGCGGCTCTTTACAAGCCACCATGTCCTAACTAATAACACAGCTAAGTGTTCGTCTAAAATATGAGGGCCAAAAGAATAAATGTTGTACCCAACGACGTTGACCGCGAAAGTTTTAGATCTGCGAACAAAAAAGACGTTTTCGGCTTCTTTTTATAGGTAAACTTGCACGCAGCAAAGGTGCCAACCTTATTTCCGGCATCATTTCATGGCTGGAAAATAATATTCCGGGTCTGGAGTTTTTTGGTTTGTGCAGAAGCGTCTCTCATATTTGTTTAGGCTCGCGGCAAAATCTATCAGATATTCGGTTTTCTTAGATAAAGAGGAAAAAAGGCAACTCTATTTTAGGCGTCACCTTTTTGTCACGTCCTCTAGTGGGAGCCTTTTTTCTGATTGGCTTGGAAGTCATTACCGCTGATACGCCCATGATTGCCTTAAGATATACCAAGTTCGCGCGATTAAGTTGTGAATAATCGCAATGGTTTCTCAGCGTTTGGTGTGGATGGATTCGTTTACAGAATTAGGTGAGGTGCACTATGAATGGTAAAGAGATAGGGACAACTTATGATTGGCTCTTCATGGACGCACGGGCAACGGCCGAAAGACTTAATTGGAAAGTAGTTCCGAAGCCGAAGGACATATTCAAGGATGCAGTACGGCCATAGAAGCTGTTGCAACTGGCTTTTCCGAATACTTGTTCGGTTCAAAAACTGCATCCAGTTAGACGATTGGTACGCCTGAAACAAACGCTTGGCGGATCAAGTGTACTTTACAAAAGTGGTAGACGCACAGAGGTGTCTTTTCAAAATTTTATGTGCAGATATATCAAAGATTGACAAAATTTTTTATATATTCTTTCAAATCACTGGCTTCCTGTTCGGTGGGGTTCCCTAGCATTTCGACTGTAGTATCTTCGTTCACATCAAATAAAATACCACCCTTTAGACTTACTGCTTCAACAAACCTTCTGTCGCGGCGAGCGACCATTTCGTATTCCTGTTTCGACTTGACACCGTCGTAGGGATTGCAGTTAGCTATTCCAAACTGCTCAGAAAAGGCGACTTTGGAATCAAGTTTATCGCCGAATAGTATAAATCCGAGAAGTCTGGTCAAACTTACTATGCCGTTCAAGTTTTTTGTGTCGGGATGCTTTATTAAAAATGGTATAAGACTTGTCTGAAAGTTTAAGGTTGTATGGCCAATTAGACCGCTCTCCCCCAACGATTGCCCGTGGTCACTGGTAATTATTATGTGGGTTCTATCTGCGTTCACTCTCCTGTTGATCGCGATTAAAATTGCCGACAAATGTTGAGCCAATCTATCAGCTTTTTTAAGGTAACCTCTCCTGTATTTTTCGAGCTTAATTGGGTCCATTCTGCCGATGTGTGCCTCCAACAAGTCCATTGTCATATTCGACCCTCTATAGTTTGGTTCGTGAGCTTCCATTAGATTAACGAACAAGAAAAAAGGCTCCTGTAGTTTCAGTTTTTTGATCCCATTATGTATAAGATTGCCGCCCATTTCCACAGGGTCGAAAAGATTCCACGTTCTCCACATCAGCGCTTCCTTAATCTCCTTATATAGAAAGGAGTACTTACGTTCCTTTAACAACTCTACTGCAACACGCCTCTTTCTATTACTCCGCATATAGCGAAAGTAGTCTTCAATTTCTCCTTGATCATAACTGAGAAAGGGGGTGTATAGTACAAAATTATTCCATCCTACGTAACCATAAAAAGGGCTTATAAAAAAGTTAGCTGACAAGCCATACATATTATAGCCGTCCTTTGAAAACGACTGGAGTAAAGGTGGTTGTTCTGTTAACTTCGCCTCATAATCACGGTTCGGGCTCGTTTTTGGCTTCTCCGTGACTCCGTGCTGAGAAGGATATAGTCCTGAAAATATAGACGCATGCGACGGGGTTGTCCAAAAAGAAGGGGAAAGTGCGTGACATTTTGTAAATCCCTCCAAGTCCAACTTTGGTGCCACTCGCTCGAGGAATACATCTTTTCTAAGAGTATCCAGGACAATAAGAATCCAATTGTTCATCTGCACAAACCAAAAAAGTCAGGACTAGCCAACATATTTTCTTTTCCGCTCATACTGCTAACTTATTCATGCTACCCTATGAAATATCCGTTACGTCGACGCTGAATGGCTTTCATAACAGCCCCTTGGGATTTGGAATGCTCTGAAACAATAGTATGGGAGATTTGGATGTCCAAACGTGATTCATGCTTGATGCCATGAATACGGCTCAGCACCTTATACTTCCAACGAGTGTTTCTCCGTTTTGTCTTTGAAAAACTGTTGAATCCTTGAACTATTCATATGTTGTTTGTCATGGTAGATCAATGCAAGTAGTCTACGTCTTTCTAATATAGTGATATCCTTTCACTTTTATGGAAGATCAGGTTAAGGGCGACGACGATACTTGCGTATCCTTTCTCAAAACTTTCAGCGATGGTTGAGTGTCAGACAAACCATTGGATATTGTTTGACATTTGAGACGTTCTGTGTCAAATATAATTTGGCGAACAATCACAATATGTGGGGCTATAAAGCGGTCATTGTTTGAGCGACTTGTTTCGCTGCAACAGTGTTTATAATCTATAAAAAGACTGAAGCTTTAACTGTCGAGTATCTGCGGAATAAGTTTCAAGCATTAGCGTGCAGCGTTACTAGCAACTAATCCAGATAGGTTTCAGGTACATCGGGTGCCAAATTTTAGTTTCCATTTGTTCAACCAGATTTCTCGGTCTCATTATGCCCATTGGAAACACGATATGTGGAGCCTTGAAGACAAGCTTAATTTGGTATTATCAAATAGAACGCTGAAATCACGGCCCCCGAGAGGCTTTGAAGCTTTCCGCGATTGCTACGGTCGTGGGAAAAAATGGGTATGAGCAGTCGATAGAAAGGACAACGCGTAGTCCTCGTTACTGAATTTCGAAATCAATCCTTAGCCAACTTTTCGAATATACATATCCGCCGTGACGTATCAGAACCACTTCTATGCATTCGCCAAACACAAGATGATGCCAGAAAACCAATTCACCTCACTCATACTTCAGTTAACGGCCAGTTGTGCGAAACTCGACTCAAGGTATTTGACTGCTTGACAAATGAACTGTTTTACTTACGAAGGCTCCAGAGACACACCAATCCGCAAAAGTCGCAATGAGCTAAGTTTCCAAAACATATATGGGTACAAACTGCTAGTTGGTCGATATTCTGCACTTTTTCCGAGTGTTTTATAAGGTTTGAACATCTGACAACCTGTTACCAAGGGGAGGACGGATAAACTTGCTGGTTACTTTGTTATCCGATAATTTTTCAAGGGACGGATTCGGGACCCATTGCTACTCGTACGAAGTATACGAAGCATTGCGGGGGCTCGTCGACTTGAACATAATCGACCTGAATCGAGATGTTTACGCTTACATGCCGGATTTGCGGCGCGGTGCCCGCGGGGCTGTTCGCCTCAAGGGGTCGGTGTCTAAAAGTCGACCTATCAGTACAAGCCGCGGTCCTGTTGGAGCATCGATTTACGCACGCACGTTGGCTTCGTGGGCGGTTTCCAGAATGCTTGAGAAAGTGTATCTATATTCTCACCTTCAGTCTCTTCGAAACAATGTTCATGTGCTTGCCCCAGGGCTACTTCCATCTCGAATCGGCGAGAAGGTAAAACACAAAATCTGTACACTACATGATATATACCTGCTAGAAAACTCCTCAGCTAGGCGGGGAGAAAATTTCAGGCGTCAGCGCCAATTGAACCTTATTGTAAAGGACTACTACAGACTCAGAAGTTACGATTCAGTTATAGCGGTCAGTGAAACAACCGCTCAGAAGGCTGTCAACGTGCTTGGCGTGGACAAAAGCAAGGTTACAGTTATTTATCCTGTCATCAATAAAAAATTTTTTAGGCCTCGCGTGTTCCAAGCGGGACATAGAATCAGGTACAGGCTCGGATACATAAACAGCTTTGGCTGGAATAAGCTTCCCAAATTGCTGTCGTTCATAGAAACTGTTAATTCCATGGAAAAGCACAGTATCGAACTATATATTTACGGAAGAGATTTTCCAGTGAATATTCTTGGTCGCTATCAGTGGGTTAGATACGGTGGTTTTTTGCCAGAAAGCCTTATGGTTGAAACAATGCAGAGTCTTGACGCGTATCTTTCCACCTCAACCGTTGAAGGATTCGGGCTCCCAGTCATGCAGGCCAAGGCGTGCGGGGTGCCAGTGTTGTGCTACGACGGTGACTTACCAGACATAGTAAGACGCAACACCGTTATATGGAACGAAAACAATCTAGAGGCAACGCTTGAAAAGTGTCTGTGGGAGAAAGTGGATACGCGAGCAGCATATTTGGATGCGGAAGAGTGTAGAGCGGAGCGCATCTCAAAGAAGCTGATACGGGTATACGAATCAGTGTTCGTATAGCCCTCGTAACGCTAAAAATCCAAACCTGTACTTTATCGCCCCACTTTGCCGTGCCCGCGCCGCGGCAATTCGAGGAACCTTAGTCCTCGTATACATCCTCTGTGAGAAGAGATTTTAATGCTCACGTAGCCTTATGCGTCTTAGCATTCTAGCTATCGGATGAACGAATCCCGTTGATTTGGCGTATGTCACCACTTATGAGCGAGTGTGACTATAATAGATTCGGTATTAAGAAGAATAATTCAAACAAAAATAGTGCTTGTTCTCAGACTTATTTGGGCTTTCTTAACAGTTCGGTCGCAGTAGGCATGACCGATAGAGAGCTTTTGCTCTATTTTAGCGGGAATGGGTGATTTTCCTTGTCGCCGAACTTTCGCTAAAAATGAACCGAAGTATTCGGATACCAACATATACCAACAGATACCAACATGTGTTGACATGTGCATCTGTGGCCCGCTCCCATATACTGGTTTTCTCCGCTTGAGTAGCCCGCTCCTGATCTGACAGTTAAAAGGTTCTTCTTGGTGAGAGAGAAAGCATTATTTGTATCTCCCTATGAAGGGGTTTTGGTTGAGTGGAGTGGAGAACCAGTTGAAGCATTTGGAAATTATATAAATGCGCCAACATTAATGGGGGTTGGTGTTCTCCACTTCATAATAGGGGTGGGTGGTGGTAAAACAGAACCCCCCCTATACGTCAGCGTAATAGAAATCATCTCGAAGCTCACAGGTTCGCTTTTGGCTTCTTTGATGAAAATTCACTTGAAGAAGAGTTCGAATTAGCTAGGGATTATATGGATGGAACTTACGACAAAACGCTTGTCTTGTATTGTTCTGTTCATGAACATGTTACCCGTATTCCTTATTTGACTCGTTTTACTGAATCCTACGCGAAACGTCTTCGTGGTAAAATTTGGTATAAAATTTTGCCGTCTATCTCTTCTTATAATGACTTTCTCTTTCTTACATTGACTATTAATCATTCTCATTTTGCCTGCTAGTCAAGCTCAGGCTTGGAAAGCCATATCGAAAGGGTGGAATTCATTGGCGACCCGTATTCGTCGAAAATATCCCTTAGTGAAGATTGTTCGCAGTTTTGAGTGGCAAAAGAATGGTAAAGGTATTCATATTCATGCCCTTTTGTGTGGTTTAAAGTATCTGCCTAAGGATTGGATAAAGAAGACGTGGGATAAACTGGAGTCTTCAGAGTGGAGCATTCAGTTAGAAAAGGTGTTTGATAATCCTAAGAGAGCGTTGGGTTATTTGATGAAATATATGGTAAAGTGGTATCAGGAGAGGAAATTAAACATAACAAGGGTCGTCAATTGGGCCTTGAATGTGCGTTCGTATGGTCTTTCTGGCTTTAGCTCTACTAGATTCTCCGAATAAACAAGTCATAGACTCAAAGTCACTGAGTCATAGCGATTGCTTCGGTTTCAAGGGGGCTTCAAAGCCTCGTCACACACACGCGGTTCTCTTGACGCTAAGTATCCTAGTGTCTGAGTAGTGATAGTCCAAGTGCAAATATACGACGGTAGACCTGTAGTCGCGGGAAAGCTCAAGAAACGAAGACTATTCAGCATAGCAGCCAGACTAAGGCTACAACGGTTCGACGAATAGCTTGGAGATCAATGCAGTGCAGTAAGGCGTGCCTCCAACTTTCTCACGCTGGGCCCTCCTTAAGATGGGTACAAGCGTTTGCGTGTACCTGCTACCCGTGTAAACATTGCATCAAGTTCATTAACAATCTTTGTCCAATCGAATCTTTCAGCAGTAGCCCGAGCATTACGGCACAGTTCGCTGTAAAACCTGTCTAACGTCCACGCCTCGTAAATCTGAGCAACCCCTTCAGCTATTTCTCCAGGAGACTCGCAAAGGTAACCATTTCGACCACTATATACATATTCTCTGGGTCCAGATATGTTTGATGCGACAACAGGAGTACCCGAAGCCATCGCCTCTAGACCGGTCAGCATAAATGTTTCAGATCTTGAGGGTGCAACAAGCACATGTGACGACGCCAATAAAAGACGCTTTGTCTCCTCGTCGGTATATCCCAACCACTTTGTGTTTGATGACTCCGACATCTTTTTCACAATCGGTGAAAGAGGGCCTGCTCCGATAACGTAGAAGTCAAAATCGACTTTTCTGTCTTTCAAAATAGAAACTATACGTGGCAGGAAGTCCACTCCTTTCTGAGGGATAAGACTGCCTATGAACAGCAAAGTAAAACGAGAAAATTTTTTCCCCGGTTGAAGCTTTTCGCAGTCAACGCCGTTTGGAATCTTGTAAATGTGATCTACTCCTAGCCTCAACAAAGCCCTTCTTTGTTCCTCGCTCAACACGTGATTCGCCGCCAAACGCTTCCCTAATCTCATACCTGACGGCCCCAGGAGCGAGGTGCTTGTATCCGATTCAATATTGAAGGTCATGTGGTGACCCGCGATCACAGGTTTACCAGTAAATATTTGAAACGACAACACCAACAGTTTCCACGAAGCTGGCCAGAAGACAAAGTATATTAAGTCGCAATCATCGAACACGCCCTTTATATCTATGAGTCCCCTAGTCGATGGCAACTTCCACCTACCATGAACATGTGCTTCAACTATTTTTGCGTTCAAAAAGTGTTCTGAAGGGGACCATAGCTTGGGTCCACTATCCGAGCACGCAATTACAAAGCTATGCAATTTTGAGAGTCTGTTCGTAATCTCTTCCAGCCAGTGCTCAACGCCATGCCCACCCCAAACACTTGGGTAACTAAGTATACCGATTTTCACTTTTCATAACCCTTCTTCTGGCTACTATATTATTTTTTAAGCGTATCTCGATTGTGTCCGGATAAGCCTTAAGTGGTGGGCACCACGATTTTGATTTGGTGACAACCCCGTGGAACCCACCACGGATGTATTCAGCTTTTTCAAGAATTTAAACGTCTTCATAAGAAACAAAAAAGGTTTTCGCTCTCTCTTTCGCCCCGGACATTTATTGTTGCGCGCACGTAACTACCTAAAATGGATGCTAAAAACTATTAATATCGTCCAAATCAACTAGGAACAGGGTGAAGCCTCCTTGATCAGAAACATGATCAAAAATGTTCGTAAATTAGGATTAGCATATTATCATGGCGCCCTAAGACTGGCTGTTCATGCGGCTTTTAGGAGGTATATAGAACCCAGATTGGGCGCTTTCGCTTCCTACGACCTGACGCAAGATCCCAAGACAATATTGATGAAACTTATAGATAAGGGCTCCTTGCTGGATGTAATATCGGATTTGGAAGATGAATTCTTAATGTTAGATAAAGAGATCCGGTATAAATATGAGATTATGGATCTCAACTATCCCCCCGAATTCGCGGTAGAATCAAATTCGGCCTTTCTCATATATTCCTTGGTAAGACTGCTGAAACCGGACAAAGTCGTGGAGACCGGAGTAGCGAATGGTCATTCCACCTTTTTTATATTGAACGCCATTTTGAAAAACGGAAAGGGTACGCTATATTCTATCGACATTGACTACAACGTAGGAATTCTCATCGACCAACAATTGAAGACTAACTGGAGATTACACGTACTTCCCAGAACAAATGGAAGAGAACTAAATAAGTATTTAAGTACAATAGCTCCTGTGGATATTTTCATCCACGATTCCAATCACACGTATTACTGGCAAATGCTGGAATACAGAGCATTTTTGAAAAATATAAATAATCATGGTCTAATTTTGAGCGATGATGCGGATGCATCTTTTGCATTTATTGATTTCTGTAATGAAAATAAACTCAAACCACTCTTCCTTTACGATCATAGAAAGATTTTTGGGATTGTAAAAATCACTGCACGCCGTTGATCGCTCGGTACCTGGCTCCCATCGCCATCTTCAGCAACGCCCTGGCCCTGTGGACTTAGTTGTGCTCGGAGTGGCACCTAGCGGACGCCCTGCTCCCTATCTCTTCTGCGAGCTCCGAGTGATCCAAATACTGGATGGCCTTTTCCCTCATCTCCCCGAGGTCGCGGAAGGTGTCGACCTCGCGGGGCACGAAGTACTGACCGATGGGAGCTGGTGATTGAGAGCTGTTCAAGGTGTCGGGCAGGTGTGCGCCGCGCTAGGGGAGGTAGTATCCCAGGGCGAATGGAATGCCCTTAATCAGCGTTAATGGGAGCAGTTCCAGCTTCTCGAAGAAGCTCAGCCCTGGCCGCGTCCCTCTCTTTGTTAGGCCAAAGAACAAATTTGAGTGGTGATGAAAAAAGTCTTTTACGGTGACCCGACCATTGATATACCCTGCGGATATCAAATTCACCTTAAGCCTTGCTATCTCAGTGGA
>Ga0080006_1149148_pt1 | contig 11893 bp, 9 predicted proteins | sample RS3BMetagenome_FD_69209 | JGI IMG/M metagenome (GOLD analysis project Ga0080006, IMG submission 69209) | Ferric oxide microbial mat and aquatic microbial communities from Rainbow Spring, Yellowstone National Park, USA - RS3B (SPADES... ...
CCGCAGGAGCGGGTGGCAAGGGCGGCGACGGGCAGGATGGGCAGGGCGGGGGCGCACCCGGCGCTGCCACGGCCGCTTGCTCTGGCGGCTATGGCGGCAACGGCGCGGGCGGCCCGGGGGGGGCGGGGGGGGGGGGGGGGGGAGCCGGTCGGCCGTCATCAGCGCGTCCCGTTGGCTGTCGAGGTCCTCGCAGATGACGGTGAACTCGTCGCCGCCCAGCCGGGCCAGGGTGTCGCCCGCCCGGAGCACGGTGCGGAGCCGGTCGCCGACCGCCATCAGCAGCTCGTCGCCGGCGGCGTGACCGAACCCGTCGTTCACCCGCTTGAAGTGGTCGAGGTCGAGGAAGATGACGCCGACCTTCTTGCCGTTGCGGGCCCCGCGGGTGAGGGCGACGTCGAGCCGGTCGAGGAAGAGGAGCCGGTTCGGGAGGCCGGTGAGCCCGTCGTGGACGGCGGCGAAGGCCAGCCGGTCCTCGGCCACCTTTCGCCGGGTGATGTCACGGAGGTTGGCGACGTACCCCTCGACCACCGGGTCGTCCGACATGTTGGTGAGGAACGCTTCGAACCACATCCACTGGCCGTCGGCGGTGCGGAGGCGCAACTCGAGCTGGGCGGCCCGACCGCCGGCGGGCGACTCTTCGAGGGACCGTCGGAGCCCTGGCAGGTCCTCGGGGTGGATGAAGCCGTCGGGCGGCGGCACCTCCTGCGCCCCGGTGTAGCCGAGCAGCCGTTCGAAGGCCGGACTGGCGTAGCGCATCGAGCCGTCGGTGCCGGTGACGATCACGATGTCGGCCGAGTTGTCGACCAGCGCCGAGAAGTAGCGCTCCCGCCGGTGCAGCTCCTCCTCCCCGCGTTCGCGGCCGGCGGCGAACCAGCCGAGGAGCCATATCGTGAGGACCACCGCCGCCGCCTCGAGGCCGGCGAGCCCGTGGGCGATCGGAGGCCGGATGAGGGTGGGCACCCCGCCGACGACGATCCCGGACTGCCCGGCACCGATCACGAGCAGGCTGACAACGATCCCGGGGACGGTCACCGCCGACCCGGCCCTCCGCATCACGTCGGCCACGCCGAGGATGAGGGCGACGGCGAAGACCGGTCCCCAGCCGAGGGAGTAGATGACCGCCCCGATCGCCGCCAGGTCGGCCCCGATCAGCGCCCACAGCCGCCAGCCACCGACGGCGTCGCCCCAGGCGGCGAAGGCGAGCACGCTGACCACCTCGGCGACCGCCAGGGTGCCGGCAATGGCGGCGAAGGGAATTTGGGCAATGAGGTGATGCCTCCACAGCAGCCAGAACGCCAAGACGGCCACCGGCGCGACCCCGTTGATCGGATGACGGAGGCGGAGCCCCAGCCGCTTGGGGAGGGAGGACGTCTCGGTGGCGGCCGAGGCAACAGCCGTGGCCATGGCAGGCATGCTACCCCTATTTGCAGTGCAATTGCAGTACTTTCTTTCGTGCTTCTTTCTGCGGGACACGTCGGGACACGTCGGGACACGTCGGGTCACGTCGTAGCCATGACCCGGTCGGTGTCGGACCCGAAGGCGGCGACTGGCCCGGGGCGGGGCCCGACGGCGAGCGGCGTCGCCCTCGGCTCGGCGACCGGCACCCAGCGATCGGCGTGGCCGGCCATCCAGCGCCCCCCGGTCCGGGCCACGGCGTGGTGCGCCGGGCAGTCGCTCGGACGGTTGGCGAACGCCGCCGCCGCCGCCATCGAGCACTCGACGACGTGGCCACCCCCGTCGGCCAGCGAGCAGAGGGCGGCGACGGCGGCGTAGGCCCCGGCCAGCGGGTCGGCCACGGCGTCAGCGCAGAACACCGGGGGCTCGCCGGTGGCGAGGGCGACCAGGCCACCGCCGACGGCGGCGTCGTCGCCGCAGGCGACCCGCCCGCCGTCGGTGCCTTCCCGCCCGTAGCCACTGATCGAGACCCAGGTCCGCCCGGGCCGGCCGGCGAGGAAAGTCGCCGGCAAGAGCCCGAGCTCGCCCAGCGCCCGGGGTCGCGACGCCTCCACCACCACGTCGGCCGCCGCCACCAGGTGCGCCAGCGCGGCGCGTCCCTTCGGTCGACCGAGGTCGAGGGCCACCGATCGATGACCGGCGTGCAGTTGCCCGAACAGCCAACGGTCGCCGTGGCGGGCGGTGTCGGGGCGCCGCAGGTCCTCGACCTTGACAACCGTCGCCCCGGTCAACCCGAGCAGCCACGCGCAGGTCGGCCCCGCCCAGAGCGCCGACAGGTCGACCACCAACGGCCGGCCGGGACCCCCCGCCACCGCCGCCCCGACCCGGCCGGTGGCCGGCGTCTCGGGCTCGCCGAGGCGGACCACCCGCCAGGGGAGCGCCGTGGCGGCGATGTCGGGGGACGCCGTGGCCGGGAGGACGGCGACCGGCAGCCCGAGCAGCCGGCCCTGCTCGAGGGTGTCCGCCGCCGGTTGGCCGGCGACGTGGCGGGCGAGCGCCGCCCACTGGTCGTTCGGTCCGGTGGTGGCCAGGCGCCGGCCGACGAGTGCGGGGACGGCGGCGGCGTCGGAGGCCCGGGCCAGGCTGACGGCAACCCATCCGTCGGCCGCCCGGAGGAGCCGGCAGCGGCCCCCGGCCGACACGGTGCCCTGGCGTGCCAGGCCCCGGGCGGCTGCCCGGCCGGTGAGGACGGACCCGGGGTCGAGGTGCCACCTGCGGCCGGCGACGGCCTCGACCAGGGCGAGGGCGGCAGCGAGCCGACCGACCACCGCCCCGGCCGGCCAGCGCGGCGGACGACCGGGGGAGCCGGTCAGGGCCATCGCGCCCGACGCCGCCCAGGACAGCACCGGGCAAGGATCGACGACCGCTGCCGTCGCCACCGCCGCGGGGACCCGGTCGAACCCGGCGGCGCGCAGGGCGAGGCGGAGCTCCTCGTCGTGGCCGGGCACGACACCGGCGGCGGGCACGGGGCGAACGTTAGGCTCCGGTTCCGTGCCTGGAGGTCCCGCCGCCCGGTCCTGCGGCAGGCCGCTCGGGCTGGCCGGCCCCGAGGTGCTCGACCCGAGGTGGCGCCCCCCGCTCGGGGTGACCGTCGGGCGGCCGTTCGTGGCGGTGCAGCTCGGTGGGGACGCCCGGGTCCCGGACCCCGCCGCCGGGGGCGGGGGCCGGCTCGGGGGAGACGAGCTCGCCGTGCCCGGCTGCGTGGTGGCCGGCGTGGCGTCCGGCGACCAGCTACCGGCGGACCCCCCGGCGCTCGACCTCCTCCTCACCGACCACCCCGACCCGCCAGCACCCTGGGTCGGCTGCCCCGACCTCGCCGCCGCCCTGGGTCGGCTCGAGTCGGCCTGCGAGCGGGCGCCGCTGGCCGCCACCACCCTGGTCGAGCTGCTCCGTCTCTCGCCCCGCCTGACGGTGCCGGCGGCGCTGGTCGCCGAGTCGTTGGCCTACGGGATGCTCCAGGCCGGACCGGAGCACCGCCGGTGGTTGGAGGGCCGCCGAGCCCACCAGTCCCCGGTCCGCCCGAAGGCGACCCGGCCCCCGGTGGTGATCGAGCGCCACGGCGACGAGCTGTCGGTGCTGCTCGACCGGCCGGAAGTGCACAACGCCTACGACTCGGCCATGCGCGACGGGCTGGTCGAGGCGCTGCAGCTGGCGGTGGCCGACCCGACGCTGGCGCGGGTCGTGCTGCGAGGGGCCGGTCGCAGCTTCTGCAGCGGCGGTGACCTCGACGAGTTCGGTTCGGCGCCCGACGGGGCGACCGCCCACGCCGTCCGGATGGCCGCCGGCGCCGCCCGGTGGCTGTACCGGTGCGCCGACCGGGTCCGGGTGGAGGTGCACGGTGCGTGCATCGGTGCCGGGCTCGAGCTGGCCGCCCTGGCCGGCGAGGTGGTGGCCGCCGCCGACAGCTCGTTCTCGCTGCCCGAGGTCCAGATGGGCCTGGTCCCCGGCGCCGGGGGGACCGCCAGCCTGCCGCGGCGGGCCGCCCGGCAGCGCGTGGCCTACCTTGGGATCACCGGCGTGGCGGTCGACGCCATGACGGCGGCCGCCTGGGGACTGGTCGACGAGGTCGTCGGGGGCTGAGTCGGTGCAGCGCTGGGAGCTCGAGGCGCGCGAATGCATCCGGGACCTGGTGGCCCGGTACAACGCCAACGGCGACGCCGGGCGCTACGAGCAGATGCTGGCGGTGTTCGCCGACGACGCCGTGATGGAGGTGCGCTCGCGCAACGGGCCGCAGCGTCGCTACGAGGGGCGGGAGGCCATCGCCGGGCTGTTCGAGGCGGCCGCCGCCGACTTCGCCGCCGGTACCCACGACGGCGGCCCGACCGCCGACCACGGCACCGAGCCGGCCCGCGATCGGCGGGTCCACTACGTTCGCCACTTCACCGCGACCCACCAGATCGACCTCGTCGACCGCTCGCACGCCCGCGGACGCTGCTACTTCTTCGTCGTGATGCCGCACGGGCCGGACCACTGGGGTCGCTACCTCGACGAGTACGGCGTGCGGGACGGCCGTTGGGTGATCACCCGGCGCCAGGCGCTCTCGGACCCGCGTCCCTCGCCGCCCGGCGCCCCCGGGCCTCCGTAGCACCGGTCCACCGGTCCGCCGGTCCGCCGGTCGAGGACCAGGGCCGGAGCACCGGCAGGACCTCGCGGACCAGGTGGTGGTGGGCCTCCTGTTGCTCGTCGGGGCGCCGGGCGTCGGCGCCCTCGACCAGGAGGAACCGGTCGAGGCCGAGTGCCGCCAGTGCCGCCAGCCGCTCGGCGCACGCCTCGGGGGTGCCGACGACGGCGTAGCGGTCGACGAAGTCGTCGGTCAGGTGGGCCACGTGGCGGCCCTCGCGGCGACCGTGGCCAGTCAGGTCGTAGTCGCGGGCCACCGCCACCACCACCCGCCGGTCGGCCTCGTCGAGGGGCGCCCCGCCACCCCCGGGCATCCCGGGGAAGTGGGCGTAGGCACCGACGGGACCGCGGGCCAGCTCCCGGGCGACCGCCGGGTCCGGATGTGCGGCGACCACCAGGTAGGCACCGAGCGAGGGGACGGCACCGGGCGGGGCGGCCCGGCGGACGGCGGCCACCGCCCAGGCGACCCGGGCCGGGTCGGCACCGACGTTCACGGTCACCCGCTCGGCCAGCGCGGCCCCGGCCGCCAGCATCCGCGGCCCGGTGGCGGCCACGTCCAACGGCACCTTGGGCTGCCCGGTGGTCCCGAGCCAGCCCAGCGGGCTCGGGTGCCCCGGCTCGCCCGGCGCCTCCCCCCGCAGGTAGGCCTGCACCTGCGCCACGAAGTGCTCGGTCGCCTCCACCGGTGCCGGCGGCCGTCCGAGGTGGGCGAGGGAGGAGTCGCCGCGGCCGACGCCCAGCACCGCCCGGCCCCCCGAGACGAGCTGCACGCTGGCGATGGCGGCGGCGGTCACCGCCGGGTGACGGGTGACCGGGTTGGTCACCCCGACCATCAACCCGAGGCGCTCGGTTGCGGTGGCGGCCAGCGCCAGCCCGACGAAGGGGTCGGCCGCCAGGTGCTGGGTGTCGCCGAAGCTCAGCCCGTCGAAGCCGTCGCGCTCCGCCGCACGGGCGAGGGCCACCGCCGCCCCGGGGACGTGGACCGCCGCTCGCCAGACTTCGGGTCGCCCGGCGGCGTCGGGCGCCGTGTCACCGTCCACGCCCGCTTGCTCAGAGCCGGGGTGCGAGCCGCCCTCGCAGCTCGGTGATGGCCAGCGGTTGGTCGCCCGCCGCCTTGAGGAGGAAGCGCTGCGACTCCTCGAGGTGGTGGCGGGACGCTTTCTCCGCCGCGCCGGCGTCACCGTTGCGAATGGCGTCGGTGATGGCGGTGTGGGCCACCACCACGAGCTGGCGCAGCTCGACGTTGGGGTAGCTGCCCTGGCGGCTGGTCGAGTCGGCCCATCGGCCCTCGTAGTCGGACCAGAGGGACTCGAGGGTGCCGACCAGCTGGCGCATCGTCTCGTTGCCGCACGAGCGGGCCAGCTCGTCGTGGAACTCCCGAGAGCTGCGGGTGAACTCGGAGCCGTCGTGCACGTGCGCCTTGGCCTGCGCGGTGAGGGCGCGCAGGCGCGCGGCGATACGCCGCCGCGACCTCTGCTCGGCGCAGAGGGCGGCGCACGCCGGCTCGACGATGCGCAGGGCCGCCGCCAGGTCGCCGAGCACCACCCGGTGGGACTGGAGCACGAGCCCGAGCATGTACGCCGCCGCCTGGGGTGTCGGCCGGTGGACGACGGCGCCGCCGATGTTCCCTCGGCGGACCGAGATCAGACCCTCGGTCTCGAGGATCCGCATCGCCTCGCGCAGCGACGGGAGGCTGACGCCGAACTCCTCGACCAAGTCCTCCTGCCGCGGCAGCAGGTCGCCGTCGGCGAGCTCCCCGTCGACGATGCGCACCCGGAGAACGTCCGCCACCATCTCGGCGACCCGAGGCTGGCTCATCCGTCGTCGGGTGTTGGTGTCCATGCGTCCTCTTCTCGGTCGACTGCCCGGTCGCCGGGCGACGGACGGCGGGCCGGTACCCGTCGTCGCAACCTTTATGAGTTTAGGGTCCAGGTCCCCATCGGCCCGTGGACGCTCCCTTCCCGTCCGCATCCCGCTGACCCACCAACTGAGCACATGCGTTCTCGGCTGGTGTTGGAGGCGGCACCGTTCATTGATTAATGTTTTAGATAATGGTAGGGGTCAGCGGCGGCCGGCGTCACGACGCCGAGGGGACCACCTCGAACGAGGACGATGGGATGGACTTCGAGCTGGGAGCAGCGGCCGAGGCGTTTCGGGCCCGCATCCGGGAGCTGATCGCGCTGCACCTTCCGCCGGACTTCCTCGGCGCGTTCACCGACGACCCGGAGGACCTGGAGACGACCCGCCGGTTCTGCAAGTTGCTGGCGGCACAGGCGATGCTGGCGCCGACCTGGCCGGAGGAGTTCGGGGGCGGCGGCGCCTCGGTGTGGGAGCAGACGGTGCTGCGCGAGGAGATGTGGGCCCACCACGAGCCGCGCGGGCCGCAGTACATGGCGCTCAACTGGGTCGGCCCGGCGATCCTGCAGTTCGGCACCGAGGAGCAGCGGCAGTTCCACCTGCCGAAGATGGCGGCCGGCGAGGTCCTGTGGTGCCAGGGCTTCAGCGAGCCCGATGCCGGCTCCGACCTGGCGTCGCTGCAGACGAGCGCCCGACGTGACGGCGACGGCTGGGTGGTCACCGGCCAGAAGATCTGGACCTCCTACGCCCAGGTGGCCGACTGGTGCGTGCTGGCCGCCCGGACCGGGCCACCGGGTTCCCGTCAGCGCGGCATCTCGCTGTTCCTCGTGCCGATGGACCGCCCCGGCATCGAGGTCCGCCCGATCCGGTCGATGCTCGGCCCCTACCACCTGAACGAGCTCTTCCTCGACGAGGTGAGGGTGCACCCCGGCGAGCTGCTCGGCGAGGAGCACGGGGGCTGGGCGGTGATGCGAGGCGCGCTCGCCTTCGAGCGCGTCGGCATCGCCCGCTACGCCCGTGCCGACCGGCTGCTCGACGCCGTCCGTGGCGCAGTCGGCGGGCTCGAGGCGCTGCCCCCCGGCCTCCGGGCTCGCTACGCCAGGGCGATGGTCCACAACCGGGTTGCGCGGTTGGTGGCCTACGAGGTGATCGGTGCCCAGGCGGCCGGTGGGGGCGACGACGGCGCCGCCGCCGCCGCCCGGATCGCCGCCGTGACCGGCGACCAGGAGGTCTCCGAGGTGCTGGTCGAGGCGATCGGCGGGGCGGTCTTCGATAGCGCCCGGACCCCCGAGACCCACCTGGCAGCGGCGGTCGAGGACTACTGGCGCTACTCGCGCTCGGCCACCGTGTCGGCCGGCTCGGTCGACATCCAACGGATGATCGTCGGCCGGTCGGTGCTGAAGGGGGCGAAGTGAACCCGGAGCTGCCGGCGTCGGTGGTCGAGTTCGCCGTCTCGGCCGAGCGGGCCCTGGCGGCCGCCGGGGGGTCGGCGCTCCACCGCCAGGCCGAGACCCAGCCGTCGTTCCGGCGCGACGGCGTCGAGCCGGTGCTGACCCGGCTCGGCATCGACGACCTCGAGCCTCGGGCCGACGTCGAGTCCGCCCTCTGCGCCGCCGAGCTCTGCCGGGTGTCGGGACGGGTCGGGTTGCCCTACCCGGTGGAAGCCGTCCTCGGCGCTCCGCCGGGCGACGCCGATGCCAGGGCGGCGCTGGTCGACGACGGTGCGCACTGGGTAGAGCACGCCGACCTGCCGGGGCGGTGGTTCGGTGTCGGGCTCGACGGCTCGCTGCGACCACTGCGGCCGGTGCCGGGCGAGCGGAACCGGACGCTCGCTCCCTTCGTGCACCGCGTCGAGCTCGGCGAGCGCGTCGGGGAGGTCGACGAGGTCGGTCGGGCCCTGCTGTTGGACCTGGCGTCGTGCCGGGTCCTCGGGGCGCTCGAGCGGGCGCTCGAGATGGCGGTCGTCCACGTGAAGGAGCGCCGCCAGTTCGATCGTCCACTGTCGGAATTCCAGGCCGTCCAGTTCCACGTGGTGGACGCCGAGGTCGCGATCCGGGGGCTGCGCCAACTGGTCCGCTTCACCCTCTGGCGGCTGGTGGCGGCCCCCGGGACGGCGCTCACCGACGCGTGGGCGCTGCGGAGCTTCGCCATCGAGTCGGCCCGGACCGTCCTCGGAGCGGCCGAGCTGCTCCACGGTGCCCTCGCCTTCTGCGACGAGCACGACCTCACGGTGCTCACCCGATCGCTGCAGGCGCCGCTCCGGCTGCCGGTCGACTTCGAGCGGACGACCGAGCTGCTGGTGCTGGCGATCGACGGTGGCGGCTTCGACGGGCTCTTCCATCGGGTCGGTGACCCGGCCGCCGCCCACGCCGGGGTCGGTGCCGCCGCGCCGGCCATTGGCGACGGCGCCCCCGGCAGCTGACCGTGGCCGAGCGCCGGCCGGTCGTCGACCGCCCCTCACCGCCCGACCCCGACGAGATGGCGGCCTTCGTCTCTGCGGCTTCCGCCTGGCTCGAGGCGCACGCCCCGGCGAAGGGGAGCCCGCAAGACAAGACGGCGGGACGCGACCGGGAGTTCGTCGACGGTTGCCGGTGGTGGCAGCGCCAGCTCCACGACGGCGGGTGGGCCGGCATCTCGTGGCCGGTCGAGTTCGGCGGCCAGGGGCGCTCGGTCCTCTGCGAGCTCGCCTTCGCTCGTCTCCAGGCCCGCTACGGCGTGTCGACGGCCGCTTTCGACGTCGGCATCGGCATGGTCGGCCCGACGCTCATGGTGCACGGCACCCCCGAGCAGCAGGCCCGCCACCTCCCGGCCCTGCTGCGCGGGGACGAGGTGTGGTCGCAGATGTTCAGCGAGCCCGACGCCGGGTCCGACCTGGCGTCGCTGCGGACCGAGGCCCGGCCAGACGGCGACGGCTGGCGGGTCCACGGCCAGAAGGTCTGGACCTCCTACGCCCGGTTCGCCGACCACGCCATCCTCCTCGCCCGTAGCGACCCCGACCGGCCGCTGCACCGGGGGATCACCTGCTTCCTGGTCGACATGGACAGCCCTGGCATCGAGGTGCGCCCGATCCGGCAGATGAACGGGATGGCCGAGTTCAACCAGCTGTTCCTCACCGACGTGCCGGTGGCCGGCGACGCCGTGCTCGGCGAGGTGAACGGCGGCTGGGCGGTCGCCAACACGATGCTCGGCAGCGAGCGCGGGCTGATCGGCACCGAGTGGCCGGGTTCCGACGACCTTCGTGGGCTGGCGGCGGCGCGCCACCGGACCGGCGAGCCGCTGGTCCGCCAGCGGCTGGCCGAGGTGTACGTGCGCGAGGAGCTGTTGCGCTACTTCGACCTGCGAGTCCAGGACCTGCTGGCCGCCGGTCGCCCGCTCGGGGGCCTGGCGTCGGTGGTGAGCCTCTTCTTCGCCGACCACCTCCGCCGCAGCGCCGAGGTCGGCACCTGGCTGAGCGGGCCCGAGGTGCTGGTGGCCGACGACCCGCTGACGCCGGCCGGACGCTGGCAGTTCCACTTCCTCACCGCCCCGAGCGTCCGGATCGCCAGCGGGACCGACGAGATCCAGCGCAACATCATCGCCGAGCGTGCCCTCGGGCTCCCCAAGGACCCGCGGCCGGCCTGAACGCCGGGTCAGCCCGCCGGCGGGAGCCCGCTCTCCGGCGGCGGGCTGACCGCCGAGGCCGGTCCTCCCAGCCGAGCACGCCGCCGAAGAAGCTGCGCAGGTCGGCGGGGCGCCAAGGTCGCCTCTATTATGTAATCCTATAAACCACAGGAGGTCGGGCGGCCCGGCCACCGGGCCGGGTCGACCGAGAAGGCCCGGGCCGACCACCGGGCCGGGCCGACCGAGAAGATCCGACACAGTCCCGAACGACCACAAGGGGGTCCCATGACCGTCACCGACGACACGGTCAGCGAAGAGGCGGCGCGCGAGCTCGAGTCGCCCCTGTCCGTCTCGAGCTACCGCTACCCGACCGGTTGGTACGTGGTGGCATGGTCCTCCGACGTCGAGCCGGGCGACGTCCGCCGGCTGCACTACTTCGGCCGCGAGCTCGTCTGCTTCCGGGGGGAGTCGGGGACGGTGGCGGTGCTCGACGCCTATTGCCAGCACCTCGGTGGCCACCTCGGGGTCGGTGGAGAGGTGGTCGGCGACGAGATCAAGTGCCCGTGGCACGCCTGGCAGTGGCGACAGGACGGGACGAACTCGCTCATCCCGTACTCGAAGGAGACGTGCAAGCGCGGGGTCCGGATCCGGACCTACCCGGCGATGGAGTGGTACGGGATGGTGCTGATGTGGTTCGACCGCGACGGGTGCGAGCCGACGTGGCGGCCGCCCGACGTGCCCGAGCTCGACGGCAGCGACTACTCGGCCATGCACCCCCACTCGAGGATGCTCAACCGGGTGAAGGTGCACCCCCAGATGATCGTGGAGAACGCCGCCGACCCGTACCACATCGCACCGGTCCATCACGGGGACCGCCCGGCGGAGACCACCTCCTTCGAGCTCCACGAGAACCACCTCCACGCCACGGTGCGGGTGAACTACGGCGGGGCGCACGAGCGGACCTGGCTCACCCCGGACGGTCCGGTCGACGGCGATGTCATCTACGACACCTTCGGGCTCGGGATCGGCTTCGTGCGCTTCCCGCCCGAGGTGCTGGCGTCGGTGCAGATCACCAGCCACACCCCGGTGGACGAGGAGTACACCGACTACTGGTTCGCCATGGCCTGCGTGCGGGAGCCGGGGCAGGAGGGCGACGAGCCCGGCCCCCGGGCGCGCCGCTGGATCACCCTGCAGCAGGAGATCATCAAGCAGGACTTCTTCACCTGGGAGAACATGAAGTACCTGGAGAAGCCGTCGTTCGCCGTCGAGGAGGCCCGCAACTACGCCGCCCTCCGGCGCTGGGCGCGCCGCTTCTACCCGGACGACGCCGTCGACGCCGGTGCCGCCGGCTGAGCGACCGGCCCCGGCCGCCGCAGGCCGGCGGTTCTCGGGCGCCGAGCTCACCATCCCGTCGGTGCTCGACGCCCAAGCGGCCGAGCGCGCCGACCAGGTGCTGCTCCACGTCGACGGGACCGACCTGACCTACGACGGGATGCGCCGGCACTCGACGGCGGCCGCCGAGGGGCTCCGGCGCCTCGGCGTTCGCCCGGGGGAGCGGGTCGCCATCCTCATGGAGACCTCACCGGAGTGGGTGGTGCTCTGGTTCGCCCTCTCCCGGCTCGGGGCGGTGGTGGTGCCGGTGAACACCGCCTACCGCGGGGATTTCCTGGCACACCAGCTCAGCGACAGTGGGACGGTGGTCGTCGCCACCTCCCCGGCGCTGGCCGACCGGGTGGCGGCGGTGGCCGCCGAGGTGCCATCGCTCCGGGCGGTGCTGCTGCGGGCACCGCGGGCCGACGACGACGCCGTCGACGTCGAATGGCCCGCGGCGGCGCCGCCCCGGCTGGCCCCCGGGCAGGGG
>Ga0080006_1162390_pt1 | contig 11875 bp, 13 predicted proteins | sample RS3BMetagenome_FD_69209 | JGI IMG/M metagenome (GOLD analysis project Ga0080006, IMG submission 69209) | Ferric oxide microbial mat and aquatic microbial communities from Rainbow Spring, Yellowstone National Park, USA - RS3B (SPADES... ...
CCTTCAACAGCCCCGGGACCATAGGCCGGCGGGGTGCGGCTTAAGCGGCTTTCTCCCTCAAGTCGCAGCAGACAACGAAGCGCTCATTAGGCCGCAGCCACGGCGGATGCTCCCGACCCATGCCCACAAACCTCCCTGAGAAGTCAAAAGCGATATGGGCCAGAGCGATAGCTGAGAAGGACCCTTCGAGGAAGCTTGCCCTCCTGAAGGAGTTCTACTCAAGCTTCCCGAAGCACAAGTCGACGGAGAGGCTCGAGATGTCAATCAAGAGGCAGATGGCCTCACTCGAGGAGAAGATAGAGAGGGCGAAATCAAGGAGGACTGGCTCCTCCCAGCTCCAGTGGGCGGTGAAGAAGGACGAGGTCCAGGTCGCAGCCGTGGGCGACCCGCTGACCCTTGCCGAGTTCTCCTCCAGATACCTGAGCACGAGCCACACAGCTTACGAGATACTATCAAGGCCGCAGGTCTCAGTCCTCTCCCACGGCGGTGTCTCAATACAGGTTGTCCTCGTCCCATTCGACCCTTCTCTCAGCGAGCCAAAGCAGAGGCTCTTCGCATCCCTTGCCCGCTCAGCTGACGGGGTGCTCGTCGTCCCCTCGAGCAGCGTCGGCGTCGATGCAGTTGTCTCATGGTTCGAGGAGAACAACATGCACCTCACCTCAAGGACGGGAGAGGTGAATCTGACACTCACACCAACTGGAGGCCTCAGGATAACGGGCGGGTCGGGCACTGTCGCGGAGGAGGCGAAGAGGCTCCTCTCCACCTACAGGATAAAGAACGCAATCGTGAAACTAGGCCCTGACTCAACACTGGACGACGTGGAGGCTGCTGTCTTCGAGAAGGCTTTCAAGGTCGGTGTCGTCCTCTCAGACGGCAAGCACTCCTCCAGGCTGAAGGCGACAGGCTCCTACAGCAAAGAGGGCATAGTCCTCTCCCTTCTCGACTCGCTCTCATTCATCAGGGTGTACACAAGGGACCCGGCGGAGGGCGTCTCGGAGAAGCCCGTCCTCCTCAGGAAGGGCTCGAGCGTGGTCGACCTTGCGAGGACAATCCACAAGGAGATGGTTTCAAACTTCTCCTATGCCAGGGTCTGGCGAGGCGAGAGGTACTCTGGAGAAAAGGTTGGAAGGGACTTCAGACTACAGGACGGGGACGTAATCGAAGTCCACTCCTCGCTCGGCAGGTGAGCCTGCCTTCTAACTCGACGAGACAGGCACAGTCCTCTGCCGTCTCGTGAACCTGAATGCACCGAGAACAGCGGCGAGAGCTGTCACAGAGAGTATCAGAGCAAGCGTGCTGTTCGGGAACTCAGGCACAGCGCTCCCCTTCACAACAACTGTGCCCTTCATCCAGCTGTGGTAGATGCAGTGGTAAGAGAAAGTCCCCGGCGTGTTGAACGTGTATATGAATGTCGCTCCAGGGTTGAGGTTCCCGCTGTCGAAAGAGTTGTCGTTTGCCGTGACAGTGTGAGGGGATGAGTCCTGGTTGACCCACATCACTGTGTTGTTCACACCGATCACGACGGTTACGTTGTCTGGCGAGTAGCCCGGCGCGCCGGACGGGTTAGAGGCACCCACAGGAATGTTCACAGTAACAGTGGTTATAGCCGCGGCAGACCCAGCGAATGAGAAGGCGAAGACTGCAAGGAGCAGAGCCGATGCAGCCGCCACTCCAAGGTGTACTGCTTTCATAGTGCCGCCCGCGGGCCAGCCTGTATTTACCCTTTGCCGCTATATATTTCCCTGCACCGCCTGCACGCTTTCGACGTGGTACACAAGCGTGAACTCGCTCATGTTCGAGTTGTCCCTCACAGCCAGGTACAGGTTGACGTTGTGCAGTGAAAGGTACGGTACAGAGAGCGGGAAAGGCATTCCAAGCACCTGCCCGGGCCTCACCCCCTCGTACCTGACGTCGAAGACTGGTGTCGTGTACTCGTTCGATGTGAGCTGAGCGTAGAGTGTCGTGTAGTTCCCATGCGCCGCCCACTGCACCCTGAAGAGGTACTCCGTTCCGTTGAACCTCTGGTACGCGACCGTGGCGAACTCCGCCATGGGCCTCTCCCTCGCCGGGAAGCTTGTGTTTGCGTACTCGTAGTACACTACAGCGATCCCGAGGACGAGTGAGAAGACAAGGAGGAGTGCAACAAGGAGCTTGCCTCTCCTCCCGCCCTTCCCTTCCATTCGCCTACCTCAGGTCACGAAGCACTGCAGAGGACCTCATCAAAGAGAGCATCCTGTCGAAGAGCTCAACGAGCATCCTCCTGAACTCCTCCTCGCTGCAGTCCGCACTTCCTTTCTCCAGGAAGTTAACAAGCCACTCGAACTCATCCACAGCGTGCCTCCCCATGACAGAGAGAAAGTTCCTGTTCATCGATGCCATCTCGCTGTCCTCGTCGAAGAGACCCCTCCTCCTGAGAGAGGCGATGGCGAAAGCGTTCCTGCAGAGCAGAGACGCGTCTAGTACTGGGTCTCCTGAGGGCCTGGCCGAGACCCACTCGGCGAAGAACTTCTTCGCCATCTCCCTCTCCTTCTCCTGCATCACATCGAAGACTATGTCGTCTACAATTATGTTCTGCAGGTGGTTGAACGCGTCAACGAGCTGTGCCGCCTCCCTCTCCCTTAGCCCCTCCCTCTTCCTGAACTCCTCGAGCGCCTCCTCCAGGATGGCGGTGTCGTGGGAAGGGGAGCCACTCTCAGTGAAGTATATGTGCGCCAGCTCGTGGAGGACAAGCCCACCTAGCATCTCAGAGTCGAGCGCCCACTCAGATATCACTATCTTCTGCGCCTCGCCCTCCTTCTTCGCGTAACCCATTATCGAGAGGTTCGGGTCGACGGCGAGGGAGACCCTTGACCTTATGACATACCCCTTCTCCTTCATCCTCTCGAGCGCCCAATTCAGTGTGCTCTGCAGCGACCTGTCAGTCCTACCTGGATACAAGACGGCACCGTGCAGCAACCTGTCAACGGATAAACAAATCGGTGGCGCCCCTTTCTGCGTTCTGAGCGGGCCTGTGCGGCCAGGTGCTTTCTCCCACAAGGCAGAGCCGCACACTTCAGGAAGTTCAGCCGCGAGGCAAAGCTATTCTACCACTACGTTTGCGCACGAGAACATGGTCCAGCACAGCAGGCCAAGGCTTGTTGCAAGCGCTGTGATGGCTGTGGCTGGAGGAACTCTTATGGTGGACGGTGGATTCGCCACCCACAGCTTCCTCCTCTCTATCCTTGGCGCGGTCCAGTCGAGCCTGGGCGAGTTCGTGAGTGGCCTTCCTGCCTTCGTCGCGGAGGCTGTCATTACGTTCGTCGCCATTCTTGTGGGGCTTGGAGGCTTCACGGTCGCTGTTGGTGGCCTGCTAATCTACACCGGGCACATCACGTCAGGCAGGCTGCTTATTGCACTTGGCGGCGGCGCTGGCTTCATCGGGCTGCTCGTCTCCTTCGGCTACACAGCGCTCACAGCGGGTATAGGGAGCGCCCTTGGCCACTCCCTCTACTGGGTCGGTCTCATCCTTGCCATCGTCTCCAGGAGAGTTGCAAGGAAGGCGTGACTACAGCCATCTCCTGACCCTTCTCGCGTACCGTGAGTACTCCTCCCCGAACTTCGAGCTGAGGTACCTCTCCTCCCTCCTCACCTGATACAGGTCTATGTAGAGCATCACAGGAACAAGGAGGAAAAGGGCCCACGCCGAGTTGGCGAAGAGTGCAGCCCCAGCGTACGATATCGCGAAGCCAAGGTATATCGGGTTCCTTGTGAACCTGTAAGGCCCGGCCGTGACGAAGGCAGCAGTCTCCTCCCTCGGGTCCGGCGAGGCCCCTGACCTGACAAGCGTCCTGACAGCGTAGCCTGCCAGTATGAGGCCCGCCAGGAGCACAGGCAGGCAGAGGTAGTTCTCCCCCGCGGGGAGGACCTCCAGGGGCGAAAGGTAGCTCGCCAGCAGCCCGGCTGCCAGCGCTCCAAGGAACACAAGCGGAGGCGGCAGAATTGCGCCTGGGCCACCTCTCCTTCTCCCCTCAGAACCATTCATTGCACGCGCGACCGCCTAGTGGTATATCGAGCCGCCGTCAGAGCCCTTTGCCTTTGGCTTTGGAGTAGCAAGCTCCTCCAGCTCCCCCAGGTCTATGCTGAACCCGATCATCTTCGAGAGCACCTGAAGCATCTTGATCACAGTCCTTGTGTGTGGTGCTGGCTCGCCGTGGTCGACAGATATCTTGTAGCCCCTCATCCCGAAGGATGGAGCTAGGCCCACGACCAGAGAGGCGAAGAAGGGTGCGGGCTCGTTCTTCACGACCTTGACGCCGTTTGCCTCGAGCCTCTTCAGTCCCTCGCCGTCTGTCGCGAAGCCGTTCAGCTCAGCCTCCTGGTACGAAGTTATTGGTGGCTCTGTCCACCTGGCGCCGACGGAGTAGACCTCCTCCACGCCCACCTCCTTCGCATAACCGAGAACCAGCCTCGCGAAGTCGTACTGGTCGTCCATCGGGCTCGAGTCGCCAGCTAGCAGGAGTATGTCCCTCTCCCCCCTGTGCAGGTAGAAGCTGCACGATGGCAGGCTGGCCACGCCCTCCTCCCTCACGAGCACCTCTGGCGGCAGGGAGGACGAGTGGATGGAGCAGACGCTCCTGAACTCCATCTTCCTCATCATGTAGCTGGCCAGCTCCCTCGCCTGTGAGTAGAGTGCCCTGTACTGCGGCACTGAGGTTGAAAGGGCAACTATCAGCGCCGGCCTTTCCATCTTCACCCTGCTCTTCCTGACACTGAACCACATTCCCAATTCATCCAACTTCGCGCGGTGGCCTATTTAACGCTCATACCGTGTGGTTCCGACGTGTCTCAGGGACATCGGCCTCTCGAGATTTTCCGTAGTACAACCTGGGTCATCTGGTTAATACAAAGAAGACATTTGTCGTGGCCTGGCCGTTGGTCTGCCACCGAGCGTATAATCACTCCTCGACGTCATTCCTCAATCTGCTACCATGCTGATTCGCGGCACTTTGTTGGTCGTTGGTCCAGAACAGTTATTAACGAGGTCGTTTCTTCTTGAGAGCGTGAGTAGTTCCTTGTCGGCATTACTCAAAAGTTGAAAGGTACTAAATCATTACTTCATTCTTTGCCCATAAGTTTCTCTTTTAAATTCCATATTATCGAAACCAACTATCAGCAAGCCTTACATCCGAACGAATGAAGGATTTGTTATATCCCTCTGGGTCGAAACCATTAAGAGAATCACGCCACCACGCTCCTAAAACTGGCCACGACCCTTAGAGGCACCCGGAATCTGCCTTGTCCACCGCATTTCACACGTCTGACAAGTATCTGTGGTACGGTTCATCTTATATAGCCAGAGGGGAGGAAGGAGCCACAACGTTCATGACAGCCTACTGGACGAGCCTCTCTCACAACGGTGTAGCTATCCCGGACCAGTACGAGCCAGAGGGACTATCAGTGAAGGTCAGGGGGAGGGAGGTGAAGCTCAGCCCTCTCGCCGAGGAGATGGCGTACCACCTGGCCAAGAAGAAGGACACACAGTACATACAGGACCCTGTCTTCAGGTCCAACTTCATGCAGGACTTCACTGCACAGCTCCCGGACTGGTGCAGGGGTGCAAGCTACGAGGAGGTTGACTTCTCTCAGCTCTTCGACAAGGTCGACAGGGAGAAGGGGGAGAAGGAGTCGTTGTCGAAGGAGGAGAAGAAGAAGCGGGCGGCAGACAGGAAGGCAAGGAGGGAGGCATTGAAGGAGAGGTACGGCTATGCAGTGCTTGACGGAGAGAGGGTGGAGATAGCAAACTGGATGGTCGAGCCACCCGGCCTGTTCATGGGAAGGGGGCAGCACCCTCTCAGGGGCCACTGGAAGCCAAGGGTCACACAGAGGGACATAATACTCAACCTGGACGAGAAGGCGCCTGTCCCGCCCGGCGACTGGAAGCAGGTAGTCCACGACCACGAGTCGACATGGATAGCGAAGTGGGTCGACAAGCTCACGGGGAAGGAGAAGTACGTCTGGCTTCACGACTCTGCCCCGATACAGCAGTCGAGGAACAGGGCGAAGTACGACAACGCGATGAGGGTGAGGGCTCACCTCCCCAGGATACGCGCCAGGATAGAAAGGGAGATGAACTCGAAGGACGAGAAGATGAGGCAGGTTGCGACTGTCTGCTACCTCATAGACAGGCTCGGGATGAGGGTCGGGGACGAGAAGGACGAGGACGAGGCAGACACAGTGGGCGCAACAACTCTCAGGGTGGAGCACGTCAGTGTGGGGCAGGACTCCGTCTCCTTCAGCTTCCTCGGCAAGGACAGCGTCCCATGGAACAAGAAGCTCGAGTCTCCCCCGCCAGTCCTCCTGAGGAACCTGAAGGAGTTCGTCTCGGGCAAGAGGCAGGACCAGCTTGTCTTCGACGACATAGACTCGACAAGTGTGAACAGGTTCCTCTCCAGCATTCTCCCTGGCCTGACTGCCAAGGTCTTCAGGACCCACCACGCAACGCTTGTCGCGGAGCAGTACCTCAGGTCAACAGACGTGAGGGAGAAGGACGAGGTCGAGAAGCTCTACCACGCGAAGATGGCCAACCTGGAGGCAGCAATATTCTGCAACCACCAGAGGACCGTCCCGAAGAACTGGGAGTCATCCCTTGAGAAGAAGAAGCAGAAGCTTGAGGAGCTGAGGTCCAGGGAGAAGAGGGACGAGAAGAGGCTGAAGAAGCTTATGCTTGACATAGACCTGCAGCTGAAGACAAAGACGTACAACCTGAACACAGCACTGAAGAACTACATCGACCCGAGGGTCTACAAGTCCTGGTGCGATTACGTCGGGCTTGACTGGAGCAGGATATACACGAAGTCTATGCAGAGGAAGTTCTCGTGGGCTGCCAGGAGCCACCAGAGGTGGGAGAAGGACAGGCTTGAGGTACTTGCTCGGGCTAGCGGGAGATCAGACGCCACAGCTCGTCCAAGGGCGCAGACCTGACAGCCTCCCTTCTTCCGTCCGACTTCAGGATGAACCTGCCTCTCTCCGTGAACCTTCCTATCTCCTTGACACTCGATACCCCCCTGAGCCTCTCCTTCACAACACCCTCCTTCCCTCTCTCGACCGAGATCAGGAGGGAGCCAGACCCTATCAGCCTGAGCGGGTCCGCGCCAAGCCTGGAGCAGACCTCCTCTGTCGTCCTGTCCACAGGGACAGAGGCCTCCTCAAGCTCGAACCCAAGCCCTGACGCGAGTGACATCTCGAAGGCAGCACCAAGCACTCCCCCCTCTGTGCAGTCGTGCATCGCGTGCACTGCGCCGCTCTCGAAAGCCGCGACCGCCTCGTCCACCACACTCAGCCTGCTGCGCAGTGCAGCCCCCCTCCGCCTCAGCCCTTCATCCAGCCCCCTTGCCCTCGAGGCAAGGACTGCAGTCCCCTCCAGCCCGGCTGTCTTTGTCATCATCATTGTATCACCAGGTCGCGCGTCCCTTGAAGTGACGTACCTCATAGCGAATGCGAAGACTGTGGCCACAACGATCGGGCTGTGGAGCCCATGGGTGACCTCGGTGTGCCCCCCTGCTATCGCTATACCAAGCTTCCTTGCAGCCCTGTCTATCTGCGCTGTTATTCTCCTCACAGAGAGTTCGTCCGAGCCCTCCGGCAGAAGTATCACAGACTCCATCAACTCAGGCCTCGCCCCGCTCGTGGCCACGTCGTTCGCGCTCACGTTAACGGCGTACCATCCTATCTCCTCGCTTACGCCCGTGATCGGGTCGGAGGAGACGATCATGTGCATCCCGCCGCCCACATCGACAGCAGCGAAGTCAACCCCTTCGGCCGGAGCAAGCCTCAGCCTCTCAGACCTGGCGCCTGTCATCCTGAGAGCTGTCCTGCGAAGGACCTCGATGGGTAGCTTGCCGACTGGCAGTGCCTTCATCCGCGCGTCTGCGCCTGCCCGGTTAGATTTCAGCCTGTCGTCCTCTGTCCGCCCCGTGAGACGATTCTCCTTATGCTTCCGCTCAACGGCACAGAAACAAGGAGTCCTATCACAGCCTGCGCTACGTTGAACGGAACCTCGCCCGACGCGGAGACGTATCCTAGCTGGAGGACTACACTCTCGTAGAGAAAGTATCCAAGCACCATCTCAGCCCCGCCTGCCAGGACCGAGAGCGCCTTCCAGCCAAGCCTCTCGTCGATTGACAGGCCAGCTGCCACAATCACGCAGAAGGCAACAGCTCCAAGAGCTGCCCAGAAGAGGGAGGGCACATCGAAGCTCAGGTTCGCTGTGGGTCCGACAGGGAAGCCGAGGGAGAGCTGGTAGCCGCCCGAGAGGTAGCTCGTTCCAAGGAGGGCTACTGTCCCGCCAACGAACGCGCCAAGTGCGACGCTCGTTGCCCTCCAGGCAGACCTTGAAAGAGATACAGTCCTTCTGCTCAGGTAGCCTACCACGAACCCCTCGATACCCTTTATCACAAGGGTGCCTGGTGCGTAGCTCGGGAAGCCAAGGGAGAGGTCAGAGATCATCGAGCCCACCCCTCCTGCGAACGCTCCAACGTATGGGCCCATCACAAGAGCAGCCGTGTAGACCATTATCTCGCCTATGTTGAAGTACCCGCTCGTCACAGGAATAGAGACGCTGAAAGCCATCGTCGCCGCAGCCACGAAAGCTGTGAAGACTGCGGCGCTCGCGACAGTTTCAGTCCTGACCAAACGCCCGGACTGCCTCCCTCACGACATATAAGCTGCAGCCTACATATAGGCCTACTCTAGCAGCTTCTCCAGGCTCTTGAGCGAGTCCGTCACGTAAAGTGGAGAGACACTCCTCGGGAGCGCCTCCCCGTACCTGTTGACCCATGCTGTCTGGAAACCAAGCCTCTCTGCCGGCCAGACGTCGTGGTAGAGACTCTGGGCCACGTGAAGCACCTCCTCCCTCTTCGCCCCTGTCTTCTCAAGAAACTTGGCCCAGTGCCCTGGAGCAGGCTTGTAGGACTTCGTCTCCTCCGCTGTGACGAAGCCGTCCACCTCGAGCCTGTGAGCGCGGATCGTCATCCTGAGAAGGTCTGTGTCAACGTTCGAGAGTATGTACCTCCTGTAGCCCTTCCTGCCGAGCGCCCTCAGCGCCTCCCCAGTGTCTTCAAAGGCAGGCCAAGCCGGCACGGAGGAGGCGAACTCCTCAGCCTTTGCCCTGCTTACTCTGATGCCAAGCTCCCCGCCAACGCGTAGGCACGAGTCCTTCAGCACCTCTCTGTACTTCTTGTAGGAGGATTCCTCAGCCTTCTCTGCCCTCAGGTAAGCCTCCATCAACCCATCCCCTGAAAGCCCTGCTGTTTTGCCTAGAGCGCTCCTCAGGGCAGCCTCTATCCCTCGCTTCCAGTCTATCAGTGTACCGTAGCAGTCGAACGTAAGGTAGTGGAACTCCTTCATCCGCCCCTCCCCCTGACGAATAGAACCAGACCGACGACTGCGGCGAGAAGTGGTATCCAGAGGGAAAAGCCAAGAAGCGGGTCCTCTATCGTCACCGTCTCCATCGCAGCGGCTGTTATGAGCACAAGTGCAACCACAAGCGCCTCTACCGCGAAGACCTTCAACTCAGAGCCGAGCCTCTTCCTCCTCCAGGCCACGAGGAGCATTATGCCAGAGCTGACAGCGATGGCGTAAGCAGAGAGCTCCACTACCGCGAAGGGAAGGAAGAAGAGGAAGAAGCCAACGAGCGGGGCTGGCACGTTCGAGGATATTGCGAAAGCCTGCAGTATCTGGCCAGTGACGAATATCGAGTACGCGAAGATAAGCGGTCCTGCAACAGGTATCATCTCCAGAAATGCAACCCTGACATTGTTTGCGAATATCGAGAGCATAAGTCCGAGAGGCCCCTTCGATGTGGTCGAGCTTATGAGGTCTCTCGCCTGCTGCAGCAGGTTCTGCTGGTCCGATGGGCTGATAGGGTACACCATTGCAACGAAGAAGATCGCTATCTCAACGACGAAGACAGCGCCGATGAAAGAGAGTCTGCCGTGGCTGGCAAGCGACCCGAACGGACTCCTCCATCCATGCTTTGCAGGTCCAGTCCCTTCCATCGTTCCAGCCAGCTCACTCCCCATACTTAACGCCGACACTAGATGAGGGAGACAAGCTTCCCGACTGCGTAGAGCAGGACAGCCGCGAGTGCGCCAACGAGGGCAGACTCGGCTCCCTTCTTCATGCTGAAGTGCGCAAGAGTGAGGAACTTCATAGAGCCGAGCAGGAAGAGGGCCGCGAGCACAAGCGCCACTGAAGAGAGAAGAGCACTGAAGTGCGGCATCTGGAAGAAGTACGGTACCAGAGGCACAATCGCTGCAAGGAAGTAGGCCCCACCTGCAGGTGCTGACCTGGTGAGCGGGTCAGCCTGCAGCTCGTCGACGTGGAGGTGAAGCTCGTGCCTGAGCTGTGCCCTGAGCCACATGTCCTTGTCCTTCGTGAGCTTTGCCATTATCACGTCCACCTCCTTTTGGCCGTACCCCTCCTTCCTGAGGAGACCCTCAAGCTCCTTCCTCTCCTCCTCGGGCTCTGTCTCTATCTCCATCCTCTCCCTTTCAATATCTATCCTGAGCGAGTCAAGCATTGACTTGCCGGAGAGGTAGTTGCTGAAGAACATGGAAAGAGCGCCTGCGACAGCGAAGGCGAAGCCTGCAATGAGTATCGTCCTGAAGTCCACCCCTGCCCCGTTGAGCGCAGCTGTGGCTGCAATGCCCTCTATCATACCATCGCTCCCTCCAAGCACAACCCTGTCTATGATGTGCCTTCCTGGTAAGTGCGGGTGCTTTTCCTGCTGCTCTTCGGGCACCTAGAGTTCGAATCCAACGAATGGCGTTCGTATATAGGGATTCACCCCGTTAGGAGGGAGGAATAACGAAAACTGGCGCAAATCGGGCCGTTTTCGTTGGATTTGTTAGAATTCGCCTAGCGAGGCCAAATCTCGCTTGTGTGTATGCTTAATCTTTTAAGCCACCCTTTCCTTAGCCGTGACCATGACCCTGGACGAAAAGATCCGGTACGGAATGCTGGCACTGACCGGCGCAAGTATTGTTTTCGCCGCGTTGGGGCTGAAGGTAGGACCACTGGAACCCATCGGTGGACTCTCCGTAGGTTAAGCGCTACGCCGCGCTAACCTACGCCCTCCCTTATTCTCAACATAAGGTTGTCAAATCTATTCACTAACTCTGAAAAGTTGAATATCCAATTCTCCTCGTTGTCGTCAAACAGGTTGTATGGAACATTGAAAGCAAGAGCGTTATTCTGATCGCCGACGTGGTATGAAGACCTATCTCTAGTAGGTTCCATAATCCTGCTCAGATATCCCAAGGCTTCGTTAATGAAATCTAGGGGAAATCCGAAGTTCGCATAATAATGTTGCCCCCCGGCCTCGGCATAAACAAATGGTAATCCGCTGGCGCTAGATTGGAGTTTCATCCTCTCAAACTCTCGAATGTTTCGAACGATTAAGTCAACTATCACATATCTGTGCTTTCTGTGTAGTGCTCTCTCAAGTCTGTAGTCGTATCTGGTTCCTAGCCAATTTATTCTGTATGCTTGTATTAACCTTCTTCCGATTACGTGTGTGTTATGATGCCATGCTAGCTTCTTATAATTAATATCAAGTTTCTTCGCTATTTCGATTAGTGGCTTATTGGCGTCCATCTGAAGCTCCTTGATAATTAACAGGTCTGTCTTATCGAACTTCACTCTCCCAGACCTTTGTTTCGCCGCAAATGAATAATCCGTTTGCCCTGCGCTCGACCAGTCGAAGTCCCACCTTCCAGTGTTGAAGTCGTAGTGCTCCGCCCTCATCGGCGGGTTCCTGAACCAGTCGAACTCGAGCATGTCCCTCAGGACGAACATGCCCCTCTCCCCCAGCGCCTTCATGAACTCCATGAACTTA
>Ga0080006_1141985_pt1 | contig 11870 bp, 10 predicted proteins | sample RS3BMetagenome_FD_69209 | JGI IMG/M metagenome (GOLD analysis project Ga0080006, IMG submission 69209) | Ferric oxide microbial mat and aquatic microbial communities from Rainbow Spring, Yellowstone National Park, USA - RS3B (SPADES... ...
GTGACTTTTTAATAGGATCATCTACAACAACTCCTCCAAATGGATATATAAATATAACTAATGCCTTTGGAGATGTAAATGTAATAGTTGATATATATGGGTATTATTCGTAATAAAGAATAATTATAATGAACTATGCCTTTAAGCCATAGAATTGTTTATACACAGATCAAGGATTTAAATCCAACTTTAATATTAAACCACAAGTGTTGATGGATTAAGTCAAGCTAATTTTAGGTTCACTTATTTAAGTGATTTAACTGGTTAGAAATGCTGTTGTGAATTGTTAATAATGCATCAAGTAACCCTTTTGGAGGGTTCTGTGAATTTACCAAAAATTTAAGGCTTTTTTCTTTTTCATTGTATTTAATGACTTTAAGATTAAGTGCTTTTAGTTGTTTGACGCTTAAGATAAGGGGGCTTACTTTAGCTTCTATCTCATAAGAGGTGCTATTAAAAGCTTGTTGGTTGTTTCTTAAAACAATTTCATGAAGCTTAAGCCTAACGGCTATATTTTTAATCTTTGCAATGTTTAATAAGTCAATTGCTTGTTGTGGTAATTGGCCAAAGCGATCTACTAATTCTGCTTCTATTTCATCAATTTCAGTAAAATCATCAGCGCTTGAAAGCCTCCTGTAAAATTCAATTCTTGTTGTCTCGTCTTGAATGTAAAAGCTTGGCAAATAAGCAGAAGCATCTATCAAAAGTTTAATAGATGGATCCTCTTTAATTGGTTTTCCTTTTATCGCATTTACGGCCTCAGTTACCATTTCGACGTAAAGATCGTAACCAACTTTGCTTAAATGTCCTGATTGAATTTTGCCAAGCAGTGTGCCAGCACCCCTTAGCTCTAAATCCCTAAGTGCTAGCCTAAACCCAGAACCTAACTCATACTGCTCTGAAACTGTTTTAAGCCTGCTATAGGCGGTCTTTGAGATTGGTTTATCCTGGGGATAAAAAAAATAAGCATAAGCTTGAATATGGGATCGCCCTACGCGTCCTCGCAATTGGTGTAATTGCCCTAGTCCTAAAAGGTCAGCATCATCTACAATTAAGGTATTGGCATTTGATATGTCTAAGCCTGACTCGACGATTGTTGTTGATACTAGTACTTGATATTTTCCCTCGTAAAATCCTTGCATTACATTTTCTAAATGAGTTTTGTTTGATCTTCCATGTGCAACGACAATTGAGGCCTTAGGTAACCTTTCTGAAAGCTGGGCCACTACTTTTTCAATGTCATTTATCTTGTTGTGCACATAAAATACCTGCCCACCTCTTAAAAGCTCTTTTTTAATGGCTCTAATAATTAACTCTTTATTAAATGGACCTACGTAAGTTAAGACCGGATGTCTTAGAGCAGGAGGAGTGTTAATTAAACTAAAGTCCCTTATTCCGGTTAAGGAAAGCTCAAGAGTTCTAGGAATTGGATTAGCTGATAGGGTTAGCACGTCTATGTTAGGCTTAATTTTCTTAAAATATTCCTTGTGGTTTACACCAAAGCGTTGTTCTTCATCAAGAATAAGTAATCCTAAATCATAAAATTCAATATTTTGAGCAATTGCTTTATGTGTGGAGATAAGGACATCAATCTTATTATTTTTTATTAGTTCTTTAAGTTCTTTTGTTTGAGCTAAATTTGTATGTGAGCTGAGCAAGCCAACTTTTATGCCAAAGCTATTTAATCTTGCTGAAAAAACCTCATAATGCTGTTTTGCAAGCACAGTTGTTGGACATAATAGCAATACTTGCTTGTTGTTTAATACGGCTATAAATGCTGCCCTTATTGCTACTTCAGTTTTGCCGAAACCAACATCGCCGATAATGAGGCGATCCATTGGTTTTGGGCTTGCCATATCGTTAAGCGTTTCATCAATTGCGCGCTTTTGATCAGGTGTTTCTTGAAATTCAAAACTGTCGCTAATTTCAGTAATCCAAGGGAGAGAAATATCAAAAGCAAACCCCTTTTGGACGTTTCTTTGTGAGTAAAGGTCAATTAAATCTAAGGCAAGTTTTGCAATTTCGCGTTTGACTTTTTTAGTTGTAAGTGTCCAACTAGAAGTGCCGAGTTTTGTTACAACAGGTCGTTGAGATCCCCTGTATGGGGTAAGCATCGATATTTGCTCAAATGGAACATAAAGCTTATCACCGTCTTTATATTCAATGAGTAAATACTCTTTCTCAAAGTTATTTGTCTTTAACTTTGTTACACCTTTGTATATTCCGATGCCATAGTTTTTGTGCACGACAAAGGAATTAATAAAAAGAGCTTCAAATAAATTGGCTGATTTTGAAGATGTAAGTTTTGGTCTAGTAATTTTTTGCTTTGCTGACAGATCATTTTCAGTAATTATTGCAAGTTTTACATCTTGAAAAATCGCACCTTTTTCAAGTTCTGATTGCGTGAAAAAAATGCCACTAGCTACATTTGGATTTAAAGGAGCTGCGTCAAAAAGAAGCTTGAAATTTTCTAAAGACTTTTTATCGTTACTTGTTAATATTATAAGGAACCCTTTGTTTTTTAACTCTTTTATAAAATGGCTAATTTTAGAACTTATTAGCTTAGGAAACTCTTGAGCATTAAATAAAGAATACCGAGTGCCCTTTGGCTCTGTAATAAGATTTTGAGATGTTTGATTTAGAAATTCTTCAAAGTTTACATAAAGTTCTTTTCTTTGCTTGGGTTTTAATGAGATGAGATCTGCTACTTGCCTCTGGGAACTTAAAATATTTAAGGACTCAATTTTGCATTCCTTTAAATCAGCAATTATCCAGAATGTGTCTTGGTTAGTAAGTGCGGTAACTAAGAATGTATTTTTATTAGTCCAGGGGATCAAGGATTCCATTCCTTCAAAATAAAAGGAGGTGTCTATTTGTTCTAAATAAGTGCGAAAAGACGATATTTCTTTGAGTTTAGTGATGTTTTTTTGCTCAAAGGGACTTATTTCTCTAATCGGACAAATTACGCACTCATTTAAGTTTTCAAAAGAGAGTTGGTTATCAGGATTATAGTGTTTTATGCTTTCAATAGCATCATAAACAAGGTTAATTCTGTAAGGAAAATCATCTATTGAAGGATAAATATCAATTATGGAGCCTCTAAATGCAAATTGTCCTTCATGCTCTGCATGAAACTCTCTTTGATAACCAGCATTAACTAGCCAGTTAAACACTTGGTCGCTTTCAAGATTTTGGCCTTTTTTAATTATTAAAGGAGTTTTTTTATAAATATCATCTGTTATTAACTGAACCGCGCTTTTTACAGGCATTATTACAGTTAATTCTGGCTGTTTCGAGATAATTTTGTTAAAAACCTTAAGTCGTTGAGCCATGGTACTAAGCTGGGGCGATAGTAATTCGCCAGGCATTATTTCCCAGGCTGGCAATAAATAAACAGAATTATTAATAAGCGCACTAACTTGTCGTGTTAAAAAATCTGCTTTTTGGTGATCCGAAACAACAACGTATAATAAAGTGTTGGGGTCTAACTTTTTTCTTGTCGTAGCAATTAAAAAACTCAGAGCTAGATCATTTACTTGAATATCATTTACAAATTCAAAGTTTTTAAATTTTCTAACTATAGTATTTAAAAGAACTGAATCGTTCATTTTAAGAAGAATTTATTTTATTCATTGCCGTTTGAAGACCTGTTGTGACTATAAGTATTATTGCCTGCTTTGCGGATTCTAATGCATTTGAAATTAGATGCTTTTCATCTGGGCTAAATTCAGATAAAACGTAATCTGCTCCTTGTTCTTTATGGGGTGGCTTTCCTATGCCAATCCTAATTCTTATAAATTGATCTAAAGTAGTATGTTCTTTAATTGATTTAAGCCCATTATGACCCGCAAAAGATCCGCCTTTTTTTATCCTTACAACTCCGGGATTTAAATCAAGTTCGTCGTGTACTACGATTATTTTATCCTGAGCAATTTTCTCACTAAAGGCTTTTAAGATAGACCGAAGGCTCTTGCCTGATTCATTCATGTAAAGGCGTGGAATCCCGAGCAGTATTTGTTCAGTTTTATTTATTTGCATTAAACCCAGCTCAGCCTGCATTTTGCTATATTTTTTTAGCTTAATGTTATTTTCTTGTGCTAAGGATCTTACAACAGTGGCACCTATATTGTGTCTTGTGTTTAAATATTTTTTCTCGGGATTACCCAGCCCAAATACCAAGAAAGAAAAATTAGAGTCTTTGTTGATTTCAGACACTCATTAGCTAAGCCTTATTGTTCCTGCTGGTTTTCAGATTCTTGCTGGTCTTGCGAAGTGCGCAATCTAGATAATCTTGATGCTTGTCCAACAACTACAATAACATCGGGATCAACTTCACAAGTTACACCTACTGGGAGTTTAACGTCACTAGCTTTCAATGAGCCTCCTAAGGTTAATTGCGAAATATCAAGTTCTAATGATGCCGGGATATTAGAAGGAGCAGCCTTAATAGTTAGCTTAAACAAAAGCTGTTCGACGCGACCCCCCATTTTATTTAACTCAGTTGGTTCACCTGTCAAAACTAAGGGAACTTCAAAGCTGACGGGCTTTTCTGGGTCAACTACTAAAAAGTCGACATGGTTAATAATTCGCTTAATTGGATCTTTTTGTAAACCTCTTATTAGGCATAAGTGTTTGTTGCCGTTTACTTTAACGTTAATTAAGCTATTAACTCCTGACTCAGTTGATAGTATTTCACGTAATGCTTTGCCTTGGACAGTTACTGCTGCTGTGTTAAAGCCCTTGCCGTAAATGACGGCTGGAACCAGTCCTCTGTTACGCAATCTTTTTGCTGGTCTTGAGCCTAGCTCTTTTCTTGGCTGTAATTCAACACTTAACTCTTGCATAGCACTCCTTAAAGTTAGACAAAATTCAACGATGTAATTTTAAGCTAAAATGATTGCTTGATCTAATTTTAAGCTAGGTTGTGACCACCAAAAATTTGGGATACTGAAAGTTCCTCAAATACGGCATCTATTGCATCCGAAATTATTTTTGCAACAGAAAGAACCTCCAATTTTTCCAGGGTAGTATTTTGCGCATTTGGCAAGGTGTTTGTGACAATTACTTTTTCAATTGGCGCAGCTTTTAATCTATCAATAGCAGGATCAGAAAATATGCCGTGGGTTGCCATTGCCCATACCTCTTTAGCTCCTGATTCTCTAAGCATTTGGGCTCCTGCACAAATAGTGCCTGCTGTATCTATCATGTCGTCAATTAAGACGCAGAGTCTATTGTTGACATCCCCAACTACATGAAGTGCTTCAACCTCATTAATTGAGTTACGAGGGCGTCTTTTGTGAATTAACGCTAAATCCATGTTAAGTAGTTGGCTGAATCGCTCTGCAACTTTAACCCTACCTGCATCAGGGGCAACAACAACAATGTCTTTTTCTCCTGAAGATTTTAAATAATCTAGTAAAACTGGCATTGCGGTTAAGTGATCAAAAGGCACATCAAAAAAGCCCTGTATTTGACCAGAGTGAAGGTCGACACTAACTACTCGATCAGCTCCTGCAACTGAAAGCATGTCAGCTACTAACTTGGCTGTAATTGGTTCACGTCCTGAAGCTTTTCTATCTTGTCGTGAGTAACCATAATAAGGACAAACTGCAGTGATACGTTTAGCTGAGGCCCTTTTTGCGGCATCTATCATTATTAGCTGTTCCATTAAGGCATCATTAACGGGGTTTCCATGTGTTTGAATAATAAAAACATCCATACCTCTAACTGAGGCCCCAAACCTACAATGAATTTCACCATTTGCAAATTCTCTTAAGTTAGCCTCACCTAATTCAACACCTAAGTAACTGGCAATTTCTTCAGCCAGCTGCGGGTGTGAACGTCCGGTAAATAATGCTAAGCGCCGTTTTGGTATGAGCTCCATCTATAGCTTAATTTAGTCTGTTTTGAACTTATTTTTCAGGAAATTTTTCAAAAGGTCCTATTACGCTGCCCGGTTCTACCTTTGATCCAGGTAAAACTACTGAAAAAGGACCGATTTGAGACCCTTGGCCAATTTCAGCTTTTTTAATATGACAATAGATTAAAGTACAATCTGGCTCTATTATCGTATCTGATAAGAAGCAATCAGGACCGATTATACAGTTAGCTCCTATTTGACAATCACCTTCTAAATAACAGCCTGGATATATATCAGTAGAAGGCGATACTGACACAGAGGAGCTTATGTAGGTATTTTCAGGATCTATTATTCTTACGCCATTTTTCATAAGTTGAGTGTTTATTCTTAACCTAAGCTCTTTTTCTACGCATGCTAGTTGAGCTTTGTCATTTACTCCCATTACTTCAAGTGGATTTTCACATTGGTAAGTGTCTACTTGATAGCCTGCTGAGGCTAGCACTTCAATTGTGTCAGTTAAGTAATACTCACGTTGGAAATTTGAAGGTACTAACCTTCTAAGCGCTGGTCCTAATACGCTGTGTTTAAACACATAAATAGAGGTGCAGATTTCTTTAATTTCTTTTTCTGCATGTGTTGCATCAGATTCCTCAACTATTCGTAATACTTTTGAGTTTTTGCCTCTTATAATTCTTCCGTAACCAGTAGGATCAGGTGAAACTGTTGAGAGAATTGTTGCAGCATTTTGACTTTGCTTATGGTAATCAAGGAGTCCTTTTAAGGTGTTTGCCGTTATTAATGGGGCATCAGATGGGAGAACTAAGATATCACCCTCCTCTTGTTCTAATAAGTCAGGTAACGCTGTTAACGAAACGGCTACTGCATCTCCAGTTCCTCTTTGTTGAATTTGGTCTACGAAGTCAAGCTTAAGGTCGTGTTTGTTTTGTTGACTAATAGTTGAAGTTACCTGTTCGGCTTTATGCCCTACTACAATGACAATTTTATCGATTGTTAACTCAGCTAAGGCATCTAAAATCCAAAGTACCATTGGCTTGCCACATAACATAGTTAGCGGCTTAGGAACTTCAGATTTCATGCGGGTGCCTTCACCGGCAGCTAGCACGACTGCCCACAAAGGTCTTTGTTCTGTTTTTTTCTCTGTTTTAATGACCATAATTTTCCCTACTGGTTTCCCTTAGTAACACTTTTACAGCTAGCTTAATTTACGTGGCAGTTCTACGCTCAAATATTACTACTTCTTCACAAGAATTTGTTGACAATAAGAATGCAATGTTAAAAAAACTTGCAGAAGTCCAAGAAGCTCAAAACTTAGCACTTCAAGGAGGTGGTCCTGATTACATTTTACGTCATCACAAAAGGGGTAAATTATTAGCTCGGGAGCGCATTGAGCTTCTCGTTGATCCAGGCTCACCATTTTTAGAATTGTCACCTCTTGCGGCTTGGGGAACAAATTTTAATGTTGGTGCCTCGGTTATAACTGGAATTGGCGTTATTCATGGTGTTGAATGTCTGATATCTGCTAATGACCCAACTGTTAAAGGTGGATCAACCAATCCTTTTACAATGCGTAAAACTGCAAGGGCGGCAGATATTGCAATGCAAAATCAGTTACCTACTGTTTCTTTAGTTGAATCAGGTGGAGCGGATTTGCCAACCCAATCTGAAATATTCATTCCTGGGGGGCGGGGTTTTAGAGATTTAACTCAACGCTCAAAGGCAAAGCTCCCAACAATAGCAATTGTATTTGGAAATTCAACGGCCGGTGGTGCCTATATTCCTGGTATGTCTGATTATATTGTGATGATCAAGCAGCGATCAAAGGTGTTTTTAGGTGGCCCGCCTTTGGTTAAGATGGCAACAGGGGAAGAGTCAACTGATGAAGAGCTTGGAGGGGCTGAAATGCATGCAAGGATTTCCGGCCTTGCTGATTTTTTAGCACAAGATGAAAAAGAAGCCATATTAATTGGCCGAGACATTGTAAAACGCTTGAACTGGCGTAAAAAAGGAAGAGGACCCAAAACAGTCTCATTTAAAGAACCGCGATATGATCCAGAGGAATTATTGGGAATTCCTTCTGCGGATTTAAGAGTGCCTTTTGACCCCAGAGAGATAATAGCAAGGATTGCTGATGATTCAGATTTTGATGAATTTAAATCTCAATACGGTACATCTTTAGTTACAGGATGGTGTGAAATTCATGGTTATCCCGTTGGTATTTTAGCTAACCATAGAGGAGTGCTTTTTTCTGAGGAGGCAAATAAAGCAACTCAGTTTATTCAGCTAGCTAATCAAATAGATACACCCTTAATTTTTTTACAAAATACTACTGGCTACATTGTGGGTAAGGATTTTGAACAGCGTGGCATCATCCTATATCCCCGAAGTTCTTAAGCGCCAGGACCATTTAATCTCTCGACATCCTTCACCTAGTTTCAATTAATGCCTATTTAAGCTGTTATTATTGGGGCTTCCTGCTTCTTTCTATATATCCACCACTAATTTATTTAGTTGTGTGATATTGGGTATTAGGTGCTATGAGTTACATTAGATATAAAACTTATGGCAACTTTAATCAAAATTAACTGCTAAAGTCAGCAGATACGCTTACGTTGGGGACAACATGCGGTTATAATAATATTATGTTCGTACTGCGAGACACAAGGTCATTAAAAGCCGCTTGGATAATACTTTTTCTATCTTTAGCTCTAACAGGATGTGAGAATTTAAATCAGGTTGTTCAATATGCTCAAAAGTACTGGAATAATTATAATCCAAATTATCAAAACTTCGGTGGAAATAATGCGGGCTTTAATAACACTGATGGCGACGACTGCACTAACTTCGTTTCCCAAGCGATGGCTGCTGGCGGAGAAGGATGGGTTGGTTTTCCCCAACCTATAACTGGAGGGGATTCTAACAGTACTAATGATTCAGCTTGGTATATGGTGCCACTAAATCAGCAAGCAACGTTAGGCAATCTCGAAGCTGTTTATACCAATTCATGGACAGTAGTGCATGATTGGTTAATTTTCAACTTAGATGGCCCGGATCCAGCCGTTCCTAGAGCCAAAATTATTGGAAGTTTTTACTATGATGGTGGATACAATACGGCACCAGCTAATCCTCCCAACATGGTACCTGGGGATGTTTTTGCCTACAATTGGGATGGCTCCTCAGATTCAGGACTATCACATCTAACCATTGAAGTTAAAGATGACAATTCTACTGATGTATGGGGTTATACTGGAACCGAAGTAGATTCACATGATGCCAACTTGCAAAACGTTTTCTGGTCATTAAAAGACGCAGCAATAAATGCTCACCAACCTTGGCAATATATTAAAATTGTGTTTATTCAAAACGTTTGGGCAGCACCGTAATGTTGGGCGAACTAAGGTTTGGGAAGATGATTATAAAGAATATGCTTCGCAAGATGCTATTTGCACTCATATTAGTTTCAATTAGTGTATCAGCCACCCTTTTTGTTACGAGTGCATCAAGTCCTAATAATCAAGATCAGCCGATTTTAGATTCTGTGCAACAAGCATTATTATTGTGGGCTAACGTTGGTGATAATTGCTATACCGCATCAGACGGGGGCATGCAGGCGCTACCTGATCCCTCAATTAGTACTAGCATACTAAGTAGCGCAAGTCAGCTCAAATCAATATTGCAGCCAACCATTGGGCCCAGCACTTCTCCTTGGTATATAGCTTATAATTCAGAACCAAACTATAAACAAAACGTTGTGCTGCTTTCAAAAACTTATGCTGATCAATGTAGAGATCTCTATGATGCTTTGATCAACAAATATATGTCAGGTGAGATTGGCGCACAAGTATTACAAGCCGAAAATGACACAATGAATGGGTGGGCGAATCCTCAACAGGGAAATTATGATGGCCCAGAAGGACCTGTAACCGAAACATTGTCATCAATAGGTAACATTGTTGTAGATGGCACAAAAGCGGTAGTCGAAGCTATATATACTTCTACGAGCTTAAATGCTTTGGCAAAAATCCCTCAAGGTCCAATCTCTGCTAATCCAGTGCCATTCCAGTGGCCTACGACAGTAGGTAAAAGTACTGAGATAGTTACCGCTACCCTTAAACAAAATTCAAACGGTCAATGGCAAGTCATTCTTTTACAAGTTCAAAGCCCTAATTGGCCCTAAATAAATTCATGCCTAGAAGTATTTTCTCAAGAGTCAGCAAACCAATATTTGTTGTTTTTATAATAGCAAGTATGGCAATAGGGGTTTTGGCTAGTGGGCATAATGTTGCCAAGGCGGCCACTGTTTCTGCTAATCAATATTCAAACCCAGCTGAGATTGATCCAATTCGCGGTCATATAAATTCAGTTTCTTGTTCATCGTCTTCGCAATGTATTGCAGTAGATAACTATGGCTATGAGACAACATACAATGGAAGCAGTTGGTCAATACCAACAAATATAAGTTCACAGGCCTTATCGGGAATTAGCTGCCTCAGTTCCACATTTTGCATGGCGGTATCGGGAAACAGCTCATTTAAATGGAATGGAACAAGTTGGATAGCATATAATTCAATTGATTCAACAAGTAATATAACCAGTATCTCATGTGTATCAACAAGTTTATGTTGGGCTGCTGATTTTTCAGGTAATGTTACTCAATGGAATGGTACTTCGTGGTCATCATTAATAAATAAATATTGATTCATATGGTTTTGGATTTGTGGATGTTTCATGCGTTAGCTCCACATTTTGCATGGCACTGGACTTTAGTGGGAATGAGTCTACATGGAATGGGTCTTCTTGGTCATCGTTGTTAACTGCTGACTCAACTGGCGGAGTTTCATCTGGGTTATGGTGTTCTTCGTCTACGTTTTGTGTAACAATTGATTATGATGGAAATTATGCAATATTTAATGGCAGTTCATGGTCGACCCCAAGTAACTTGGATTCAAATTCATTAAATTCAGTTACTTGTTCAAGCCCAAGTTATTGTATAGCTTCTGATAATAGTGGCAATAATTTTTCATATAACGGCTCGACATGGTCATCTGCTACTGACATAGATTCTTCAACGCCCTTGGATACCTCAAGCTGTACATCTAGTTCATTTTGTGTGGCGGTGGATGGAACAGGAGATGCGCTAACTTGGAATGGAACTACTTGGTCATTACCAATTCCCATAGACAACACACCAACACTTAATTCTATAAGTTGTGTAAGTACAAGCTTTTGTATTTCCGTCGATTCTATTGGAAATGAAATTACATGGAATGGGTTTTCCTGGTCCGCAATTACAAATATTGATTCTAATAATGACATGAAGTCTATTTCTTGTACAAGCTCTTCATTCTGTATGGTAATAGACTCCGCTGGAAATGCTCTTAAATTTGATGGTTCTACTTGGTCTAGCTCAAGTACTGGAATTACTCCGTCTGCCATCTCATGTTCATCATCAAGTTTTTGCGTCGCTGTAGGCAATGGTGGCTCGGAATCTACATGGAATGGAACTAGCTGGATAGTTTCAAATATTGACGGAAGTAATGTCATTTATTCAATATCATGTTTTAGTTCAACTTTTTGCGTGGCCGGAGACTTAGATGGCAATGTAATTTTATATTCAGGGTCTAGCTGGTCAGCGGCGTCCAATATTGATGGTTCAAATTACCTTCATGACGTATCCTGCGTAACTTCAAGTTTTTGTCAAGCGGTTGACTTGGATGGCAACTACCTTAATTGGAATGGCTCCTCATGGTCGCAGCCTGTAGACTTTGACAACGGCAGTAGTATTACTGGATTATCGTGTGTTTCGTCAACTTTTTGTATGTCTAATGATGAATTAGGAAACGCCTTTATTTATCCAGTAAGTGCAGTAACATCGATTGTTAACTCAGCTAAGGCATCTAAAATCCAAAGTACCATTGGCTTGCCACATAACATAGTTAGCGGCTTAGGAACTTCAGATTTCATGCGGGTGCCTTCACCGGCAGCTAGCACG
>Ga0080006_1143403_pt1 | contig 11861 bp, 9 predicted proteins | sample RS3BMetagenome_FD_69209 | JGI IMG/M metagenome (GOLD analysis project Ga0080006, IMG submission 69209) | Ferric oxide microbial mat and aquatic microbial communities from Rainbow Spring, Yellowstone National Park, USA - RS3B (SPADES... ...
AGCACCACGACAAACACAAAGAGTATAAAGACCTCGTAAATCAAAAGAATCATGCTGATAAAAAGAACGGGAAAATTTTAAAGTCTATCAGAAAAATCAGCGAAGAGGTTTACAGATAAGTGCAAAAAGAGCAATAGTTTACTAATAAACGGCTTGCTGTTAATTCCATACTATTCTATCATGGTGGTGTATAGCTAGAATACCAGTTGCTGACAAAACTTACATTTCTTGTCTGTGCGTTGTAGTCATTACCACTGTAATCATTCGCATTTCCGTTGAGCGGCCACCATGCAACAAGGTGCTGCAAGTTAATTGGAGCGCCGCCTATACCTTCTAGGTAAAGTGCTTGGATATCATTTGCTGAAAGTGTTGTATTATAGTATTGGACATTTGCTATGTATCCATCAAACTCCGATACGCCTGCATTTCCATTATCTGCATTTCCTATGTCAAACTCATTCATAGCCTGAGTGTTATAAGACATGGTAGCCGATGCAGAAGTCGTACCCCCGTTTTTATAGAGTGTTATTACTTTAGAAGAAGTGTTATATGTATAGGCTAAAAAATACCAAACGCCAGTAGAAGAAACAAAAGCTCCCCCTGGCTCCCAGTCATCACAGCCTCCCCATATCCATATATTTGGATTATTTGGACTTGGACCATAAAGAGCAAGAAATATATGTTGACCTGTACAATCTGTACCACTAACTACTGGACCAACAACCCCACCAACAGGCGCACCGTTGGTATTCAACACTTCAACCCATTCTGTAACAGTCATAGAAGGCCTAGTCCCTAACCCGGGAATCCATATTAGTTGTTGAGTATATGGGCGACCATTAAAGCTTGCCACGTACTGCGGTATCTCGCCCGTGCATATACCTTCAAGGTTTATGAAAGAAGTCGTACCAGGACCGTTCGGCCTGAATACCTGGCATGCGCCCGGCGGCGCCTTCGGCGCGAAGTTGTTTGCGTTGAACACTCCAAGTTCAAACAATGCGCCTAGAACTACTGCGATGATGAGAATTGCCCAGCCATAGGTCATGAGGTACTCCATCGCGCTCTGCGCTTTTGCTGAAGCTTTTCCTAAAAGCTTCACTTTGATGAAACTTTCTTTGAAAGTTTCTTTTTCAAAAGTTTTCATGCACTCATGCTTATAATTCAAAAAAAGCTTAAATACCTTTCTCCATGCCGTTCCCCGCCCGCCTTTCCCTTCTGATACCTTGCCGCTACTCCTGCTTGTACCTGTTTACCAGCTCGTGCCTTGCATCGCTTTCATCGTAGTCATAAACCTTGCCTGCCTCTTCGTCTCTGGTCTTTGCATGGCTTCCGTCACAGAACGGCTTGTGCTTTGAAAGCCCGCATGCACACAGGTGCACCTCATAATTCAGTACCTTCTCATCTGCGGTCAGCTTTTCCATTCCGGGCAGGTCCTTAAGTTTCACAACGTACGGATGGTTCCTCTCATGCAGCACTATTCTCGACATTCATTTCACCACAGCATAAATATGTGCGCAAACAATTTAGCTCTTTTACCCCTTTGCCACTCCTATTGGTATAAGCCTTGCGACTATGTTTGATATGTGTGCGCGCGCTATGCTGCCCACTACCTCGTCTACGTTTTTGTACGCCCATTCCGCCTCTTCGCTTATCAGGCTTTTGTTTCTTACTCTTAGCTCCACACCCTTGCTTTTGAGATCACCGAGGGTTCTTGAGGCAGGGATGCTCCTTATTGCAGCATGCCTTGACATAAGCCTCCCGGAGCCGTGGCATGAAGATCCGAATGTCTCCTTCATTGCTTCCTCTCTTCCTGCAAGCACATAGCTTGCGGTGCCCATGCTGCCTGGTATTATGACCGGCTGACCTGCTTCTCTGTAGATCTTCGGCACCTCGCGCCTTCCTGGTGCAAACGCCCTCGTCGCACCCTTCCTGTGCACATAAAGCCTCATTCTTTTTCCGTCTACATCATGCTCTTCAAGCTTGGCTATGTTGTGTGCTACATCGTAGAGGAGCTCCATGCCCATCGCGTCAGCGCTCCTTCCGAATGTTTCCTCAAAGCTCCTCCTTATCGAATTAGTCATTACCTGCCTGTTTACAAACGCGAAATTCACCGCTGCGCTCATCGCCTTGAGATAAGCATCAGCCTCCTTCGATCCTATTTCGGCATATGCGAGCTCTGGGTCGTCGAGAACTATTCCTTTTCTCCTCTGGTAGTCGGAGAGTACCTTGAGGTAGTCGCTGCATATCTGGTGCCCGTAGCCCCTTGAGCCAGAGTGGAGCATAACAACTATCTGCCCTTCCTCAAGCCCGAACGCCTTTGCGATGCGTTCATCAAATACCTTTTCAATCTTCTGCACCTCGAGGAAGTGGTTGCCCGCGCCGAGAGTTCCTACTTCATGCAGGCCGCGCTTCTTTGCCATCTGGCTCACCGCGCTCGTGTCAGCTCCTTCCATCGCGCCGTTTTCCTCTATCCTTTCAGCATCCTCCTTTATCCCGAATCCCTTCTGGATTATGTAGTCAACGCCCTCAGTCGCTATTCTTTCAAGGTCTGCCTGGGTAAGGCTTAGGTTCACCTTGCTTCCTACGCCGCTCGGCACATTCGCAAAAAGCCTGTCCATCAGCTGGCTGAGCTTCGGCTTTATATCCCTCTCGGTGAGGTTTGTCTTTATGAGCCTCATGCCGCAGTTGATGTCGAACCCTATTGCACCAGGGGAGATTATCCCGTTTTCCGCATCAAAGGCAGCCACTCCCCCGACAGGAAACCCGTATCCCTCATGGCCGTCTGGCATTACCAGCATGTGTTTGACTATGCTCGGCAGCTTTGCAGCATTCACCGCCTGTGAAAGTGTCCTGTCCTTCTGCATATTTTCAGCGATGCTCTCGCTCGCATAGAGGTGCACAGGCACATTCATTCCATCCTCTTTTTCCACCTCCCACAGGAAGTCATGAATCTTCTTTATCATCTATTCACTTTGCCCCTTCAGAACAAGGTGATTATACTTGCTGCACAAAAAATATATTCCTTGCCTATACTTATCTTATATGGTGTTTGGAGGGGTGGGCATGGAGTATGCTGCGCTTGTAAGCCGGAAGTTTTACAAAGCGGCGCGCGGAGAGCTTATGAGCTTCCTGCCGGATTGTAAAATCAAGAAGCTCTGCGACGCGGATTCTAGACTTTTACTGCTTATTCGCACAGAAAGAGAAGATGCTGGCGTGATTCCCGGCTTTTCATACATAGACGTATTCTTCCCTGTATTTGCCTTCCTGCATGATGTCGATCCGCAATATTATACTATACTGGAGAACATCTCAAACATACTTTCAGCCTCTGCAGGCAAAAGCTTCATGATCGAGGTGGAGAAGCTATGCTTCAAGACTGAAGAGAGCGCCAAGGACATAGAGGTAAGGCTGGGCGGCGCGCTCGAGGCACGCGGCTTCACCGCAGACTTAAAAAAACCTGAAATCAGGATTTATGTGGTCGTAACAGGCGGCGGCGCGGTGATAGGCGTTGAAAGCCAGAAAAAGCAGGTTCTTGATGCGTTCCGCTATTTCAACAAGCTTGAGGTGCAGCATCTCAACAGGTCTGAGTTTAAGCTCATAGAGGCTGTTGAGGATTTTGGTATAGACATCGGCAGTATCAAAAGGTGCATTGACATAGGTGCGGCACCCGGCGGGTGGACGCATTTCCTTTTGGGCAATGGTGTAAAAGTGCTCGCAATCGACAGCGCGCCGCTTGCCTACTCACTTCTTCCAAAGTCAATAAGAATCCTTGTCTTGTATGCTGATGATTCCGGCACCGGCATGGCGAACGCTGCGGGAAAAGCAGCGGCTGAAGGTGCAAACATCACCTTTGCCGGCATCGGCGAGTTCCGCAAAACTTCAGGAGAAGGCAGAGATCCTTTTGAAAGCTACGACCTTATCCATATAATGTTCAATGCAGGAGACAAACTTGCCTCGCTGCTGAATGATTTGAATTTTAATAGATTCGATATGCTTGCAATAGACATCAACAGGGGGCCTGATATAGCAGGAAGCCTTGCCTGCTCTCTTTCAGGCCTGCTCAAAAGCGGAGCAAACCTGATAATGACCGTCAAGATGCCTGAGGCAAAGCCGGAGCACTACGCCTTGATCACGCAGCGCATCCTCTCCGACTCATTTGAAAAAATAAGCATCAGGAAGCTGCAGCACAACAGGCAGGAGCTCACCGCATTTGCGGTGCGCAGAAGCTAGGCAGCAAATCAGCAAATTATACGATGCTGTCGAACTCCTTCTTCAGCTTCTCAAGCCTGTCGAGCAGGGCCTTGTCACCCTTCAGCTCAGTTGCATGATCCTTCAGGTATTCTATATACCCGCTCAGCTTGTCGAGCACATCCGCATCCCCTGCGACTCCTTCAAACTCCATGCCACGGCCTGCTCCCGCCCTGCTGCCTGCAAAGCCCATGCCCATCGGCCAGCTGAATGATTCAAGCAGCTGCTTGCCTTTCTCAGTAGCCTTATAATATTTCTTAAGGCCATCCTCTCTAGAGCTAAGGTAACCATCTTCCTCCATGCCCTTTAGTGCAGGATAAAGATTGCCAGGCGAAGGGCTCCAGCCGCCCATAGACATCTCACTCATCGCTGCCATTATCTGTGCCCCTGTGAGCTCACGCCTTGATGTTAGGTTCAGTATCCAGTACCTCAATCCTACAAAACCCCTCTGCATGGGAAAGCCCATGTGCCTCATGCCTCTTCTGCCCATACCCATCGGGCCTCCTCCTACATACTCTTCATCATCCGTTCCAAATCCTCTATTCATTCTTCCTCTCATCTAATCGCCTCGCAACAGAAATCCACGCCATTTAGGGGTGGGAGAAAGTTGCGATAAGCATAAATACCTTACAATTGAAATATCTCTTGTGAACTTTCCTAAGGAAAGGGATATAGGATATGGAGTTGTCTGACCGACGTAAAATCCTGAAATGCGACTGGTCATGCACAATCGCTGTTGGAGCGTCTTCTGTTGAAGCCAGATTTCCAATAGCGGAGTCGATGTAAACCGACTTTTGCTGTCAAATGACAGATGTTCAGATTTTGTGGAACGGTGTTCCATATTGTTCATCTTGATGAAAGCCCACGCGCTTTAGCGGCGGGTAGTTTACGGTATCACTTCTCATCTTATCCCTTCCATACAATATAAGGTATCTTATAATAGATATCTAATATTAGATATCTACAAATAGATATATAAACCTTTTGCTTCTCCTCTTATTGTGGTGCAAGCTCATTACATAAATCTATAATAACTTTAGATTGAAATTCACAAATAGCAAATGCTTTGCGCGGCAATGCATGCGCATCGCCGCAAGCTATTGATTATATGCCCGGATTTTTTAGTTCCCCAAAACCACCGCAGGACATAAGTCAGGAGCAGCTGGACAATTACATAAAATCTTCTTTCGAGGATACTGTCTCGCAGGTGGTAAAGAAGTGCGAAGCCTATATCAGCGATCTGGCAAAGACGGTGGATGAATTTTACAACACCATAGACAAATTTTCTAGCATGGACGAAGGCCCTGATGAAGAGCTTGCCGGAGTAAACAGCGCAAGCTTCATAAGAGCACAGAAGTCTAATTACCAGAAGGCGCTTGCAAATGCGGTAATATCGCTGAGACTGGAACTTGAGGGAGTAAGTGCGAATACGGGATACGAGCGCATGCGGGAGTCACATAGCATATACACCTCTTTCATCTCGAAAGTGCTCTCGACAAATGCAAATTTCAAGAACGTTGTGTTCGGCTATCACTCCGAGATCTCATTGTTCAAGAAACCTTTCTCCAACATAGAGAAGCGCACAAAAGATTTAGAATACGCAATCGGAAAAGGGGATGCGCACTTCAGGGCGTACGCGCAGATCTACCACGTCGCAAGGAACCTGCATGCGCATATAGAAGAACTTAATTCGATTGACTGGTCTGTAAAGCATGCCGGCGCCTCACAAGCGGGCGAGCAGGCAAGGCTCTCCGACGAAGTAAAGCTGCACGAGCAGAAACTTGCCGGGCTTAAATCAGAGCTTAGCTCCATAGAGTCAGATATACGCTCCCGTAAGTCAGAGGTAGAGATCCTGTTGAGGCCGCTCGAAAGATCCGCGAGAAAATTCGACCATACCGTAAGCAAGGGCAGGGAGAAGATGCTCGCTTATATAACGATGCCGTTCGATGTGCAGTTCTCCGCAGACTCCTATGCTAATTTTGCAGACATGCTTGCGCACCTTCGCAAGGCTTTGGAGAAGGAGGGCATGCGGAGTGCGGAAGACGCCAGTGTAATAAGACATCTTGATGAGGCTATTAATGCAGGTATAGACGACAAAATTGCGGAAGTAAAGTCTAAAGCGGCTACTCTTGAGGAGCTCAGGCTCAAAATTCGGGATGCGGAGCGCATATTGGAAGAATATAAAAGCGCGGCAAAAAAAGCCGATGCCGAAGCCCAGAAGCATATAGATTTGTCAAAAAGAAAGGAGCAGCTTGCCATGGAAATCGAGACCGAAAAGTCAGAGATAGAGCGCATGATCAAGGAAGAGTACGGAAAGGCGATAAGGATAACCGTTGCGGCTCAAGCAGAATCTGCGGACATGATTTGAAGCACAGCCCTTTCCGTGCCTACGTGTGCTTTTTAGAGCACGCCGTTGTTACTTTCACTTCTCTATAAAGGTCAGCCAGTCTATGTACCTTTTATTCCTTCCGTGCACTATGTCTTGGTACTCTTTTGAGAGCATTGTAGTTATGGGCATCCTGGCTTCTAAGGATTCTGATGTCTTGCTGCCTACCTTTATTCCGTCTATCTCTACAATCGGAGAGATTTCTGCTGCAGTCCCTGAAAAGAAAACTTCGTCTGCATAATAAAGCTCCTCCCTGTGTATACTCCTCTCCTCAACCTCAATACCCTTATCTTTTGCAATCCTGATGACAGTGTCCCTTGTTATGCCCATCAGTATCGCAGAGCTCCTGTCAGGTGTTACTAGCTTGCCTCCCTCTACTATGAAGATGTTCTCCGCTGCACCTTCAGCAATAAATCCGTCTGAGGTAGTCATTATCGCCTCATCAAATCCCGCAGCCCTCGCCTCATTGCTTGCTATTATAGAGTTAAGGTAGTTTCCGCTCGCCTTTGCCTCTATAGGCAGCACATCAGACCTTATCCTGTGCCATGAAGCTATCTTGCACCTCAGCCCCTTCCCTTTTTCAAAGTATGAACCAAACGGCACTGCAGCGATGAAGGTGCTTATCTTTTTGCCGCTTGTGTTTACCCCTACATTATCATCATTATAGAATGCGAACGGCCGTATGTACATCTGTTTTGCCTCGTTCGCCGAAACTACTTCGATTATCGCCTTCTCTATCTCGCTTTCTTTGTAACGAAGGTCCATCATATAGATCTTCGCAGTGTTAAAGAATCTTTTAACGTGATCATGTAGCCTGAATATCGCGGCGCCACTATCCGTTTCGTATGATCTTATACCTTCAAAAATTCCGCTTCCATATTGCAACGAGTGGGTAAGTATCGGTACTTTCGCCTCGTTATAGTCGATTATCTTTCCGTCAAGCCACACTTTCATCTTGTCCTTGCTTAGATTATTAGAACTTGATACATTTTTCTGCATAATTCCACCGCAACATATATGTCATGATATATTTTTATCACTTGCTTTGCATAAATATAACCATAACATGCTCGTAAACATTATCGTAAATATAATCATAAGCACAATAATAGATATAACGTAATAAACCACAACGTAATGTAGACTACATGATTTTTCAATATGGGTTGTGCAAGGTGATGAGTTGGTATCTGCTGAGGACGTCATTGAAAGTCTCTCTGGTATGGTCTCCAGAGAGAAGGCAGGCGCCATTGCGAACGACCCTGCAAATCCTAATCCGCAAACCTCCCCGCCCAACGATGCGGCAGCAGCCGATTTTACGGATGTTGCAAGCCTGTTGGAATTCATAAACTCCAAATTCTCTGCGATGCAGTCTCACCAGTTGTTTCAGCAACAGCGGCAGCCAACGCAACAGAGTACAGATTACTTTGTAAATGTAAATGATTACCTTTACAGGGTTTTCAACCAGTCAGTATATGATTACGGCTCACGGAAAGGGGTCAAGCGCGATATAGTACTGGGCAAAGAGGGCAAGACTATTAGAATGACGCTGTTCGACAACCTCTCACGCATTATAGACTCAGAAGCGTTCGAAAGAGGCGACACTGTTCGCATAAGGAATGCCGTGATAACCCAAAACGGTTCGCTAAAAAGTATAAACAAGACAGTGATAAGCAGAGTCGCACCCTCTGCTCTTGCGATATCTGATTTCTCCACCCTCAAAGGTTATGAGAAAAATATAGATGTGATCGGAAAGGTAATCGAGATATATCCTATAAAATACGTGAACAGGCTTGATGGCTCCGGTCAGGTGGGTGTAGCGAACTGCACATTGAGCGATTCAAGCACCACGATACGCGCCGCATTCTGGGGGTCGAGTGCTGCAGCCACTGCAGATCTCAACGTAAACGATATAGTGAAAATAGAATTCTGCTCCGTGCACATGCGCGGAGAGGATAAGGAGCTTTACGTCAACGACTCATCAAGGGTGTTCTCCAGCAAGCTGCTTGCAGAACGATTCGGAATTAAATAGTGTTAATCTTAAATCCTACGAATGCATTCGCCTGCAGGTTCAGCGCTGTCCGTACTTCGATAAGAAGGAGAGGTAGTTTCCAACCACTATGTCCGGGGCGGAAGGCCTTATCTTCTTTATCATATCCTGTATATTTGCCATGCTAATCTCTACATCCTTGCCCGTGTCTATCCTGCTCTCCAGCGCTTTTGTCTTTGCCTCCCTGCATACATTGTAGATGTCCGCACCTGTAAATCCGGGTGTCATCTTTGCAAGTGCTGCGTAGTCAATTTCGCCTGTTGGCACATTGGAGAGGTATTTCTTGAATATCTGTGCGCGGTCGTCCTCTGCCGGCGGCTTTATGAAGATCAGCTTGTCGAACCTTCCAGGCCTCAGTATAGCAGGGTCAAGCACATCGGGCCTGTTTGTCGCCGCTACAACCACCACATTGCCGTACCTCTTTAAGTTATCCATCTCCTGAAGTATCTCCGTGGTTATCTGTGCAGTAAACTCGCTTGCGCCCTCTCTTCTTGGTATAAGGCCGTCTATCTCATCCATGAATACTATTGAAGGGGCGTTGTCCTTCGCCCTGTTGAAGACATCTTTTATCGTTGCGCTTGCCTTTTCCACGCCTTCGCGCGAAATCTCGGCACCATTGATCTCTATTATTGTAAGCCCTTTGTACTCGCTGGAGATCGCACGCATGAGCATTGTTTTGCCCGTGCCCGGAGGGCCGAAGAGCAGTATGCCGTTTATTATCGGCACATCATACTTCTTTACCAGATCTGGATGCAGAAGCGGCATTGCTATTGCCTCGTCGAGCGCCTTCTTCGCGTCTTCAAGGTCTATCACATCATTCATATTCACTTTGTTTTCCTTCTCATAACTTGGCTCTCCGATCAGTTGGCGCTCGAAATCCAGCTTGAATCTGTTGTATTCATCTATCTGTGCAAGCGAAGTTGAAGGCTTAGTGGACTCTATCGCGTTCATGAAGTCGCGCATCGTGATCTCAAGCACCGCGTGCTTGCTCACCGCCTTCTGTGCGACCATTTGTGCAACACTATCGCAAAGGCCCTTTATATCAGCGCCTGAGTACCTCTCCGTTTTCTCTGCAAGCACGTCTATGTCTATATTTTCAGCTACCGGGAGCCTTTTCAGGTAAATCTCGAATATTTTCTTCCTTCCGTTGAAGTCCGGCAGCGGCAGGTAAATTATCTTGTCGAACCTTCCGGGCCTCAGCAGCGCCCTGTCGAGCACCTGCGGCACGTTCGTGGCGCCTACTATTATTACATTGTTTATCTTCTGAAAGCCGTCCATCTCTACAAGAAGCTGCGAAAGCGCATGCCTGTGCGCCTCGTCCACGTCAGGCACGTTCCTGCTTACGCCTATTGCATCTATCTCGTCAAAGAAGAGTACGCACGGTGCATGCTTCCTCGCTATGGTAAAAATGTCTGAAAGCTTCTTTTCAGTTTCACCAGGATATGAGGATATAAGGTTAGATGCCTTGACATAATAGAAGCCCGCATTTACCTCGTTTGCAAGAGCCCGCATCATCATTGTTTTGCCAGTGCCCGGCGGGCCGAAGAAAAGCAAACCTTTAGCCGGCTGTATGTTGTACGCCCTTGATATCGCCTTCTGCTCTATAGGGCCGAGTACCGCGTTCTTGAGCTCTTCCTTTGTCGATTCATAGTTGCCTATGTCGTCGAATGTCTCTGTCACGTTTCCTGACTCTAAATCTTCGAAAGCCTCTCCGAACTTCATGCGCAGGTCCTGCTTCCTTATGTCAAGCGTTTTTACTACTCTTACATTGTATGACTCAAGCAGGTAGAGAAACGCTGGTGCTATCAGGAAGCTTATGATTGGTATTATATAATTGATATTCGCACGTGTAAAATATGAAAAACCCATATACGAGATCGGGTAGAGGAGCGCGATAAAGCTTGCACCTGTACCCCTGTATTTGTACTTCATGTTTGTTGCAAAGAAATCCACGCCGAAGCAGATGCCGACGAGCACGATGAGGCTTATAAGATAATTGAATTGCTGGAAGAGTGCAGCCACAGAGAGCGATATGCCCTGCGATACAAGGTCTACGACCTTGCCTTCAACCAGCACGCCGAATACCTTTCCTGTAGTGCTCCAGAAGCTGCCGAATTGTATCGAGGGCTTTGTTACCATAGTGTAGTTAAACGCCGCATTAGAGGCGAAGTAAGCGTGCGCAGCGACGCCGTTGTATATTATATAGCCATAATTATTTATGCCGAGAAGCGCAGAGCCGCTTACCACTGCAAGTACAAAAAGCACCGTCATTACCACGGCCCTTTTGTAGCCTACCATGAGTATTGCGAGAACGAAGAAAGGTATGGTAAATATATAGCCCAGATATGAGTACGAGAGCGCCGCGAGAAGGTACAGGAACATTATGGTCCTGTGGTGCATGTAGCCGTATATCAGCATGCCGCTTATTACGAATAGAAACATCCATCCTATTACCGGTGCCTGGTAAACTAGCATGGGAAATGTGAACACAGCAAGCACGATCAGCCCGAGGAACGGCCTGTAGAGCGTGGCCGCAACTATCACGATCGCTATAAAAGGCAGTGTAAGTATAGGGTAATAAGGGAAAGCATATACAAGCGCTATGAAAGTCATAAGCGCAAGCAGCGAGTCCGCTACATGGAAATGCGTAGCCATCCTTATAAGCAGGTCCTTGTACCTGTAAAACGCGATAGGTCTCTTGTAGTACTTCTTTATTATGCTCTTCGATTTCGGTGATTCGCGCATGCCTGCCTTCACATTAGCTGCTGCCATGTCCATAAAGTCGCGACCTTTGTCAAAATCCCTATTCTTGAATTTTACAACTCATATTTATAAAGTATTGCACTTATGTATTAGCAAAATCGCAGAATAGAAATATATATTATAATTTGCGGCAATACTTATAGAAGTTGCTCACATAGATACCATGCCCGTTGTAGCTCAATGGCAGAGCGGCCGGCTGTAGCCTGTTCCCTAACTGGATAAAGATGCAGTTAGATACCGGCAGGTTGGGTGTTCGAGTCACCCCAACGGGAAGTCCTCAAAAACACAAGTAAGAAAAAAGCATACATCAGGAAACCAGTGGCTTCATAGCAGTGGTCAGATGAATAACTGCATATTCTGCAAAATAGTGGAAGGAAAAGCGAAAGCTTTCAAGATATACGAAGATAAAAAATA
>Ga0080006_1198556_pt1 | contig 11859 bp, 13 predicted proteins | sample RS3BMetagenome_FD_69209 | JGI IMG/M metagenome (GOLD analysis project Ga0080006, IMG submission 69209) | Ferric oxide microbial mat and aquatic microbial communities from Rainbow Spring, Yellowstone National Park, USA - RS3B (SPADES... ...
GGCCTCTTGCTCGCGAACCTGCTGCGCCGCTTTGGCCAGCGCGTCCGTACCGCTCTTGGACATCGCCTGCTGCGCGCGCGCCACGGCCTGTTCCGCTTGCGCCGTGTGCAGGCGCACATCGAGGGACGCACGCTCATCGCGGAACTTCACAACGAGGTCCCGCATATCTTCCAAAGCATCCTTCAGGTGATCGACACCAGACTGCGTTGACTTCAGGCGTGCGGCGATGTCGGCGCGGCGATCGGCCACGGTCTTGCGACGCGCCAACCGACCTCGCGCCCGCTCCTCGTCACCTTCCGCCAGAGCCGCTTCCGCTTCCTTCATCAGCGCGTCAAGCTTTGCATCGGCGTCGGCCAACTCCTGCTTCAGCGTCGACTGCGCGTACTCAAGTTCGCCGAGCTGGCGCTTGACGTCTCCCACTTGATTGACCATCTGCAGGTACGCCGCCTGCATCCGGTCCTCTGGCGTAGTCGCCTTATCAGCCGCCTTTTCCTTCGCGTCCTCAACGTGACTTTCGACGATCTTGGCCGCCCGTTTAAACAGTCCCACGGTGCACGCCCTCCTCACCTGTGCCCTGATTCAGTCCGCGCTCAGTCGTTGAGCGTCAAGATCAATTGCGGGGTCTGGATCGAGTGATCGCTCGATGTCGGGGTCACTGCGGTGCCGACGGCGAAGAACTCAATCACGTGGCTCCCCCAGCCGTGACTCTTCTCATGAAGATTGACGCCGACAATGCCTTCCGCCTTCGCCGCATGCGCCTCGATCTGCATCCGCTCCATCGCCAATTCCCGCGCGTCGTACAGCGCCTGCGTGTAGTTCGGCATCTCGCAGTTTTGACCGACGGAGCGCATGTAGGCCCGAAAGGACTGGTGCGCGACGTGGTACACACAACTGCCCATCACCAGAGACAACGGTCGATAACCTGCCCGCAGCAACGTCCAGAAGTCTTGGCCAGAAAGATCACTGGTAAACGGCTTGCCGTTAGCCATCTTGTAATCGCCCTTCTCACGGGCGACCACGGCCGTACCGACAGCGATAAATTCCGCAAGATCCTCGCCCCACTCATACCGCCCTACCTCGAGACGGACGCCGACGACCCCATCCGCGCCCAGGGCATGTGCCTCTTCCTCCATCCGCGACATCGCCAGCTCGCGCGCGTGATACATCGCTTGACTCAGGACTTGCATCTCTTCGTTGTTCTTCCAGTTGGCCTGTTGAAAGCCGATGTGGTAAATCGAACTTCCGACCACCATGCCGATCGGTTCAAAGCCGGCCTCCCGTACCAACAAGAATTCGTTGACCGTCAAGTCGCTTGTAAAAACGCCGCCGGGATGCCCCGCGCTGCGTAGCCCTTGCAGACGTTCCAATGCGTGCTTGGGCAAGTCTGCGTATTCTTGATCTGCCATAGATATGTCCCCCTGTCACAGTAGAAAATGTTTACCGTCGAAGATCCAGCACAGCCCGTGCCGTCAACTCCGCTGGCTTGTCGCGGCGATTGTACATGACGACCGTGCCGAGCATGAATACTTCAAGAATATGGTCGATAATCGCTTCGCCCTCATCGGTCGAGCGCCCCGCCCGCATCTCCTCAACGCGAAGCGTCATCTCCGCTCCAACCACCCCATCGCCGCCGAGACGCGTGATGTCCTCTTTCATGCGTCGCGTGGCCAGCCGTCGGACCTCGCCCACACCGCGCGTGAAATGCTGCATCTCCTGGTTGTAGAAACTGCGTTCCTGTCGGCTGTCCCACCAGTCGGTGAGCAGATAGTAGAAAGACGCCCCAAGCGCCAGTCCAACCGGCAGCGCTCCTGCTACCGCCAGTCTGGCAAAGTCCTGGCCCGAGACACTGCAGAGGACAGGCTCAGTCGAAGAAGGCAATCCTTCGATGTGCATCGCCGTGCCAAACGCCGCATACTCGACAATCCGCTCCTCCACCTGAAACCCTCTGTGCTCCAGGTGGACGCCAACCACGGCGTTTGCACCGAGTAGCGCGGCCTCCTGCTTCAAACGGTTCATCGCCAGAAACCGGCTTTGGTACATCGCCTGCGTCGGCGGTCCGAGTTCCATGCTGCGCGGTGCCCAGCCATACGAAGGGTCCGATATGTACCCGATGTGGTAGAAGGCACTGCCCATGACTTGACCGAGCGGCTGCATCTTGTACCGGCGTAACGCCGCCCACTCCTGCACGCTGAGATCACTCGTCCACGGCAGTTCACCAGTCCGCGACGCGCGCAAGCGCTCCACGACATACGGTGGCAGTTGGCCGCGTGTCAACGCATCCAGCGTAAGCCGCGAGCGCTCTGCCTCCGCTCGCTTGAGCGCCGCGATATCCAGAGCTGGCGGCGGCGGGCTGACGAATCGCTGCCCATCTTGCGACGAATCCTTCCCTCCAAACAAATGAAAACGAAACAAGTAAGTCCCTCCCTTCCTGAACATCAGAGCCCCGATCTAGACCGTGGCGTACGCGCGGCCCGCCACACGTCAGAGCAAAAACTCTTCCAATGTGTGTCTCGAGTCCGTATGCTCCCGCGCGTACGCTTCCAGCGACACGGACAACTCTTGCAGCCATTCTCCAAGCGTAATCACCTTGGAGGAAAGGACGATTCCACGCACCGCCTTGGACTTGCGGGCAACGTACTTGCCGTGTTCCTCAACCAGCACAAACGTATCGCCGTCCAAGTCCAGCTCGATCTTGACCACGCGATGTGACTTGGCAAATAACTTGTGCTCGCGCGCGACCTGCGCAAGCCCTGGCAGGGCCTGCTCCAGTCTGGTGGCCAGCGCTTCCACGTAAGTCGCCTCGTCTGCATGCCCGTGACGCCACGTCGCCGCATGCAAGTCAAAAGAAAGGTCTTCTGCCACAACCGGCACTCTCCCGTCACAACCGCGTCTCGATGTCCATCAGGCCATCACGCGACTGTAAAGTCCCCTCTACAACACGGCTTCGTCGCCTTAGTAAGGTCTACGCGCCAACCTCCGAAAAGTTTCAAGAAAATTGCAGACCTCGCGTCGTGACACAGCCCTGTCACAGTCAGATACGACAGAGAACGTAGGCTGCGTGACGGACCCCGGCGTCTAGCCGCGTTTGCGTGATTCTTTGTCTGTGCGCAGCTTCTTTTGACTGCGCAAGAAATCGACCACCCCACTCACCCGTTCCCACACGTCGCCAAAGACGGCGGCGTACCGAATCGCCTCCGACTCTTCGCCCGGCTTCATGGCACGTGGCAGTTTTTGAGGTAGCACGCGCAGGCCCAACAGATAGTCAAGGACGTAGGGATTGTACTTGCGCGCTGCGATAAATGCAGACCGCGCGATCAATGAATCCCCGTGCACCGCATAACCCGTCAGCAGCCGTGCGTACAGCATCGGCGTGGACTGCTCCTCTGCATACCCCGAGACGAGTTCCAGCGCCTGCTCGTAACGGTCCAGTTCCAGCAGGGCCTTTAGAAGAACATAGCGAACCCCTTGATGATCCGTTGGATTCAAAGCCAGCGTGTCTTCGAGCACCTGGATCGCTTCCTCGCGCTCGCCCGTGTCCCACATCACTTGCCCCAGCGCCGTCCGCGCTTGCATGTAGGGGCGTGTCTGAGGAACGCTCCAGAACTTGCCCCGCCACGTCTCCTTACGGGTCGCGAACAAGCGATCCCCTGCAGCGACCGCTTCCTCGAGACAGCGTTTGGTCTCTGCGGTGTCCCCGACCGCCTCGCGCGCCAACAGCAGCCATGCTTCCACGCACTCGCGAGACAGAGCCAACGCCTGCTTTCCGATCTGGATGCGCTTTTCCTGATCCGGTTCCACCGTCGCGCCTTGCAACACATCCAGCGCTCTCGTCACCTGTTCAAAGCGCGGATCGCGGTCCACCTGAACACTTGTCGATGACTCGACCATGATCTGTTCATCTGCCACATCGTTCACCCTTTCACACAGGCTCTTCCTTTGCATTGTAAAGCAAGTCCCAATGCCGCGCAAAGAAGCCGGGATGGCAGACTGCCTTCCCGGCCTTCACCGCCCTCATCCGGGCCTACTTCGTCAGTCGGTCGCCACGGACTTTGCTGGCACAATGTCCGCGGCCGCTTCGGCTGCCATCGCGTGTTCAGCCGCTTCTTCCGCCTCCAGAACGGCTTCCCGTTCTTCCCGCTCGAGCCCAAGAATATCGACCTTGCGCTTCACATCGTGCTCCAGTTCCTGCAAGATCGCATAACCGTCGATGCCCACCAAATCTGCATCCTTGCGCAGACGCAACAGCATCGATTGCATGATGAACAGGAGATCGTCCCGCATCTCCGCCAAACGGTCCCGAACCTCGTGCGGCAACTCGTCGCGCAACTGCCCCAAGTAATGCTCGGCAAACGCTTGATGCCGCGCCTCATCGGCGATGATACGGACCGACAGCTTGCCAAAGAGGGCATCCGGAAACTGCTTGCGAAAGGCCCCATAAAAGTTTTTGGCAAATAAGTCGCTAATCAAAATCCCGAACAGCCAGTCGATCCGGTGCTTCGACTTCAATAACCTGTGGTGGTAACGAAACATCTCGCGCAGGTCACGCATCTCCAGGGGCGACTGCCGCAATAGCTTGTACACCCGCGTCAACATCTCGAAATGTCGGGCCTCGTCCATAATAAACGTGGCAATGTAAAGCTCCGCGCTCGTCTCATGCTCCATCGCAAAATGCTGCAGCACCGTGGACGCACCCAACATGGCGGTTTGTTCGCCCAAGTACACCGGCGTCAGGATACGAGCAAAGGACTTCGCTTCCGGTTGGTTAAACCCAAATGGCAATGTCCAGTCAAACTCACTGGCCGACCACTGGCCCTTGACGCCTTTATGAAAGAGCATCAGAATCGGATCATCATCGCGAAGTTCAGGAAACACTCGAATCACAGAGCTCACCGCTTTCCATATACACACTAACTTCATAGTACATGACTGAGTCGGTCACTGCAATCCGAACCCCGGAGAGGAGACATTTGGCTGGGCGCAGGGGGTTACCTTCCCCGCGTGCGACGGCGAGGAGCGGGTGTGTCAGACAGGAACGGATCGAGAGTCTTGCGCACCGTAAGCGGGAGGCGCAACATCCCCTTGGACGCACGATCGGCGCGATCGGCACGATCCACCCCGAGCGCAAACCACAGGTTCGCTCCCACGAACAGGAGCGCAAAACTGCTCCACACCATTTCAAACGGCCGCGCCGATGCCCCCGCTGCCTGCAGATGGAGCGCTGAATACGCGATCACAGCGCAACCGGTCAAACTATAGACAAAAGCCACCCGACGATTGCGCGAGCGAGATGGACGAAACATGTGAAATCCCCCTTCCAGACAAGCCTACTTCGAGGGATATGTCACCTTTGCCTGAATAATGACAGCCACACCAAGCCACACTAAGCCCGAACAGAACGACAGCCTATATCTTGGGGGTGCAGACAACGGATGAATACAACCAACAACACCAACTCCGTCATCGATGACTTCAGCAAATGGAAGTCCTTTCTCGGCGAGAAGGTGAATCAGGCGCACAGCGTGGGCATGTCTGACCAGCAGCTCGAAGACGTGGCGCTCCACCTCGGGGGCTATCTGGCCACAAAAATCGACCCGGGCAACGACCAAGAGCGCCTGCTCAAGCAAATGTGGGATGTCTGCCCCGAACCCGACCGCAAGGTCTTGGCCCGTTGCATGATCAACCTCGTCCAAGGGCAAGGCACCACCCACTAGGCTGCGTAAAGGCGAGTCGGAAGAGCAGCATCGCGCCCGCTGGTGCCTGGCACATGCAAGCGGACGGTCCCATCCCGGGCCCGTCCGCTTGCATGTGCGCTCCCCGCTCCCCGCTCACCTTCTAGACGACGAGCGATTCACCCGGCTTCAGCGCATGCCCCTCGCAACCCGCTGCTTGCAGCTGACGAGCAAATTCATCCCCATCCTGAGCAATCAGGGGAAATGTGTTGTAGTGTACGGGCAAGACCTTTTTCGCGCGTAGCCACTGCGCCGCCGTCAGGGCATCTTCAGGTCCCATCGTAAAATTGTCGCCGATCGGCAAGATCGCCAAATCGATGCTGTTGCGTTCGCCGATCATCCGCATATCACCAAACAGGGCCGTGTCGCCCGCGTGATAGACGGTCTTGCCGTCCGCTGTGAACAAGATTCCGCACGGGGGTGGCCCATAGATCACGCCATTCGCCGTCTCGATGCCTCCAGAATGAAATGCCATGGTCAATTTCACACGGCCAAACGTAAAATCGTGCGCGCCACCTTGCCCCATCCCGTGGATCTTTGCCCCTTGCGAAGACAGGTAGGCCGCCAATTCAAACGCCGCAACGACCGTGGCGCCACTGCGCTTCGCAATGGCGACGGCGTCGCCCACGTGGTCGCTGTGCCCATGCGTCAGAAGAATGGCATCCGCCTCGATCGCCTCAGCTTTCACAGAAGCCGCGCCATTGCCCGTCAAAAACGGGTCAATCAAAATGCGGTGTTGCGCCGTCTCGATCATCACTGCGGAATGTCCAAGGTATGTAACTTTCATCCAAATACAAGCCTCCCGAGAGTTTGTTTATCCCGAACCCCCGTAACCCAGTCTTCTCTCTATCTAGACTACAGTATAGCCAGCGCCCGGCCCACAGCACAAGTAGTCGCTCTGTGACGCTCACCCCGTGCATTATGCCATGGGCATGTCAAACGTCGGCTCCACGGTCACGTCATCCAGCACGTCCGCAAGAATCTTTTGCACATCTTGCATCAGGGTGCCCATCTGATACTCGGCCATGAGGTACTCACGCAACGCCGCATGCAGCTGCAAAATCTCATACAACTTGCGCAGTCCCTCCTGCTCCTCGTCCGTAGGCTCTTGGCCCATCAACCGCTTTTGCTCGAACTGAAACTGCTTCATGTGAAAATCGCCGAGCATCCGCTTCGCCTGATCATCCGACCCGATCTTCGCCTTCGCCACTTTCATCGCCTTGAACGCATCCGAGTCCTCAATGGCACGCGCAAGCTCATGTGCCTTATCATACGGATTCACTCAGTCACCTCCCCCCCGCCCCTAAAAACACAAAAAGGACGGCTACACCCCCAGTATAGCAATCCAGCGGGGAATTGAACATGTCACTCAGTGGTCACACCACCGGTGTTCCGGAGCTGTACAGACTAGTCTCGCAGACGCTTGCGGGGCTCCTCTGTCTTGTCCTCTACCCGAACCCTATCTATGTCTGATGCGCGGGTCCCGAAGCTGACGGCGGTCGCCCCCTCTCGTGAGGCACCTTGAGGAACCTCTTGAGCAGCAGACGCCTGGCGCGCCCCCACTCCGACCAATACAGTGACCCCGAGTCTTTCGAGTATCTCATGCGATGTCAGACTCGAGATACCAGCACTGTCACTAAGGACGGATCCAAGTCGCCTCACAATCTCCGCGGTAATGATTGCCTCTTCATTGTTGTCATTCAGTTGCCCCGGAGCCTGTTCCTCTGACTCGGTTAAACGCGATCGTTGAAATGTCACATCTCTAAGTAAAACTTGAAACCTCTCCGCAAGCGTCTGTGTTACGTCAGGTAGTTCAGCGACAGGCGATATGTGTTGGTTAGGGGGCTGATCTCCATACCCTATCTGAGCTAATTCGTCCACCGGTATTGCATAAAGCATGTCAAGAAAGGAATCCAGTGCCGCACCATCAAACTGCTCTCCCTTAGCCTTTAGCAAACGGTCAACAGCCTCCGGGATGGAACACCCACGTCGGTAGGGGCGATTCGACACCATTGCATCAAACGCGTCCACAATACCTACGATGCGAGCCGCTATCGGAAACTCTTCACGAGAGACATTGTCAGGATAACCGCCTCCTGCCGTCCATTCGTGGTGTGATCGTACAATCTGCAAAATCAGTTCGCTAAGACCGGAGCCACGAAGAATCTCGAGTCCCATGAGAGGATGCTGCATCATCTTCGCTAGTTCATCCGGCTCCAACCGACCAGGTTTCAATAGAATTGAATCGGGTAGAGCAATCTTTCCGACATCGTGAAGTAACCCGCCAAAGTATACGTCCTCTTCATCAAGATGAGGGGCATGTACCCTAGCCAGTCTTCGACTCATTTCGGCAACACGCATCGAATGACCAAACGTATAGGGATCCCGGGCATCAATTGCGCGTGCCAGGGACTGGATCGACGAAATATACCGCAGTTGAAGCTGGTCTGCGTAGCTTTGTATAGTGGCAGAATCTTCAACTTTTTGTTTAAGCATGGATCTTATAAAGAAATAAAGCACGAGAACAATAAGCGCCGCACCCCAGCCCTCACTTCGATAAAGGAGTGCACCAGTTGATCCCAACATGAGCAACGACAAAAAGGATAACGCGGTATCTCTCCACATGCCGCGAATGATGACTGTCAGCGGCTTTCTTAAAAGAGCCATGAGAAGGGCCCCTGTGAGGAGGCTGTTTAAGAGGAAATAAGTAAAACCACAGGCGATTGCTCCCGCAATCTCCGAATAAGGCTCAAGGAGGGACCAAACGAACCCAGTTGCTATAATAGTGAGAGCCATCTGTCCCATGTTTAATGCTACCCTGCTAATTCGAAGCCCACCAACAATTGACAGTGTCACAATCTCAACGCAGGAGATCCAGATGGCGGCCCACATGGACACGTCCATAATCACGAACATTGTAATTATGCTTGCCAGAGTAAACTGCGCTTGCTTAAGGCGAACGACGGGGGCAAATGTTAGCGCCGAAGAGGTGAATGTCAAAACAAGAACCAAAGCCCATATAGATGGGTTTTCTAGCCGAAGCAAAGAGTAAAAAAGAAATATATAACCTAAAGCTGAAAGTGCAGTGAAAACAACGACCCTGTAAATCTTCATCACTTTGTCGGAGGCCAGCAAATCGTCGGATGTCATTTATTTACACCCGCCAACTTAGCCAGCTTGACCGGAACCCCGAAGAGCCTTTGTATTAAAAGGGCAATTCCAGTAAAAATAAAGACATCTCCACAGCTTATAAGGCTAGGAACAGGAAAGGGGACATATATTATGTCACTCAAGAAAGGAAAAATGGTATTTCGGCTCAGTAGCTGATGCCAATATTCATTGTAATGATAATAGGGGGGGTACCCAGGAAGTGATTTACCCTCAAAGTGGAACACCGGCATCTGCCCATGATTAGACCAAATTACAAGCGCATTAAGAGAGGCGCCAATCAGGACTATCCTGAATTCCGGTGTAGCCACGTTAAATCCCAGGAATGCGATAATAAAAACATAAGCCAACGACGCAAAGTAAGGAGCCGGAATACGAAGCAGAATAGCTAAGGCTTCTAAGGCAAGGGCGATAAACAAAAAGCCCAGAAAATTAAACCGTTGGATTTTTATCAACTTTCCTCCTCGAGCAAACGCCACCACACATGCAAGTAGAAGAACGATCAGTTGATCCATAGAGGGCTCCTTTAGAGGAAGGCATCACTAGCAAAGATAGTGACGCCTTCAAGAAAATGTTGGTTCAGATCAGTTCACATAGTAGTTCGCTGAGGCCACCATGATGAGTGCCACAACTGTCAAAATTGCCATGAAGTTTTGTTTCATGACTATATTCCTCCCTATGAGAAAACTCCCTCATAAGGAGGAATGGATCCGCCACAATGTCCGCGCATAGCCAGGCGGCCAACTTTCGGCAAAAATATACGCGCGTCTAGAGGCCCTCAGCGTCTACGAGACAAGAATACTATAATTCGACTTTATTCGCCATACGTTTGTCTAGATTTATTCACAATTGTGCGCCAACGCGTTACCGCACGAATAACTCGTTGTTTTTGGCTCAATTCAGGAGTGGCGTGACTTGGGAACACTCGTTCTGATAGCATCTAATCAGAAGGCGTGTTCGAAGGCATGGCATGTGGCATACACTCCATTGAATGGGATGACGAGGTCTTGCTAGTCAGTGGCTTGGCGTCGCGGGGACTATCGGTTCCTGAACTTTTCCGGCCTCTCCACGCGCGTGGAAACGACCTCTCCACAATTTAGGCAAAAAATATAGATCTTTTGTGATCCCATCGAGAGTTTTTTGTCCAATGATTTGATCGGCATAAAATCCGTTCCCTCAGCAAAATCCGTTCCGTCACAATTGGGACATCTTGAGACTCTCAAAGAAAGCCCTCCTCTTCATACTGTTCGCCGGGTGGACGTCGCCTTCGGATCTCGCCGGCTCCCGCTCACCTGGTCACACGCGGATCTCCGCAGGGACCCGCGTGTGGTCGGACCAAGCCTTCAGGTCAGCTTCAAACGCATTCGTGTCAGATGGACGGGTCAATGAGAAGACACGCCTGCGCTCAGAACGTGTCTGGTGCACACGAATCGTGCGATTTCCCCTCAGGAAAACGACTAACTTGATGTCCGCTTTCGACCATGACATCCGTCCAACGCGAATACCCACTTCGTCGAGCGTCAAGAGTCGTGGCTTTGCGATCATAATCAGGAATGCGGAGACACCCGCTAACAAGATAATCATCCAAATCGCGATGGCAAGCAGGTGTCCGCTTTGAGGAACCATGTGGAGCGTCGCAATCACCAAACCGGGGGCGACTACGAATCCTGGAACAAATGCGATGGCCAGGGTCGGGTCATTGACCCGAGCGAGCCATCTCCTGTGCTCTGTACCCATTCTACATGCCCCTTCCGTTCTTTGTGTCCTTCTAGTCCCCCCAATGGAAGCTCCATCGTGCGAGCCCGTAGCAAACGACCGCGAAAGCCGCGAGAATCAACAATTCCACCTCAATCGGAAAGAACTCCCTTACGTGAAACATAACTTGACGAATGGCGTCAGCGAGATAGGCGAAGGGAATGAACTCGGCAACCGTTCGCATGACCTTTGGCATGATGCTGAGAGGAAGCAGGACTCCACTTATCATCAGGACCGGGGCCATCAGTCCGCTGAGAAGACCACTGGCGATCTCCACATGTTTGAACAGCCCACTCAGGAAAAAACCTAACGTGATCATCACGATGATCCCGAGAAGGGATATCAGGAAAACCGGAAGGATAGTAGAAATACTCACGTAACGGAACACACCACCAAGGACCAAGAACAGGACGATTTGCCCCAGAGAGAGAATCAGCCTGATGGTAATACTAGACAGGATAAACGTACTGGTGGAGAGCGGCGTGACCTGAAACAACCGAAGAGTGCCCTTTTGCCGCATCTCAATGATTGGAATGGCCGTCCCAAGAATCCCGACGGACATGAGGGAGAAGACCAGAATGCCAGGAAATTCGAACTGGAAAAACGTCAGTCCGGAAGAGGCATCAGGCGGCATCATGAGGCTCATGAAGCCAAAGAGGCCGAGAAACAACAAGGGAAAGATCATCGTAAAGAAAAACAGGCGCGGTTCTCTGAAGATTTCTGTCAATCCAGATTTGGTCAATCGGCGAAAGGCTTCCTTCGAGAACTTCTTACGAGGCATCTCAGTCCACTCCCTTTCGTATATCGCGCCCGGTAAGGTGGATAAACGCATCTTCCAGCGACTTCGCTCCCGCGTCAGCGCATCCCCGAATCACATTGTTCGGCGTATCGCACGCCACAAATGTTCCGGCGTGCAAGATCGCCACGCGATCGCAAAGTTGTTCCGCCTCCTCCATGTAATGCGTCGTAAGTACGATGGTCTTGCCCTTTGCCTTCGACGCACGAAAAACATCCCAGATCATACGTCGGACCTGAGGATCCAGTCCGCTGGTCGGTTCGTCGAAAAACGCGACCTTGGGATCGCCCACCAGGGCAATGGCGACTAGAAGGCGTTGCCGTTGACCCACAGAGAGGTTCTTGATTCCCTTTTGCTTGAGTTCCTCCATATCGAGCCGCTCAATTATTTGGTCGACCTCGGCTCCGTTTT
>Ga0080006_1176487_pt1 | contig 11858 bp, 9 predicted proteins | sample RS3BMetagenome_FD_69209 | JGI IMG/M metagenome (GOLD analysis project Ga0080006, IMG submission 69209) | Ferric oxide microbial mat and aquatic microbial communities from Rainbow Spring, Yellowstone National Park, USA - RS3B (SPADES... ...
GCGTCCGGCATGCCGTAGGCGATATTTTCAGCAACTGTTCCGTCAAACAAAAACGTCTCTTGCAACACAACACCGATCTGTCGGTGTAAATCTTCTTGCCGGATGTCGCGCAAATCAACGCCGTCAATGAGAATTCGCCCTTGATCCGGATCATAGAACCGGCTAATAAGATTGATCATGGTCGACTTACCCGCGCCGGAATGACCGACGAGCCCGATCATCTCACCCTGTTCCACTGTCAGATCGAGTTCCTTTACGACAGGCGCATGCTTCTCATAGCCAAAGGTAACTTGCTCCAATTCAACCCGGCCCTCAATTCGAGACAAATCGACCGCGTTCGTCGCGTTGGGGACGTCCGGCTTCGTATCCATAATTTCAAATACGCGATCAGCGGCAGTCAGCGCATTGCCCGTCCAAGTAATCAACTGACTGAACCACTGCAGCGGGCCGAAAAACATACCTAGATATGCCGTAAAGGCCATCAAAGTGCCGAGCGAAAATTGGCCGCGCAACACTTGCCAACCACCAAAGTACCAGACGAGCAACCCGCCAATGCCAGTGAGAAATGTGAAGATCGGAAAGATTCCCTGCCACATTCCTTCCGTTCGGGTTGTCTGCATAACCAAGTCGTCGCTTGCCAGATGATAGCGGCTTTTCTCCATGCCCTCTTGCCCGAACGCCTTTACGACGCGGATGCCCTGCAACGAATCGCCCACAAGGACGTTCAATCGAAGAACAGTTCGCCACATCCGGTAATAGCGCTGGCGAATAAATGGCCAAATCACCAGCGACGCAATCACAATCAGTGGCGTTGTCATAATGGACAACACGGCGAGCAGCCAATTCAAGTTCAGCATGACAATTACGATCGCAATAATTTGCATGACCTGACTCGAAATGAAAACGACTCCATCCGTCAAAAACTGGAGCATTGATTCTGCATCACTGTTGACCCTGCCAATGAACTGAGATGTCTGCCGTCTGTCAAAGAAACTCAGAGAGAGTCCCATAAGCGCGTTGTACGTATCGCGGCGTATATCACCCATAATTCGGCTGCCAAACCAGACGCCAAGATATCCCCTGAAGGTTTGTAGCACCATTCGCAGTACATTAACACCTAGTAGAGCAAGGACCAACCAAAGTAAAGCGTGACCAAAGTCCTTGGGCGTGAGCACATTATCAACAATTATTTTCGTTAAGTAGGGTGGCACGAGTTCTACCAGCGTGGCAAACAGTAATAAAATGGTTGCGACTGTCATTTGCACGCGATACGGTTTACCATAGCGAAGAAGTCGGACGATGACTTTTCCTTTATCGATGCAAACCGGGCATACATTTGTCCCTTCTTGAAGCGGCCTTTTGCAGGTCGGGCAAAGCCGTGGAAGGTCTTTCTCCAAAACCGTCGGCAATGGCTCCCCTTTGGCGAGTGCCGTCAGCGCACTCGCCGCGATGCTAAACTTTCGCGCCAACGCGGCCGTGTAACGCACAAGCACTACAGGCCCGTCCGTCGTTTCGGCAATGAGACTCCCTCCGCCGACGGAGACTTCCGCTTTGGCCCCCTTGATCGCCGAAACGGGAATTTGCTGAAGCACGGATGCTTCCGGATCCAGCACAAGCGCGCTATCGTTGGTCAGTATCAGCCACCTTTCTCCAAATCGACCGACTTCATCTACGTCAGCCATCGTGCTAAGCACCGGCTTATCCTTCACTTTTGCCGCTACAGCAGCCGGAAGGGATTCCAAAATCGGCATTGTACCATCCTTTCTACAACGAGCAGAGCTCTTTGTTATCGCTTATGAATCGTGGCGCGTCTTGTTGGCTTTTCCGATTGGTGAAATGTTCAAATGCCTCTGTTCGGCACAACATCACCGTACAGAGGCATTTTGTAACTTAATCCGTTTTCGAAGTGAGCCCTCTAAAGACGCACTTCCAGCCCTGAGTGTGCCGAACGATAGATCGCGTCCAACAGCGTAATCATCTCCAGGCCTTGTTCGGGAGTTACAATTGGCTTTGCTCCGTTTACTACACAGTCTGCGAAATGTCGAATTTGGTTCGCATGACCGCCATGCCCGCTCAGTTGCGGGACGATATCGACCACTCGGCCATTGACCTCGCCAAAAATTTTCAATTTATTGTCCATTCCGTGGAAACTTGCTCCGGCTTTCGTTCCACGGAATTCGAAAAAGTTATCTTCCTTCTCGATGTTCGACGCCCAACTGAATTCAATTTGTAAGCAAGCTCCGTTATCCAAGCGAATAAAGCCCATCACTAAATCCTCGACATCGAACGTTCCTTCGGATTTCGCTTCGCCAAATTGACTATGAACGGAATCCGAAGCCGCCTCGGTGTTGGCAAACTTACAAAAGGAGGAAGCCGACACACCGACAGGTTTCGGGTTGCCCATTAACCACAGTGAAACATCGATAAAGTGGACGCCCAGATCAATCAGCGGGCCGCCGCCGGACTGTTCCTTCGTTGTAAACCAACCGCCCTTGCCGGGAATACCCCGTCGGCGAATCCACCCGCATCGCGCCGCATAAATGTCTCCCATGTGACCGTCCTCAATGTATTTTTTCAAAAATGTAGCGTGTGGTTCAAAGCGATTGTTGCGAATAGTCATCATCAAATTGCCCGTTTCGCGAGCCGCCTGCATCATTTTCGCCGCTTCAGCCGGACTTACAGCGTCAGGCTTTTCACAAAGCACTTGTTTCCCGGCACGCAGCGCATCGACGGCAATCACCGAATGCATATAATTCGGCGTGCAAATGTCCACCGCATCGACATCTTGTAACTGCAAGACGTCGTGATAATCTTCATACGCCTTTTCGATTCCTAAATCGCGCGCTACAGCCGCAGCGCGTCCCGGAACAATGTCGCATACTGCAACAATCTCAACATTGCTCATCTTCGTCCATACCGGCAGATGAGCTCCACGAGCGATCCCCCCGGTACCAATAACAGCTAAGCGTAACTTGTTCGCCATGTTCAGTACTCATTCCTTCCATGCCAGTCTCACTTTTCTGCCTACTTACATTAATATACGAAACGAACAGCCCATTCTCCTTCTTGTCACACGACAATTTGGATTTTTCTGTTGCTTGCCGCATCGCTTTGATATACTCTGCGAATGACGGGTTCATTTCGTTCATGATACAAAGAAGTAAGGATTCGATGGAGGCATACATGTTGGACCACCAAAAGCATATTTTGAAAAATTACCTTGTCAACATTCAATTGAACATGTCCGTCGCCGCTTTCACCAAAGTGCCTGAAAGTTGGCGGGACCTAAACTTTATTTCTGACTTTAATCGCTTTTACTTTATTGTTGACGGCGAGGGATTCGTAAAGATCGGCGACGAAGAATATTATCCGAATCCGGGGCAGCTGTTCATCCTTCCGGCGGGTTTATTACAATCCTATTCGACGATTAGCACCCACACATTTTTAAAGTATTGGTGTCATTTCACAGCCAAAATCGGCAATGTGGATTTATTTCGCATATTGGACGTTTCTCATTTCGTCGATGTTAAAGACGCCGATCGCTTGGTTGCCTTGTTCCAAAAATTGATTGCGCATTACAGAAGCGACGATATAACGGCAACGCTTGGCGTACAATCCGTTTTGTTTGAATTGTTGGCATGTTATATCGAGAACGTGCCCATTGATCAAATTCGTTTACGACAATCCGCATCCATTGAGAAAATCAACCTGGTGCTCAAATATATCGAAAGCAATTTATCCAAAGAGATTACTGTCGCTGAACTGGCTGAATTGCTGCACCTCCATCCAAACTACTTTATTCGGTTTTTTAAAACGATGCTGGACATCTCCCCCATTCAATATATCAACAGGACGCGAACCGAAAGGGCAAAGCAATTGCTAATTTCGACGAACAAAAGTATTTCCGAAATTGCCGAACTGGTTGGGCTGGATTTATTTTATTTTTCGAGGATGTTCAAAACGTACACCGGCTTTTCTCCCACGGAATTTCGCAGTGTCGTTACGCGTCGAGACTAAATTGCCGTACCGACTCGCTCTATCCAAACAGATCGACATCACTTGATTACATAAAATCGCTCCTGTTCCTTTAATACAGGCTACGGCGCGTTGTGTTTAGCGCATTTATTATGGCTGCTGGCTATATAAGCTTTTTTGCCCATGGCGTGAAAAAAGAAGCATCCGTTACCCTGCCTCACAAGGTTCGTCGGATGCTTCGGGCATGTGTGGACAACTCTCTTACTGAGGCGTCGGCGCTTCCTCGGGCAGTAAACCTTCCGCTTTGAACGTCTGCCACAGCTCCGACGGAATCGGATGCCCCAGCATCGTCATGTTTTCCGCCAACTCCTGATCGGATCGCGCACCCGTCAATACCGAAGCGACGGCCGGATGCGCCAGGGGAAATTGCAATGCCGCAGCTTTTAGTGGCACTTCGTAACGTTTGCAAACCGCAGCCAATTTTCGTGCTTTCGCAATCCGCTCCGGCCCCGCCGGTTCATAGTTGAACATCGGTGTTGCGCTATAAGGGTCAGCCAGTATGCCGCTGTTCAAAGGCCCGCCGATAAAAATCGAAATCCCTTTTTGCGCAGCCAACGGCATCAGGTCAACGAGCGCAGCCTGATCCAACAATGTATAGCGCCCCGCCAATAAAAAGCAATCGAACTCCCCTTCTTGCGCAAAGTGGGTCAACATCGCCGACTGATTCATGCCCGCTCCTACCGCATGGATAACCCCTTGCGATCGCAATTCGGAAAGCGCGCGATAGGCGCCCGCCATCGCTTCCGGATAATGATCATCCGAGTCGTGAATATGTAAGATGTCAATTGGATCCAACCGCAAACGCTTCAAACTCGCTTCAAACGAGCGCATTACACCGTCGTAACTGTAGTCGCGCTCCGTCGTATCTCCGGGATTTTCCGGCGGCGTATCTGGTACAACATAACCGACTTTCGTCGCGACGGTGAAAGAATCCCGCGAAAGTTGAGACAAACCGGAACCTAGGCGCACTTCCGCCAATCCTTGCCCGTAAAGCGGGGAAGTGTCAAAGAAGCGCACACCGCGATCATAAGCAGTCGCAACAGTGTTTACCGCATCTTTCGTGTGCACCATTTCATACATAAACCCAAGCGCTGCTGTACCAAGCCCTAGACGGCTCACCGTCAACTGGCTTTGACCAACACGCACGCGTTCTCGAAAATCCGCCATGTGGATCCTCCTCAACTTGGAGTTGCGTGAACAAATCTATCGTATCCGATTCCGCCACTCTACGCCACAATTAAGTTGACAGATCTTTTCTATCATACAAGTATAGACTAAGGGATAAACTGTAAAAGTAAGCAATCTGCTTGTTGCAAAAATATAATGAAACAATGGCCGTTGAGCACGCTTAGCTATTACGTAGAACCATTGTCGCCTAAGCCAACATGTGGAAGTCGAGGTATGGAACAAAATTGTGATCAACTATCGATGAAGAGGCAGACCTTTGCAGAAAGTCCGTCACATTTTCTCACCCATTTTACACAATTGGCAACAAAGATCTGTCTTTGGACGTCCCCCGTTTCACCCGCGTGCACGAGATGCCGCTAAATCGGCCTTGGTACGCTCAACGATCATTCTACGCTCCAACTTTGGAGCGAATTCTGACACATTAGAGCCGCTAATGGATCACTGTAAGCATCGTTTCCGTTCATTTGTGAGACTAGCTTTAAACTGTCAGCGTCTACTATCTCTCTCAGAGAAAGAAACCGTGATTGAATCCCAACAGGTCTAAGTTCTCGGATCGGTAATGGATAATGTCGTCGGCGGGGCAACAAACGTAGACCACTAAAGGAAAGGCCCCCTCTACCCTCTCTAATGGAAATGGGGGATTTTCCTGCTTTTTCACGAGGCAGGGGTATGTGCGCAACTTTGAATTACCAAAAGGAAAAGAGCCAGTCGATGTTATCTGGCTCTTTTCCTTTTCAGATCTAAAACGTGCTATTTCCATGTAACTTTCCCGGTAGCCAGCACTAACTTTCCATTGCCCAACTTACTACTAGATAAAGAAACAACATGATTTTTAAATCCCGTGATCGTGATCGCTCCGGCGTTTGGAAACTGCTCAAGATTCAGTGGATTCCTTACCTTTACATCTTCCCCCATCATTTTTATATCAGCTATAAGTAAAAATCCCGTCGAAGGATCCGATGTCATGCTCCCTGCCCAGACCACCCAGTTTATCTCGTCGTTATAGGTAGTCTCCGTGAAATTGAGCTTTCTGGTAAACACCGCCGGTGCAGGTATCGGCTGTGTTTCCGCCTTTCCGAGCCTTTCATTCGGGGTAGTAACAATATTAACCTTTGGTAGTGGAACCGATGATGGATTGATCGCCTGCCCATGATTTTTTGCATACGCAGCCTTTTCCCAAATGTCGTCCTGCTTTTTTTGGGCTTCACTTGTAACGGGAGTAACTATGGAAGTAACCGCTTTTTTGGTCTGACCTGCGTAAGCAGCATGTATTGTGTAGACTGATGCACCCGTTATGAGAACTCCACTAGCAAGTACACCAAAGATCCATTTCTTCATGGCGTTTTACCTCCTCGGAGGTTGCTGATCATATCACACCACACTTTTCCGTCTGCGGCTGCCCCAGACGTTCCTAGGAGAGTGTCCATATGATAATTGTTCATTCCGATAATTACCTTGAGTACTTGGGTATGATATGCATTCCATCCATCCAAGAACTGTTGAACCCAAGATTGGACGTCCGTGTTCGACATAAAAGTCCCAGAAAAGTTGTTTACCCCATACCCCCGGGGTTATTTGGGTCTTTCACTGCCTGCATGAAATCCAAAATGACACCTCCACTACCAAAAGTCTGATTTTCTCCCATTGTGTAGGGATTCATGGTGTCACTTATATAATAAGACGGAGTAACAGACGGTGCCGTTGCAGCTTCTGCCACACTTTTTGAAAAATGGGTGCCTGAAGTGAATAAAAAGGCGGTCATCACTGCACCAACGCCTAATGAAACGACCTGACGCATGTGCTTTCTATTCCCTTTGGAAGAGGGATTTCAAAAAACCCACTCTTGAACTAACGCCCCTTTTAAAGGTGGGGTGTTCACGTTGAGGAATTCACAGTTTCGTAGAACCTGAATCTATTGTCCCAACCAACGCATGCATTAGGTGCTGTGTGCGTAACCTCGTCTCCTCGTCAATGATGTCTCCTCCGGCTCCTAACTTTTTGTTCACTAAGGGAACTGTTAATGTACCACCTTCGACGACGATTGCACTCATCATTGAGAGTGTACTCAGGAGTGATGCGTGGGCTGCTTCGCCTCCTTTAGGATTCGGTGAAGCACTGACGACAGCTACGGGTTTGTTAACAAATTCCCCGGAAGAGACAATCCAATCGAGTGCATTCTTGAGTGTGCCAGGCACCCCTTTGGCATATTCCGGTGTGCAGATGAGGACGCCGTCCGCGTCTTTTAGCTGGTTTCGCCAGTGGGCAACGAGTGGAAGCGCGTCGTCGAGGTCAAGATCAGGGTTGAAATGTGGAAGTTGTGCCATATCCTCATACATTGTCACGGTTACGTGTGGCGGGGCCATCGCGATAATAGCGCGTAACAATGTCAAATTTGATGACTTTTTCCTCAGGCTACCGGAAATAGCCAGAATATTAATGGGCTGATTACTCATTTGATCACCTCGCGTAAATAGAAGCGGTTCTGCTGGTCTGCTGGTCTGCTGATACTTTTCATTAAGTTCAGCATCTTTATCCGTTATTGTTTCGACAGCCAATTTCGTCGGATTAAAATTTTTTAAGTCGGTCAACGCATGCACGAATCTCCAGTTATCGTTTAGGTGCTAACGCGTCATCAAATTCTGTGTTAAACCCATTCGCCATATGGAAGGTTACAACAACTCAAAAAGTTGGCTTTTTTGAATTATCCACCCGAAATCTCCCCACTCCGTTTATAATAGTCAAACAGTCAGTAATATACCATGATTATTTCCTTCGTTTGAACGCAATGCGCCAGAGTAATCACTGTAGCTGAACCATCATTTGAAAAGCTTATCATAGATTCGCTTCGAATTGCGCGAATAGGTGGAAATATCGATGGAAGTGGAGAACGGGATGGCTGTGCGCATGGATTAAAATTGAGGCGTATATTTTCGCATTCTACATCAAAAAATCAACCCATGGCGCGATCACGGAAGTAAGGCGAGATAAGAGCGCTTTGAAACGATCGAAGCAGCGCCGTGGATGAGAGGTGACAATGATGAAAGCAGTGTTAATGCGGGAACCCGGAGGTTCAGACGTGCTGTACATTGGGGAGCATGAAGAACCAACCATGGGTGATGATGACTTGCTTGTCCGTGTAGAAGCGACAGCACTCAACCGCGCAGACTTACTTCAACGGCGAGGTCTTTATCCACCGCCGATCGGAGCTTCAGACATTCTCGGCTTGGAGATGGCCGGGACCGTTGTTGGTGTAGGCGCGAATGTGAGTGGATGGAAAGAACATGACCGCGTCTGCGCGCTACTCCCTGGCGGGGGTTATGCCGAATATGTTTCCATACCCGCTGCGATGGCGATGCGTCTCCCCGATCCTTTGACGTTCGAACAGGGCGCGGCAATTCCAGAAGTTTTCTTGACGGCCTTTTTGAATCTCTTTTATTTAGGCGATCTCAAGCATAGCCATACCGTTCTTGTGCACGCCGGCGCCAGTGGTGTCGGCACGGCTGCGATCCAACTGATTCGCGAGGCGGGCGCCGTATCTTTCGTAACGGCGGGGTCGGAGAAAAAATTGGAGGGTTTGTTGGAACTGGGAGGGGCGTCGGGATGGAACTACAGAAACGGCTCGTTCGTCGAGTGGGTTCTGGATCGGACAAAAGGGCTGGGAGTACAGATAATTTTGGACTTCGTCGGCGCGCCTTACTTTCAATCCAACCTTCGTTGTCTCGCGCAAGACGGCAGACTGATTCTGATTGGCACGATGGGCGGAGCCACCGTTAAAGAACTCGATTTATCTGATTTATTGGTACGGCGACTGCAAGTGATTGGCACAGCTTTGCGCTCCCGGAGCTCGGCGTCGAAAGTAGCCCTCACCGAGGCGTTCACTGCGTTTGCGATGCCTCGATTTGAAGCGGGTAAATTGACACCTGTCATCGATACGGTGTTCGATTGGCGAGAGGTGGCCGCAGCACACCAGCACATGGAAACAAACGCGAACATCGGGAAGATTGTACTGCGCGTCGGTGCGTCCACCTAGCCGCGCAATCAGGCAATTTCTTTTGACAGTACGCGGGACGCCAAGATTTCTGCATTTCGCGGCGTCCCTGAAACAACCAACGCTAATGTTTCAACGCATCCCATAGCATCTTGGAAATATCCTCGACCGTTTGTATGCCATAGTCCTCTGTCGGGTTGTCGCGTGTAAGCACCGCAACAACGTAATTGCGCTGATCTCCGTCGATATAGCCGATACTGTTGATCTGCCAATTGTTGTCTTCAATGGGAAGCCAGCCATTTTTCAAGGCAACGAACGCGGTACTCGAAACCCCCGCCGACACTCCCCAATCTTCACACGAAGTCACATTTTTCATAAGATCAAGCCCATACTGCCGCTCCGTATCGCCTAAAATCGCGTTGGAAAACGCAAAATCGCGCAACAAATTGACCTGATCGAGAGCCGTCGTCTGCGTGAGCCCCCAAAATCCATCTTGGCCCGCCGTCGTCTGCTTCATCCCGACCGCTTGCAAGAACACGTCGATTCCTCCCGAATCCCCCGCCAAATTCCACAGCGATGTTGCCGCGTCATTGTCGCTTTGTTCAATCATCGGCGTCATCAGATTTTGCGCGTCTGAACTCAACGGTGCGTTGGTTACTTCCGCTTGGCGAAGCAATGCGCCCATAATCGTTACTTTCACAATGCTGGCCGTATCGAACTGGAGGTCAGGCAGATAGGTGTACGTCTTCCCGTTCACCGCATCGTAAACAGCTACAGAAACCGTGCTCTCGCTGTTTTTTACATATTGTTGAAACGCGCTTCCAAATGGAAACTCCTCTCGTTCCTTTTCCGCCAGTACCTCCTCCAAGTTTGCAATCAGCCCATGTAAACGCCCAACCATCGCCTTGTGCTGCGCAAACTGAACGAGCGGCGATTTTCGATCATAGGCACTCGCTTGGGCCAGTAATGCGCGCCCCTTTTGCGCTTCTGCCTCTGTAAAAGACGGAGATGCGAGAAGCGCGCTCAGCTTCACTACATCGCTCGCCACATCAGACGGTTTTCCAGACGTGTATCCGCCGCTAACCTGCTTCAGTTTGTCGACCGCCTCAACCCACTTTTCCCGATCAATCCTCCATTGATGAGCAAGTTGGTTGTACGCCGCGATCGTATGAGCGCCATTCAACTGGCCTTCGCGATCTGTATGCCCGCTTTTGGCCCACTGCCCTTCTGTTTGCACTAATTGACGAAGCGCTGCCACAGCTTGCTGCCGCTCTTTGCTGACAGTCTCCTGCATGATTTTTTCCGATTCGGTGTTCAGTGCCTTCATTTTTTGCGCGATTTCGGCGGCATGACCCAACCAAACAGCCGGAATCGGGCCGATTCGCTTGTTTTCAATGTCCTCGAGTTGACGATCCAATCCGCGAATGCGGACGTTGGATACACCGCTCTGTTCATATTGCAACCATTTTCGTTGAATGGAAGTCGCTTCAGCGGCAAAAGTACGATCACTGTAAACAGCGTACATGGAACCGCATACGAGTAAACCGCCCAACGACAGCGCGACCCATTTCCATGCCACGAAAAATTCCCTCTCCCACGCCGCCAAAACGAATTTGTGAACAGATGGAGTGAATAATCGTTTATACCTCAGACGAATGCGAAGCCTGTCACGTTACGTCCTTTTTGCCTTTTCACAACGAAAGCGGTTTGAGTTTCCTGCTTGTGCCGACGCGTCATTCGGTCTTTTAGTACGCGCATCGATCTTCGTCCTAATCGTCCGCCAAAAGGTGATATAATGGACAAGCGAGGTGATCCGCACTGTTACAGCAAGCGCAAACATTATTGAAACAATATTATGGCTACACCACGTTTCGAGAAGGGCAGTCGAATATTATCGAAAGTGTCCTGAGCGGGCGCGATACACTCGGCATCATGCCCACGGGCGGCGGTAAGTCGGTCTGCTACCAAATTCCCGCGCTCATTCTGCCTGGGATCGCGCTCGTCATCTCTCCGCTTATTTCACTGATGAAAGATCAAGTGGATTCGCTCGTCAGCTTGGGGATTGCGGCCACTTTCATCAACAGTTCCCTCTCCTACACCCAAGTGCAGGAACGCGTTCACAAAGCGATACAGGGCGAGTATAGACTGCTCTACATTGCGCCCGAAAGGCTCGAATCGGAAAGTTTCCTTCGCCTGCTCCGGTCCCTACCCGTGTCGCTCTTAGCCATAGACGAGGCGCACTGCGTCTCCCAGTGGGGGCATGACTTTCGCCCGAGTTATCGCTCCATCGCCACTTTAATCGGTACATTAGAAAACCGGCCCATCGTCGCAGCGTTTACCGCAAACGCTACGCCGGAAGTAAAGCAAGATATTGTCCGCCTTTTATCGCTTCAAAACGCGAACACATTTCTCACCGGCTTTAATCGAGGGAATTTATCCTTTACGGTTGTTCGCGGCGAAAACAAGCAAGATTTCCTCGTCAATTACATGGAAACCCATCGCGGCCAAGCCGGCATTATTTATGCGGCAACGCGAAAGGAAGTAGATCGATTATACGATTGGCTGCGCAAGAAGCGGTATGCGACGGCGAAATATCACGCTGGGCTCAGCGATGCCGAGCGAATCCACAACCAAGACCAGTTCCTTT
>Ga0080006_1171765_pt1 | contig 11856 bp, 12 predicted proteins | sample RS3BMetagenome_FD_69209 | JGI IMG/M metagenome (GOLD analysis project Ga0080006, IMG submission 69209) | Ferric oxide microbial mat and aquatic microbial communities from Rainbow Spring, Yellowstone National Park, USA - RS3B (SPADES... ...
TAGGCCAGTGCCTTTTTCCCGAGCGCCTCCGCTTCGGCCAGTCCTTCAAGCCGAGTCACCTGTGCCTTGGTCGCGCCGAGGACCTGTTCCACGGCTGCCTCCGCCTCACCACGCTTGCGGGTCACTTCCGCTGCGGCCTCGGCCTGCAAAATTTGACGTGTGCGTTCGCCTTCCGCCTTGATCGTAAGCGCCTGTGTTTCGGCCTGCGCCGGCTTGATCATGGTGGCTTCGAGTTCGCGTTCACGCACCAGAATCTCCGCCTCTCGCACCTTCGCCTTGGCCTCTGCCTCCACTTGCGTGACGCGCACCTCTTCGATGACGATTTGCTGACGGATCTTGCTCTTTTGAAGTTCATACGCCATGTCCGCCTCAGCCTTCCGCGCTTCCACCTCTTGTTTGATCGTCGCCTCCTTCACACTCAATTCTTTTTGGTACTCGGCTTGTTTCTGTTGGGCTGTAGATTCGGCCTCGATTCGCTCTTGCTGCGTTTTGGCCACGGCGATCGCCGCTGCCTTGTCAGCGCTGGACTTATTGATAGCGATATCCCGTTCAGCCTCGGCCTTGGCAATGCTTGCGTCGCGACGCACGCGCTCGATCTCCGGAACACCGAGATTGTCGATGTAGCCCTTGCTATCCATTACCTTCTTGATAGTAAATGACACGACCTCGAGGCCCATCTTGTCAAGGTCCTCGGAGCAGGTCTCCCGCATCTTGCTGTTGATTTCATCGGGTGTCTTGAGAATGCTCTCCACGCTCAGTTGACCCACGATTCCCCGCAGATGACCCTCAATCGAGTGCAAGATCATGCGTTCCCGCTCATCATCCTTGCGATCAAGAAACTGTTCGCAAGCGGTGAGGATTGCGCGCGGTTCACTCTTGATCTTGATCTGAGCGACGGCCTCGATGCTCAGTGCGACCCCTTGCATCGAGAACATCGCCTGTTCAGGCAATACATCAAAACTCATGAGTGTCATCGAAATGCTGCGGCTACTCTGGACACCTGGCATGACGAACGCCCCGCCGCCTTGCACCACTTTCTTGCCGCCAAATCCGAAGATGATCATCGCCCGGTTTGGAGGGACTTTCTTGTAGGAACGCACCATCACCAAGAGCGACAGAAAGATGACCAATACGATGGCGACAATCGTCCACACCACAGAGCCAATCACGAAACCCATGGCCAATGACCCCCCGTTTCTTAACGCCGCTGCATTGCGGGCAACATGGCACTCAGTGCGTACTGACCGTCGACGCCGCGTCGGAGTTGGCGCGGACGAAGGTCTCGTAGTCCTCGACAAGAGCGACACCGCGGTCGACGGCGCGAATCACGACGCGCGTATTCTTTGGCAACGGACGTGCGTCGCGTGAACGGGCACCGATTGCACGGGTGGTCCCGGCCAGCACGTATTTGACTTCGCCAACCGAATTCTCCGGAATTGGGACGCTGACTTGCCCCACTTGACCTGTGAGATCGTAGTCGCTGTCATCCATGACTTGCTCGCCACGCAACAAGATGCGGCTGACGAGCAGGAAGAGCAACCAGGCGATGACCCCACCGCACGCCAGAGCGATCAGCAGCACGATGACACCGCCAAGATCGCCGAGTTTGGTGAACATGAAGCCGATCCCGCCAAATACAGTGAGGAAGGTCATGACGGTCGAAAGATTGACGGGAGACGGTCCCCCGTGGACGTGACCCCCAAAGACGTGGCCCCAGTGCAGATGCGTGCTGCGTCCGCTGAGACCTCCCAGGCTGCTGAGCACCGTCACAAGCAGTCCCACCCAAAAGCAGATGATGTAGACGTTTTGCATGTCTGTCGCGCCACGCTCCCTTCTTTCCTGGCTTCCTATAACTGTATACGTCTCATTCAGGATTCAGTTTCACATGGCAGGGCACCGATTGCGACCTGCTGCCAGACTCACGCACGGGTCACAAAGTGGTGGATTGAGTGCGTGCAAAGCCTTCTCCAATCAGCTACTCTAATATCAGGTTTGTGACATCCAGCAACGCATGAAGACACTCGACGACTAGCGATGGATTGGGGATCGTCATGGCAACTGATGTGGGCATAAACGCTGGCGGCGAAACACCCGCCTGCGAGGCGCGGATTCTGCAGGACGGATTTGAGCTGGAGTGGCGCGAGGGGGGAACGGGAACGGCGGACCCCGGCATGAACTTCCAGAGGGGCTTGCCGGAGGCCTACCTCAAGAACCGAGGGCACTGGCTTCTGAGTCTGGGGTTTTTGGAGGAGTCCGCCCCGTTAACGGATTCCGTCCGGTTTCTGGCCCGATTGTCTCAGGTATTTGTTCAAGCCGTCGCTCGAGATCCCGATATCGAATCGCTTCGCGACAGGATCCAGGTGGAGATCGAGTCGGACGAAATCCACCGTCTCTTGTCAGAAGCACCCTACATGGCTGGCGCGGAATACCTTGACGAGCGCTGGGTGAGAGGTGCATTTGCAGTTTTACAGGACACCTACGCAGCGGAACTTTGCGAGTTCGCCGGGAGTGTGTCAGCGTACTTCGCTGCCCACGGCTATGCGATTCATAGGGTCGGACGAGTCTTCTTTCATCTCGTAGACAATCAGGCGGATGAGTATCCATTTGCCTTTTTGGCTACGTACGCCGCAGGGTTGACCCCGGAGGGAAAGTCTAGACATCTTCCGCTTCAGCATGCGCTCGCTCAGTACGAAGGTGATCACGCGGCGCTGCTTGAACTTTTGTCGACAGTGAACAGGGTATCGGAAAAGAGTCGGTTTGTCGCTGATCTCGTGGAGAGTGGGGATATTTTCCATCCAATCGGACTCACCAGCATCGAAGCTTACACATTCCTCCAGGAAGTCACGCTCTATGAGGAAGCGGGCATCTTGTGCCGAATTCCCAACTGGTGGAAGAAAAAGAATGCTGCGCCCCGCCTCGCCATCACCGTGGGTGATCGGGAACCCTCACGCTTGGGATTCGACACGCTCCTCGACTTTCGCGTCGAGCTTTCAATCGCGGGCCAAATGCTAACGGCAGAGGAATGCAGGGGCCTGTTGTCTGAAACCGAAGGACTTGCCCTGATCAAGGGGAAGTGGGTGGAGGTCAACCACGACAAGTTACATGAGGCGCTGGCGCTGTACGAACGGTCACAGGCCATGATGGCCCGTGGTAAATTCAATCTCAGGGAGGCTATGCGCCTACAGCTCGATGCCTCGTCTATCATCGGCGTGCCAAACGACGGTCCGGAAGTGGAGGTGACGAATGGAGAGTGGCTGGAGACGGTGCTGTCGAAGCTTGCGCAGCCCGCACAGCTCCAGCCGATATCGCAAGGACCGGGGTTTCGCGCTGATCTGAGAGGTTATCAGCAGACAGGCGTTGCTTGGCTCTCTTTCATGAAACAACTGGGGCTTGGCGCCTGTCTGGCGGATGACATGGGCCTCGGCAAGACGGTGCAGATCCTCGCACTCTTGCACCACGCCCAGTCACAAGGACGCAACGAAAAGACGCTATTGGTGGTCCCCGCCTCGCTGGTCGGCAACTGGATGGACGAGATCGCGAAGTTCGCGCCCTCCCTCTTCTGTTACGTCGTGCATCCTTCAGAAAATGCAGACCAAGAGAGTGAGGCCGAGGCGTTGTACGAGAGGTACAGCCTCTTTCTCACCACCTACGGCATGCTTCAGCGCACGGCTTGGCTCAAGGAATCTGCTTGGGACACTCTGATCCTGGACGAAGCCCAAGCGATCAAAAATCCGAGCACAAAGCAGACAAAGGCCGTGAAGCAGATCCGGGCAGGGTATCGCATTGCGATGACGGGTACCCCGATCGAAAATCGTCTTTCGGACCTGTGGTCGTTGTTTGACTTTCTAAATCAGGGGTTACTGGGCAGCGCGAAAGAGTTTACTGAGTTCACCAAGACCCTGCGCGAACGGCAGGAAGGGTATAGCCGATTAAAGCACGTCGTGGGACCGTTTATCTTGCGCAGACTGAAGACGGACAAGGCGGTGATTGCGGATCTGCCAGACAAGATTGAAATGAAGACGTTCGCGAGACTCGGCAAGAAGCAGGCGGCCCTGTATGCAGCGCTTGTCGATGACATTAAGGCGAGGCTCGAGATTCCGCAAGAAGGCATGGCACGGCGTGGATTGATTCTCTCGAGCTTGATAAAGTTCAAACAGATCTGCAACCATCCTGATCATTACTTGGGCCAAGGCGGGTTTGCCGAAGCGGAGAGCGGAAAGTTTTTGAGATTGCGCGAGATCTGCGAGACCATCAGAGAAAGGCGAGAGCGAGTGCTAGTCTTCACGCAATATCGTGAGATCACGGAGCCGCTTGGGGCATTTCTGGAGCAAGTGTTTGGCCGAAGGGGACTGATCTTGCACGGCGGGACACCCGTGTCCAAAAGAAGGGAGATTGTCGACGAGTTTCAAGCTGAGGACTACGTGCCGTTTCTGGTCCTCTCCTTAAAGGCGGGAGGCGTGGGACTGAACCTGACGGCCGCTAACCACGTCGTTCATTTTGATCGTTGGTGGAATCCCGCTATGGAAAACCAAGCCACCGACCGGGCGTTTCGAATTGGGCAAAAGCGAAACGTGATGGTGCACAAGTTCATTACTACGGGTACAATTGAAGAAAAAATCGATTCGCTGATCGAAGACAAGACGAGGTTATCCCAAGAGATCATCCCTGAAGTTCAGGAAACCTGGATCACAGAGATGGATGATCGGCAACTGATCGAGCTGTTCACATTATCTCTGTGAGGAGGGCGAACTCACATGTCCCGTTACGATGATTTTCCACCGTACGTCTCGGTCGCCGAGAAAAAGGCGAAGGCACAGGCAGCCCTCGAGAAACTGAGAAAGAAAGACCCGGCGATTGCGCCAATCGTCGTCACGACGGGGAGGAAACTCACCAAAACGTGGTGGGGAGGGGCTTGGAACGCCAATCTGGAGAGCTACGCCGACTACGCGAGTCGAATCGCACGGGGGCGCAGCTATGTGCGGCAGGGATCCGTGCTGGATCTGAAGATGACGTCAGGGAAAGTGACGGCGGTGGTGCAAGGAAGCCAAACGAAACCCTATCAGGTGAGTATCGCGATCCTACCGCTGGCCACAGAGACCTGGGAAGAAATCATCAGGGCGTGCGAGGGAAAGATCGAATCGTTGCAGGAACTTCGGGAAGGAAAATTTCCAGAGTCGCTTGCGGAACTGTTCACACTGAAGGGCCATGGCCTCTTTCCCTCGCCAAGAGAGATCAAGTTTTCCTGCAGTTGTCCGGACTTTGCTTCGATGTGTAAGCATGTCGCGGCTACCTTGTACGGCACCGGGATTCGCATGGACGAAGATCCTGCGTTGTTTTTTACCCTGCGCGGGGTCGACATGCAGCAACTCGTCGCCAAGGCGATCGCTCAGAAAACAGAGAGCCTGCTTGAGAAATCCGGCCGCAAGAGTCGCAGGGTGATCGAAGGTCCGGATATCGGGGCCCTGTTTGGAGTAGACGTGGCTGCGGAATCCCCGACGCTTTCCGCAGCCACCAAAGACCCGAAGAGAAGGCCGCCACGCAACACTGGACGGTGAAGTGAAAGTACACTCCTGTCTGCTCATGTGGATTTGGCGTCCCCGTTTCGCTGTACCCAAGAGGCTATGCCCATAAAGGCGAGCGCATAAGCGAGTAGAATCGCGACATCAGACGGCTCAATCGCCCGACCGGCCAAGAGATCCCACGCGGGATGCGCAAAGTGGTACGTCGGCATCCATTTGGCGATCGCTTGCATGGTCGAATTCATGGCACTCACGGGCGTCCACAAACCGCCAAGCAAGGATAGCGCGAGGTACGCGAGAGTGCTGAGTACTTGCGCTGCGCTGCCCGACATGCCGATCAAGAGTCCAAGCGCGGCAAATGGCAGGGAAGCGATCCACAACCACAGACCGACTTCCAGCCAGCGCAGAAGCGGCAAGTTCACTTGCTGGGAAAAATGTCCGACAAGAAAGACAAGCACGATCACCGCCAGTGTCATGGTCAGTTGCGTGCATACTTTCGCGAGGGCGTATTGCCAAGAGGTCAGCGGGGTGGTGCGCAACCAGCGCACCCATCCATTTTGTCGCTCTGCGGCCAAGCGCGTGGAAAATGCGCTGACCGAGGTGCTGAGTGCTCCAAAAGCGGCCATCGAGGCCATAAAGTAGGCAGACCAGACGGTCCCGTCGATGCGCGCAGCGGCGTTCGTCCCTTGCTGGTTCACGAAGATCAGATAAAAGGCAATCGGCATCGCTAGCGCGAGGATCAAGAAGCGCCGATCTCGTAACATGCGACGAATCTCAGCATGCCAAAGTCCCATAAAAGGCCTCACGCTCATCATGTCCGGTCATTCTCCTTTTCGTCAGAGTGGGTTCGGCCCTGCTCAGTGAGCCTCACGAATGCATCTTCCAGGCCCCCGCCTGAAACAAGTACATCAGAAATCTGCCGGTAGCGGTTGAATAGTGCGCGCAAGAAACGGTCGGAGTTCCCTGCTCGCACGATCACATGCCGACCATTGACTTGGACGTCGAGCACTTCAGGGAGACGGTGCAGATCGGCGACCGTTACCTCTTCTCCCGCAACAAAGGAGACTTGACGACCGGCAAACGCCATCTTTAATTGCTCTGGGGCATCGTCGGCGAGGATTTTGCCCTGATTCAGCACGATGACCCGGTCTGCGACGGAATCCGCCTCTTGCAGATCGTGCGTCGTGAGCAGAAGCGTACGTCCGGTGGCCAGGAAAGATCGCAGTTCTTCCCAAAAAGCTCTACGTGCGCTGACGTCCATGCCCACGGTGGGTTCATCGAGAAAGAGAACCTCTGGGTCACCCGCAAGTGAGAGAGCAAATTGGAGGCGGCGCATCTGCCCCCCGGAGAGTCCGGAGGCCCGTGCGTTTGCCTTGTCTTCGAGTTGGGCTGCGCTCAACAAGCGCTTCAGAGGAAGCGGATGAGGATAGAAGCTGCGAAACAGATTCACGGTCTCTACGACGGAGAGGCGATCGACGACGCTAACGCCTTGCAGCATCACGCCGATGCGGGTGCGCGTTCTGGCCTGGCGAGGGTCGCCTCCGTATAAACGCACGTGCCCTGCCGTGGGACCTATGAGCCCGAGCATCAGCGCGATGCTCGTCGACTTGCCCGCACCATTGGGCCCGAGTAACGCGACCGCTTTACCTGCCTCGATCGCTAGGGATACCTGGTCGACGGCCGTTTGACCGTTAGCGAATCGTTTGGTCACATGGTCCAATGTGACAACAGTTAGCATGGTTTAGTCCTCCTCTTAGCGAACTGACGTTGACACTGGTGATTATAGAAGACCATGAGCCCCTGGTCGTCTAGCGGGGGATGGATCTTTGCTGTTGTGAGGGTCTACCCATGGATAGAGAACCGGCCCTCATTGCCGTCTATCTGCAGCCAGACGATAAGAGTTGGCAAAGAGCGTACTCTGGGAACCATCAAGAGTCCACAAAGGATGGTGTTCCCATGCTTACGCAACCCATGGTTCAGAGCGTGTTGATCACGGCGGCGGTCGTTTACTTTATCGTTCGACAAGTTACGCCACGCCCTCCGTCGCGCTTGCGGTTGTACATCTTGCCAATTCTCGCGATATATGAGGCCTACCAAAGTCTCCCGCGGCCCGAAGTCCCCAAAATCCAACTCCTTGAGTGCTTACTATCTATCCTCGTTGCGATCGTTTTTGGATTCCTCCAAGCCCGCTACACGAAGGTGTATCAGGAAAATGGCGTGTGGCTTCTGCGCGGGGACTGGCGGTACCTTGTCACTTGGTTGTTACTCCTTGTGGGGCGCCTGTTGGTCGCGTGGGGTTTTTCAGCCATGTTTGGCGAGTCGACCATGATAGAATGGATCTTGTGGACAGAGGTCGCCGTGGTGTGGGGGACGCGATCGCTTTTGTTGTTGCGGCGCTACCCTGAGTTGATACCCGCGCTAAAGCGAAACCGTCGCTAGTGACCAGCGTCAAAGGGGGGAACGCCCTTGCAGGATCAGGATGAAGCAGGCATCTCTCAGCGACGGCGACGGCAGATCGTCGGCACGGGAGTGTTGGCTGCGGTCTACGGAGGCTCTTCGTTTTCTGGGGAATTGGGCTATCGGCAACCGGTGGTGTGGCTCTACTTTGCGGCGATCGTCGCGCTCATCTGGATGCCGCGCGCCCGACGCACAACGGCAATCATCTCGGCTGCGACGATCGCCGCTACACTGGGCGTCATGGGCTTGGTCAAGCTGTATGGCATGAGCGCCGCCTATCTGACCCTCTTGTTCCCGTTCCCCGGATTCCTTGCCAGTGGATCGATGAAGCCGCGATGGGCCGCGGGACTGGTGGGGCTGTTGGTAGTCGTGATCTTGTTGATCAGCGGCGGCGGATATGGCAGTGCCTTGGGAGCCGCGTCCGCAGTGATCGGGATCTATCTCGGCTTCCTCGGTGGTCGGTTGCGACGTGAGGCTCGCGAGCTAGACAAACGGCGCTTGCAGGAGGTGCAGATCGCGCACGAACAACTGCAAGAAGCGCACGCCGAGCTTACGCGCGCGCATGAAGAGTTGCGTGATACTACTGTTCTTGCCATGCAGTCCACGGCGCTGGCGGAAAGGGCGAGAATCGCGCGCGACATACACGATGGCATTGGCCACCATTTGACGTCTTTGGTCATTCAACTGCAGGCCTTGCAGACGATGCTTCCGGCTGCGCCAGACGCCGCTGCCAGCTACGTGCCTGACATGCTGACGGTGGCCAGGCAAGCGGTGGCGGATGTGCGCGTGGCCGTTCGCCAGTGGAGCGCGGATGAGGTTATGCTCGGGTTGAGTGCATTGCGGGGACTTGCCGATCAAGTGGCCCATCGGGGCGGGCTTGTCTGTACCTTTGACTCGCCAATGCAGCAATCCAGTTCCTGGTCAACCGCTGTTAACATTGCCCTCTATCGCATTTTGCAGGAGTCTCTGACCAATGTGCTTCGGCACGCCAAAGCTTCGCATGTGACCGTGACCGTAGGCGAAACGACGAACTCGGTCAGGATGGTCGTACAAGATGACGGGGGATACACGGGCAATCCCCCGGTATCCTTTGGATTCGGCCTGCGGCATATGCGAGAACGCTGTAGGGAACTCGGCGGTGAGATGACGCTTGGGGTAGACCCCACGCAGGGTCACGGCCTACGCGTCTGTGTTCATCTACCGCTGGAGAGGGGGGAGCGAGATGAGCGCGTCGGATCCGATAGCCGTGATGATCGTCGATGACCAGGCGATGATTCGACAAGGACTCGCCTATATCATCTCCTCGCAGGACGATCTGCGAGTGGTCGCAGAAGCGCGGGATGGAGACGAGGCCGTGACTACGGCCTGCACGTGCAATCCCGATGTCATCCTCATGGACATCCGCATGCCTGGACGACATGGCATTGCGGCAACGCGAGCGATTCTCGCGGCAGGATCAGCGGCTCGAGTGGTCCTGCTCACGACCTTTGACGACGAGCAAAACGTATTTGACGGGATCCGGGCGGGAGCCGTCGGCTACCTTCTCAAAGATGCTGACGCCGCGGACTTGCTTGAAGCCATTCGGGCTGCGGCGCGAGGCGAGGCGGTATACCGCACGCCGATTGCGGCGCGCGTTGTCGCACGGGCGTTGTCGACACCCGTTGCAGAGCCAGAGGCGAGCCATGCGACTCCCCCTCGCGAAGCGACGCCGCTGGCAACCTACTCCGACGGGGAGATCGAGTCTCTGACTGATCGGGAGGTTGAAGTTCTTCAGCAGATGGCCTATGGCAAACGCAATACGGAGATTGCCACAGTCCTCTTTGTATCGGAAGGAACCGTGAAGACGCACGTCCACCGCATCTTGCAAAAGCTCGGGGTGGAGGATCGGACGCAGGCCGTGATTCTGGCGATTCGATTGGGATTGGTCGACTGAGGGTAGCATGGGGAGGCGTACAACTTGCTTGGTTTCAGTCCTTCCTAGGCCATTCGCGCGGGTCTTCAGCGCCTAGCAATCGGAGTTCCTGTAGGGTGCATGTGCTGAATCCCAGGGGCGAGAGGCCCACCTCTTGTGACAAGTCGATGAATCCGACCATGGTTGCGCTGCCATTGATCAACTCTTCCGCCTGGACTAGAATCACGGGTCGATGTTGGTGGGTTTCCCCAGCGTAGATTGCATACTGGGGAATGTGAACAGATGAGGGGCGCGTGACACCGGGCGTGGCCACAAAGCTTGCATAGCCTCGTTTTCCATCTTGCCGCAAAGCTACGCGTCCCGACACGTAGTTGACAGTCGACAGGGTCGGCGCTTGTGCAGCCTTCCATTGAAGTCGGCTTGAGCGCAGGGGATAGAACACAACTTTTTCGTTATCTATTCTGACATCGCCCCTTATCAACCGTTTTCCCTGGTGAAGCAGGAATGAGGAATGTTCGTGTGCTCAACAGGCGAGTCGCTCTCCAGCTGCGACAGAGGTGCAAGCTACTTGTCGATGTATGTATGCCAAGTGTACCCCAGGTCGAACGACGTTATATCACTACACCGTGCATGCTCACTTCTCTTGCCGTCTCAGCCTCCAAGATAAGTGACGGATGGAACGGGAGTTCAGGTTATTTGTTGGATGGGGTGCGTGGAAAGTTTTTCGAGGAAGGAATCGTTGATGTTCCCAATTTAACAACGCAAACGGGGATGAAGCGGAGTAGACTTGGCTCTCGATTTGAGAGAACATCTTCTGTTTCCAAAATGAATTGTGCAATAAAGTCGAGCGTCTCATCCGGCGTGAAGTGGGGGCTTCTGAAAGCAAGCAATTTTAACCGAATAGGAGAGGGCCACATGATTCGTCGAGTTGTCACTGAGCGAAATCCTTGGAGGATAAGGATGTAAGCAATTCGGAGGTTGTCATGACATCTCCGCGTTGGTACGCATTCCGACTACTATGAATCAATTCCCCAAGCTCAGGGTCAGCCTGCACTTCGGAAGCGACGGTATCCACATCATTGGCTTGAAATACAATCGTGACCTGTCCCTTTCCAGGAATGAAGACTTGGCACACAGAGTGCTCCTTGTCTAACTTTTCAATGCGCTCCATCAGTTCATGCGGGGTATGAATGACGTCCATAGTCCTCTGTCACCTCCTGAATTCCATGCCCCCATTATACAGCGACGGTCTGTCACAGTACACGCTTTTAGATGTTCATCAGGTCCAAAACAAAACGATCAACGGGCGATTGCCATGAATGGCAATCGCCCGTTGGTCGTTTTGTGGCGAAGTATTTCGTCATAAAAGCTTGTGCCCTGCAAACGGGGAGAACGTCTCATGTCGTTCGGCAACCTCATGTCCCCCACAAGTGAATGTACCGATTCATAGATTGGCATTTGGATCAGCACTTGCTGGTAGACATACACCACCAACTTGCCCAGATGCTCCATCCTCTTGCATCGATGACCGTGCTTTGTATGCCGATAACTTTCTCCACGGCATTCAGATTCTCCTTGCGCCAGCGCTGCGTTCCGCCATACCCACACGTACCCGCAAAATTCGAGGGCAAATTCCACCGCAAAATAAAAGCAGGGGTCATGAGCTCAAAGTCTCAAGAACCCTGCTACACTACCGTGTTCCAGACATTTTTTGGTGTCGAGAGCGGGACACCTCTCAAAAGCCTAACGGAAACCGTAGCATTCATCGTGTAGCAAAAACTCACTTCCAACCGGCATTTGGTGCCAAACTGTTAAGTAGACACAACCGATCGATAATGAAACACTAAGGCGCCGTAATTATTCAACAGGTTGGCGCTTGACAATGTGAGACCGCAGTTGTACCCTAGTTTTGGGGTGATGACGACGGAATCGAGATGGAAGCCGCCATTTTGGATCGGGAACCGGCAG
>Ga0080006_1147862_pt1 | contig 11849 bp, 8 predicted proteins | sample RS3BMetagenome_FD_69209 | JGI IMG/M metagenome (GOLD analysis project Ga0080006, IMG submission 69209) | Ferric oxide microbial mat and aquatic microbial communities from Rainbow Spring, Yellowstone National Park, USA - RS3B (SPADES... ...
GTGCGGGCGGTCGTGATGGACCGCGAAAAACCCGGGTCGGTCCCCTAACTCAAGGAATCGACCGAAATCACAGGCCGCAGTGAGGATCGTATCGTCGTCGACCTGCACCCCAGGGGCCCACGAGAGCGCCATGTGCAGATAGGGTTTCACCGGCTTGCGGTAATCGGCAGCCCGTAATTCTGCCGGTTTCTCCAGGATTCTCGTCGCCCAGGAGATCGGGGCTTCGACCTGCGGCTCACCAATGCGAGGCAAGACAACGAGCGTCGCGTCTGGTTTGGAGAGGTATTTGATCGTCTCTCTGCAGGACGCGATTCGGGAGATATAAATCGGGAACATGCTCCTCTTAGTATATCCTTCGCGTTGTGCGCGTTGAGGGGCGAGCGCGGGACGCGGCGCTGTCTTTGGTCGATGATGCAACCGCGTGCAACGTAGGAAGACCCTGTGAAAGCAGATTGAGCATTCGCAACATCGCCTAGGGTCCAAGTTGCTATTGAAATCCTTGCTCTGCTATCATAAGACTCAGAAAAAGTCCCTGTAAGAGCAGATTGAGTATTCGTAACATCGCCTAGAGTCCAAACCGGTATTCGTATAGCCGTTCTGGAAAGCGAGGATAGAGCAAACGGAACGAATCATACGGAACAGGCTAAACAGAAACCTTGCCTTGCACCTAGAAAAACATGAGAAATACGATCAAGGCAACTATACGAATACCGCATTGTAGAGCAGTCAACTATATGAATACCGCAGTTGTGAAGGAATACGACTATACGAATACCGCATTGTGGAGTAAGCAACTGTACGAATACCGCATTTGCATAGAAAGAAAGCATAGGAAGACGAGGAAGGGAGCACGGGAAACCGCTCGTCGCGCGCAGGAGGCGCGCGGCATGCTGATAGAGCGCGCAGGAGGCGCGCACGCTCGCCGCGCGCAGGAGGCGCGCACGCTCGCCGCGCGCAGGAGGCGCGCAATGGGTACGAACGGCTACGCTATAATCGATACAAACGATGCGTCGGTCGCCATGATGAAGCAGGTAATATGCCATGTCCAATGCCATGTCCAAGAAGCCCACGCCCGAGTCTCCCACGATCTCCGTCCGTGAAGCCGGTAAAAAAGGCGGCGAGACGGTCAAACGGAGGCATGGAGAAAGGTACTATAAGACCATCGGCCGCAAAGGAGGTCTCACCATCAAGGATGTCTACGGTCGCGCATTCTACGAAGCCAGTGGCTCTAAAGGCGGCAAAACGACCCGCGAACGTCACGGACGAGAGTTCTACCAGGAAATTGGGCACAAGGGCGGACAGCGTGTAAAGCAGCTCATTGAAGAAGGCAAACGCGCCGCGCAGGAAGCCGCGCAGGCAGCAGAACACACGGCATAGATACCCGAGCAATTGCCGATCTCGGCTCATGCATTATCATACCGCGTGAGGCCCCTTCGCAGTGGTTGTTCGTTCCTGCGTACGCGCAGTGGAGTTTCGATCGGACGCGCAGCGCGCTCTAACCACACCGCTGCAGCGGCGGGTGGATCGCGTATACTGAAGATATGGTAAAGCGTCTGTCTTTTGGAGTGCTCGTTGCCGTCGGACTGCTCGTTGCCGCCTGTGGCGGCGGCGGTGGCGGCGGTGGCTCGCCTTTGCCCCCAACATCAGGTTCTGGAACGCTCGCGGGTGCGACCCCGTATCCCATCAAGCTCGATCCGCAGCTCGTCAGTCTCTGCCAAGCAGTCACGCCTGCGCCAGGCAGTGGATATACGCTTTGCGGGCGCGTCGTCGCCGACGATGACCACGGCTCCTTCGGCATCGTCGCCGCGAACTACCCCGGGGCGGTCTATCCGTGGCCGACCGGCGTCGGTCAGACGCTCCCCGTCTACGGCGCTCCCAACCCCTACGGCGTCCCCGCAGGGCCCGGCCAGAGCTGGCCGGGACAGCAGGTCCTGCTCCTGCCCTACCCAACAGGGACGCCCTGCGCGCCCAACCCGCAGGCCCACTCGACGCTCGATGACGGCTGCGCAACGCCCCTTCCCTCCCCGCAGGCGACGACCGACCTCAACGGCCGCTTTGTCCTCGGCAACGTCCCCGCAGGAACCTATCTGCTCATCGTCGGTGCCCAAGCCGAGCACTTCTATACCTCACCGCCGGGCTATTCGTACCCGACGCCGCCGGACGAACTTCCGACCGCGTGTCCCTCGCCGACGCCGCCGGGAGGCTACGTCGGGGTCTATGCCCCCATGACCTCGTGCCCGATGGTCGATCCGCCCGCACCGGCGGCGGTGCAGGCGGTCTTCCACCAAGTGATCACCGTCCCGCCGACGAGCACAGACCCCACGCAGGGCAGCCAGTGGGTCACGCCGGCGCCTGGTAATCCTGGCGTCTATATCGCGGTCGGCGCGACGATGCCGCCCAATAACTACAAGGTGAGCGCGTCGTCCCCACCGCCGAGTGCTGGTGGATGGATGTCGATGGGAGCGAACACGCAGAGTTATCCGACTCCCAATCCACTGCCGCAGCCGTGGGAGAGCGACGGCGACTTCTACCTCTCGATCGCGAACCCGATGTATGAGGCGCCCTGCTACTTTCAGGTGAACGACGCGCGTGCGCGGCTCGATCCGCAGTCGCCCAGTTACGCCCAGTACGGGCCGACGCCAGCCGGCGTCATCCTCGATGAGCTCCTGCTCGTGCAGTCACGAGAGCGAGTCACCGCGATGGCCAATCCCTATTCGGCGCAGTATGCGGGCACGCCGCAAAATGGTTCAAATTTCTTTAATCTCTTGGGGTATTTCTCCGCCTCCCCGGGTGGGCAAGGGGCGATCTTTCTGTGCTATCTCAATGGCCTTGAGGACGATTTAGGGATTGGCCCTATTGGTGCTGGCAGCTATATGGATCCCCTCGCCTTTCCCTGGACGCTCTGGTGGGGCATGACGATGCTGTACGGCTATGGGACGGGGATTCCAGCGCTCTATTACGACGTCGGCACGTTTACGGCGCATTCAGATTTCCATGATCCTCGCGTCGATAACGCGGCGGTGCAGTCGCTCGATGGCAATATCAACACGATCAGCAGCGGACAGATTCCGGCCTTCCCTCCCTGGCCGTAGGCGAGACGCGTCGGGTCCCCAGGGCCACGAGGTCTCCTCGTGGCCCTGGGCGTTTATGGTGTCCTTCTGCGTCGGGCGACGTGGGGCATCTCTGCGAGTGGAATTAGAAGCTATAGGGAGTTAATACATCGTATGGTCTTCCGGATGGTTTTCCATTTCCAGGTCCACCACCAGGTCCACCAGGTCCACTAGAACATAGTCTTCTGTATGGTGGGAATTGGGATTTGCGTAAGGCTGGCGTAGGGGGTAGACATATGATTTCAAAATGATTGATAATCATTGTTCGTACCTGCGTTGATACTGTCTTTACGAAATAAATCGGCGTTTCAAACTGTTCATTAGGGGCTGTGTGTAGTGGGCTAAAAACGACAGAATATGCAAGAATAGACGGATCTATTCCCATATAGATGCGCGCCCCACTTGTAGGGACAGAGAGAGATGAACCAAGGTATACTGCTGCAGTGGCTCCAGGCCCAAGAGCAGGAGGGCCACCATAACTCGAAAAGTTCTGACCTGTTACAGTGCAGATATACCCTGCTGGTTGCGGTGGATTATTCGAGCCTTGTGGGCACGGTGGGAACGACTCGATAATCGCCGTTCCGCTCTTCTGCGCAGCGCCCAACGACGATCCGGCCGTGAACGTTACGGTGCACGAGGCTCCGTTCCAGAAGGAATCGGTGCTCCCTGGTAGTGCCCACTGCGCCTCCAGACTCTGGGTCTGGACTACTGTTGATGGATACTGCCCCCATTGACTAATCCTTCCACCATTGCACGATGGTGGTCCTACCTGTTGGAACTCTGGGGTGGAGTCCTGCGTCACAGCGAGGGGATATGGTCTATATGGCGCCGTTGAGTTGTATTGCCATTCGCCATAGGTTTGCGTCGCTATGTTGTAGGCATTGGTATTATAAAAAGCGGAATAACTCCAAAAATTTTGCGTTGTATTCCACGGGATGACGCACCCGCTCTGCGGATCGACGGCGTAGGTCTTCCCATCTGGCAGCACAACAGCTCCTTGTTGCGTCGCAACGGTGCCATCGGGATTGAGCGCAAGCATCGTGCAGGGCGCAGCAAACGCCGGAGGCGTCGGTGTCGGTGCGGGCGTCGGCGTCGGTGTTGGGGGTCCCTTGGGGATCGGGGTCGGCAACGGTCCACCACCGCCGCAGATGCGCGGATTGCAAACCGGAGGCCGCATCAACCGCGTCATCGGCTGCGCGCCCGCAGGCGAGACGGGAAGATTCGCCGTCTGGACGATCACGGGGATTCCCCTCGCTTGCAGGAGCACGATCCGCGCAGGCCAGACCGGCAGCGTCGTGCTCGGTGCCTGCGCTGTCCCAACGATCGTGACCGGAATCGTCTGCTGCAGCGTCGTCGCATCGGCGATCGTAATCGCGCACGACTGCCCCGATGCGGTCGGACTCACGCTGATAGCGAGCTGGCCCGCGCTGTAGCCGTCGTCGGTCCCCGCAAAGGGACCCGAGGGCCACGGACTGGTCGGCTGGACGTAGGGCGTCGGCGGGATCGGCGTCGGCGACAGCGTAAGCCCCTGGCAGGTCGTCGAAGGCGTCCAATCTGTTCCATACCAGTTCTCCGCGATCGAAAGACTCGCGTTCCCACCGGGGCTGAGCGTGAGCGATTGCGGCTGGACCGCCAGCGTCGTCGGCGGCGGCGGCGTGTAGCGCAAGACGACCGTCTGCGCAAATGGCACCGGCCCCGAAGAGATCATCGACTGCTCACAGAACGAGGTGCAGTGCGCGAGGATCGCGTTCACCGTCTGCGGCCCGTAGCGAGGCGGCGGAACGACCGAAACGCGCACGATGTAGCCGATCGACCCACCGACGACCGAGCTCCCCTGCGCGTAGACCGCCGCGAGCGCATCGTACGGCTTACAGGGCGCAGCCCCCGTCGAGGGATCGACGAGCGTCGGCGTCGTTCCGGTCGGACAGAGCGGGACACCAAGCTTGGCGACCGCAGCAGCGACCTTCGGGAAGACGCCCATCTGCGAGGCGAGCACTCCGTACGCGGTCAACCCTGAAACATCAGAGTACCTCTGCACCAGCGTCGGCGTCCCCTGCGGGTGATCGCTTGGATCACGTCCGTCGTAGCGGTAGAGGACCACGCTTGTTCCGTCGCTGTACCAGGCGTACCAGTGCGCGGTATAGGTGCGGTCGGTGGTGTAGAGGTCGATCTCATGCGGCAGCACCGCCGGTGGCAGGAGTGCAGGCGGGCTGGTCTGCGCCTGGGCGAGGATGCAGGGAAGATCGCCGAACTTCGGATCGCGCGTTGGGCAGGGCACGTTCTGCCGTCCGAAGACATCGTACTGCGGGATGAAGAGCGTTCCGTGCGAGGCCATCGCCTCGATCGAGAGCAGCGCGCTCTTCCCATTGCCAAGCCCGCGCACCTCCTGCCCGCTCAGATCGAAGCCGTGCGAGGCGTGGATCGAGAGCCCAACAAAGACCACAAAGAAGATCGATCCTAAAGCGATGAGCAGTAACGACCGAAACGGCATGCCCTCTCTCCTATCTTATAGGGTGGTCATCTTGCTCTCGAGTATAGCGATCTTGCTGCTTCTCCGCTAGCTTACCGCCCCGGATCGGGGTCGATCCGCCCCGAGATCCCCGCCCCGGCGACCCCGGCGACGAGGAACTGGAGAGTGCCACGGGTCGGGAAGTACCAGCTACGGCCGTCGCCGTTCCGGCAGCAGGTCGCTGTCCAGCCAACCTCGGTCCGCGCGACCGGAAAGCGCCAGACGCCGTGCGGGTCGAGCTCATGGAGCTCGATCGAAGGGAGGCGGTCGGGGGAAGAGGCCGTATCGAGCACGATCTGATCGATCTCGCTGTAGGTCTGCGGCTCGGGCCCTAGTGCCCCAAAGGTCGCCCAGAGCGAGGCCGGTTCGGGACGACGCCCCCCTAAGAGGATCTGCAGAATATCCCCGGGGATCCGCAGCAGCGTCTGCGGAACCATCTGCTCCTGGCGATTGATCACCCAGAGCGCATCGTAGAGGTAGCGCGCCTGCGCGGCCCAGTAGGCGATCTGCGTCTCGATCCGCCGCTCGGTCGGCTCCCCCTGCTCGGACTCAAAGAGCAGCTCGGCCGCAATCTCGATCGGCGAGATGCCTACGATGAGGGCTGTCCACGTCCGCGCGATGAGTGGATCATCGAAAAGCAGCAGTGCGTTGTCCTCGCGTACGAGCGGCAGCGCGCTCACCGATTCGTCGTACCGAATCGACGGAATCTCGATGAGCACCCGCCGCCCATCGCGGCGGGCTGTGATCTCCTGATCGAGGTACCGCTGCGCAAAGGCGGGATTCATCCGCGCGATCGTGCCGCGATCGAGTGCGCTCAGCGGATCGTCGGCGAGCATCGCGTAGCAAAAGCGCGGCCCCGGCGAGGTCGCATGCTCATCCCACGGCACCACCCGCGCCCCCGTCGTTAGCAGCAACCCTTGCGGGCGATGCTCGCCACCCAGAAAAGCAGACCAACCGGAAACCTCCAGCGAGGCCTCTGCGATCGCTCGCACCATCCGCTCCGTCGCCTGCGCAAAAAACGCCCGCTGACGGGCGATCCGCTCGATGAGCGCGCACGCCTCGACAAAGACCGTCGCGATATCCCGCGCGGTCGTCTGGATCTCAATCACTGTCTCTCTGTCCTTTTTTGAGCACTGGCCCATAGAGATCGCGGAACGTCTGCGCAAGCCATTGCATCGCACTGTCGATCTCCTGGGGTGGCATCCCCGTCGCGGCCAGGTGTTCGGCGATCGTCTCAGGATCGCAGATCATCCCCAAGAGCACCATCCAGAGCACCCGTCGTTCCGGCTGCTCGAAGAGGCTCTGCTCCGGCGTGTGCTCGGGGTGGAGTGCAACCTCGTACGCCTCCCCAAGGAGGCGATAGTCGAGAACGCTCGATCTCCGCAGCTCCTCGAGAATCCACGCGCGCTCCGCCGGACGCGCACGGTCGATATCGACGACGATCCCTAAGAGCATCCGCCCATCGCCTTCAAGGAGCGGCGTGGCGCGCTGCCACTCCTCGTCGAGATACTCCAGCTCAAGGAATGTCGGCAGCAGCAAATCCCCTGGCACCTCATCGAGCTGATTGCGGATCGCGTACATCTGCTCGATCGCATCGTGGATCAATGCGCGAGCCTCCCCTGTCCGCTCAGGGGGCCTCTCCTCCGTCGGATCGTCCTGGGCGACGACCGGCGTCGGCTCGGAAGGACCTGGAGGGAGCGTCGTGATCGTCGCGGGGAGATCGTCGAAGGCAGAGGGGGCGAAGAGCCACGTCTCCTCCTGCGTACTCGATGGAGGAGGCTCCTCGACGTTGGGCTCCGCAGGGGGCGTCCTCTGGTCGGCCCGCTCCTCGTCGCGGTCGAGAAAGGCGACACCATCGAGCGGGAACGAGGGCCCGTCGCCCGGGCCTGTACGCCTCTGATCGTTCGGCGGTGGCGCGGTCGCATCGGGCGTCTCCACCTGCGGTGGGGTGGGCGGGCGAAAGAGCCCGCGCAGAAACGACCGCCAGCGCCAGGCACTCTGCGCCGCGAGCGCTCCGTGCCGTGGAATCTGCTCGCGCGGCGGGCGGGGAAGGCGAATCTCTTCAGCCATGGACGCCTCGCTCGACACAGATTCGTTCATACTCCTCACCGAGCTGTTCACGTAGCACCGACTCGAGGGAGTTGCCGATGTCGCGTAAGAGCGCATCGACGTGATGGGCGATAATCTGCTCTTCGTCGCGCCGCAGCTGCGCTTCGTTCCGCTGCAAGAGCGATTTGCGCAAGAGTTGAACGATGCGCCGATTGTGTAGGGGCGTGTCGGCCCGCGACGTGAGGACCAGCCCGATTCCCGCAAGGGTCGGTACTTGCGCCTGCAGCGCCGCCTCCCCGACGAGCTGCTCCAGCTTCTTGCCCTCGGGCAACGATCCGTTCTTCATGCCCTTGGGAGCGCTCGATGGATCAAGATCGAGAGGGATCTGCTGCACCGCAGGCTCAGGGGGTCGGTCCTCTGCGGAAAGCTCCGGCTCGATCACTCGATCGTCCCCAAGCGGCGCTGCCCCGTTCAAATTGAACGCGAACAGCGGCTCGCGTACGGGAGGCTGGACCGTCGCCTGCGGGATCGGCGTCGGCAGCTTCTCCCCGAACGAGAGGATCGGCTCGTGCACCGTCGGCTCCTCGACCGCCGATCTGTTGACCGTCGGCTCGCGGACCGTCGGAGGCTCCTCCGCCTGCGGTTCGGGCGCTGGTGCGGTGACCGTCGGCATCTCGATCGTCGGCATCTCGACCGTCGGTGCTTCGATCGTCGATCTCTCGACGGCCGGCACTTCGATCGTCGGCGTTTCGACCGTCGTCCTCTCGACCGCCTGCGTCTCGACCGCTGGCGAAGCGACCGCCGGAGGCTCGATGCTCGGGGCATCGATCGCCGGTGCCGTGGTCGTCGGGACCTCGGCGACCGGCTCATAGACCACCGACGTCGGCGTCTTGACATTCGGTTGTTCGACCGTCGGTGTTTCGATGCTCGGTTGTTCGACCGTCGGTGTTTCGATGCTCGGTTGTTCGACCGTCGGCATCTCAAGCTGCGTGTGCACCTGCGGGAGCGGCGTGCGCACCGTCGCGTAGATCGACTGCAGCGTTACGCGCCCGCCAAAGAGCGTCGGCGTGACCGTGATCGGGTCGCTGGTCACCTCGCGCGCGCCACTCTGCCAGATCGCCCGCAGGCGCACCTGCGCATTTGTGACCACCCCGTCGGCGCGCACGCGCGCGACGATCCGCAGCTGCTCCCCGGGCCGCAGCTCCTCGGCGATGATCGCCCCCGGCTCGGGGTGGTACTGGTCGCTCACCGCAATCCCCTCGACGACGAGCGGATCGGGAGCCTCGACGACGATCGTCGGCGCAGGCCCGGGGACCGTCCCCGCATGCCAGAGAATCGCCTCGATCGACCCCGCAGCCCCAAGCGTCGGCGCGCGCTGCTCGACGAGCTGCAGGTCGTAGCAGACCGTCGGCGGCTGCGGAATCGTTACCTGCCCCAGGCTCCAGGTCATCTGCTGGCGATCGACGACCGCGACCTCGTAGGTCGCTCCCGCTCGCAGCGGATCGGTCAGCGGAAGGTAGACCTGCATCGACTGCGCGACGTCGATGATCGGCGGCAAGCCCCGCGCGACGTACCGATGCTCGCGATGCGCCGTATCGACGAAGACGATCCCACCATCCTCGAGCGGCAGATCCCCGTCGTTCGAGAGCTCCACCTTGATGACGCTACCGTTGACCCGCGCAAAGCCACTGATCCGTGGACCCATCCGAACGACATACGGGACCTCGACCGTCGCATGATCGACCCCCGCCTCATCCCGCAACGCCAAAATCAATGGAACATGCCGCGCGGGCAGCGTGAGCGCATACTCGATCGAATCGGCAGCAGGAACGACGATCCGCTCACCCGTCGGATCGCCCCAGGCGACGATCTCGACGCGCGCATCGACCGTCCCGCTATTCGTGACGACCAGCGGCACGCGCACCGGACGCTGCCAGATCGCGACGGGGACCTCCCCGACGCGCAGATCGAGCTTCGGCGCGCCAACGAGCGTAAGCACCCCTTCCTGCTCTTCGCGCACGCCGCCGACGACCGCCGACCACCGCCAGCGCACCTGCTCCTCGCGCTGCCGATGCTGGACGACCGGCGCCTGCCCAACGACGATCACCTCGCGGGCCTGATCGCCCGGCGGAACGACAAACGAGAGGAGCGACCCGACGCCCTGCGCGGGAAGGTGCTCCCCCTCGACCGCTGTGCAGCGGACCTCGCGCGCCAAGTGGAGCGACGGCACATCGAGCGTCGCATGGACCGGGTGCGCGGTCGGCTCGACGTGCACGAGAATTCGCACGAGATGCCCGATTGCAGCATACTGCGGGACGTCGATCTGTGTATAGGCCATACAAGCTCCTCTCTTTCAGCAGGGAACGGTAGGGCAACGCGGGGCGCTGTAGATGGGGGTGGGAACCGATGGAGAGACCCCATCGGCGAGCGGATGGATATCGATTTCGAGGATGAGCTGCTCGTTTGTGATCGTCGATTGCGTCGCCCGAAACAATTTTCCGAAGAGGAAGAGGTCGCCGAGGACCGGCACCTTCGTCGTCGTCGAGGACTCCTGGTCGAGCGAGAGGCCCGTCAGCAGCAGATGCGTCTGTGGCGTAAAGAAATAGGTCCCACTGTCCTGCTCGCCCGAGGTGATCGGAATCCCGAGCTGGTTCGTTCCTAAGACGCGCAGGAACGAGAACGCAAGCGTTGCGGTGACCCCGCCATCGGTCCCCGCGATCGGCGTCACATCGATCGTCAACCCTGTATTGATTGTCTGCCCTTGCGTATAGCCACCATTCAGCCCGCCGTTGGGGATAACGACCGGATACTGCTCTCCTAGATTCAATTTTTTCTCCGATCCTGAGAGATCGGTGACCGTGATCTCCGAGAGCACCTTCGCTTCGCCGTGCGAGCGCAAGAGATTAAGGATCGACGTAAACGGGGCCGTCGAGGAGAGCGGAAAGAGAAATTGGAACGGTGAGCCGTTGGCCCCCTGCTGAACGATCGCCCCGAGGTGCACGTTGTCGTCTCGCGGCACATAGTCGATCGCGGCAACGTGGATCGCGAGCGTCTGGACACTCTGCATCATCTGCGGCGCCAGCGCGCGCGCCAGCGCAATCGCTTGCGGATCTCCTGTCACAATGATCGTGCCGTGGATCGGATCGGCAGTCACATGCCCGCCAGAGAGAGCCGCACCAAGCGTCTGCGCCATCTTTGTCAGTGCATCAGCGGAGAACCCATGGGTGGGGATGACGACGTACTGATCCTGCGCTTGATCGAGCTGCCGCACAATCCACTCGGCCTGCAAGAGATCGCCGATCTGCCCGATGAGGATCACGCTCTTGGGGGCCGCCAGCACGCGCACCGCAGGATCGGCCTGCTGGAGGGCGGCAGCGACCTGCTGCGGATCGGCGTACGCAAGCGGGATCGTGCGCACCTCCCCCATCCCGCGTACGGCATACCAGACCCCGTTGTGCTCGAGCAGCGAGCCGCCCGCCTCCGCAACGATCGCTCGCGCCGTCGCGGCAAAGCCCTGCCAGCGCCAGCTCCCGGTCACCGGCTGCGCGGCGAGGACGGGATCGACGATCACCGTCACATGCGCGCGCGCCGCAAGCGTCGTGAGGACGACCCCCATCGGCACTCCCTCGGCAACATACGGCCCCTCTGCGGTGAGTGCGACGAGGACAACACACGAAAGAAGCAGCGCCTTCCAGCGATATCCCATTATTCTATTCTTCTCCTGGTGATGGCATCGTCTGCGGCATGGGCGGTGGCAGAACTGGCGGCGGCACCGATTGCACGGGCGGCAAAAGCGGCGGAACCGTCGCTGCGGGAAACGCCCCCTGCGGCGTCGGACGGATCGTCCGCCCGTCGGCCAGCATAATCCCCTCCGGCGTGATCGCGACGACCGTACTCCCATCGTAGCGATCGCCCATCGCGACGATCCCATGCTCGGTCATCGCCTTCCCGTCGGAGAGGATGAAGACCCATCCCTGCGACTGGTCGCTGCGCGCGTTGGGATGCGCGGATGCCGTCGCCTGCGGGATCGGCGTCGGCGAGGCGAAGGGATCGCCGAGGATCGGCGGTAGCGTCGGCAGCGGCGGGATCGGTGCTGGGGTGATCGGCTGCTGCGCGGTGTACGAGGCGACGATCGTCGGCGCGGCGAGCACCAGCAGCGCGCCCAGCCCGATGACCCGACG
>Ga0080006_1100386_pt1 | contig 11847 bp, 13 predicted proteins | sample RS3BMetagenome_FD_69209 | JGI IMG/M metagenome (GOLD analysis project Ga0080006, IMG submission 69209) | Ferric oxide microbial mat and aquatic microbial communities from Rainbow Spring, Yellowstone National Park, USA - RS3B (SPADES... ...
CGTCCTTTACGGGGAGGCCACGCAGCGGGCGTGGCAATTGCAGCAGCAGAGGAACGACCAGAGGTTCACGGTGGGGGAGGCCTACGTACTGCCAGCCAACGGCGGGTACAAGACGCTTTTCTTAGTCAGGAACGAGGGGGGCACGCCGATAGACATAGTGAACGCCTACCTGTGCAGCGTTAACGGCGGCAAGGTCTCGCGGTACCCGCTGAACCTCTACCTGAACCCGGGCCAGAGCGTGCAGGTTAACCTCACGGATTACAACCCAAGCTTCCCATCTGTGCTCAACGGGGATTACAACGTTTCCCTTTGGACCTCCCTTGGCGTCGGCGCGTCGACGATAGTTGTGGCCACGGCGCCGGGGGCGTTTGGATCCTCACCCGAGGGGAACGTGTACCCCGTCGCTGGCTCGCTTTACGCTCCAGGAAGCAATGCGTTGGTCGGCACTAGCTCCAGTGTGCACGAGAAGGCGAAGCATTTGGCGGCGGGGTTCGCAGCGGTCAACCTAACCGTGAGGTTTTCTGTGGTTAACAATAATCCTTACCCCATAAAGTTATACACGAACTCCAGCTTTCTCTTATATTGGGTTCCCACTCCTCAGCAGCTGTTGCAGCTGGCGGTAAACGCCGCCGGATACCACTCGGCCTTCTACGGCGGCGTCATAGGCGCCGCTTTGCCGCTAAACGCAGCCGCGGTTATTAACGGGGCTTCCGTTGTAAACGGGGCCGCGGTTATTAACGAGGGTTCTGTTGTGACGGTTACGATACCGAATTACACAGTCATGTTTTACAATTTTACCAAGCTTGTAGGGGTCTCTAACTCTGGTAAGACTCAAATAGGATCAATACAGACAGTTTTTCAGAGTTATCCCGCCGATATATATGTACCTATTTATCCATCGACTCCAACTAGTTATACGTTTGTCTCAAAGGTACTGTTGAGCTACTCGGTACCTGGTGAGAGCAAGGCTTATAATATATATTTCAATAACGGCTACTTCGAGGCCACGGTGTCGGTACAATAAGTAAGTCCCTACAAAAGAAATGGGTTTGGCGGCGCGATCGTCCATCGGGAATTTGGGGTCCGTCCTGGCCTATTTTTTGCCCGAAACTAGGCAAGTGGCTTGGCTTGGTCGGGCGCTCGGTTTCGCGCTTTCGCTTCCGATTTCTGCCTTTTTTCTTCTTCAGGCCGACCGGCCTCTTCCTGCACTAGGCGGATATCCTCGCCAGTTTCGAGCCCTTCCGCGTGGCGGCGAACGGTCGCCTCCGCTGGCGGTCACCGCAGGAGATGGGAAGGTGGTTCGCGCTGCTTTCGCGGTTTGCTCGCGCCCGCTTTTCCAATAACTTCAGGGCTCTCGAGCGGCTTAGCGCCAGGTGGTCCCCTAGTGCGTCGAGCTTAACTTTTGCGAGTGGGGCTCGAGTATTTTTACAATCACCGCCTTAGAGATCTTTCCCGTGGGTTTATGATACGGCCTTCTTGGGTTGGTGCAATGCACTGCAACCGGGTTGGGATATTGGGTCGTCAATCGCTGGCTGGTCCTGCGGGGCTTACAGCTTGCAAGGGGCGCTAACCGGTAACGAGTGGCTCGAAGAGATCATCCGAGTTGCTACTATTACCCTTCATTGGTAAGGGCTGGTAATCTTCGGTGGTGACTTTCCGATTTCACGTGCATTATCCTCATGGTTTTGGCTGAAAAGTTACCGGTAAGTTACCAGGCAAAAATACGCGTGAAAAAGCTACCAGTGATAACTAAGCGGTAACTTTCGAAAGCTACCCCCGTGGGAGCCCCACGGTTTGCGGCTTGCCTTGCCCGTGGCTGAGCCAAAGGCGCGCACCGCTTGGGAAGCGTTGCGGCGACGTGGGCATCCGGATTATAGATTCCTTGAGCGAGTTTTTAAGGGTAACCAGCACCTGGTGGACGGCGCTCTCCATGGTGCTGCACAAATTTATGGGGCGCTGGGACGGCTCGGCGCGGTTCCACAGCGTCCCTGTACGCTTCGAGGAGTCGCAAGAGCTCCTCTCCGCACTCGTGCTTGAGCGAATAGCTCTTTAGCGCGATTCACAAGCTCCTTACGCTTATGGCTTCTTATTCCTACCCTACTACGAACACTCATTAAAACGAATATGTGACGAAACTGTTTTAAACGGCCTTCACGATGCTCTGCCCGAAGTGCTCGCCGTAAACTTGCTCGTCGTCCTCAAAGGTCATGAAGTGCACGTAGCCCTTCGCCCTTTGCAATAGGAACTTCACTTGCTCGAACGCCGCGTTCGCGTACTCCTGGACGAGCGAGCTCATGTCGCTTGCCGATTTCACCTCAGGTTCTCCCGCTGTTGCCATACTATTTCGCATCCTTTGGGCTTTTAAGGAGTCCCAACGCGTAGGCCTGCAGTATTGCCAAGACCGCGAGCTTCGGCGCGAGGTCCGGGGGGGAGGCGCTTATGAGCGACGTGACTATTGTCTGGAGCCCGCTGACGGTCTTCTTCAGCTTGTCCGTATAGATCTTGTAGATGTCTAGCTCCGCTTGGGTAAGGCGCAAATCATCCCCTAGCGCTAAGAGCTTCTTCGCGTCCTTCTTCGCGTCGTACAGCGCGGACAGGATCGACGAGATGTAGTTCACGAACTCCTGCTCGGTCTTGAAGCCCGCGAGGCGCTCGTTCACGTCCTCGTCTGATTCCGCGGTGGAGACCGCGAGAAAGATCGCCCTCCAGCCTATGTCCTGGACGGCCTGTTGCCACCAGCTCATGTTTTTTATGACGGCCTCCATGAGCGGCCGGTTGGTCGGGACCATGGTGACCAGTGCCTGGTCCTGCTTCATCATCTGCTTTGGGTTAACGGGTGGCTCGCCTCCATTCGCCTCTTCCTCCTGTTCAAGGTTTGCCTCTTCCTTCTGGACTGGCCTAGGGTACAGCGCTGCCCTTTTGCGCGCGACAGTTCCGAGCGATACTTTCATAATCGCGGCGATCTCCCTGTATGTCCGGCCCTCGTCCACGAGTTTCTTGAAGAGCTTCTCATCGAATTCCTTTGCTTTGTTTGCCACAATAAATTGCATGCATAAGTATTTACGGGTAGTGGAACAATGAGGGAAATGGAACGATGAGGGAAAAGCGGAACAATGAGGAAGTGGTACAATGAGGCGGATAATGGTACAATGAAGCAGAAGTGGTACAATGAGGAAGTGGTACAATGAGGCGGATAATGGTACAATGAGGGGCCAAACCGCTCGGGGAATTGGTACAATGAGGCGGGCTAGGGTCGAAAGAAATGGAACGATGTGGAAAGCGGTTGTGGTACGATGTGCGTAACGGCATTGTATCAATGAGGGAGTGGTGCTCGCATATAGCACTAGAAACTAGAGCTAGAACTAGGGAGAACCTCGAGGGACCAGCTCATGGCGGCCCGCGAACGCGCGTACCCCCACGGGCGTGCATTACCTTCCTTCGCGCCGCGCGAAATGCTCGTCCCGCTCCGCGCCGCCACCGCCGGGTGAAAAGCGACCGGAAAAGGTGGGAGTAAAAACGGGCCAAGAGAGCGCCGGCGCCGCGGGAGGGGTCCGGCGCCGAGGAGGGCCGCGCCCCCTCTCCCCGGCCGCACGACCGAAAGGTAAGGCACCTTCAGGAGGGCGTCACACAGCTCTTCGCTACAACCCCTGAAGAATGCTGTTATCACCGCGGTTTCTGGAGCGAAAAGGCCCGGCTCGAAGAAGTCCACAAAATTGGAAAGCACGAAGCCGCGCCTCTCGTCGAAAGCGCGCTTTTCCAGGCGTTCTTCCACCTCCTCCAAGGAAATCCCAAGGGCCGTCGCCATCGCCTCGGGCTTCGTCGCGGCCGACTTCTTCAGCACCTCGGTTATCCTCAAGTCCACCTCGTCGAACTCGATGGGGGCGGTGTCGGCTCCGACGAGCTGCCTATCTTGGACGCTCGTGGTCGACGGGGGGATCCTCCACGTCCCCCTGGAGTAGTCGAAGGCAGACGGATCCAAGCTGAAGCGCGTCGATACCCCCTGCTGCTCGAAAACTTCGTAATCCTTGATGACCCCTGCTGCCTTTAATCTTTCGGATAAGTCCAAGCCGCCTGCCTTTATCGTTTTCCACTTATCCCCTTTGCTCCTCGGGGTAAGCCCTATTTCGTGCCACAAGCGATTGCCAGACGGCCAAGAATCATCCTTAAGTCTGCTCGTGCGAATGGCTTCATGCAATTTGAGGATCTGAGGGAAAAGGCCAGCAGGGCCCTCTTCGTTGAAAACATGGCCCTAACGGATCTCCTTAACCTAAACCGCCTGGCAAACCGTGAAGCGCGGCAAGCCTTGGCCCCCATGATATTCGAGACCTATTTGCACGGCTACGTGATGAAGGGGATCTTGGACGCCATAGACAGGACGAAAGAAGCCTTGAGCGAGCCGCTGAATGAGTTAAGTCCAGAAAAGCTTGAGGAAGCGCTGGAGGCACAGGATCAGGCGGAGCTCGAAGCGATCGAGCTTTACTCAAAAGAGTGCCGGGAGCTGGGCGAATCCTTTCTCAAGGACATATTTTGCGCGATAGCCAAAGACGAGGAGTCTCACCATAAGTTAGTAACGCAAATGAAATAAATGTGGGAGCCGATTGTAGCTCCAGTGCATTTTTATGGGAATGGGCTTGCCTCTTCCGCAGCGTCCCTTTCCGCGTGCTCTTTCAAGGCATCCGATTGGCAGCCCTTTTCAAAGTTTATAATGACGAGCGTTCCCGCTGCGCTCGGCCCTAACGTTACGTATGGATTTCGATTTCACGGGGCCCTTGGCTTATTTTTGGGTTGTTGGGCCGTGGGATTGAGCTTGAGTTTTTATGTTTGCGTGGAGACCTGCGCATAAGAGGTGGGGATCATCGAGATGCTTCCGGCTTCTCCCAGGCCCAGAACTAATAAGAAGTCATGCCGAAGAGAAAGGGTGAGACGGCACTAGTTTGACTTTTGATGCCGATTCCCCGCTCTTCGGATTTCATCGGTTTTTAGCCGACGAACCAAAGGAACCAGTGGCAATATTATCTCGAACGGGACTCGATTAAAGTAATTCTTAAAGGTTTTTGAATGGCCTGCTTATGTGGATAGCCGTACTTTCATCCAGAGAGGTTAAAAAAGGAAAGCTGTTGGCGGCGAGGAGGCTCAGTGAGGACCTCGTTTTCTGGAGGGATGGAGATGGAAGGGTTAACGCGCTCAGGGACCTATGCCCGCACAGGCAGGCGCGCCTATCTCAGGGAAAGGTAGTTCACGGAAACTTGCAATGCCCTTATCACGGCTTCGAGTTCGACGGATCCGGGAGGGCGAGGTTGGTGCCCGCTATGGGCAAGGCATCGGAGCCCCCCGATTACTTGGCGGTTAAGAGCTTCCCCTTGTACGAAGGGCACGGTATAATCTGGCTTTGGTACGGCGAAGGAAAGCCTGACGCGCCACCAAAATATTTCCAAGACATGGACGGCTTCAACGCGCATGCCGAGTATGCTGAGACTTGGGACGTGTCTTTCCCAAGGGCCGTGGAAAACCAGCTCGACGTATTTCACCTCCCGTTCGTCCATTATAACACCATTGGGAGGGGTAACAGGACCCTCGTGAACGGGCCGGTCGTCGAGCAGCTGGACGAGACCTCCTTTGTGGTCTACCCCTTCAATCAGGTCGACACCGGGCAGAGGCCGAAGAGGGCTTCGGAGGTCGACGTCGCGGCGGCCAGAAATTACCTCAGCTTCATTTACCCGAACCTCTGGGAGAATTACATAACCAAAAACATGAGGATCCTGGCGTTCTTCGCGCCGGTCGACGAGGAAAGAACCGTAATTTACATCTATTACTATCCTAGGTTCACGGGCTCCTCTCTCATCGACGGTATCGCGGCAAGCGCAGGTATGTACTTCAACGAGTACGTCCTCCACCAGGACCGCCGCGTCGTGCAAGGCCAAAGGTCGTCCGTTTTCGGCGATAAGCTCATCGCCGCTGACGCACCGATCCTCCTCTTCAGGAGGATGCTATTCAAGGACAAGGAGCTCACTGCATTGCTGAAAATCAGTGATTCCAAGGGCGGAGCTGGGTGGAAGGGAGAAGGGGATTGATTTCCGGTGAGGATAAAGGAAATTAGCGGACAATGGAGGGCCAGGTCAACCTAACGCGATATACGGGATTAGGCAAACCAAATCCGCAAATCATGAAGGACTGCGGTACGACTTGTAGAATCCGTTCTGCGAGTTCATTTATGGATCGATCCAAGCGCTTATCGTTCGTTTTAGGGCGCCCTTTCCCGCTCTGATTACGGATACTTCGTGAATCACTTAGCGGCCTTCCCCTCAACCGCTTTCCTGCTTTTCCTCCGTTTCACCTTTTTGTTGTCCTGTGGCTTGCGCGGCCGATTTGCGGTGCGAGGAACGGCTTCTGTAAAGGGCAAACGCCAATACCCAAACCACGTCTATGATTACGTAGCCTATGCCGTAGGCGTACAGGGGGATTGGCGCGAAGCTTCCCAGGATGGCCAGGGCCGCGATTGAAACGACCAAACCGAGCCCGAAGCCCAAAACGTCTTTGTTGCGCATCGGCCTAACCTGGCCGCGCCTTAAAAGTTTTTTGTGGCCGAATTGGTATGCGAAGGCGGGTAGGCTTATATGTACCCGGCCATATTTTCCGCAGGCGCACGAGGATTAGCTTACCTCTGCTTCGGCGGGGTGCGCTTTTTCTCTGTTACCTGTAAAAAAAGAAAAAGAAATGTGGAGGTGAAATGAATGTCTTTCAGAAGAGGCACAGGTGGATATTTCCAGAAGCCGGTCGAAGAGGGAAAGGAGTACGACGTCCAAATAACTGATACCAGCAGGAGAGGCGAAGGAGTTGCCAAGATAGAGCGCTTCATAATATTCGTCCCGGGGACGAAACAGGGCGACAACGTGAGGGTGAAGATCACCAGGGTCACGCCTAGGTACGCCACCGGTGTTGTAGTAAACCCACAAGGGAGCGATGAGAGTCCGAAAGAGGAGTAGGGGAGAGGAGTAGGGAACCTTAATAGGCAGCACCGGATTTCAATGGAAGAGTGAATTAATTGCCAACCAAATCTCAATCTGGCGAGGGAAAGGCAGAGGCCACCAAGGCTAAAAACGACAGGGATGCCGCGGGAGAGGAGAAGGTGATTTTCGTCGGCTCCAAGCCGCCGATGAGCTACGTAACCGCTTGCCTAGTGCAGTTAAACGCTGGGGCGCCATCCGTGACGCTGAAGGCGAGGGGAAGGGCCATAAGCGGGGCGGTGGACGCCGCAGAGATCCTGATGAACCGCTTCATGAAAGATGCTTTGGAAGTCAAGAGCATAACCACTGCCACCGAGCAGGTCGAGGCCGAAGGGGGAAGGATGAAGAACGTCTCGGCCATTGAAATAGTGCTTGCCAAGAAGTGATTTCCGAGCGACTTAAACGGGCTTAAAAAACCAGAGTAATATTTTATTTTTAGTTTAGTTTAGCTTATTTTTTCGGTCGGAATAAACATTACCTGTTATCCTGAAACATAAATGTTTCACGGCCTTTTATCATTCGGGTTTCGGATCGAGCCGTATTGGGCCCTGTTGGGCCCGATCAGGGGCTCGACCTGAGCGGTAAAAATCCGAGCTGCTCAATCCTGGGTGAACGGGTTTTTACCCCTTTACTGCCTTTATGTCCGCCAGTTCGTCTCCGCTCCAAGTCATCCGAAGCCTGCTCCTGCCCTTGTGAAGTCCGTCCTGTATGACCGCCGTAACTATGAGGGGAAGGGAGACCATGGGGTCGACGTAGGCGGTCGCTCTGGTCGCCTTTTTCGCGATCTTTCCCCAGCTCGTCGCTTCCTCGAGGGTGCTCCCGCTCAGCCCTCCCCAGTGGGGAGCATCGGTGGTTAGCTGGAAGGCGTATAGGTGCCCTCCCGTGTCCACGTTGAAGACGTATCCCATCACCACCGAGTCGTTTATGAAGTTCTTTGGGACCCCTCCTGCCACGTATATGGCGGCAGTGTTCTTGTACTTGACCACTATTTGGGTCAGCTCGTAGTTGTCCCGTATGGAATCTATGTACATCCTGGGCTTGCCGTTGAGCTTGGCCCACCTGTAATGGGACGTCAAGCCTATCCCTATGGAGCTGTCGTTGATCGCCGGGACGAATATGGGTACCTCGCGCTTCGCGGCCGTGGCCACTATGGAATTCTCGTCGTCCAGCTTCTTTCCGAGCAAGTACATGAATTCTCTGCTAGAATAGCCCCTCGGTTCCAACGAGGAGGCGAAGTCCCCTATCCAGGTGTCCGTTTCTATGAACTTTTCCTCGTCGACGTAGGTATCGTATATCCTGTCGACGTAGAGGTCCCTCAGTTCGGCGTCATCCGCGTTAGGGCTTCCCACGTAGTGCTTGTACCCCCTTGCCTGATATATGTCTTGGTACATTATCGCACCCGTGGAGACCACCACGTCTACCAGTCCCAGGTCCACCATGCTTCTTATCACCTCCCGAAGTCCGCCCGCTATCAGCGGGCCGGCCAGCCCCAGGAATATCGCGGGCCTCCTCTCATCCGTGAGCATGTTTTCGTATACTTCAAGGCATCTGCCCATGTTCCTAGCCTGCACGGACATGGCCGAGTACGCGTGCAGTAATTCCGATACCGATTTCACTGACTTTGGGTCGATGGCCTCGACGGGTTTGGATAGCAGTTCCCTTTTCCTCTCCCTCTGCTCGGGAGTTAAGTTTGCGACCTCGTTGATCTCTACCATAACGTGCTAAGTCCACCACTAAAAAAATCTATTCCCTTAGGCTTGGTGCTTTTGACGCTGTGATGAGGGTCCATTGAGGCGAATTTTTGGTGTTTTATCGAATTTCTCGGTTGGCCTCCGAAGGCGTTTTTCAATCAGAACGGCACGTGCACCCAGTGCGACGGGGTCATAATGTTGGCCTCCGAAGGCGTTTTTCAATCGGCGGCTCGGTGCTTTGCCCGGTTTTGAGGGACAAGGGGTACCATTCTAAGGTCTCCCTTCACTTTTGCGCGGTGATTTTGCGGAAGGGACGCGATTTCCGATGTAACCGGCGGGAGCTGAGCCGAAGGGTTGGGGAGGGATTTTATTTTCGGGGATAGCGAATAATCCCCCGCTCCGGTTTGGGACTCGAATTGACCGGGTCTTACTTGGCTGGTTTTTCTCCTTACTTGATGGCCGGACTCTACGTGGCGGCCGGCGTCATACCCATCGTGCTGTACTTCTTGGAGGTCAGGAAGAAGAGCAGGTCCTCCGGAGTCGCTGCCCAGGGGGCAGTGGAGGGGGTAGTGGAGGTCGCCGACAACGGAGCGGTCAAGAAGGAGGATAACCAAAAACCGGACAGGGGAAAGCGCGAAGGGGGCTCGCCGTTCTTCGTCATCTCCAGCCAAGACGGCTTCGTAACCATGAGCGCCAGCGTCGGCCCCGCCGTCACTCCCTCGGAGGACATAAAGCTCGAGCCCGAGGTTTCCGTGGAAAGCTCGCTACTGAATACCGTTTGGGAGAGCCAGGTTCTGACCTCGTCAGATGACGGCAGTCCAAGCTTCATAATAAAGGCGAAGGCCTCGAGGGACAAGCTTTGAGTCGGACCTCGTCGCTGGGCCCCGGCATAATAGAGGGTTTGTCCTGCGTGGAGGCCTCGATGATAGGCACGTACGCCTACGTTTTCGGCTCCTCCGGCACTTCCATGCTTTGGGTGGTCGTCATCCCCTTCTTGCTGTGGCCTCTCATAGAGGTTTCGGCGTCGGTCCTCGGTCAGAGCACCCACAGGGATTTCCTGGAAGTGACGAAGGCCAGGTACGGGGACGCGGCAGCGGCGTTGACGGCACTTTCTCTCATGGCTAGCAACGTCTCGGCCATGGTAGCCGAACTCGTTGCTGCTTCCTTGGCCCTATCTATGTTGAGTGGCTTTCCTTGGCCGGTTTTCTTGCCTTTCTCTCTCTCCGTGTTGATGCTAGCCCCAACTGTCACCGGTAGGCATTGGAAGCTGGTGGTCATGGCCGGTTCGATACCCATGCTCGCCTTCCCCCTCACGGCCGCCCTTATCCTTTTCAGGAATCCGTCGCTGCTGCCGTCGGTCGCGGGAGGCGTGTTCGTCCGCCTCCCCGCGTTCAAGGGCGGGGACGTGGCAGCGGTGCTGGGCGCGACGGTTGCCCCCGACGCCCTTTTTTTCGCCGAGGAAAGCGGCTACGAGGAGAGGGCGGGGATGCTCGGCGTGGAGGTCGGTCACGCCGTGGCTTTGCTCATCTCGCTCTCCGTGGCCATCACTTTTGCCCTGAGCTTTGATGGGGTGGCCCCCTCTGGCTTGTCCCGGATCGCCGGCGCATTGGCGCCCACCCTAGGCAGGTACGCCTACCTAATCTTCCCGGCCGCCCTCTTCTCCTCTTGCGTGGCGGCCTTCGTCGTCGCGCTCAGGCCCTGGCTATCGGCCCTTTCCTTCTTGGCCGGCTTTTCGCCCCTACGCAGGGAGGAGTTCGTCCCGGCTACGTTGGCCTTGGTGCTGGGGGCGAGCATTTCCTTGGGCTTGATGACCGGTTGGAGTTCGATGGCCTTCGAGGAGGCCGCCTACACCTCGGGGGTGATCTCGTCGGTGGGTCTCGTCTTGCCACTTTTGCTGCTGGTTGCCCTAGTCCTTGACAAAAAGGGCGCGGTCGGGCTTCCCAGGTCCCTTGAGTTGTTTCTCCCCGTCTACGCACTGCTGATAGTCGGTATGGTGTTGGCGGGCCTTTTCACGGTCCTCTTTCGATACGGCCTGAGGTAGGTAGGCCGAGGGATTTGGATTTCCCTTTCAAACGGATGAAACCTAAGGGATAAAATGGCACTCTAAAAATCTAACAAAAATTTACTCGAAATATGGCCGGTCTTGAATTGCTTTAAGCGCTTACCCGCGTCACTTTACTTGCTCGACCGCGCTTTGCCCTTCGGGAAATTCGGGCAGTATGTTTATAGCGCCCTCGGGGCAAGCCGCCACGCAGGCCGCGCATCCCAAGCATGCCGACATGCTGTTGTGGATTTTTATGGGGACGGCGTCTTTTTTGCCCTCCACCTGCGAGTGGAAGGCCTCGGCCGCCTCCTTGTTGTCGACGTAACCGTCGATGGCCTTACACCACCTCTTGTCTGCGGTGAGCTCCAAGATTTGGACGGGGCAGACTTGTACGCACTGGCCGTTACCCGTGCACTTCGAGTAATCATAAACTACGTCTGGTGGCAATTTCACCGCGAACCCAGGAAATGACGGCTTTAAGCCTTGTGATAAGATGAATGACAAACCTCGCCCTTTAGGGTGGGGAGGAGGCCAGGATTTGACCCCCCTTCTGGTTGGTCACCCCCTTTTGTCGGTCGGTACGGCCTAGCCATTCGAGGCCGGTCAATGGCGAGGCGGTGCGTTATTCGGGTTTCGCTCTACGTAGGCGCACGTAGGTACGCATCAGCATACCCCTCGTACGCGTAGAGCTTGGGCTTCACAGCTTCATGTAACTCCCTCGCGAGTTCATCGGGAGTCTTCCGCTCCGCCCCCGTCAGGACGCACCCACCCAGGAGTGAAGGCAGGAGCGTGCGGTCCCACCGATCGCGCTGGGAAGCGCCCTCCACCTTCAGTCCCCTTCCTCCTCTGTGTGTGCACGTACCCCTCCCTCTCTTTCTAAAGGAGGTCTTGGGTCTTTGCAACCATCCTACTGCCCGTGCACACACGAATCGTTCATATCCAAAATTATACATGAACCTACCTATTTTGAAACTGCTGAAGAAGGGGCTAGTTTGACTTTTGATGCCGATTCCCCGCTCTTCGGATTTCATCGGTTTTTAGCCGACGAACCAAAGGAACCAGTGGCAATATTATCTCGAACGGGACTCGATTAAAGTAATTCTTAAAG
>Ga0080006_1150890_pt1 | contig 11847 bp, 13 predicted proteins | sample RS3BMetagenome_FD_69209 | JGI IMG/M metagenome (GOLD analysis project Ga0080006, IMG submission 69209) | Ferric oxide microbial mat and aquatic microbial communities from Rainbow Spring, Yellowstone National Park, USA - RS3B (SPADES... ...
ACCCGCTAGTTCGCGCCAGGCGGTGCTTGGCGTGGCCGTAAAGGCATCATGCCGCCAACTTGTTGACCGACGGGACCGGCTACCTGCAGCCCTTTACGTGTAGCTGACGGGATTGTTTGCCCTCTTGGGCTCCGGGTGGCGTTGCCTTCGTCAGAAGCGGATGACGGAGGGCAATGTCTGTTGGCAGGAGAGCAGTGGTTGTGGGCGGGTGCGGGCGTTGGCGGCGACGGGTCGGGCGGTCGATGCGACGGGCGGGTGCGTTCCGCTAGGACCGCGGTGCGTGTGCAGGGACCGGGGCGGCCGCCCCGGTCCCTGCGCGCAGGGGGCGCAGCCGATCAGCGACCGTGACCGGCACGGATCAAACGGTGCTCGCCGGCGGTCAGATAGGTGGAGTAGTCGGCGAGCAGGTCGCCGAGGGCGCGGTGGAGGCGGCGCAAGGCTTCCGGGTCGGTGAACTCCAACGTCAGCGCTTTCCGGGGGTCGGAGCCGGGTTGCAGGTCGAGCAGCAGGCGGGTGGGCGCCCAGGGGTCGTGGCCGGGGGCCAAACGCGTGCGGATGGCCAGCGGTCGCGTCAGGGGCGAGACGAGGATGCGGCGCATGACCAGACACCTCCCAGGAGCGAGTGGGGTTGCGACCGGATCCCGGGCCAGCGGGCCGGTGGAGCACGGGACCCTGGCGCTGGCCGGTGCCGCGCGTGGGGCGGGCCGCCGCGTAGGGGGCGGAGCGCGCCGGACACCGTTTCGGCGAACGCCCCGGGGGCGGTGGTCACTCGTCCAGTTCGGCCACGGCGCGGCGGACGCTGGACTCCTCGACCAGAGGGGTCTTGTGCAGGGCGGCGTCGAGCAGGGCGTGGGTCGCCAGGTGGCCGATGCGCCGGCACAGACCGCGGGAGTGCGTGTGCAGCAGTTCGAGCGCCGCCTCCGTGAACAGGGGGCGGTCGATGCCGGCCTGGCGCAGGCTGTGGGCGACGAAGGCCCCGGTCTCTGCCGGGGCCAGCGGCGGGAGGTGGGAGCGGACCGTCAGGCGCTGGGCGACGGCCTCGAAGGTCTTGAAGCGCAACATGGCCCGCAGCTCGGGTTGGCCGCAGAGGATGAGGGTGAAGGGGCTGGCGGCATCGCAGTCCTGGACGTTTTGCAGGTAGCGGAGCTCTTGGACCATGTCCGGGGACAGTTCGTGGCCCTCGTCGATCAGGATGAGGGGGTGCTTGCCCTGCGCGCTGGCCAGGTCGGCGAGCAGGGCCTGGAACTGCTCCCGGGCCCGGCCAGCCGTGGCAGCCGGCATCATACCGAAGTGTGCCAGGACGCGGCCGTAGAGGGTGAGGGGCCGGAGGCGGCTGTCCGCGACGTAGACCGCCGGGTGGACGTTGGGGTCCAGGTCATGGAGGAACAGGCGCAGCGCCGTGCTCTTACCGGCACCCACCTCCCCCGTGAGCAGGGCGAAACCGGAGGCGGCCAGGGCAAAGCGCAGCCGCGCCAGCACCTCGCCCAGGCCGGACCAGCGGAACAGCTGGGCAGGGGCTGGCGCCTTCGGGAAGGGGAAGGCGGCGAGGCCGAAATCGTGCAGGGGCGGAGGCAGATCAGCGGTCATTGGCCATCCCCTCCTGCACCGGGTGTCTTCAGCGGCGGGACGAACCGCATCCCGCCCACGCGCCGCCAGCGTTGCTGCTCGTCGTGACGTTCCAGCAGTTCGTGGAAGGCCGTGCGCTCCGCGGCGGGTGCCGCGGGCCTCTGGGGCGGGCGCACGTGCCGGCTGTGAGCGGGTAGCGGCCCCAACGGGACGGCTCGGCCGTAGCTCTTGCCCTCGTGCTCCACGAGCACGCGGCGGAGGTCGTAGGGATCGTAGCGGACGGTGATCTGGCGGCGGGCGAGCTCCGGCGCCACTTCGAAGTCGTGGCCCTCGAGGGAGATGGTGCCGACGGCGGTCACGGTACGGGATACGGGCCAGAGGAAGGCGTCGGCCAAGGCCTGCGGGTCCACCCAGATGACGGGATGGTCGGGGTGCACGTGACCCAGGCGCGTATCCGGGGTCTCGTGCGTGGAGGAATGGACCCGGGCATTGTATTCGCTGTGCAACCAGGCGCTAAAGAAGCGCTGGCAGTCGTCGAGGGTCGCCAGCCGGCCGGCGTCGATCAAGGCCTGCGCCTCGCGGCCCCATTGCATCTCCACTGTACGAAAGAATCTCTCTAACTTGCCGCGGCCCTGAGGTCGGTAGGGGCGGGTGTGCCGCGGGGCGATGCCGAGCTTGGCACAGGCGGTCGCCAGCATCTCGCTGCGGAAGGGGCCGCCGTTGTCCACTTATCCTGATGTCGGGATAAAGCGACTTATGCCGACCACGCGATTATGCCGACCCACCAGCCCGTCGAGTGCAGACAGCTTGAACGGGTGGGCTTCGCGCCCCAGGTAGCGTTGAAGAGTGCGGCATAATCACAGACCCTCCAGGAAGGCGAGAATCGGGTCAGACGGGCGATAGCGCGTTGGCCGCACCGAGACCGGCGTGGTCCGAGCCAGGGCCCTCTCCTTGAGGGTCAAGTCGGCGTGGAGGTACGCCTGAGTCGACCGGCTGTCCGCATGGCCGAGCCAGAGGGCGATCACCGCGCTGTCGACGCCGGCCTGCAGCAGTTGCATGGCGCTGGTGTGCCGCAGGACGTGGGGGGTTAGGCGCTTGCCGACGAGGGAGGGCGCACGTCGCGCGGCAACGGCGGAGTGGGTGGCCACGCGGTGTTCGATTGCGTCCGGGCTGAGGCGCCTTCCGGTCCGCGTCGGGAACAACGGCTCGTCCGTTCCACCCTGCCGTTCACGAAGCCACGCCCGAAGCACTGCCACCGTGGCCTTGGTCAGGGGAACGCAGCGCTCCTTGCGGCCCTTGCCCTCGCAGCGCACGTGCGCCCCCGCGTCGAGGCTGACGTCGCCGCAACTGAGCCCGATGATCTCCGAGAGGCGCAACCCGGTCTGGATGGCGAGGAGCAGCAAGGCACGGTCGCGGCGGCCTTCCCACCGCGTAGCGTCGGGCGCGTCCAGCAGGGCCTCGACCTCGACTGGCGTGAGCCACGAGACCGTCTTCTTCTCAAAGCGCTTCTGCGGGATGGCCAGCACGCGTTGGATCAGCGCTGCGTGTTCGGGGTGGCGCAAGGAGGCGTATCGGAACAGGGAGCGGAGGGCGGCGAGCCTTGCGTTGCGCGTCCGCGGGCCGTTGTGCCGGTCGGTTTCCAGGTGGTCGAGGAAGGCCGTGACGAGCGGAACGTCCAAGTCCTGCCATTCGACCGCACTCGGTGCCTTGCCGGTTTCGGCCTGCACGAAGGCCAGCAGCAGTCGGAAGGTGTCGCGGTAGGCGGTGACGGTCCGCGGACTCGCGTGCCGTTGCCGCACCAGCCGGTCGGTGAAGAATGCCTGCAGGGTTGCGGCCAGTAGGCTCATGCCCCACCCTCCTTGAGGGCCTCAAGGCGCGCGGCGGCGAGCGCGAGCAGTTCCGGTGCAGCCGAAAGGTACCAGTAGGTGGAATGGGGATCGCGGTGGCCGAGGTAGGTGGAGAGTCGTGGCAGGAAGGCCTGCACGTCCTTGCCGTCGCGATACCAGCCGACCAACGTACGCACCGCGAACGAGTGCCGCAGGTCGTGGATGCGCGGAGCCTGCGGCGAACCGGCGCCGACCCCGGCAGCGTCGACGAGCCGGTGGAAGGTGTGGAACACGGGCGAGTAGAGCAGCCGCGTGCCGCGGATGGAGACGAAGAAACTCGCAGCCCTGGGCCGCGGCTGCAGTTGGTCCCGCAGGCTTGCATAGCGCGCCAACGCCTCGACGGTACTGGCGTGCAGCAGCACTTCTCGCGACTTGCGGAACTTGGACATGCGGATCATCAGGACGCTTTCCGCCAGATCCACGTCGGCGCGATCAAGCCGGAACGCCTCGCCCACCCGCATCCCCGTTGCGGCCAGGAGGCCGATCAGCGTCTCGTAGGTGGCGGAGCGCAAGCGTGGCCGGAGTTGGCGTGCCTCCACCATCAGGGCGGCAAGGTCATGCGGGGAGAAGATGAACGGCGGGCGTCGGCGGTGCGGGTAAGGCAACAGGCTCGCCGGCGGCACCTCCGTGCGCGGATCGATGCCGAGCAGGTACCGGGCAAACCCGCCGGCCACGGCGAGCCGCTGTGCCCGGGCTGCCGGGGCGGGATCGTGCGCGGACGACTGGGCCCAGGCCAGGGCCGCCTCGATCGTCACGGTTTCCGCGCCAGCGGCCTCGAGGTAGGCGACAAAGCGCGGTAGGAGCCAGGCGGCGTGATTCATCTTGTGGCCAAGCGCCCGGCGCAGTTGAAGGTAGTCGTCGGCGTGATGCCGGAGAGTGCTCATCGCACCTCACCCGGCCACGGCTGGACCACGCTGGCCAGTGCGATGCGATCGACCTTGGCGTAGACTGCCGTGGTGGCCAAGTCCCGATGACGAAGCACCTGGCCGATCTCGGGCAAGGTTGCGCCGCGACGAAGCAGCTCGGTTGCGAGGGCGTGCCGGAGTCGGTGGGCCCGTGCCGGGGGGATGCCGACCCGTTCACAGGCGCGGCGTACCGCGTCGCTGGCCGCCGGCCGGCCGACGCCGCGAAGGGGCGCGCAGTGGGTGATGAACACCCGCCGCGACTCGGTTCGCGGGCGGCCATCGCGCAGGTAGGCAACGAGGGCCTCGCCGACGTCCGCTGGCAGAGGGAGCCGGTCAAGCCGACCGCCCTTGCTCCGGATGACGATCTCTCCCCTGCGCCAGTCGATGTCGCCCAATTCCAGTCGGGCGACCTCCACCGCCCGCAACCCCAGGCGAGCCAGCAGCATCAGCATGCTGAAATCCCGAAGCCCCGTCGCCTGCGAGCGGTCACAGCTGTCCAACAGAGCGGTGACCTGCGCGCGCGTCAGCGCGGCTGGTAATCGGGCCTCACGCCGGCCGGCCACCGGCGGTACGGCGGCAGCGAGGTCTGTCGCGAGGAGACCGTTCACGCGCAAGAACCGCAGAAACGAGCGCAGCCGGTTCACGGTGTTGCAGGCCGCCCCGACCGTGAGGCGGGAGACCTCCGGCAGCAGGAACGCCGTGACCTGCGCACCGTCGAGACTCCGGAGGTAGGTGATATCCCCTGGCTGCCGGAGACCCTCCGCGAGAAAGCGGCGGGCCAGCGACACGTAATCCGGGACGGTCCGCGGCGCCAGGCCGCGCTTGTCGACCAGATACTGTCGATAGCGCTCCAGCAGTTCATCTGCTGCCGACGACATTTTGGACGCCGGTGGCGGAAGGACGCCCCGGGTCAGGAGGTAGGTGCGCAGCGGCGGCGGCAGTCGTCCGGATGCCAACTGCCCCTTCCTGCTCGCGCTTTGAACGGCCAGGAACCGTTCCAACTGATCCGGGGTGAGGCCGGACACGTCCAAGCCCTCCGCGACCATCCACCGGCTGAGACGACCCATGATCCCCACATACTGTTCCGTTGAGTCCCTTGCGTAGCCCTGCCGTACCAGCTCGGAGCGGAATCCGTCCGCATACGGTGCCAGAGGCCCTGGAACCCGACTCCGCCAAGTCCGTACCATGGTCCGCCTCCTTCTCCGGGGCGGTGCGCCCCGATACACGGAGGCTTCGACGGAGGGCGGGATTATACCGATCTCCGCACGGCCCTTAGCTCAAGAAGCTTGATGGTTGGGCTTCCGGCTCCACCCATCGGTATAATCGCGTGGTCGGCATAAGTCGCTGTACACCTTCTCCGGCTTGCCCCGGGCGACGATCGCGCGCTTGAGCAGGTCGGCCAACGCCGGACGGTCCTCCGCCGGATACAGCCGTGCGACGCAGTGTCGCGAGTAGTCATCCAGGGCGGCCACCAAGTAAATCGTGCGCCGCCGGCCATGGGCATCGGGCAGGTGCAGCAGCTGGCAGGCGTCGAGTTGCCACATCGCGTTGGGATACGGAGACTCGCGGAGCTGGAACGTCTCCTTGCTGCGCGTCACCTCGGCCCGGCTGACCCCCGCACGGCAAAGTGCGTCGCTGAGCGTGGTGCGCTTGACCATCCCCGGCTCGGCGAGCCCTTCGAGCTCGATGAGGCGGATGATCTGCAGTACCGAGCGCTCCGGGTCCTCCTGCCGCAGAGCGATGGCCCGGGCCACGACCTGCTCGGGCAGCACGCGCCGCACGCCCCGGTCGGAGCGTTCCTCCGGCAGCAGGCCCGCAAAGCTTTGCGCCTTGTAGCGTGCCACCCAGCGCGTGATCGTCCGCGCGTGGATGCGGATCGTGCGGCCGTCGGGCGTCTTCCACAGCCGTGCCGCCAGAGCGCGAACCAGGTGCGCACGCTCGCCGGGACGCAGCGGCCGCACCACCAACGGGGCGATGACCTCGAAGCGGAACGTGGCGACGGCCTGACGGGCGACGTCGCTGGGCACCCCACCACCCCTTTCCGACGGCGCGACCCCCTGCGAGGCCCCCCACCGCCGTCGCCCTCACGCTAGCCTCTGTCCCTCTCCCACCACCATTCTGCAGAGTTTGTGGGCCGGCCCCGGCCCGGCGTCCTCACGCCCAGACAGGCAGCGGCGTCGGCGCCGTCGGCCGCACAAGGCGCGGCAGGGCCAGCCCAGGCACCCCGGCCGTCCAGCCGAGCTGGGGACGCAGCAACTCCCCCACGGCGTCACACACCGCAAACATCGCCTGCAGCAGACCCCGACGGCCTGCCCCGGCCCGCAGCTCTGCCGGTGCCCCCTCGTCCAGCCGCTGCCACACCGCCAAAAGACCGGTGGCGACCTCCGCCGCCCGCACGGCCAGCCGGCGCTCCCACCGCTGCACGGTGGTCAGCAACCAGGGCACTCGCCGCTGCACCGTCGACCAGCTCCACCCCTCCACGACGTGCGCCCGCACCGCCGCCTCCCGCTCGGCCGTGGCCACCACCTGGTAGGGCGTGACGAAGACCGGATAGTGCGTGACGGTGCACACTGGACAGTCCGGGTTGGGACACCGCCCCCGCCGCAGGCGCAGACCCTGCAGCACCACGCCTTCGCCTTCCACCAGCCTCCGCGGACAGCTGCCCCACGCCAGCAGAGGCCCGCCGCAGCACGGGCACGGCTCCAAGGCGATCCTCCCGGCGGCGAAGCGCTCCCGGTACTCCCCCGGCGTCATCCCCTCGCGCAGCAGCACCCAGCAGCACTTCTGCGGCGCTCGCTCGCCCGCCACTGTGCATCGGCCGTTGACCACCGCCACCTTCCCCGGCCGCACCTCCCGCGGCGCATACCGGCTCGACGGCAGGTGGTCCGCCACGGGCCGCTTGCACGCCGGACACAGGTCGCCTACGCTGGGCATGTCGTTGCCCCTCCTTGCTCTCTCGCTCCTGCCTGGACAGCTTGGTGCGAGGGCTTTGGGAGCGGGTCCAATGACCAAGCCTGGGGGCCTTCGTCGCCCCCAGGCCCCTTCCTTGCCGACGCACACTGCCTCCCGTCAGGTCAGCCCATTTCCCGACGCGGAATCCCGTCAGCTACACCACGGGCGGCCCCGGATCCGTGCCATAGACGCGCCCTGGCCCGCGAGGGCCGGCGCGTGACGCGACCCGACACAACGCGACCTGACACAACCCGATCCGGAGGTGGGATGCCCGTGCGCCGCAACAACGTCGATCTGCAGGCGATGGAAAAGACCGCCGCGGAGATCCGCTCCGATGCCGCCGCCGGCCGGCGCAAGACACGTGTGGAAGGGACGTGGAACCTGACCGCTGGCGAGCCGCAGTTCCGGGCCGAGATCGCCGTCGGCCGGCAGAGCTTCGTCCTGGAGGCGGACCAGCCGCCCTTCGCAGGGGGTGGGGGCACCCGGGTGGGACCGATCCACTACGCTCTCTTCGGTCTGGTGTCCTGCTTCACGGCCACCTTCGCGTCGGTGGCGGCGGCGGAGGGGATCGACCTTCAGGAGCTGCGGGCGGCCGGCGAATTCGAGCTGAACTTCGCCAAGGTCTTCGGGGTGGCCGAGGAGCCCGTCGTCGAGGAGGTGCGCCTCTCCCTCACCGTCCGGAGCGACGCGCCCTGGGAGTCGCTGGAAGCGGCGCTGCGCCAGGCAGAGGAGCGCTGCCCTGCCTCCTTCTGCCTGAAGAACCCGATCCGGCTCGCGGCGTCCCTGGCGACCGCGTGACCCCGTGCGTGACGTGGCCGGCCCTTAGCGGAGGGGGCGCCAGATGGAGTCGGAGCGCGTGCACCGCTGGCTTCTGCGCCAGGCGGGACGCCGGGGCCCGGTTCTGGAGATCGGCTCTTGGCACGGCGCCCTGAGCGTCGACTTGGCCCGGTGCGCGTTTCGGGCCATGTCGGCCGGTCATCTCGGTCCAAGTCGGCCGCCGATTTCGGAGCATGCCGGCCGGCTGTTTCGGTCGGATGCCGGCCGGGTTTGGACCCGTTCCGAAATGGGAGGCCGGCATGCCGAGATGAGCGCGGTATTTCGGGCTGACGAAAGTTAGGCAGCAGGACAATCGACGAGCGCGTCCGATCCTCGACCTCCGTTCGGCGGAAGGGGGTTGGTGAGCGGATTGGCGCAGGAGGGGTTGTCCATGCGAAAGGCGCGGGAGGTACTGCGGCTCCGGTTGGGCTTGGGCCTCAGTCAGCAGCGGGTGGCCGCGAGTTGCGGGGTCGCGAAGAGCACGGTCTGGGAGTACGAGACGCGGGCGAAGGCGGCGGGGCTGAGCTGGCCCTTGCCGGAGTCGATGGACGACGCAGCGTTGGAGCGTGCGCTGTGGGGGCCAGGGCGCGCGTCGCCCGTCGCCGGGCGGGGGATGCCCGACGCCCGGTACCTCAAGGAGGAACTCAGCAAGAAGAACGTCACGCTGATGGTTCTGTGGGAGGAATACCGGAAGGACAATCCCAATGCGTACGGCTACACGCAGTTCTGCGAGCACGCGCGGCGCGCCTTGCGACACCTGGGGTTGTCCATGCGCCAGGAGCATCGTGCCGGCGAGAAGATGTTCGTCGACTGGGCCGGGGACAGGATACGCATCGTCAACGCCGACACGGGCGAGGTTGCGCACGCCAGCCTGTTCGTCGCGGTCCTGGGATGCAGCAACTACACGTTCGCGGAAGCGATGGCCGACCAGACCTCGCCGAACTGGATCCGGGCACATGTGCACGCCTTTGAGTTCTTCAAAGGGGTGGCGGAGATCACGGTCCCGGACAACGCGACGACCGCGGTGCGACGCCCCGAGCGTTACGAGCCGGACATCAACCCCATTTACTATGATCTCGCGTCCCATTACGGGACGGTGGTCCTACCGGCGCGGGTCAAGAGGCCACGGGACAAGGCAAAAGTCGAGGTCGGAGTGCTCGTGGCGGCCCGATGGATCCTAGCGGCGTTGCGCCACCGCACCTTCTTTAGCGTCGAGGAGGCCAACGCCGCCATCCGGGAACTGCGGACCCGGCTCAACGAGCGCGTGACCCGAGCGCTGAAGACCAGCCGCCGCCAGCTCTACGAGCAGTTGGATCTTCCCGCCCTGCGACCCCTACCGGCGGAGCGCTACGAATGGACCGAGTGGCGAGTGGCGACCGTCGGACCCGACTACCACGTCGAGTTCAGCAGGCACTTCTACAGCGTGCCATTTCAATTGATCGGCTCCAAGGTCGACCTGCGGGTGAGCCCGGTGGCGCTGGAGGTGCTCTATAAGCACCGGCGTGTCGCCAGTCACCTGCGGAGCTACGTGCCCGGCAAGCACACCACGTGCAAGGAGCACATGCCCTCCGCCCACCGGCGCTACGCGGAATGGACGCCGGAGCGCATCACCGCCTGGGCTGCGGAGACGGGGCCCGCGACGGCCACCGTCGCCGCCGAGATCCTGCGGCGGCGGCCCCACCCCGAACAGGGCTTCCGCTCCTGCATGGGGCTGATCGCGCTGGGGCGCAAATACACCGCCCTGCGCCTGGAAGCGGCCTGCCGCCGGGCTCTGGACATCGGTAGCCCCAGCTACAAGACCGTCAAGTCCCTGTTGGCGTCCGGGCTGGACCGGGCGCCAGCCATCCCGAAGCCTGTGGCGCCCAAGGAGCCCGAGCACGGCAACCTGCGCGGGCCCGCCTACTACGAGGAGGTCCACGAATGTTGCTGACGCAGACGATGGAGAAGCTGCGGACGCTTGGCCTGCAGGCGATGGCGGACGCACTGGCCGAGCAGATGGCCGCCCCGGCGGCCGCGGAGTTGCCCTTCGAGGACCGGATCGGCCTGCTCGTGGACCGGGAGTGGGACGCGCGCGAGAGCCGGCGCCTGCAGCGACGGCTCAAGGGCGCCAAGTTGAAGCAGCCGGCGGCCTGCATCGAGGACATCGATTTCCGGGGCAGCCGCGGCCTGGACCGGGGTGTGCTGCTCGCACTCGCCTCCGGGCACTGGATCACCGCCCACCAGAACTGCATCGTCACCGGGCCGACGGGGGCGGGCAAGACGTTCGTGGCCTGCGCCCTGGGCCACCGCGCCTGCCGGCTGGGGCACTCCGTCGCCTACCACCGCGTCTCCCGGCTGCTGGCCGACCTGGCGCTGGCCCGCGCTGCCGGAACCCTGGGCTCCTTGACGCGCAAGCTCGCCAAGACCGAATTGCTGCTGCTGGACGACTGGGCCTTGACCACCCTGACCATCGACCAGGCGCAGGACCTGCTCGACGTCTTGGAGGACCGGGCGGGCGTCGGCTCGACCTTGATCGCCACCCAGGTGCCCGTCAGCCAGTGGCACGCCCGGATCGGCGACCCCACCATCGCCGACGCCATCCTGGACCGGCTCGTCCATGGCGCCCACCGCATCGAATTGCGGGGCGAATCCATGCGCAAACTCCGCGCCCGCGCCGAGGCCGCCGAACGCCCGGAGGAAGCCCGTCCGGAACCGAAGCCCGCCGACGCCTGATCCGCGACACCTGCTGTCATCGGGAAGGTGGAGGGACGCATGGCCTTCGTCCGTTGGCGCGGCAACCGCGCGGAACTGCTGGCCACCGTCTATGACCAGGGGCGAAGCCGGCAGTTGCGGCTGGCATGCTTGGGTGGCGCCTACGTCGTCGCGCCGGAGATCCGCCACCGCGTCGCTGAGCGCTTCCCCGGGATCCACGTGGACTGGGAGGCCGTCGACCGCGCTCTCGCCGCAGGGCCGCCACACGAGCAGGCGCAGACTGCAGCCGGCGTACCGAACGAACGACTGGAGTGGTTCCACATCGAGAGACGGCTGCGTTACTGGGCGGCGATGGCTGAGCCCTTGCGCACCGGGCAGGCCCAGCGCCTGCGCAACGCCGCCGAGGTGCTCGCCGAATGGCGCTGCGGCAAGCCCGCCTTCCCCCTGGCCCAGCCTCTTCCGGGGTGGGACATCGACGTCCACACGCCGCCGGCCACCAGCCAGGGCCCCGCTTCCCTCTCCTCGGACCGCGCCGCCGACACCTGATGGCGTCCGAGCCGTCCCGAAATCGCGAGTCGAAGGGTCTGCCGAGCTGGGCCCGCCCCCCGCCTCGTGGGCTTGCCATTCGCGGTGGCCGAGCAGACCGAAGACCGCGCGGGGGGGCGTTCGTCCCCCCGCACCCCCCTCCCGGCATTGCTGACGCGCCCTGGAGAGGGGGCAGAGGGACACGGAGTCTTTGCGGGCCACCGGGGCTGCCGCCCCCTCCGATGCCGCCGCTGGCGGGCACGGGCGCCTTCCAGGCCGTTACAGAACTGGGGCCGTGAAGCGCGACCCACTTGCCCATGTCGGCCGCCGCGACGTATGCTCCGCGTGTCCTGCTCCCCGTCGGTCTGGCCGCCCGGCATGGACCGGAACAGGCGGCCGACATGGCCGGAATACGCACTACGTGGCCGCGGCGGGCCAGCGGACGATCATCGGCCTGTTGGAGGACGGGATGCGCCAAGTCTACCTGGCGGTGCGGCGGGTCGACG
>Ga0080006_1188565_pt1 | contig 11846 bp, 9 predicted proteins | sample RS3BMetagenome_FD_69209 | JGI IMG/M metagenome (GOLD analysis project Ga0080006, IMG submission 69209) | Ferric oxide microbial mat and aquatic microbial communities from Rainbow Spring, Yellowstone National Park, USA - RS3B (SPADES... ...
TTGAGGTATTTATTTTTGATTGAACATCATCCTGCGGTATTGACTCCCAGGCGCTTCTGAGCTGTGTTATCTGCGTCATTACCCCCTTCTCGTATTTCATATAGCCGCTTACACTATCAATAAGCTTTGTCAGCATATCATGCCTCTTCTGGAGGAGTACATCAATATTAGACCATGCTTTTTTAACATTATTGTTTAGTGTCACTAATGTATTGTATATTACTATAATGAGACCTATTATAATTACTACGATTATTCCGACAGAAACCAAAAGAAATGAAATCATAAGAACACCAATCTTTTTTATTAATTAATATTTTTATATCTTTCTTTTATATTTTAATATTTTATATCTTTCTTTTATATTTTATTATTTGCATTTATTTAATAATTGAATATAATATTTAAATATAATCAACATAAATATTTTATTAAACAGTTAAGTAATAGTTAGGTAGGCAATGATAATATTAATAAATTATAAATAAAAATAGTATATTAATAATAATTGATAATATATAAAAATAAAATATAAAGATTATAAAATTATAAAATAAAAAATAAACAAAAGCTTAAATATTTTCCTTAAAAAATACTTTTGACGTGTTTATATGATAAATATAAAATTGAATCAGAAAGTGGATCTTAAAGGATATATCTTCCTAGAAGGATTTCCTGGCGCGGGTTTGGTAGGCCCAATGGCTTTAAGCTATATAATTGATAAAGTCGGAATGAAATTTGTTGGCTATATTGAAAGCGATGATTTTCCGCCGATAGCTGCTGTTCATGATGAAAAGCCAATGCCGAGTATAAGAATATATATAAATGATAAATTGAAGATTGTTACAGTGCTCGCAGAATTTGCGATACCTATAGAGCAGACAAATGAATTTACAAATGCGCTTTATGATTTCATAAAGGAGAATAAGATAAGTAGGATAATATCTGTAGGTGGCATGCCTTCATCCCAGCAGAATATAGATAATGAAAATGTTTTCGCAATTGTATCAAATGATGCACTCAAAAAAGAGGTGCAAAAAGCAGGGCTCAAGCTAATAGGCGAGGGGATTGCTACGGGTATAAGCGCAGTACTCATGCTCAAATCATCAATGGACAGTGTTTCAGATATAAGCATACTTGTGCCTATAGATCCGAATATACTAGATCCAAAATATGCAGAGCTTGCGATAAAAAGCCTTAACAAGCTTATAAACCTTAATATAGATGTTTCAGAGCTCGACAAAGAAGCTAAGGAAGTAGAGGCGAAGATAAGGGAGCTCCTCAAGAAGAGCAAGGAAACACAGGATGCACACAAGCGTGCTATCGATCAAACAGGGCCATCTATGTATGCTTGATTTCAGTAAATTTTTTCAATATTTGGTTTAAATATTTAAAGAGATGCAGGGGTGGCAGAGTCTGGTCTGGCTTGCTGGCCACGGAAAAACGCGCAGGACTTAAGATCCTGTGGCTTAGCGCCTTCGTGAGTTCAAATCTCACCCCCTGCACATTTTGAATTAGTTAAATAAGTAGAAGAAAGAAGAATAATAAAAGATTAGAATAAGAAGAAATAAAGAATAATAAGAGAATAATAAAATAATAAGAGAATAATAAATTAGTATATGAGATAATAACGGATTTTTGCCTTTATCTTTTTTAATCCACTACTATTTGCTATTTCTTCTAAAATTTCAATCTTTTTCCTTTTATCTATCAAATCTTGCAACTCAGCCATTAAAAGTAGGTTTATTATTTTGATTTGACTTTTATAGTTTTCAACAATATAATGTATTTCAGAATTAGTATTTCTACTGTTTATTTTTATTATATCCTTTATCTGGATCTCCGCTTCTTTTTTATACTCCTCTACACCTTTATAAATAAATTTTGCAAACTCCTGCCTCATTTTTAGTATATTATTATATTCGCTTTTAAATGATGATAGTAATTTATAATAATTTTTATTTTTACCATCTTTCTGTTCAGCCCTATAATTTATTGCTAAATATTCCTTTATATTCATTATATCTTTATAATAAGATTCCATATCATTAATTTTATCTCCAAGAATCTCATCTATAATTTTTATATTATCTGCCTTTCTATTGTTTATTGCGTTTATTTCATTTTCCACATTTTGGATATAATCAACAGCATCTGTGAGCTCGCCGATTTTTTTAAAACCAGTCAGAATTGCGATCTTTTCAAAAATGCTTCCATCTTTTAATAGTTTAATATCCTTTTCTATTTTTTCCTTCTGGTTTGTTAATTCTCTATCTACACTCTTCATTATAGCATAGACATCATTTATCTGCTTTTCAAAAAGGAATTTTAAATATTTCTCCTCTTTGACCATATTTGAATTATAGTAAATATCTTTCTTTTCAATATTGCGCCATTTTTCATTCTCTTCTAAAGTCTTATCGAGTATTTTCTTTGAATTTTCTATATAACTATATAAACCATTTGTGATAAATCTTGTAAAGTTTTGCGAGGCCTTAAGGAATATTAAGTATTCATTATGCTCTTCGTTTATTTTTTTATTCAGTTTTTCTGCTTGTTTATCCAAATGCTTATTTCTATATAAATGATAATCAGGTATAATTAAAGATCCTAATTGACTTATTTGTCCCTTTATTTTATAAATTTCATTAATCCTATTCTGAAAAGATTCGTCAAGAATATCTCCAACATCTGGTATTTTATCAATTGTATCTGTAGATTTATATTCTAATTCTACATTTTCAGAGGATTTGGAAATATTAAAACTCTTATTATTTTGATCTGTAGTTAAATTTTGATTAATTTCATTTTTTGTTGTGCTCATTAAATTACCCGACTTCCTCTGTTGAAGTATATATTAAACCTTATTTTACTATATTTTAGAGTATTTTCATATATATAAATTTCTATTCTAAAAAGATTTTAGAAATATTTCTAATCTTTATATAAGTAGTCTCTATATATATAAAATATATCCGATATAAAAATAAAAAAATAAATTTGTTAAGGGCTCTATAAATATATAAGCAAGGATTATAAATATTTGCAATCTACAATATAAAACATAAAAATAATATAGAATAAAGATAATATAGACTAATAATAAATAATAAAAAATAATAATTAATAAAATTAATTAAAAACTAATAAAATAGAATATTTAAAAATATTTAAATAAATAAAGAATAGCGAAGTCTTCTAGAATATAAAAATATCTAAAATAAAAATATAAAAAATATAAAATAAAAAATATAAAAGAGTGTTATCATGCAAGAGGAATATGATATAATTGTTGCGGGTTCGGGAGTCGCAGGCTCATTAGCAGCTGCGGTCGCAGCTAAGGAGGGTTTAAAGGTTCTGCTTGTAGATAAAAATAGCGAAAACGAGCCTGGAAAGAAAACAAACTGGGGCTGGGTTTGCGGAGATGCGGTAGCAAAAAGCCATCTTGATTTTGTTACAAAAAGGATCGGTTTAAGTTTTTCAGAGCCCGAGCTTGATCATAAGGTTGAGGGGGTTGTGGCTTATTCACCAGATATGCAGTCAAAGTTTCCATTTGATGGTGAAGGTTTTATACTTGACAGACCTGAATTTGTTAGAAAGCTGAAGAACTTTGCGTTGAAAAATGGTGCTGAATATCTCGCTGAATTTGATGTAGAGGCGCCGATAGTAAAGGACAATTTTATCGTTGGAATTTCAGGAAAGGACAAAAATATGAAGAATAAGGAAATAAAGGCAAAGCTTGTAATCGATGCGCTTGGTATATCAACAAACCTTAGAAGAAAGCTCCCTGATAATCCTTATATAGATAAAACAATCGATGTTGAAGACCTTGAATCAACGGGCAGATATATTTATGAATTCGATGTTGAAAAAGACGATCCAAAATTTTATGATCAGAAATATGCTATAATACACCTAAATCAAAATATTGCGCCTGGTGGCTACGGCTGGGTCTTCCCAAAAAGCAAACATGGAAGAGTTAATATAGGCATAGGAGTTCAGCGCGCCAGCTTGATAAAGAGAAACAACAAAATGGGAAAGAATGATAGCCTACAGTCGCTTATGGATGAATATGTTAAGTTTATACCAATATTAAAGAATCCGAAGCTTTATAATAAAGACAACAACGGCAAGGGCTACTGGTCTGTATCTGTAAGAAGACAGCTTGAGTGCCTTGTTTATAACGGTTATATGGGCGCTGGAGATAGTATGGCGATGCCTAATCCAATAAGCGCTGGAGGAATTGGTCCCGCACTTGTTGCAGGTATACTTGCAGGTGAAAATGCTGCAAGAGCTGTAAAAGAAAAAGATGTAAGTATGAAAAATCTTTGGAAATATAACCTTGATTTCAATGCAGAATATGGAAACAAAACCGCGGGTATGGAGGTATTTAGAATATATTTACAATCTCTCAACAATGACATAATAAATTATGGCTTCAAGAATTTCCTTACTGATAGAGAAGCGGTTGATCTAACATATGGAAGAATACCAGAATTAAGTATTTCAACAAAGGTAAAAATGGTTTTGAAAGGAGTTGCAAATATCAACGCATTCAACAATCTAAGATATGCTGTAGATGAAATGAAGGTATTTAATAAATTATATGCAGAGTATCCAAAGACGCCAGATAATTTCGTTGAATGGAAGCAGAAGGTAATAAGCGAAATGAATAAGGTAAAAGAGCGCTTCGAGCCAAACCCTGTGTAATATATTTTTATCTTTTGTTATTTATATTTTTATATTATTTTTTTGTTTATTTTATAAGTTAGATAAATTTTATTTTTGATTCATTTATTAATATTTATTAATAATATCTATTAATAATTAATAATATTAAATTTATACTAATAATATCTATTGATAAATATCTATTGATAATATCTATATTGAAATTGTCTATATTAAAATAATTTATATTTATATTTTATACTGGTGAGCAAATGGGTGAAAAGCCTAATTATACAAAATTTGAAAAAGCAAGAATAATTGGTGCAAGAGCGTTGCAGCTTGCATACGGTGCACCTCCATTAATCAAGGTTCCAAAAGGGATGATAAATCCTTTAGATCTTGCGGAGCTTGAGTTTGAAAAGGGGGTAATACCAATAACAGTTATTAGACAGTCTTAAAAGTATTGCTTTTTTTATTCCTTTTTCCTATGCCTATCTTAGAAGGGCTGCCTAAAAATACTCCATTTATACTATAAAGTTCTGCATTTTTATAATTGAAAAGCTTTTCCATAAACAAACTTAATTTCTCTTTTTTCTCATTAATAGGTATTCCGGAAATAAGGTTGTTAAATGCTGGAAATACTACGAGCCTAAGGCTCTTGTTGAATGTGCTGTATTTATCCTTTGCATATCTGCTGTTGAGCTTTGCTACAAGCCATGCCTTCTGTGTATATACTCCTTTGTTTTCATCTTCTAAAGTTACCATAATATGGTTATGCCCTGCAAGGATGTAATTTGAAAGCATTGCGGTCGGACTTGGCATTTTATGCCCGTGCAGAAAAGCAAATTTATCAATTATAAGCTCGTCTCTTATATCAACATCATCAATAAGCTCTCTCAAATGTGCATCGTGGTTTCCTGTAACAATCTGTATTTTAAAATCCTTGAGAAGGTAAAAGAACCTTTTTAGTCTCAGCTGTTCACTTTTATCAGGATAAAAAATAGACTCTTTTACATCTCCTAAAATAATAAGATTTTTTGTATTAAAATCCTCTGATATCTTTATGATGCGTTCAGCCATGAGCTTTTCTGCATCATATATTTTTATTCCCTTTTCAATAAGCTTTTGCTCGGCACCAATATGAAGATCGCTTACAACAATAAAATCCTTATTATCTGCATTAACTACTGCCGCTTCTTCACCAAATACAAATTTAACAGATTCTATACCATCCATAAAAAGCACTAACTCATTGTCTTATGCAAACTTTATATAATCTCCTATCTTATTTTATATATCTTATATCTTTATTATTTTATATTATTATTTTTTAATATTAATTATATTTATGTTATATATTTATGTTATTTATTGTTTTATATTTCTATTATTTTATTAAAAATATTTTAGATATAAATATTTTAGATATATCAAATCTTTTAATAAAAGATTTAAAGATTTAAAGAATGAAAAAGAAGAATGATAAAATGGCTGATAAAAAAGATAATAAAATAAATATTAAAAAAACCTCTCTTCATGATATACTGCATATAAAGATAGAACTTCACTGGACGTTCATACTACTGCTTCTATTTACACTTTTTATAAGTATATATAGTGGTTGGTATCTTTTTATAATTGTGGTACTGCTATTTGTTATGGTTCTGCTTCATGAGCTTGCCCATTCAGTAACAGCACTTGAAAACAATATTGAAGTAAAAAAGATTATACTGCTTCCCTTAGGTGGTGCATCAATAATCGATCTTGATGAGATAAAGCCTTCAACCTCATTGAAGATTGCGCTCGCAGGGCCTATAATGAGTATTCTTCTTGGTTTAATATCTGGTTTATTTGCGATTATCCTGCCACCAATAATGCTAACAGAATGGCTTGGTGTTCCGGTTTCTCTTTCAGGTATATTTCAAATACTTTTTATTTTGAATATTCTTCTTGGTATATTTAATTTGCTTCCCGCATTTCCTTTGGATGGTGGAAGGGTATTAAAAAGCGCGCTTGAAAAGAAGCACAACCAATTTGATGCAACGAAAATTGCGGTAAGGATAAGCAAGATATTTCTTATCCTATTTCTAATATTCAGCGTTATATACACGCTTATGATGCCTGGTATGACTATATCATATTTTACATTTATCCTTATCTGGGATCTCATCATTGTGATGTTTATATATGGTGGTGCCCAGTCTGAATTAGAGGTTGCATATATATTAAAATATGCATCCAACCTTCCAGTAAAGAGTGCAATAACAAAGAATTTTGCAGTTATAAAACCATCAGCAAAATTAAGGGATCTATACAAGATTCTTATAAAAAATAATACTCATCTAGTTCTATTTAAGGATTCGAGTTCTGGAAAGGCAAGGGTTTATTTAGTGTCGAGCAGGCTTCCGAGCGTGCTTTCAAGCAATCCTGAAATTCTGGAAAGAAGTATAAAGAATTATAGTATTGAAATTCCTTACATTGAATATAATAAATCCCTTGCAAAAGCGATTGAAAAGATGCGCTATGAGAATGCATCTATACTTGCAGTACTAAAAAATAATAAAATAGTTGGATTGCTTAATGCACAGCACGTAGAATCAATAGTTGCTTTGCACATACCTCAGGTTAAAAATAAAAAGTAAAAATATAAAATCAATATAAAATCAAAAACAAAAAATTATATAAAATAAAAATAAAATTAAACAAAACAAAAATTAAGATTAAAATAAAAAATAAAAATCAATTTGATGCAATCTGCTGTTTTTCAATATCCTCCTTGAGATCATATCGCTCCTTTACAGCTTCTATGAATTTCTCATTCAGATTTTTATCATAGAGCGCTCCTATATCAACTAATGATATAATCTGCTGTGCTAATGCAGATTCAATGTTTGTTGATACCGTACATGGGTGTATTTCAACATTTTTGTATAGCACTCCAGGAGTTAGTATGCTTTTTCCGACATCAACAACCTTGTTTTTCTTTGAGTAGTGCATTTTTATAAAGTTTAATGCATCCTCATATATCTCCTTGCGCTTGAGCTTGAACCAGTAGTGCATTACGAACCACATTACCTTTATAGCTATGCTGCTGTCGCAGAATACGGTTACATCATCTTCGGGCTTTAACGAAATAAGCCTTTTGCTGAACTTTATTGATTGCGCTGCTGTTATCGATTTTTCTTCTAGCAGTATTTTTGTATTTTTGCTTATCTTGGGTTCTATATAATTCTTTATCGATGCGGCTTCGCTGAGCTGTGAATTTTTATCTGTATAGCCTCCACACAAAATAACCTTTTCGACATTGTTTTTGTTGACAAATTCAACAAGCTCGTCAACATAGTTTTTGTAGCTTTCCTGTGATGCATCAAAAACTCCATTTGCTATCAATATTGCTATTTTTGACATATTTTCACCTATCTTTTATTTAATATTATTATTAGAAAATCTATTACAATTATTATAACTATATAAAATATTATGAAAAAATAGAGTGCGAGTATTTAAAATAAAATTTAAAATAAAATTTAAAATAGAGATATAATTAAAAATAAGAAATTTTAAATATTTCAAATTAGAATTAGAAGAGCGTGCGGAAAACAGCCTATTATAAAAAAGATAGTTCAAGTTCATAGCATCATTAGATTCTTGATTTATTAGGTTTATTAGGAAAAGCTTTATTCTTACAATTCGGGAATGCTACAAGTAGAATATTTGAATGCTGGTAATAGGTATTCATTTCATCCATTAATATATGTTATATTGATTAGATTTATAAATCTTGCCTAATCTGTTTATGCAAAATAAACTTTAAAAACAATAAAAAAGTTGCAATAAAATTTAAAAAATAATAAAAATTTAAAATAAAAAATAATAAAAATTTATGAAAATAATAAAATTTTTATAAATCATAATTTTATTTTATATTCTTCCTTATCCTTATCAATACTCCAGAATTTAATTATTGATTTTATAGGTTCATCTCTATCTATTTTTAAGCTCTCATTAAGTATACTCTGGTAGTATTTTAATTTATATCTCTTATCCATTAGGACTATTACAGCTTTATCATTTTCACTCCTTATTGCACGCCCAGCAGCCTGTATAACTCTGATTAATGCGGGAATCTTATAAACATAATCCTCTCCTTTTCCATTAAAAAGCTTGTTGTAATAATTGATCTTAGCAGTTGTTTCTAGATCCGGCTTTGAAAAAGGTATACCTACTATTATTATTCCCTTGATAATATTGTTTGCATAATCAATACCTTCACTAAGGCTTCCACCCATTACGCCGAAAAGAAGGCTTGATTTTGATTTTTTAAATTCATTCAATAATCTATCAACGCTCTTGTTGTTCATATTTCTATTCTGCTTGAATATTTCTTCTTCTCCCATATACCTAAACACATTTTCAAGAACATCAAAGCTCGGGAAGAAGACCGCAACATTTCCAGGTACATTTCTCTTTATCTCGCTTATTCGTTTGGCTATATTTTTGTATTCCTCTATCGTCCTATTTTTATATTTTGTAGAATAATTATCATCAATTACAACCTTCTTATTCTCTTTTGGAAATGGTGATTCAAAGCTTTCCATATCTGCATCTACTCCAAAGAGCTCTTTATACATCTTCAATGGTATAAGTGTTGCACTCATAAATATATTTGCATATGTATTCTTAAATATCTCTATAGCCTTCTTTGGATACAAACAGTGAATAGAAATCTTGGGTTTGCCGTTTTGAATGCTTGCAGTCCTTATAAGGGAATCATCATCACTCTGCCATAGCCTTAGGAAGTTAAGCAGATGCATTAATGAGGAGCGCCGGGCCTTTGTATTTGTTATATATTCCAAAGCTGCATTTTCAATAGACTTCATAACCTGTATATCAAAAATAGCCGGGCTCAAATCTCTTGAATCTATAATCGCTTCGGGGTGTTTGAGCCTTTTTGCGATCTCTTTTATTTCGAACTCTAGATAGCCTAAATCTATATTGCTCTTTATAATATTTAGCTCCTTTTTTGCATTTTCTATCGAGCTCAAGGTGAGCGTCGAGCTTGAGTATGAGCTTCCGAGCTCTATTATGTTGTGGGCTTCATCCCATATCATTATGCTGCTTGATGGATTCTTGCCTATCTTCTTCATGAAGGCCGAGCTTATAGCTGGATTTAGCATGTGCGAGTAATCCGCAATGATGACACGAGCTGATTTAGCAAAATGTGAGGTAAGCTCATAGCTGCATAATCCATATTTAAATGAAAAATCAAAAAGCGCATTGTGTCCTCTTAGAAGGGCCTCTGTAATATTAGGATCAAAACTACCTGATTCAATTTTTTCTCTAGCATTGATATAATAGCTGCATTTATTTTTTCTTATTTTTTCGTTGCAGAGATGGTAGAAAGCACTGTTTTCTATACTGTTTATATCTTCATTTGTACATAGATTCTGCTTTCCAACAAAATCAACATATTTAAGTTCGAGATTATATTTTTTATTTATCCCTATTAGGGATTCGAGCGCAATTGCATGTTGTGATATTTTAGGTGTTAAAAAGAAAAGATCTAGGTTTTTTTCAGGATGGTCAAATATATAGCTTAACGCAGCACCGATAGCTGCATCTGTTTTTCCAACACCTGTTGGTGCATTAATTAGGATACTCTTGTTTTTATCGAGGCTTTCATATATACTGCGCAGCATTTTATCCTGTTGCGGTCTCGGCTTCTCAAATCTAAATATATCCATAGCAAACCCTAATCATTATTAATATGAATTTTAATATAAATTTTAATATATTCTAACTTTATAATTATAATACTTGTGCTATTTTTATTTTATTTCATTACAGAAGGAGTGCTAAATATGATCTAAAGCCTGTAGTTTTCATTTCATCTATGGATCTATTAATTAGATTATGATCTAAATCAGGATAAGTATTTTTTGTTAATAATATTATCTTTGTAATCCACTCTCTTGAATATTCAATAGAATCAATATACTTATGTGCTATAACACGGTAAAATGCATAATCTAATTTATTCTTTTCAGCTTCGCTAATTCCCTCCTTATCTAGTTTGCTTGCTATATAATGTGAAAGATTATTTATATAGTTATCAAGCACCTTTACAAAATCATCTTTATTTTCAAAATGAATTGGCTCTTTAATATTTTTAGTTTTAGAATAGTCAAAGATATTAGGATTTATCCTTTCAATCTCTTCAATTAATCCTAAATTATTTTTAAAATTTTCTTCAAAATTAATATTAATTTTAAGTTCTTCATTTATTCTATTAAATAGTATTTTTGTTGAATTTTCAATAAAGCCGCTCAATTTGACAAAGAAACTAATTATTTCATCCTGGTTTCTTTCTTTAGATAGAAAATCTTTTAAATTTGGATAGTAGTCTTTAAATATAAATTTAGTAAGCTCTAAAATATGCTCTTCATTTTTATAGTTTTTATTTTTAAGTTCTTTAATATATTTTTGATATTCATTGCTTTCTATATCTATTGCCTGTTTAGCTCCCTCTAAAATAATATTATATACAACTGCAAAAAAGTTTGCTAAATTTTTGAATTCATCAGAATTGCTATATTTATTTATAATATTTTTAAAATCGATATCACTTAAATAAACAACATTTTCATTTTTTGTTTGATCTTTTAAATCTGCTTTATTATTTATGTTATATATTATACTATCTTCAATTTTTCCATTATTAAGATTGCTGATATTTATATCAAAATAAACAATAATTTTTATATTCTCTATATAATTTGTTAGTTCATAATAAAAGTCATCAACATATCTTTTGTAGTTTAAATTCATTTCTGTAGGATTATTATTTTTATAATTTCCATTAACTCCATTTTCTTTATTATCTTTTCTGATAGTTGTGTTTTGCACAAAATCACACGCTTATAATTTTATAATTTTTAAATTTTCAGCTTGTATTTAGCTTATATTATTTTGATATTTATATTTTTTGTTTGGCGGTCTCTGTCGATTATAGAACTATTAATACGGTTTGTAAAATCTAGAAAACTATAAAAACCTATAAGAAATCTATAAATGAAGACAAGATATAATTAACAATAAAACAAAACAATAAATATAAATATAAATATAATTATAATAATAAAAATATAAAACATAAAACAAAAAACAAAGTGAGT
>Ga0080006_1085211_pt1 | contig 11837 bp, 8 predicted proteins | sample RS3BMetagenome_FD_69209 | JGI IMG/M metagenome (GOLD analysis project Ga0080006, IMG submission 69209) | Ferric oxide microbial mat and aquatic microbial communities from Rainbow Spring, Yellowstone National Park, USA - RS3B (SPADES... ...
GTTCAATATCTCATTATATGCTATAATCAGGTCCTTGATATCTTCCCCCTTATCATGTTTGAGTGAATAGGTTTTTAGCACGTTCCAAGACCTCCTTTTGCTGCAACCTTCTGATTTCCAACTTGGGTATCCCCCTGCCACCGCCAGGTGTTCTTACAGTTCTAATTTTTCCTTGCTTGTCCCATTTCTGAATAATCCTAGGATGTAGGTCGAGAAGTAAACATGCCTCTTTTAACGTATATAATCTCTCAGGCACAGAATATTATATGACAAACACCTATATAAAATTATTTATTTTGAAACTGTTTGCTACGGCGTGGAAAAATTCAATTTTATGTATATTCTATATATGAAAGATGTAAAATTTTTCTTAAAAATTTTTAAATATCAGTAATTCATAGAATTAAAGGGTGACAAATATGGCTTCAAAAAGGGCCTTATGGGGAGCAATTGCAGTGATTATCGTTGTAATCATAGTATTTGCAAGTGCCTATTATTTAACACTGCCAAAAACAACTCAAACACCCACAACAACTGTTGCAAACGTAATTACCATAGGTACCACCGATAGTATAAGTTCGTTGGACCCTGCAAAGGCGGATGACTATTTCTCAGTTCTAGTTATACAGAACATATTTACTCCTCTTTTAAGTTATAAACCAGGTACATCTGTACTACAGCCTGAGCTTGCAACAAATATACCTAGCACATCAGATGGCACAATTTCACCAGATGGACTAACATATACATTATATATAAGGCAGAATTCGAAGTTTTCAGATGGGACGCCCATAAATGCATCCACCGTGGCATATTCTATGAACAGGGTAATTAAGCTTGGCCTTGATCCAGCATATCTGCTTGCCCCTGTTGCAAATATTACAGTCCCTTCACCTTATACTTTGCAGATACATTTAAAATATCCTGATAGTGCATTCCTTCAGGTACTGGCCCTATGGGTAACTGCACCCGTAGATCCTAAATACTACACAATGAACGGACCTTATACAGGCATGCCAATAACGAATGGACACTACAATGTGACATACTGGAAGAAGGGAACTGAAATAATACTTGAAAGGAATACAAATTACTATGGAACACCAGCAATAACACAGCAAATAAACATAATGTTCTATTCCGATGCCACATCACTTAAAAATGCAATACTTACAAAGGCTGTGGATGTTGGATACAAGGATGTTCTGCCCACTGATATACCAACGCTTAAGAATCAATCATTCCTGAAGATCACAAGCAGCCCTGGTTCTGTTATTAGGTATATTTCACTCAACTGGAAGGATCCAGTGATACAGAACAAACACGTTAGGGCAGCAATTGAATATGCCTTAAATAGGTCATACATCTGCAATAATGTGCTTTATGGAACAGCAATACCACTCTACAGCATGATGCCAACACTTCCATTCAATGGCTACAATGTTTATGTACCTTCATATGCAAACCTTTATGGATACAATCAAAACCTTGCAAAGGCTAAACAAGAACTTGCACTTGCCGGTTATTCATCAACAAATCCTCTTACTCTTACCCTAGCATATACACCAACACACTATGGACTTATTGAACAGTATGTTGCAATGGCCATAAAGAATCAGATTGAGGCAATTGGAAATGTAACAGTAAACCTTAATCCTGTTGAGACACCAGCATATTGGGATGATCTAATGGCAGGGCAGTTCCAGATGGCCATGGTGGGCTGGTATCCAGATTATTGGGATCCTGACGATTATATGGCAACATTCTATGATCCTGCAGGTACACCAACAATAGGTAGCTTCTACAACAATTCTGTTATGCACAACCTAACTGTTCAAGAGGAGTTTACCATAAACATGAGCAAGAGGGTGCAGATTTTCCAAGAGGCACAGAATATATCAGCACAGGATATTGCATTCATACCACTATATGAAAACAACCTGATGGTATACTCACTTAAGACAGTTTCAGGCATTGAATTTGATCCTATGCTGACATTCCAACTCTGGGTCTTACAGAAGACAGGATAGAGTGATATGGCAGAAAGAAGGGGATCAATAAAGACATATATAATATCGAGGATAATACTAGCAATACCAATGCTCATAATAATAACCTCTTTTGTTTTTTTTATTATGAGGGTAGCGCCTGGGGATCCTGTTACTGCCATGCTTGGTCCCCATGCACCCCTGGCATATAAAGAGAAATTGAGGGAAGAGCTGGGCCTAACTCTTCCATTATATCAGCAATACTTTAATTATCTTGCACAGGTTTTTACGCTTAATCTTGGCTCCTCACTTACCACAGGTGATTCTGTTGCCACTGATATTTTTGTATATTATTTCCCTGCAACACTTGAATTAACAATATTCAGTACAATAGTTGCTCTAGCGGTAGGAATTCCCCTTGGAAAGTTGGCAGCTGTGAAAAGGGATAAAAAAGCAGATGTAATAATAAGGCTTTTTGGAATAATAATTTATGCTTTGCCTATATACTGGTTCGGTTTCATGCTCCAGCTACTTTTTGGATATTATATGGGTATATTTCCAACAGGTGGAAGGCTTAGCCCAGGTGTTACACCACCACCACACATCACTGGCCTTTACACAATAGATTCTCTTCTCTCGGGGCAATTTTCTACATTCCTTGATGCATTATGGCACCTTGCACTCCCTAGCATTACCCTTGGTCTTATATTATCAGGTGTTTTTATAAGGACAATAAGGGTAAACATGCTTAACACGCTCCAATCGGATTATGTACAGGCAGCAAGGGCTAGGGGGATAGAAGAAAGGGATGTTGTAAATAGGCATGCCTACAGGAATGCACTTGTTCCTGTAATAACAATAATGGGCATGGAGATAGCACTCCTTTTTGCAGGTGCTGTTCTTACTGAAACAACCTACAGCTTTAAGGGAATGGGATTTTTGCTCGTCTGGTCTATACAGAACAGAGATTATACAATGGTTCAGGGGGCAGTTATAATCTATTCAATATTCATAATACTATTCAGCGTGATAATAGACATAATAAATGCCTACATAGATCCAAGGATAAGATATTGAATATGGTGATATTTGATGAAAAATGAGGAGAATGAGAATCTAATGGAATACTTGAAGAGAAAATTCATGGTGAATTGGTTATTTGGCTCACTTTCAAGGGAGGGTAAAAGTACATCCGCAATCCTTGTATGGGTAGGATTTTTTATTTTAATCTTCTTTATTGTTATTGCAGTATTTGCGCCCTACATTGCACCATACAATCCACTAAAGCCTGCACCAGGTGCTCCATCATTTTCACCACCTTCATTAAAATATCCCATGGGTACGGATCTCCTTGGATACGATCTCTATAGCAGGGTAATATGGGGAAGCAGGATACCCCTAGAGGTGAGTGCACTATCCATATTTTTCTCCCTCATAATAGGTATGCCCGTTGGTCTATTTTCAGGATTTATAGGTGGAAAGATAGATAGGGTTCTAGTTATGATAATGGATTCTATATATGCATTTCCTGGATTGATACTGGCAATTGTTATGACTGCACTCCTTGGCCCAGGTTTGATAAATGTAGCAGTATCAATTGCAGTTGTATATATACCGCTTTATTTCAGGACTGTAAGAAATCATACAATGTCAGTAAAACAGGAGCTATATGTAGAGAGTGGTAGGGCAATGGGTGCAAGTAGATTTCAGCTTATTGCAAGGTTTATAGCACCAAATGTGATCTTGACAGTACCTGTATTAATTTCACTGAATGCTGCAGATGCAATATTAACTGAGGCATCACTCAGTTTTCTTGGTTTAGGAATACCACCACTCACGCCAGATTGGGGAAGGGAGATAAGTGATGGATCCTACTATCTTCAGCAGGCACCATGGCTTGCTTTCTTTCCAGGAATATTTATTGTCCTACTCGTTGTTGCACTCAGCCTCATTGGTGAGGGCCTCAATGATATAGTAAATCCGCTCATTAAAAGGAGGGAAACACTTTGAAGATTATTTCAGTAAAGGATTTAAAAATATACTACAATACATCAAGGGGTGTTGTAAAGGCCGTGGATGGTGTTAGCTTCGATATTGAAAGGGAGGAGACTCTGGGTATAGTTGGCGAATCTGGTTGTGGAAAATCCACGCTTGCAATGGGCCTCCTTGATATACTACCACCATCAGCAAAGGTATCGGGGGAGATTATACTCGAAGGTGAGGATATACTAAGAAAGGATGATGAGGAACTGAGGAAAATTAGGCATGAGAAGATTGCACTGATATTTCAGGACCCTATGACAAGGCTGGATCCATTGATGAGAATAAAGGATCATTTCCTTGAGACTTTTCATTCACACAGGCCGGAGCTCAGTGAAGAGGAGGCTTTAAAATTATCTGGCGATCTTCTGGAAGCAGTTGGTGTAAGTAGAGAGACATTGAACTATTATCCACACGAGCTTAGTGGTGGTATGAGGCAGAGGACAATGATTGCACTTGCATTGATATTTAATCCATTACTTCTTGTTGCTGACGAACCTACAACATCCCTTGATGTCATAGTTGAGGCACAGATATTACAATTGATGAACAATATAAAGAAAGAATTTCATATGAGCATAATACTAATTACACATAACCTTGGTATTGTTGCTGAGATGGCTGATAGGGTGGCAGTAATGTATGCAGGAAAGATCGTGGAGATTGGCCCACTTGAGGATATATTTATTTCTCCAGTTCATCCTTATACGCAGGGACTTCTTGGATCTGTGATTACACTGGAATCAAAAAACCTTGTTATGATGCCTGGTGAGCCACCTGACCTTATAAATCCTCCAACAGGCTGCAGATTCGCACCAAGATGCCCCTATGCTCTTGATATATGTAATAAAGATGAACCACCATTGGAGGAGATTAAAAAAGGTCATTCTGTTGCCTGTTTCAGGGCCAAAGAGTTGGCTGAGGAAAAAAATTATTATTTAAGGGGTGAGGCCTCTGAAAGGGCTGATTGATGTTAGGGACCTTAGGGTATATTTCCCAATAAGGAAGAATTTCATAGAGGAGATTTTTAGCAGGAGTAGATTATATGTAAAGGCCGTTGATGGAATCTCATTTACAGTGGATGAGGGGGATACGTTATGCCTTGTTGGTGAGAGCGGAAGTGGAAAAACAACAACTGGAAGATCAATAGTAAAACTTGTTCAAATAACTGGAGGTGATATCTACTACAAAGGCATTAACATAGGAAGTATGGACGAAAAGGAATTCAGGCCTTTAAGGAAGGAGCTACAGATAATATTCCAGGACCCGCACGCCAGCCTGAGCCCTGGAATGACTGTAGGTAAGAGCATAGAGTTTGGTCTAAGGCTACATAAAATAGTTGAAAGGGATAGGTTGAGAGAAAGGACGCTTGAGATTTTAAGATCTGTTGGCCTAGAACCTGCAGATTATTATTATGATAAATATCCTGCAACTTTGAGCGGTGGACAGAAGCAGAGGGTGGCTATTGCCCGCGCAATAAGCTGTGATCCAAGGTTCATAGTTGCTGACGAGCCCGTGGCAATGCTCGATATGTCAGTGAGGTCGAAGATATTGAAGCTCATGGTTGATCTTAAAAGGGAAAAGAATCTTACATACCTATTTATTACGCATGATCTTGCAACTGCAAAGTTCATATGCAACAAGATAATGATCATGTACCTTGGAAAGATTGTTGAGTCAGGGCCTTCGGAGGAAATATTTTCTAACCCGAAGCACCCCTATACAATGGCTTTGATGAACGCCATCCCTGACCTGAAACTTGAAAAGAGGGAAAAGGAGATACCGAGGGGGGAGATACCAAATCCATTGAAGATGCCTAGTGGATGCAGATTCCATAATAGATGTAAGTTTGCAATGGAGAGATGTTCAAGGGAAGAACCTGAGCTTGTTGAAATTTCACCGGGTCATAGGGTAGCATGTTTCCTTTATGAATGATTTTAAATTCCTTTTTCAAAATAACACTCAACATATCACATTTTTATTCATATTAAAATATACCCTTTTACTGTAGGTTTTACTTAAAAATTTGAATCCTTTAGTAAAATGAAGTTTACAAAAGATTTATTTTAATAAAATTAAAAATCGTTGAGCATCTCAAGCCTCTTTATACCCTCAATAATATTTTCCTGGGATGTGGAAAATGAGAACCTCAAGTGATTTTCTCCACTGGGTCCAAAGGAAATCCCAGGCACCGTGCTTATCTTCAATTTCTCTAGCAATAGATTTGCCATTTGCATTGAATCTAGACCCTTATAGGAAAATCTAGGGAAAATATAAAATGTGGCCTGTGGTTTTTTAACATATATATATGGGATTTTACTTAGGCCTGAATAGATCAATTCTCTCCTTTTCCTGAACTCTTCCACCATGATCCTTGAATCCTCCTCATCATCCAGGGCCTTTAGTGCAGCATACTGGGAGAATGATGCAGCGCATGTTAATGTATGCTGTTGCACGTTGTCCATGAATTTTATGATTTGTTCACTGGCAATTACATAACCTATCCTTAAACCCGTCATTGCATGTGACTTAGAAAAGCCATTTACAGTAATTGTTCTTTCAAATAAATCTTCAAAAGAAGCTATTGAAATATTTTTACCTTCATAAACAATTTTTTCATATATTTCATCACTAATTATATAGAGATTTTTATCTATTGCTAAATCCCTTACTATTTTTAAACTTTCATTGTTTAGGATAGATCCCGTAGGGTTCGATGGTGAATTTATCAAGATTGCCCTTGTTTTGCTATTTATCTTATTTTTAATATCCTCCTCATCTATCTGAAATCCATTATTTTCATTTAATTTGTAAAATACAGGCCTTGCACCAACAAGATGCGCAATTTCAACATATGAAACCCAGCCAGGGTCTGGAATTAAAATCTCTTCTGTGGGATTTAATATTGTAAGATAGGACAAATAAATACCGAACTTTGTTGGTGTAACGAGCACATTTTTTGCTTCTGCAATAACATTATTTTCGTTTTTATATTTTTGAGCTATCTTTTGCCTTAATTCCATTATACCTGCACTGGGAGTATAATGTGTTTTTCCTTCATACATTTTCTGTATTGCAAAATCCAATATTTTCTTCGGTGTACTAAAATCTGGTTCCCCCAATGAAAAAGATATTATTTTTTCGCCCTTGGTTTTCAATTCCATCTCTTTATTCAATAGATCAATTGTTGCAGAAGGTGAAACGGATTTTACTACCTCGGATACCATGGAAGGTAAATCCATATTGAATATTTAAAAATTTTTAAAAAATATTAAAATAAAAGAATTTTGCATTTTTATATTATATATAAAATCAATATTTAAAAAAAGATCGCTATGGCTCAAAGCCGTACATCTCCATAAGTTCTTTAAACCTCCTCCACCCCCTTAAAAGCTCTCTACCCTTGTGTGTGATTTTATAGAATGTCCTATCACCGTTTGTCTCTTTAACTATTAGTTCCCTCTTAAGAAGGCTTTCCTCTATCTCCTTGAACTTTGAATATGGAATGTTTGCCCTCCTTATTATTGTTGTTGTAGTTGATTCCTCCCTCTCAATTATTGCAAGTAGCTCGAACAGTATCTTATTTTCATACCTATTTTTCCTCATCACTTCCTCACTATCCTTAATGCGGGGACAATGAAGAGTACTGTTCCAGCAAGGAATATTGAATTTGCAATTATGGAGAAATAATCCTGGCTTGAGAATATTCTAAGGAGCTGCACAATTATCCCAACATCAAAAAGTATCAAGGATATTATTGCCATCATTGATACCTTCTTTTTATGATACCTGTTTCTTAATAGTTCTGCAAGGTTGAATGTTGCAAAATAGAATGAGAATATGAGAGCAAGATCGTTAACATAATAGATTATTGGAAATGCCACTAGAAAGAGCTCCTTAGAAAGATATGACCTGTACATGTTTAGGAAAAATGCCATTTCAAATATGTAAAGGAGCATAAGAAATATGTTGTTATTTGTAAAATAATAAAGGATAAAAGATAAATAATATAAGGCTAGGAATATATAAAGCAAAAAATAACTAAGTGTACCTGCCTTCACCTTTATTGGTAATAAAAGCAAGGGTATCAGCGATACGATTAGGCCAAGCACCCCAACTATCTCTCCTATCATTATTCATTATAATGCATGGAATTTAAAATAATTTTCTCATTGAGTATCTTTTATATTCATTAAAAATAGGCTTTTTATTATCTATTATAATTTATTATTTTTATTTTCAGCAAAAGAATTTAAAAAAATTGTCTATTAAAATGGCAAATATAACCTTTTAAAATGTATAATGAATAAATATCAAAAAACTAAAAACAAAAAATAAAAAAGTTTAGAAGGGTTTTACTGTCCCTCCTTCTTTTCCTCTGGTGTCTTCTTCTCTTCCTTTGGCTTGAACTGCCTTGACATCCTGTTTACCTGCAGGATCACTATTAGCACCAGGACAAGTGTTATTATCACAAGGACTAGAACGCCAATCTCCCAGCCTAGAGTGCTTGATACCGAGCTTGATGTGCTTGATGTTGTTGTCTTTATTGAAGAGACATCTGCCTGTATTGTGCCAAGGGATGTCTGTATTGTTGCAACACCATTGTTAACAGATGTAACAGTTCCTGAAATTGTGCCAAGGGATGTCTGTATTGTTGCAACAGAGCCTACAAGTGAGTTAACTGAACTTGCTGTGCTCGTTACAGTTGAGTTTATTGAACTAAGTGTTGTCTGTATTGTGCCAATGTTTGTCTGTATCGTTGCAACCGTTCCACTAAGGGCAACGATCTTTGCATTGAGGTTATTAAGCGATGTCTGTATTGTGCCAAGGGATGTCTGTATTGTTGCAACAGTATTATTTATTGCTATAATTTTAGAGTTTATTGAGTTAAGCATTGTTACCATGTTACCGTAATCTGTTGATACTTCTGCATATGTTGCATTCTCCGTGCTCCATACTGAGTTAATGTGAGCATTGAGCTGTGCAATTGACATGTTCACGTACTGGCCTGTCAATGTTGCAATCTCAGCTATCTGCTGATCGGATATACTAACTATCATTGCTCCAGAACCATTGAGCAATGGATAGGTTATTGGTGAAGACATGCCTGTATTTGCCATTTCAGAATACAATGTTGTTGTAAACTCAGCTGTCATTGGCGTTGTCAAGGCCATATATAGGCTCTGACCTGCAACTGTGTTCATTAGATTGACTGTTGTATAATACTGCGTGCCATTTGCATAGAATCCCTGCAATGTTAACTGCCCATATAGAACTACCTGCGATGGGTAGAATGGATTCGACGAATTAGTTGGATAGAGCTTTGCAATGTTCAGAGTTCCGGTAAGCGTTCCACTGCCATACTGGCCAGTTGTCAAGCCAGATACAGGTATCGGACCTGAATTTAGAACATCTATTGCATTCGTTGTAAATGTGACACCGTTGGCACTACCCTGTAATGTTATGTATGAATTCTGAACATAGGCAGTTACAGTTGCCTGACCTAAACCTTCACTACTGAATTCCAACACTGAATTGTTTGCAGATGAAAATGGAGTAACATATTTTGCATTAAATAAGCCTTTAATCTCATAAGTGGAACTATAATTTTCTGCCGAAATATTTACGGCTAGTGTGAAACTGGCAAGTGGTGTTAAAGTCAGGTTCTCAATCGGTGATGCCACAAATCCATAGAATGTTGTCGATGATTCATTATAATATATGGGAACATCGCCTGATACAAATGTAAAGTTAACATAACTCGAATTATAGTAATATGGTGCAGAGTGGAAGAAAGGTAGTTTTGAAATACCCATGGAATATGCAAAGTTATCTGTTAAATTGTAAATAGGATCTGTAATGGTCATTGTTCCAGTTATTTCTAAATTGTTAAGGTAACCTGCATAACCTAGACCTACAATTGTAAGGTTCTGAGATGTGTCAATAGCCTTAAATGTTGCATTGTTGTAAACAGTCGTATTAGATAATATTGCTACAACGAAGGATGCATTCTGCAAGCCCTGGTAATATGGATCAACTTTAAGGGAATGTGATACATTATCTATAGTAACATTTGCTTCTATCACTGCTTCACCGTTCATTGCTTTAAGACCGTACAGTGCTGGAATTACATTCACTACAGTAAATGTTGTGTTATACCAGCCAAGGATCGTTGTATTCCCAAAACCTGATACGCTTGTTATATTGCCAGTTGAAGTTTCCTTTTTACCTGCTGCTAATTCTATACCAGTTGCTAATGTATACGATTTTCCTGTAATATTAATATATCCCTTATAGTCATTACTCGTGAATGATACAGCCCCGCTTGTGACAAAAGCATCACTTATGCTACCGTATATATCTGTAATTGTGTATTCTGCATATGTTGTATTCTTAAGTGTTGGTGTAGATGAATAATTCCATTTGTTAACAAGAACAAATGTTGCAAGCTTTGGTGTGAAATTACCAGTATAACTTTCACTTACATACTTTGATGTTAATGTTCCTGAGAGACTTATCCATGCACTAACATTGCCATTTTCAGTAAACCCGTACATTGCTTGATTTACATCTGTAACTTTAATCGATAATTTAATCGCTTTCCCAGAAAATGTGAAGTTGAATCCTTCTACAGTGCTGTTTACTGCCATAGTATATGCGCCTACAGACATATTGAGATTACCAGACCAGGTGAAATTCTGTTGAACTACGCTTATCTCATCCATTGCGGAATAATTAAGCGTGAATGAGGTGTATGGCACATTGAATCCTGTTAAATATGGATAACCTAACATATCATAGAAGTATGTATTCATCGTGAAACTCTTTAATTCTTTAACGTTCGTTGTTGCACCGCTCGTCAGAACTGTTGTGTTATACTGCATTGTTGTTTGTGTGTTTCCAATTATTTTCAAGCCTGCAGGGCTCTTAAGGTTTAATTCAACTTTATTAGTAATGTTCCATATTGCTGGGGAGATATAATCAACACCTGGGCTATATGAATTTGTAGTTATTGTCATGTTAAGGTATCCTTTCAAGGTCTGGTTGTTTAATGCTATTTTTATGTTTGTCATGTTGTCATACCATGGGGATGAGGATATAGAACTCAATTGACCAGATGTCCAATTTGCAAAGCTGAATGTTAGGTTTCCAGTTTGTAATTGTTTATGGACAAAATTATTAACAAACGTGCCCGATATGCCTGGGTTCTCAAGTGCTACATATATGCTTGAGAATGTATAACCTGACTGCAATGTTAAAGTATCATTAGAATATATTGTTCCTGATGAACCCTTTCCACTTACAACTGTTGTATTCAAGTACTGGGCCTTAAGGATAACAATACTATCAGATGTTTTACCATTTATTGTTATTGATAATGTATAATTTACATAATTAGTAGAACCACTGTAAAAGCTTTTTATATAATAGGCTGCTGAAAATGCTCCTGTGAACTTATTTGCCAATGATGATGGGGATGTTGCAACAACGCTACCAAGCATTGTATAATTTCCAGGTGAGGAGATCGTGGTTGTATACTTTCCTGCTAAATTAAATACTACAAGTTGGCCGTTGACAGTTTGGCTAATTGATCCTTTCAATACCATTGATGTTATACTAGTTGAAGTACTAGTACTGCTTAATGTGAATACACTCATAAATGTATTGCTTGCAGGTAAGGCAAGGCTTGCATCACCACCATTATAGGCAGTAGTATTGATTGTTATGTTCTGTTCTGTATCGATACTAGTAAAATTAACAAGACCGCCATATTCCGTAACAAGGTTTAATGTGGCTGGTGTAGTTGCA
>Ga0080006_1113975_pt1 | contig 11826 bp, 11 predicted proteins | sample RS3BMetagenome_FD_69209 | JGI IMG/M metagenome (GOLD analysis project Ga0080006, IMG submission 69209) | Ferric oxide microbial mat and aquatic microbial communities from Rainbow Spring, Yellowstone National Park, USA - RS3B (SPADES... ...
CTGGCGGACGGCTACGAGCACGATTGCCGCCACCTGAAGGCCGACATCGCCGTCAAGCAGGGCCAGTTGAAGGATTACGAGGCCCGCCTAGGCAAGCCGTTCGCCCATGAGGCGTTCGTCAGAGAGTTGGCTGACTTACGCGACCAGTTGAAGCTTGGCCTGTCGGAGCACCCGCCCGAGGGCCTGCCGCCGGTCGCTGAACTGGCCGAGAAGATCAAGGCCCTGCGGGAGGCGAATACCGTCGAGGCCGCACCCGAGCGGACCGGGACCCGGAAGGCGGCCAGGGCTGAAAGGCCGGTGACAGCAAGGATTCGCGAGAGGATGGGCGAGCAGGCGCCGGTTGAGGCGGCTCAGGAGCCGGTGACGATTGAGGTGAAGCCGGAGCCTGTCCAGAAGCCGGAGGAGCCGCCCGCCATGCCGCCGGCCGTCGTGATCTCCATGCTGGAACCGGTCAGGCCGATGAACGGGCACGCCAAGGCGGTGGTCAAACGCAGGCAGGAACGGGCGGAGCAGTTGCGGTTGTTTTAGTTGGGGCTCGCTGTCCGGTCCATCTGAAGCGGCATGTCATGGAAGGCCCCACTTCTTGGCGCGGGCGATCCTGCCCAGAGTCGCGGCCTTTCCTACGGGCATCACGAAACCATGTCGCTCGAAGTGCCGTGCCTTCTGCCGCACTGTCTCTGGATCGAATCCCGCTGTATCGCACCAAATCTCGAAGTCTGTTGTGCCCGGCGGGTTAAAAAACCACCTGCTTGCGTTGTGCTGGTACTGGGTGCGGTAAGCCTTGCTCTCGACGGGGCCAGACCCGCACAGGTCTTGGAGGTGAACCAGAATCTTTGCCGCCGCCAGCCGCTGCTCCGGTGAACGCGGGGCAGCCGATTCGCGGAACAAGAACGACTCCGGCGTCTCCCCGCCCGCTGCGCTGGGGCCGCCGTGTTGCACACGATGAGGCTGGCACACCGTCACCCCCTTCTTGCGGATGAACGCCTCGATCTTCTGCTCTTCCTCTGTTAGCTCGCGCCGCCCGTCAGACTCGGGAGCGGCGCGCGGGCTTCCCCCGAGGGCTGCTTGGCCTCCCTGCGCTGACAGGATGCGATGAAGAAGTCCAAGTCCTCCAGTTCCTCATCGTAATCGCTGGCGATCGCCTTGCGATCACGCCCAGATAAGAGCATCTCCTTGATCTCCGGCCAGTCGGCATCGGTGAGATGGCTCTTTCGGCGCGGCTTTGGGACCGAGATTCGCAGCTCGGCATCGGTGAAGTCGGGTGCGGGCTCTGGCTGCTCGGCATCGATATCGTCTGCCCCTTCATCGACCGGCGCTTCGCCCTTTTCCGGCTTCTCCGTCTCATCGTGCGCCTCGATCAGAGCTAAACCGCTGAAAGCCCGCCGTTCATTCACTTCAAGGTGAGACCGCGCCGCAATCTCAGCATGGATGCTGGCGTTTATCTGCGCAGCAAGCTTAGCAACCTGACCGGCCTGCTCACAATTCACGGTGCCGGCACGAACTCCCTGCATAGTCTCAACAAGAAACATCCGCAAATCACCCATGCTCTTTATTGTACTCATTTAGCTCCTCCTCAAAAATTTTAATGGCCCTTAGATTGGCATAATTGGACCGAAACTCCTCCTGTAATGACGCCAGCTCCTTCCGACAACCGGGGCAAAAGAACCCCGTGGTAGCTCTATCCAGGTGGAAGGTTCTCCGGACCAGCGGTCCTTCCGACTTATCGCATCTATCACAGCATGTAGGAGGATGCTCTTTGCCGCGCTGAAAGTACCCTTTGGCGTCCGCCATCACCTGATCGCCGATTGACCCGCCTCGCGCGTACATCTCCCGAAGCTTGGTGCACATGAGCCATGCTACTTTGTATTGCACCTCAAATTCGCGACTGAGCCTCAAAGCATTCAGATCCCGCGCCTCGAGAAAAGCGATTAGTTGCTCGAAGGAGAGTTTATGACCGGCAAAGATGGTCCCCGAAGTAGCTGAGAAATGCTTCGTGCAATACACACACTTGAAGGTGGCCCTTGTTCCGAGAGTGTAAATTTTTGTCGATCCGCAGCGAGGACATACCGGCTGCCCCTCGGGCGGCCATCGCAGCTTTAGGAATTGATCGTAGGCATCAAGCGACATCTGAAAAACCTTCGAGCCCGTTGTTCAGCAGATCCGGCATGTTGCCCCATCTAGAATAGACCTTTTCGTACTTGCCAACATCGTCAGACAGTTCCTCCAATACATTCATCACGCCCTCCATCCCCAGTTTGTGAGTGTCAAGATCATGGTCACTACTGGCCTTCGCAGCATGGTCGCTTACGCGAATCGTCAACGGCCTAATTGCGGAACCGGGAATCTTGAATCTCACGTACTGGGTCTGCAAAGACGGCAGCTCCACCTTGTTATAACTCTGTCCGTTGTAATAGACCTGGTGGCCTTCACCCATATAGGCAGCATTCAAGTCCATCGGGTTACATAGTTCAAAGCCGCAGTCGACTACGAAACGGGCTATTTTGAGGCGATCAGGGACCAGGCTGCGCTTGCGGCTGATGCGCTCACCTGAACTTAGGCGGCGCTCGATTTCATCGATGTGCAAGACAACGCCGTTTTCAGCGTAGGCCATGCGCTCATCATGGATTTCCTTGCGATATACTTCGTCCAACTGGGTCGCGGGCGTAATGCCGACTGCCATCGCCTCCCACCTCGATAGCGTCTCGCTTCTCTGGCTTCGGTCCCAATCAGCCTTCGCGGCGATCTGCTCCTCAATGCTTCTCTCGTCGTCGCCGTACGGATCAAATTGCACGATGCCGTAACCCCCATGCTCAAGGTTCCGATTACGCCACGCGGCAATTTGCTGCCTTACCAGATCGGGGCGTTTCCTCAACGTTTCGAGGTTGACCTTCCCTTCGTACACGGCCAATAGAATCTCTTGGCAGATATCGCCACGCATGTGATCAGGAATCGTCTTGGGAACCAACGCATTGACCGCCATCAGGTCAGAGTCTCTTTCCTGATCTACCCGAATACTAAACGGGTAGTTGAGGAGAATTCGCTTCTCGCGTGGACGTGCGATATACTTGGGTTTCGGCAGAAATGCAGACCAAGCCGGCGGAAGGAAGATTCCCATGTCGCGGGCTTTATAGGCGATAGATTTTTCCTCTCGCCCCAGAGTGTTGGCGGCTATGGTAGGGTTAATTCCAGCGTTGGCGAGCACTTGCAGGCGAACCTTGTCCGCTTCAGACCAATTAAGCCTCTGGTTCAGACGATAGCGTTCGCCCGGCGCGAACTCGACGAAGGCGGGCGCAGCAAGCACTTCGTCAACAGTTGGCTCGGGCTCTTTTTGGAAATTCGGCGTATCCCAGATTGCTTTGCACACCTCGGTCCCAAGATCCTTGCGTCGCGGTTTGCGGCCTTGATCATGCTTTGAACGGCGTGTGCCCATGTACGACTCCCCTCACCAGCACCCCCTCGGCGCAGCGAACACAAGAAGTTTGCGACTGACCTGCATTCGCTGCGCGGAAGGGATGAATTTGGGATGATGAGTGGTCAGTCGCATAAGCCGACCATAGCAGGATGGTTGATTCGTGCAAGCGCTAAATCGGTGCGTGTGTCAACCATCGCTTTGCTGGCCCCGCCCCCTGCATGCTACAATCAGCGGCACAATCCCCGATGGTGAAACCATGAAAAACCCGCTGTTTTATCCGGCGCGTGCGTTGGCATACGCGGTGAGCATTGCGTTTATAGGGTCACTGGATATCCGTTTCGGGGCGGCGATGGTGCTCGCTGTGGCGGCCGGAGTCGGCATCGAAATCCTGATGGTGCGAAGCGGCATAAGATAATGCGCTTCAGCGTGGTGGAAACCTTAGCGGCGCTATGTTGCATGGCCCCCGCCAAATGATAAAATAGCCCGGTTCGGATCCCTCCAAACCCCACGAGGCATCAACCCCATGGGCCGCCCGAAGTCCGCGAAGCCGAAGCCAGCAGAAATCCCCGCAGAGGAGGAATCGCAGGAGCTTCCCGACGAGGAGCCGGAAACCGAGGACGACGAGCCGGAGGCCAGCGGCAAGGCAATCAGCAAGGCCGCTGCCGTGAGGGATGCCCTGGAGCAGGGCGAAGACTCGCCCGAGGACGGCGTCGCCTACATCAAGAAGATCCACGGCATCGAGATGACGCGGCAGATGTTCAGCAGCTACAAGGCCCAGCAGAAGGCGAGGGACGCCAAGAAGGAGGCGGCACCCAAAGGCAAGCCGGGGCGGAAACCGAAGGCCGCTGCCGCTCCCGCCATCGAGGGGTATCTGGCGCCGCCACCCAAGCCCGCGCCCCCAGGCGGGTCGGATCTGCTGGACGCCATGGAGGCGATGAAACCGCTGATCGCCAGCCTCGGCAAGGAGCAGGTCCATCGCATCATTGATCTACTCGGATGACCAGACCGAGCGAGGCACGCACGCGGTGCGCGCCTTCTACGGCGGCACGATCATGGCGTCCTGGCAGCGAGCGGTGCTGGAGAGCGCAGGACAGGCCCAGTCGTGATGCGTCGGCCTACGCAGGTAGGGAGGCGAGATGCCCAGGCTTGCTTATCACACGTTCTATGGATCGTTTTCAGGCGACACGCCCGACGAAATCATCCAGCAGCTTTATGAGGATACGCGGAAAGCCTACCCGGAGATGACCAAACAGGGGTGGTGGGACTACCAGCGCCGGCTCTGGAAGCTGCTCGAAGATAAAGCCCTCCCCGCCACGCTTGATGATCCGGACGCGGCCGAGGCCTTCATCGCCTGCGCCGTCGAGGCGGGGGCGTTGGACGAAGGGTCGAAGCCCAGGTGAGGCTGATTGGCGTGAGGAAAGCGAGGAAGCGGCGATCTGGTCAGGCGTCCACCAAGGCGGTACGATCGCCCCATGCGAGTCATCGTCACGGGGGATCGAAATTGGTACGCGCCCGACCTGGCCGAGCAGGTGCTCAATCGCCTGCTCCTCAGGTATGGCCCCGGCCTGGTCATCGTCCACGGCGCGGCCACGGGGATCGACCGGAGCTTTGCCGAAGCCTGTGACGAGATGGGCGTCGAACAGGAAGCCCACCCGGCCCGCTGGGAGGAGCTGGGCGCTCCAAGGGCGGTGATCCGCTACGACAAGCGGAACCGGCCCTACAACGCCAACGCGGGGTCGGTCCGCAACGCCGAGATGGTCGCGGCCGGGGCAGAGATGTGCATCGCCTTCCACCGGGCGATATCGGCGAGCAAAGGGACCAAGGATTGTGCCAGGCGGGCGATTGAGGCCGGGATACCGACCTATCTGATCAACTCCGACGCCGCAGAGCCGAAGCGGTTGCTGGCGGGGGATGCGAGGCTGAGGTGAGTGTCGCCCCGGGGCGGGTTATAATTGGGAAGCCATACTCGACGCCAGCGGAGATTGCCGTGCTCGACCTGCCGGTCTACCTGGACAACCACGCGACGACCCGCACCGACCCGCGCGTGCTGGAAGCCATGTGGCCCTTTTTCTCGAATTCCTACGGAAACGCCGCGAGCACGCATCGTCTCGGCCGGGACGCGGCGGAGGCCGTCGACCTCGCACGAGAGAGGGTCGCCTCGCTCATCGGCGCCAGCCCCCAGGAGATCGTCTTCACCTCGGGGGCCACGGAGGCGAACAACCTGGCGATCAAGGGCGTCGCCGCCGCTCAGAGAACCGGCCGCCATATCGTTTCGGCCACCTGCGAACACAAGGCCGTCCTCGACCCGTTGAAGCGGCTCTCCCGGGAGGGATGGGATGTAACCCTCGTGCCGTGCGACGAGGCCGGCATGGTGTCGGCGGCGAGCATCGAGGCGGCGTTGACCGAGCAGACCGTGCTGGTATCGGTGATGGCGGCGAACAACGAAGTCGGGACGATCAACCCGTTCGCGGAGATCGGCAGGCTGTGCCACGCCCGCGGCATCCTCTTCCACACCGACGCCACGCAGGCCGCAGGAAAGATCTCCCTCGACGTCGTAAGGGACCGGATCGACCTTCTCAGCTTCTCGGCCCATAAGCTCTATGGCCCGAAGGGCGTCGGGGCCCTTTATGTCCGCCGCCGCGACCCTCAGGTGAGGCTCGAACCCCTGTTCGACGGGGGAGGCCATGAACGGGGGATGCGCAGCGGAACGCTGCCGGTCCCGATCCTGGTCGGATTCGGCGAGGCAGTCGAAATCGCTAGCACGGAAAGCGAGCCGGACAACGCCCGCGTCCTGGCGTTTCGCGAGCGCCTGCATCAGGGCCTCATCGCTCGGCTCGATGGAATCCGGCTGAACGGCCACCCGACTCGCAGGCTGCATGCAACGCTGAACCTGAGCTTCGAAGACGTCGAGGGCGAGTCGCTCATGATGGGCATGCGGGACGTAGCCGTGAGCTCGGGTTCCGCCTGCACGGCGAGCAACCCCGAACCGAGCCATGTCCTGCTGGCCATGGGGCTGGACGAATCCCTGGCGCGCGCCAGTCTTCGGTTCAGCCTGGGGCGATTCACGACTGCCGAGGAGATCGACTTCGCCATCGATTCGGTGGCCGCGGCGGTCGACCGCCTCCGGCTGGCGTCGACGCACGGCTGACTCAGCCCCGCCTAACCAGCCGGTGACCCTTCAGCATAAAGCCCCTCTCTTCCAGCCTTCGCGTCCAACCGTCCCGAGTCCCGATCGAGCTGGTCTCTTCCAGCAGCCCGTGTTTTTCCTCCTGCTGGGTCAGCCGCTCGAACTTTGCGCGGAGCGGGTGCGACTCGTGCAGGAAGGTCTCCTTGCGGTGGAGCACCGGCGGGTTGCCGCCCTGGCCGAAAGCCTGGGACTCGAGCTGGCGGGTCCGCATGCAGAGCTTCACGGATCGCACCAGCGCGGGGTGCGGGTCCGTCTCGAAATCGGGATAGGAGAGGTAAGAAATCTTCCCCGAGAAGCGGTGGAGCTTGATGATGTTCGCGTCCTCGATCTCCCCGAGGTAGGCGCGGGCACAGCCTTCGTAGACCCGCAGAACAGGGTCTAGATGATCGAGAGAGTTCCGGTGGACGTAGAGCGAGTCCGGCAAAAGCTTCCCGATCGCCGAACGCTTGCAGGCCGCATCGACCACGTCCGCCTTGCCAGCTTGAAAGAGCAGCTCATCCGCTTGTGCACAGGCCTTGGCATAGGTGCCGAAGAACGATTTCATGTCTCGCTGAAGCGAGGGTGGGAGTAGGGCGAAGGCAGGACGCTGCCGGAACCGCGCCAAGGCGAGATAGACGAGCATGTCTTCCGAGCGACGCTTGGCGATCTGCACCCACTCGGCATCTCCGGTGATTCGTCTGACGACCGAGAAGGCCCGCTTGAGCGAGCCAAACCGCTCGATGATGGCGGGGGCCTGGCTGATCTCGTCCGCCTCGGGCAGGCGGCCGTATCTGGCCACCACTTCCATCAAGGCTTCGAGAAGCTTCCGGTTCTCTTGGGATTGGTCCTCGGCGACCCGCCTTCTCGGCAGTATCTCCCGTCTCCGGAAGCGGTTGGCGAGAAACTGCTGACGTCGGCCCTCGTCCTTGAAGAGGTAGAAGACCCCGACCCCTGCTGGGATCGCTTCCGTCTCCAGTTGCTCCTCTAGGTAAGCCTTCAGCTCGCCCTGCTCGTAGAATTTCTGGAACGTTCCCCGTCCAGTGATCACGCCATCCCCGAACTCGACCGGGTTCTTACCTCGGCCATTCATCAGCACTTGCGCCGAAACGATCAGGGCCTGCCGGCACAGCAACCAGGCCGACCGGAGCGTGTCAGCCCGTTCCCTGGTATCCTCGACGACGTTGATCACGTAGCCGAGATTGACGATATCTGCGGCAATGGTCTCGCCATCTGGCTTGTAGACCGGGTCCCATCCTGCGGCGGTAAATCCATCGCGGGAAAGGAGTTCGAGATCTTCGCCCCTACCGCAGCCGTAGTCGAAGAAAGACGCGGACGGGTCGATCAGCCCGTCGCGCAGGGCACACTTGACGGGGCGGGAAAAATCGCCGCGCCTGATCGCGGTCTTGTGCCTCGGAATGGCCGCCCCGTCCATCGGACCTCCGTCAGGGCTTCAACGCGGAAAATCCGCACAAAGGTCACTTCCGCCTTGAGGATACGGCAGAATCGTTCCAGCCGCAAAACCCCGGAGGCCGAAGTAAAGGTGAACTAGCCGGTAAGCCTTTCATCTCAGACGGTTATGGTGTACAGTTGTCGCAGAACAAGTAGCGCTTAGGGAGCGTCGTCATTCCATGAGCGAGCTGACCGCATACACCTTCTCCGGGCACGAGACGTTCCCCTTCCGCTATCCGTGGCTGAAGAAGGGGTACGACGCGGTCCGTGAGAACGTCACGGTCTTCGGTCGCGACGACGCAATCACAACGCTCGGCGTCGGCAAGAACATGGTGCGATCGATCCGGCATTGGTGCCTCGCAGCCGGTCTGCTTGAAGAGGGGCGAGGAGCAGGCGAGAGCCGGGCGACAACGGTCCGACCCTCGACCCTGGGCGATTGGCTGCTTCATGACGAAACCGGCCGCGACCCCTACCTGGAAGACCCCGCCACCCTGTGGCTTCTCCACTGGCAAATCGCCTCAAACCCCCGAAGGGCGACCACCTGGCACTGGACCATCAGCCACTTCAACTCCCCTGAGTTCACCATCGACCAGATGGCGGGAGCGGTCCACAAGTGGACGCAAACGCTCCCCGGCAAAGAGGTGGCCTACAGCTCGGTGAGGCGTGACGTCGAGGTGTTTGTGCATACCTACGTCCCCACGCGGTCCGCTCGCGGGGCGATGGTCGAGGATTCGATCGGCTGCCCGCTGGTAGAGCTTGGCCTTCTCGAGGCAAGCTCCGACGCCAAGTCTTTCGGCTTCCGGCGGGGGCCGCAAGACGACCTCCCCGACGGCATTCTCATCTACGCTACGCTCCTGTATTGGAACAGCCTCGAAGGCGCTCCCGGTTCGCTATCCGTCTCTGACCTCGCCCGACAGCCTGGGACTCCGGGGCGACTCTTCAAGATCGACGAGTCGTCGCTGATCAATAGGTACGAGCAAGCGGAATCACTCACCGATGGATACTTGACATACAACGAGACCGCGGGACTCAAGCAGCTTTTCCGCGATACCAAGCGTTTGAAGCGAAGCCCTTTCGACTTCCTCGAGCAGGCCTATCCTGCGCAGGCATCGGTGGGAGGGACCGCGAGATGAAAGAGGGCACCCCACTACATCAACTCGTGACGGTCAACGCCCGCTTCTCGCGTTCGGTTTCTCTCATCCGGGACTTCGAAGGCCCGGACGCGCTGGATGGCTACATTTTGACCCCGATCGGCCGCGATGTTTTGGGGGGTCTTCAATCCGCCCTGCGCGGCGAATCGGCAACCCGTGCGTGGTCCCTCACCGGCGCCTATGGTTCCGGGAAGTCAGCCTTCGCCCTGTGCGCGGCCCAGTTGCTCGCCGGAGAGTCGAAGACGCTGGAGCGGGCCAGGGGTTACCTCAAAAAGCACGACGAAAAGCTTTGGGATGGGCTGTTTAACCGTGGCGGGCCACTTGCCGGAGGGAACAATCGCCTCTTTCCGATCCTCGTGACCGGAAGCCGACAGCCACTTGATAAGGCGATCGCGACCGCGCTCGCCCAGGCATTGCGACGGATCTCCTCGAAGACGCGAGGGAGAACGCCGCACGTGATCGGAAAGCTTGAGCAGATCGCGAACTCCAGCGAACCAACCGGGGATTCGATTGCGACGCTGTTCGAGGAAGCTAACGAGTATCTCGGTCGTTCCGATGAGGACGTGGCCGGGGTTCTCCTGATCATCGACGAACTCGGCAAATTCCTCGAATACGGCTCCAGCCACCCTGATCGAGGGGATGTCTTCGCCCTGCAGGAAATCGCGGAAGCGGCCTCACGGTCCAAGCGGCCGTTCCTGATGCTGACCATCCTGCACCAGGCCCTCGATCGTTACGCCGACCACATGTCCCCGAGCCGGCGGTCCGAGTGGGCCAAGGTCCAAGGACGATTCGAAGATGTCCCGTTCGAGGAGCGGACGGAGCAGCTCGTGCGTCTCATCTCCCACGCCATCCGCATCGACGGGCCAGACGCCGAGACGAAACCTCTGAAAAGGGAAGCCAGGAGCCTGGCGGCCCAGGTCGCGGCAACGGACGTGCGTCTTGGGGCGCTGGGAAAGAACGAGCTCGTGGCGTGCCTCGCCGATTGCTTTCCGCTCCACCCGCTGACCGCTCTGACGGTCGGGCCCTTATTCCGCCAACTCGCCCAAAATGAGCGGTCCCTGTTCGCCTTCCTGGTTTCCTCCGAGACGCATGGCTTCAGAGAATTCCTGCGGCTGAACATCGCCGACCCGAAGAAGCCGCCGACGTACCGTCTCGACTCGCTCTACGACTATGTCATCTCCACGCTCGGCCCCACGCTTTTTGTTCATCACCGCGGCAAGGCGTGGGCCGAGGTCGAATCGGCCCTCGATCGGCTCAAGGACGCATCGCCGCTCGAGGTCAAGCTCGCCAAGGTCATCGGCTTGCTGCAGGCCATAGGCCCGATGAGCCCGGTCGCCGCATCGCGAGACATGCTCCATCTGGCGCTGCACGGCGCAGGGACCGAAAAAGAGATCGATTCGGCGTTGGCGAGCCTGCAGGGCAAGTCCATCGCCATCTTCCGAAGGCACCTCGGCGGCTATTCCTTGTGGGAAGGCTCCGACATCGACATCGACGACCGGCTGAGCGAGGCACGACGCAGGGTCGAGCGCGACCGTCCCATGGCTGCGTTCCTCATGCAGACCGTGCCGCCGCAGCCGATGGTCGCCAGGCGACACTACTTCCAGAAGGGCACCCTCAGGTACTTCGAGGTCAGCTACGCCGACAACGGAACCTTGCGCGACGAATTGACCCGGGATCTCGGCCAGGCCGACGGGCGGATCGTCTTCTGCTTGCCGGTCAATGCCGAGCAGCGAAAGTCGATGCGATCCCTCTTGAAATCATCCCCGGACTTCGCCTCGCCATCGGTGATCGCGGCGTTGCCCGGCGACATGCTCGATTTGAGCGAGTATTGCTACGACCTGGTCTGCCACCGGTGGGTGCTTGAGAACACCCCCGAGCTGGAGAGCGACCGGACGGCAAGCAAGGAGCTGCACAGCCGACTCACCCACGCCGAGCAGCGGCTCCGCAAGCACATGGAGTGGGTCTTCACGCCCCTGGCTAGCAGGGAGGAATCCTGCGAGTGGTACGTGCAGGGTAAGGAAGAAGCGGTCACCACGCTCCGTGACGTCAACAACCTGCTCTCCCGCGTCTGCGACGATGTCTACCCTCGCACCCCGACCTGGCGGAACGAGCTGATCAATCGCCGGCTGCTGTCATCTGCCGCGGCAGCCGCCCGAAGGGCGCTCATAGAAGCGATGATCCAGAATCCTTCGGTCGAAGGGCTGGGATTCGATGGGGTGCCGCCCGAAAAGTGCATGTACGAGACCCTTCTCCTCAAGAGCCATATTCATCGCAAGCATGGTGATATCTGGGGATTCTTTCCTCCGGACAAGTCCTCTGATCCGGCCGTCAGGGACTTGTGGGCGGCCATCGAAGTCTTCCTCACCGAGACCGAGTCTACGAAGCTCCCGCTCGGACAACTCTTCGATATCATGCGGCAACCGCCCTTTGGCCTGAAGGACGGGGTGCTCCCCGTCATCGTTGCTGCCGTGTTGCTCCACTTCGATACCGAGGTGGCGCTCTACGAGAACGGCAGCTTCGTACCACGCCTCGATTCTACGATCTTCGAGAGGATGTTCCGTTCGCCGGAGCCCTTCGCGGTTCAGCGGTTCAAGATCGTCGGCCCCCGTTTTGACGTCTTCCTGAAATACGCCGACCTTCTTAGCAGG
>Ga0080006_1201992_pt1 | contig 11817 bp, 9 predicted proteins | sample RS3BMetagenome_FD_69209 | JGI IMG/M metagenome (GOLD analysis project Ga0080006, IMG submission 69209) | Ferric oxide microbial mat and aquatic microbial communities from Rainbow Spring, Yellowstone National Park, USA - RS3B (SPADES... ...
CTGGTTGTGTTTCAAAATAGTTCTCTTTTGTTAATTTATAAATAAATTGGTCCGTTCTTAAAATACTAAATTTGAGCCGATTCAAAAATCTTTGAATTGCTTGCAACATTTATCCCAAGGTCATCTTTCAGAGCTTTAGAGCAGAGTTTATACAGCCCGCCAATTTCCTGTTGGGCCTCATTTGTTATTCACTAAACCGTTAAAACCGGGGCCTCTAATAAATTTCCTCAGAAGTGTGAAGCATTATACTTGCAGGAGTACTGTCTTTAAAAATCATCTTTATTAAAGGGTATTGCTTTTTAAATCTTATGCGGCTTATCATAAAATTTGACCCTCTTTTTACAGGGTCATATGATATTGTTAACAAGTATTCTTTACAGGGATTTATTTACAGTATGCTCTTGGGTTCTCCTTATAATAAATACCATAATTTGAAAGGGTTTAAGTTTTTTACTTTCTCTGACATTTCGCCCGTATCTGACTTTAAGCATGGCTCATACAAGTATTTAGTTATCTCATCACCTAACTCGGACCTCATTAATACCTTTTTTTGGCAGATAAAAGGGAAGAGCAAAGCAATAATTAATGGACTAGAATTTGAAATAAAATATATTAAAAGGTTCAAGCCGAAATTGCCTAAAGCATTTACTACAGGGAGCCCAATTGTACTATACAAGGATAATCTTAATAATGAATACTTTTCGTTTAGGAAGCAAGGGAATCTCGACTTTTTTTTGAATCGTTTAAAAGATAACGCCTTAAAAAAGTACCGTGCATATTACAACGAAGACATAGAGTTTGAGGAAAACATTTTTGACAGAATGGTGTTTAGAAAAGAAGTAGCAGTAAACATTTATAAGAATGGTACCAGATTTGTTATTATTGGGAGCGTATGGAAAATGTTGGAAAAGTTCGAAATTAAGTCTGAATACAGGAAGTTTTACAATTTTATAATGGACTGCGGTCTTGGAGAAAAGAACAGCCTGGGGTTTGGATTCATCAATCCGGTGAAGTTTTAATGATGGACGCCTATTATAAGAAACTTAACAAATTGGGTCTGAGAAAAGGCAACATTGAATTGAACTGTAAAAAAGGTGCATGGAGCCTCTAATGTCTTTTATTCTTTAGGCAGTAGATTTCCTTAAAGTCTTTCCTGAATCTATAAAGCGGAATGGCCACTAACAGTGTTTCCAGAATCAGTACGACAATAAGCAACCAGTAGTATTCTGGAAACACTTTAAGAACTATTGTGGTGAACACGGCGTAGAGTCCAACTATCAGTATTATTACGTTCAGCTTTTCTGCAGCTTCGGCGCTTGTAGATGCGTCTAATGCGGACAGCGCAGACTTTATGCCGTCAAGGGTTGACTTGAATCCATAAGTTTCAACTATCTTTTCTAACACTTTCCTGATTAGCGGTACTTGTATGTACCCAAGGTCGAATGTGAGGGCGGTTTGCACGTATATCTCTCTGGCCCTTTCTCTGGCTTCTCTAGCATGCTCTTCCAAATTCTCAAATTCTTTTAACAGCTCAGAGTACAGTGAATTTAGGTAAAGTAGCTCTCCTGCCAGCATCTCTATGATTAAAGCCCTAGGTAATGAAAACATTAAGAAGCCTTTATCGTTCTTTTTGTATGGATCCGGCTTGGTATCTAGAATTAAAAGCGAGTTCCAGCTCAGGTAAAAGTTCCTTTCTATGTCTTCATACCCTACGCGATAATCGTTAAGCGCATTGTAACCCGGGTGAAGCTTGACCTTAAAGCCCTCAAGGGTCTCCACTATAAAGTCGTCGCTTGGCCAACTACCTAATGATAAGAGTAATGAAGAAAAGGCATTGCTCCTGACGTCGTCCCTCATCTCGCCATAGCTTCTTTTAAGATAACCTTCAGTAATGTTTTCTATAAACGATGAAAAAATTAAAAGTATGGAACCTATCTGCAGGTCATGCAAGTCGTACAAGCTCCTTGTTTGATTTTTGTTGCCTTCAGAAATTAAACGCACAAGTTTTTCCGTATCTATTGGTTCCTTAGCCCCAAGCTTTATTATAAACTCCGCTAGATTGTCATGGATCATCTTTATGAAATTCTCAAATTCTTCTGTTCCAATAAAATCCTTCCTCATGTGGAAAAGCCCTCTTATTTTTTTGCTGAGATCTTTTTCAGGAATTATATTAGGCTCATTTCCTTTGGGGTTATCAGTTGGGTTTTCTTTAAAACTTAACAATTCTGAATTGCTAAGGAGCATGACCGCATCAGCCCCGTAAAGCGTATAATTATCTTTTAATTTTTGAAGCTCGAGCGCAATTATTAATGTGGCATATTTAACATCATCGCTTTTTTGTCCGTCCTTTGTGCTGTTAGATTCACTAAAAGATATTAAGTTATCATTAGCATTGGCCTTAAAATGCAATTGTTGGTTATAAAAAGGCATAACAAAAAAAGTTACACGGTTGTGGAGCTCTGAAACGCTGTTGCATTCGTGGTAAACGATGTCCTTTACCAATTCCATAAAATCATTTTCTTCTTTTTTAGAACGGAAGTTGATACTTTTTGGGATCAGGAAGCTGCAATTACATTTAGGGAATTGCATTTTCTTTAATGCTCTTTTATCTTCATCCGTTAACTCGCTTTGGTTATCTTTGGGCTTATTTTGGTTATCTACAAGTATATACACATCTTTTTGGGTAATTGACATGCCATTTTCGGTAATTGGCATGCTATCGTTTTGTTCCAATTTGATCTCACGATACTTATACTTTTTTTCTCTTTTAGAGAACCGTTCTACTCCCTCAACAAGCGTGTTAACCAGCAATGGGCCATATATGACCTCAACCTTTTTACTCTCTGCTCGCCCTGACATCTCTTTTCACCCTTATTCCTCTTGCGAACGCCACCAAAACTTCCCTTGTTAATTTCCAATCTTTATAATTAAACTTTACCTTTTCGGCTTTTGGCTGAGTCACCAAATTTGACAAGTCGACCATCACGTTAGACCTTTCAAAACCTGCATGCGCTACAAGGTTACGCTCAACCTGCCCCGGGTCTTCCCCAACCTCATAACCACCAAATATTGCTTCAAGGGGCACTGTCCCCCTTCCCCTTTCGCGTAAAAGGTATTCCATAATTTTATGCTTTAACTTTTGAAGCTCTATTTCCGCAAGTAAATGGGTTGGGATGCGCATCGAACGGAGCCCTTCTACGATTTTCTCTGTTTCTTCTAGGCTCAGTGGATGCCCTGGCTCGGCTCCAGAGCCCTTGACTACCCTCTTAATCCCTGAAAGTAGTGCATGCGCTGACGCCTCCCAGCCCGATGACGAAGCCTTCCAATCAGGAGCTTCATCTGCTAGCATGACCATGGGAAGCGGCAGAGAAAAAAGGATGGCTGCTGCTGAAGCCTCTGCAGCAGAGGAAAGAAACGGGTCAATTCCTGACGGTGGTTCCTCTTCAAGTATGCGCCAGGCAAGCTCCCTCATCGAAGAGTCTGGCCTAAAGGTGACTGATTCAACCCTGCTTACAGATCCCCTTGGCATGCCCCCTCCCCATGCCCTTACGGACGATACAGAATGGACCTCAAGTGTGATCTCATAACCCAATTGGGCAGACGCAATGCGGCATGCCCACCTGGCAGCGCTGTCCAAAGCTACTGGCAGGAAGTTAGGACCGTGAGTTATGTCAAGAAGGACGTGGTCTGCACCCGAGCGTATTATAAAATCTGATAGCTGACCCTCAAGGATAAACTTAAGGTCTATCTGCCCTCCATCAGGCCAAGGAACTTTGATATATTCCTGAAATGCGGCGATAGAATAGTGCGGCTGAGCAAAGTACGTTCTTATCAGGTCTTCGTCATGCAGACCTTCAGATATAACCTTCTCTAGGACCTGGACGGCTTCAACGTAAGCAGTGGCAATTTCCCCGTCAGAACTCTGAAGTTCCCTTGATATTTCGTCCAGGCGCTTTTGCGCACCATCTCTTGGCGATGTGCCGTTAAGGTAAACAAGCAGTCCCCTGGAAGCTTCACGCACCCTTGACAGGGCAGAACCTGAAAAGTTTGCAATTACTTCTACGCCGTTGACGTTGTAAGTTGCCGGCACATAGCCCCATGGCTCTCCAACTGACGCAATAAGAACGTTAGTGTTCATCTTTTAGCCAATAACTCGAACTAGGCTTCCCCAGCTGTGATGCTTACCTGAAGGGTCAAGGTGCGTGCCTGTAGCCTTACCTCTTAGCAGTGAGCCTGACATAAGAGCCGGGTACAATGGTCTGCGCATGTTTTTTGCCATATCGTAACCTGTGCTGATGTATCCGATGTGAGCTGAATGTTTGCATTCTGCAATTTCAAGGTCGCCGACTTTCGGCTGCATCTCACTCTCCAGGCTCTTAAAGATTCCAGCGCTAAGAAGCGCTGGTGATGCTAGCATAAAAAGCCCTTGTTCGCCGCTCTTTGGAACGAACTTTTCAAGATCCGAACCGTCAATTTTCTTTACTAGCGCCAGCCTGCCCTCCCCTCCGAACCTTATCAGAGCAGGTGTCTTGAGATTAAGATCGACATTTACATTTATCGCGTATCCAACGTCAGAGGTGTTCTGTTCTCCCTTGTTTAACTCTCTCTGAAGTTTTTTAATATCAAACATCGCAGCTTCGTAAAGGTTTCCTTCAATTGCTGTTTTGCCTTTGATGTCAAGCTTAACCCCAACCCTTCCCTGAATCATGCCCAGCTCTAGTGGGTTTTTGAGATTATCCTTTTTTATTTCATATTTGCCATCGTGGCATATTGCCTCATCGTTGAGGATAACTATTGAGCCTGGATACCTGTGAACTCCGATCTTCCCGTTGCCAAGGTAAAGAAGTGGCCCCCAAATGTTAAAGCCATTTCCAAGGACGTCCAAAGGATCCCTTACGTTCGCAAAGCCTTTACCTTCTGACACAATCTTAAGTGCGGCAAGGGCGCCAACTATTGTTGAAGGCAATGGAGATGGCTCAGAAAGCCCGAGAACTCTAGGACCCTTGTACTGGGGCGAGTATTCGCCTTTCCACCTAAAAAGCGCGGGACCCAATGGTTTGAAAAGATACCATTCGACCAACTCTATCACCTCAAATGAGAGAGGGCCTTGAGGACCTCCCATGACACGATTGTCTGCCTTTCGTTAGAGCTTTTCAGTTTTTCGTTAGCGCCATTCAGTTTGGCCTTAACGCTCTTTAAAGGTTCAAGGACTTGTAAAGCTTCAGAAGCTGCGTTTTTATTGAGCTCGCTCCTCTTTAATATCATCTCTAAGACCTTCAACGATAAAGTTTCCCACTCCTTTCCTGAGCCTTCTTTATAGATTCCATACATGTCGATTTCTCTTAATGCGTCGTGAGCAACCCCTTTTGCAAGACATTTACCTCTTAGCCCTAACAATGTTGGAAGCGCACCATTCTCAGACCATACTTCGGAGATAGCCGGCAGCAAAGCGGCTTCCTTTTCCATATCTCTCAGCGATTCGATGTGCCCGCTTCCCCTCAATATAAAGACCACGTTCTTTGCCGTCGGAAGATCGTCCCCTTCTTTTTGCCAAGTAAAATAATCCTTTGATTCTATAAGATCACCAGACATCTTCCAAGCAACGCTAAGCGGGTCCTTGCTGTGAGCCGCCAATATAGAATAACTCCTGCAATGGATTATATAGTTTCCTGGATTCTTTTTTTTAGACTCTTTTCTATCGTTATATACATTGAATGATATTTTATAATCTTCATTGCCTATCGTTTGTTCCTTGTTTCCATGGCACGGTTTAATCAGCTCTATGAGAGCATTTATTACTACTGGAACTTCTCCTACGTTAGGGAAAATGGCTGACAAGTCGTCTCCACCTGAGTAGACGACAAAGCCTCCGTTCTTTTCTATAGCTTTAACTGACGCCAGCGCCATTAGGGCGAAATCCCTGGATAAACCGATGTATTTCTCAAGTTTAGAGTTATCGCTGAAATTCTCACCAGCGTTATCAGTATCGCCCCTCAGAATATAGTAGTGCGTCTTGTAGTCCCTTATACTATGCAACGTTTTCTCCACATCTCCGGATTTTTCTATAACTATTTTTTCTGCTTTGAGCACCTTTTCCCTAAGTCCATTTCCCCTAAGGTCTACTCCTCCTTTTTCCAAAGCTTTTATCAAGGCTTCTGCACCGGCCAGCGTAGCTGTGGATGGCCAGTGTAGTGGTTTTACATTATCTGGAACCCAGAAGCCCAATCCCTTAAGCACACTATGTAATATATCTGGAAGCACGCGCTTTGCGGCACAGTAAGGACAAAGGGGTTCGCTTATTCCGTTTTCTGTAAGTTCAACAGCAGCGATGTTGATCCCGCACGTAGTACAGTACTTATAACGTTCATGACCTTCTTGATAGAGTTTTTCTGTTGCCGTCTGAGCAGAGCTTGCTAACCCGTATCCATAGTCAACCCAAATTCTCTGCCATTTGCTTATTCCATTTTCCTGTTTATTTCCTTTTATCAGATCATCGACAGTTACCTGCTCTACGCTGACCTCTTCTACGGGGAAAGGAGGCCATTCGGCAGCTTCATCTAAAAGGCCTTCCATATTCAATAATGTATTAAATTTACTTTCATTTTGGATGTAACCTTTAAGGATGTTATATATGTCTCTCCAGGCATTTTTATAGTACGTTTCAATTTCTTGGTTTATATCGCTTATGTTTTTGCCATAATCAGGTATCAAGAGGTCAGCCTTAGCTGGCAAAAGCGCATTTACGGGGAGCTGGGAACTGAGGTCAAGCTCTAGAATGTTTTTTGCAAACTTGCTAAGTTCTTTTTTAAGATTTGGGTCACTTAGCTTTTCATAAACGTAGTAGACGTAAAGCGGGTTGGCCCCTATGAAAGGGCTCAAAACCGACGATTGGCCATAATTTTCAATTATAGGCAATAACGTCTGCCATGCAAGCAAAGATCCAAGGTAGCTGCCTGCCCAAAGGTCCGACGTCTTTCTTGAGTTAGCGATCATATCCTGCACTGATGATATCTTAAAGGTTACCCTCAGAAAATTGTTCGAGCCGGCTATTGCAGAAGCGGCATAAGATCTTTTCAATAAATCAAGAGGTGCTTTAGCTTTTGTCCACAGGACCTGATAGTAAGAGTAAAGGTAAAGGAAAGCATCTTCAGGACTTTTAGCCATGCTAGCAACGTTAATGAGATCACCGTCGATATTAGATTCGTTAGCTGAGTAGCAGCCCCCGAGCTTTTCCCATGCTTTATAAGCATCGTTCAAGCCGTCTTCAACATTCAGAGCTTTAATTACGCTGTCGTTTGAATCCCTTAGCTTGCCGCTTGCCGGGTTGCAGAGTATCAACGCAGCGAGTCTCTTTTTAGCTAAAGAAGGATCCATACTATTTCACCTCCCAATTTTCAATTTTCATCCTACCCATCCCCTTGCTCGTGCGCCTACCTATCCCAATCGCCAATGCATCCTCTATCATTGATTTGAGAAGCTCATCGGGTTGTGCTTCTAAACCGAGCTTGCTAGCGATCTTGCCTAGAACATCTATCCCTTCATCCGTAACGCCTACAGCAAACTTCAATAATGTTTTCCTTGAAATCCCAAGGTAACGCAACGGCGTAGGTTTAACTTCATATTCTTGCTTTACGTTTGAAGTGTAATGAGGAGTAAGAACCATGAGCTCAACTGGCAAGTTATCAGGAGCTTGAACTGGGTAAGCATCTGTCAAAACGAGCTCACCTAAGTGCTCTTCTTTGTCCTCAACAACAAAATTATTTCCTAAGAGTTTGCTAAAAACCTCGTACTCATCAGCGTCTTTATTTTCGGAAAGAACTTTTCCGCGGGCTTTGCCAAAAAGGTCAAGGGAAACTTGAAAGCCTTCCCTTTTCGCTTTTAGCGCGCTTGCCTTGAGGACAAGCGAACGCACAGCCCCTTTTAACTCGCTCGCAGGGATGTATGGCAGGTCAAGCACTGGGTCCCAAAACAGTCCGTACTCCGTGATCATGTCCATGAATCCCCTACCTGCTGTGATTGTCGATCTAACCTTTGCAGTAAATATGTAGGAATGGCCGTAAATGTTCTTCAATGCTAATGCCAGATCATCTACAGCTTTTCCTGCTGCATCCATACTTTTTGTATATTTGTCATGTTTAAGGACTTCATACATAGCAATACCTTCTGCGATGGTCTTTTCTGAGCCGAGAAACTGGCCTAGCCAATAAAGTTCCTTACAATTTTCTGCTGCATCAATTGCTTTCACGATGTTCTCAAGATCCACGATAAGCTTGGGCACATATCTGTAAGTCATTGAAAAATTTTTTAATTCATTAACGCGACTTTTTAGATCATCCTGCAGCTTTCCTTTATTGCATACAGCTTTCAACAGCTTGGATATTTCTAATTCACTTTTATGTTGTTGTCTCAGCGATGAAATTATAATGAAATCATTTAGAGCTTTTTCTATGACGCTCATATATATCGCCTGCTCCATCTGTTGTTACCGCCTGAATGCTGGTTAAAATTTGAACGCTGGCTCTTTGACTGTGACTGGCACTTTGTGAGGTCATCCAAAACATACCTGGATGCGTCTTCAAATTCCATCCTTGGTCTTTTTGGTTCTTTATTATAATCTTTAACAAGAATCTCGCCTGTGTCAAAATCTCCATGATACAGCTCAATTAGCATTACGCCCTTCACTGTCTTCTGATCTACGCCATTTAATTTCTCCTCCTTTACGATAGGTGAGGCTATTAGCGGGCTCTGCCTCCTTTCATATATTTCATATTGCTTTGCTGGCATTTTATTTTTTCTAGGTAGGCCTAGAACAGAGAAATCCCCCCTCTTTCTACTCATAAATGCATTATTTATTATCGTCATAGCATCAACAATCTGCTTGCCGTTGCCCGGACACTGTACAGGGTGCACCATTTTCGTTATCTTATCAGCGCAGTTTTTGTTTAACAGGAGCTCCACTCCCTTTGTAATTGCTTCCTTCTGATCCTCAACCTTACCACTCACAATCAGTTTTGCAATTTGTGCGAGATCTTGGTCTGAGTTTTGGTTTAACTGGTCTATATTTGGGTAAAAACGTCCAAAGCCTCTATTTGCTGCTTTTCCAATACCAGCATAAGCCAGCGTAAGCATTATAGCTGCAGCAAGCTTCTTTGCACTGTTGATGCTTGACCCAGAATCGCCAGATAAGTCCTCTGCTAGCGCAAAAATTTTTACGTTAATGGTTAATCCATCAACGGGATTATCATACTCTTTTAAATAATCCCGCTTAACCCCCATATGTACAAATTTTACTCGTGGTAATTCTTCATACCTTGGATCCGGAGATGGCTTACTTGTGTTCTTTTTAGACGCATTAACTATGAGCCTCAAAGTCGAAGTTTTGGGCGACGTTTTACCAACATAGCCAAAGAGCTCTTCGACGCGTTTTTCCAGTTCAACATGATTAAATTTGCCATCTTCACAGGCCCACAAAAGATGCCTTGCAAACCATTTTGTCTTGCCGTTTATTGTCTCAGCCGATGGATACCATATGTTATTTTTTTCATCCTTTACTGTTCCGTAAGGGCCGCCACCCCACCAGGGCGTGACCGAATGGAACTTGCCCTCAAAGGCTTTAGAGTAAACAATATCGGATATCATTAATCCAAGGCCCTCAGTATCTTTTTGAGCTCTAGTAGCGCAGGCATGGCTTCGGCCTCAAGCACCAGCTCGTTCCTTTGAATATTATGCAGATTCTCGAGCAATGTGTCACGCACTCCAGAGCTGTTCGGTTTTAACTCGTCTACCAAGCCATTAATTTTAACTTTTTTGAATGCATCTTCTAAAGGCCACACGAGCACCAACGAAAGATAAGACGCATAACCCTTACCGCTTCTGCCTGCATCTTCCTTAAAATTCCCTTGAATTTGTGGTTCTACACCTTTAAAATATTCTAATCCTATATCAAGCAATTTCTCCTTTTCTATTTTTGAAAGAAAGAATGTTATTGTTGAAGATAGCCCGTACTGTGAGATCATCAGGGGAAAATCCTCTGCCCTCCTTGTAATGGCTAAATTAGATTCTTCCTTCTGCTCGCTTCTTAGTTCTTCTACAAGCTTTACAAGCCTTTTAACTATATCATCGTTAATTATGTTATTAATGAACGACAATTCTCATTATTCCCCTTCCTATAGTCTCTTTTCCACCTAAAGGCATATAGAAGTCATCAGTCATCGTTTGTTTGAACGTAGCTATGTCACCCTGGGCAATCCCTAGAAACAGTGATCCCTGAGGTATGTACTCTTCTGTCCATAGCGCTCCTGTAATAGTAGTTTTCCGTGCCAGATCTAGCTTGTTCCTTGCAACACGTACGAGCGCTCTATCAACAAGGACGCTGGAATCTACCTTAGTTTCTCCTAGGTCAACGCAATTTGGGGCTACTGCAATACCGTTGGAGCTCAAGAGCTGGTAAAGAGATGGAGGTTTATTATTAAAGTTGATAGAGGTATTTTGGTTGTAAACTGGCAGTTCGGCGCCCATCACTCTGATTTTGTTGCCATTTGTATTATTCACACTTTTAAAACTGTTGAGCAATTTTAGTAGATCGCTTACTGATTCATCGTTAAGCAGTGAAAGTAGGTCGATAGCTGAATCAATCATATAATGCGTCGTAAGGTAAACTGGTCCTCTATCAATTGAACGGGCTGGCACTAACAAAAGCGTAAGGTCTGTAACTGAGACTGAACCAATTCCTGAATCTGCATTGATATCAGAACCGAAAAGCTTCGAACAATTTCCACCTTCATTTACCCGGTTAATTTTTTTTTCTTCATCTATCAAGACTGTTTCGCTGTTCTTTTTGGCACAGTAGTGTTTTAAGGCTCCTTTGAAAGACGATGAGTATATTACCGGGTAGTTCATAGTGTCTTTCTGGATAGGGAGATCGACAACACCAAATTCTTGGCCAACACCTACGTGTACAGGCGTTACCGCGAAGGCCATTAAAAGAGCTGTTTTTAAACCAGATGCTGTCATTAAATATATCATAATAAAATATTTATTAATAAATTTTACTGTAGCCAACTTTTTCAGTTGGTCAATAGACATATGTAAACTCTAATGCGCGTAGTGATAATGATAAACATCATGCAAGTTGATGATATACAGTACTCCCGCAAGTATAAAATTTCCCTAGAAGAGTGAAGCATTATACTTGCGGGAGTACTTATCCCTTTAAAAACCGCAAAGCCACGTTCTTTGCAAAATCTCCTGTTTATTTGGGTTTTGTTGTGTACCTCACAAGCTCTTCTTCAAGTACATAGTTGTAGAAAGGAACTTTTCCTTCGGGAGTGCTTATGATCCCATAGCCTGGTTTCGCAGAAAGGATGAACTTTGACTCGTCGCCCGAAAGGTTTAGCATAGCGTTCAACTTTTCAAGCGACGCCGAATCCTGCCTCAGAATAACCTTAGTCGCTGAGTTCTCTATCAGAATTCTTCCTGAACCGCTCGCAAAGTCCGAAACTAGTTGTGACGCAAGAATGAAAGAAACGCCGTAGTGCCTCCCCGTCCTCGCAATTTCTGGTATGTATTCAGCAGCCATCGGGAAGAACGGTTTGCCTGTCCTAGGGTTTGTTTCCACGAATGCCCACCCTTCGTCCACTACTACGAATTTTCTGCGGTTGCGGATTTGTTCATCTTTCACAATGCCCCACACAAGCGCTAATAACAAGAACGCGACCCCGTCCCTTACAAAATTAGAAGGTATGTCTGAAAGAACGAATACTTCCCTATCTGTAACGTCCATTTTTCCCGCGAAGAACCTCATGAAAGGCTCTAATT
>Ga0080006_1134633_pt1 | contig 11813 bp, 11 predicted proteins | sample RS3BMetagenome_FD_69209 | JGI IMG/M metagenome (GOLD analysis project Ga0080006, IMG submission 69209) | Ferric oxide microbial mat and aquatic microbial communities from Rainbow Spring, Yellowstone National Park, USA - RS3B (SPADES... ...
CCTGTTTCGGGTGCCTCTGTTAATCTCTTCATTACAAACGGAACCAACGGTCCTGTCGCCCTTACCACTGACTCGTCGGGTACAGCCACGTACACCTTCACTACCCCAGCTGAGGGCTTATACCTGTTTCTAGCTGAATATAACAACACGTTCTCTGAGCCAGCCACGTATCTCGCTGGGTTCTCCACCATGACACCTTCGCAGCCACTCTCAGCTTTGCTTGTGCAGTCGGATAGCTACTATGACCAAGGGTTTGCGAACGTGCAGATGACTCTGAAGGACTCCAGCGGCAACGTTGTGTTCTCGAAGAGCGGTGCCTTCGGCGGACCCGAATCCGGCCAATACTACGGAAAAGTCAACTTTGCCGGTGGGTTCCCTCCGGGTCAATACTACTTCTCAATCAGCGGTTCAGCGCCATACAACGGGCAACTTGTTCCCTTCTACCCGTACTCTGATATCCCCATAACCCTGGTGGAGGGTAAGCCCACCACCATCGTGGTGACTAGTCAGTGGGACAGCCCAGCCACCACGGGTACTGCAACGCTCGGACTTTGGCCAGACCAGGTAAACGTCGAGTTCAGCTTGTTCAGCGACGCCACAATGACGTTGACGTCGTTGGTCAATGGGGAGACCCAGTCGATTACGCCTTGGCAGACGAGTGACAATACACCTAAGAGTTTCAGTGTACCGCAGGGTGTATATGTTGTCCACTTCAACGCGACCGACCCTTACTGGTTAGACGTGTACTTTGTGAGTAATACGTGTGCACCTGGTTCAACATATCCATGTAATTCCATCCCTGGTTTCGGTGCTTGGCATTTCATACCGATGAGTAACCCCTTCGCGTTGGGCTCCGCGTCCACTTCAGGCGAGTACCTTTACACGACTCACTGGACCAACCCAGCCATACTCGCCCGCGTAAACCTTCCCTCTCCAAGCGATAATCTCTCTGTTACAGAGGTTCAAACAGCGTTGCCTTACAGTCAGGTAACGCTGAGTCCCACGCCGAGCTGGGGCTACAACAGGATTGTTTACGGCGACGACGGGTACATCTACACGTTAGGCCTTAGTAAACCTCCAGGCAAATTCCCAGTTGTACTCTACAAATATGACCCCAACGATATATCGACTCCTGTGTGGAGCACAACTGTTAGCTTAACTGGCGAATTCGTGTATGGACTTATCGCGTTTGGGGGATACGTCTATGTTTCAGACACTTCTGGTAACATTGCGAAGTATGATGCGTCCACGGGTGAACTCGTAGCTTCCGCGTCAGGCGTCGGCGGCAACTCTGCGACATCCATCTTCTCTTACAATGAGTTGCACACCGATGGCACACGTCTGTGGAGACACCCTGAATCCTCGTATATTTATGAGGTGGACCCGTCAACGCTTAAAGTGCTGAGTCAGAGCACGCAGAAATACGAGGTTGCCACCTATAACAGTTATACGAATACTTTCTTTGGAGCATGGTTCGGTAACTGTGCGAAGGGGCAGACCTCTGGGTGTTACTCCTCAATTGTGGATATGATTGACCCGTCCACTTACAAAGTGTTAGCTGAGTGGCAGAACCCCTACCTTCGCTATGGCGGCGGCAGCGTATTTCCCACCGCGATAGCCGCGGACCAAGACTACGTGTTCGTGGGCCTCTACTTCTATCCATCTGCGTCACCTCTGCCGCCTATGCTTAACACTGGGTTACCCGAATTCTACTCAAACAAGGGTAACGCTGTGCATAAAACATTTGTCCACGTGCTCAGCATTACGCCGCCTAGTTCAAGTTCGGGTTCCACCGCTCCTTCGCTGACCTATAAGGGCGCCCTCTACATTGGGGTGTCTCCCAGCAACACGGCTGACAGCAGCGGAGAGAAAATCAGGAGGATGATAGCTTTGGGGGACGGATACGTGTACATTGAAAACGACGACGCCAACGCTGTGATATTCAGGTACCGTGAAAGCGACTGGAGTCTCCAAGGCCTCATACTGCACCCTCAGTGGTACATCAACATTGTGAACACTGGCACACCCGCTCAGCCAAGACCAGACGGATGGGAGGAGATAAGGGACTTCGCCATCAACAAGTATGTGCCAAGCTAACACTTCCCCAAACTTTTTATACTTCCCTATAGTTTAATCTTCATGGGAACATACTGTAAATACCACTTAGCCCAGGGTGTACTCTCAGCGTTGGCGGATAGCGATCAGGTGCTGATAGCTCACCCTGATAAATCTAATAAGTGCTCCGTTGGGGGGTGCAACCGCAGGGTTTACTTCCAAACACTGTTCTATCAGAGGGGTTCGGGTATAGTGTTTTATCCGTCCAATCAGACTAAGGGCGTATACTCTGGGACATGGTACTGGGAACCACTATTCATGGGAACAGCTCTTAGCGGTGCTGGTTCAACAATTCAACATGGTACTTGGAACTACTATTTAGACCCGTAATAACGAGGTTAGATTCAATCTACCAGAAGAGAGTGGAACAAGAGAAGAAAGCTGTGTCGAAAGCTGGGCAGATGTTCAGGGATTTAGACCTAAAGAAAATAATCGAGGCATAGCCAACAAAGTTCATATAGAGGGTCCTCGAGACTTTTTGACAGTGGTTTTAAAATGATTTACACTGGTATTTCCGACATTCTACCTCTGAATAATGACTCAAATCAGGCACCTGACCTGAGCATCCTGCAATACTTTAGCGTGGTTCCAGCACTTATCCCAATCCTGATTGCTCCCAATCCCTAACATGGGAACAACTCTCGTAAAAGAGACAAAGACTCAGGGATGAGAGGATGTCAGATTCTCCGAGAAAACCCAAACAGAAAGCTTTTTTTTAGTTGCTCAACTAATTTCTCATGGCTATTGCAAGCCCCCCTTCTTTTTTTCACTTGAATAGCGCGGGGAAGCTCATGGGCTTCAGCTAGGAGTAGCTGACCCCTGAGACTCAAGAAACATAAATCGAGTAGTATTGATACCATACATCGTAGGGTGTCACGTTTGTAGCGTCGACTTTGAGCACATCGTATATGGGTACGTTTGGTTCTGGGTTGAATGCCACATTCCACGCATACATGGTTGTTCTACTGTCAAGAATGGGGAAGCGGTTGATGATAAGTGGAACCTTAAACTGATGCTTGAAGTTAAAATTCACCAGGTCTGAGTAGAAGAACTCGAGGGGTTTCTGATTGTTCTTGAAATACATTGATACCTTTAAGTCTTCGCCGAGGAAGAGACCCGACATGTAATACACATCCTGACCCTGTTGATAGTCTAATATAGTTGTCCTGGCACCTGGCCCAAGCACAGTTAGAGATACCTGATAAACAGTGTACTCCTTCCCTTTAGGTGGCTGTGGAGTTCCAACCTGATATGGTCTCAGTACCTCCCTTCCCCTGACGTTCTCTACAATATTCTCTATTAGGGACACATGCTCTGATACCCATACGGGTTAAAAAATCTTCCTTTCGAGGAAAACCTTTTTAAACGCATGTATGTTTATGTATCTATGGAGCAGATGTCCGAAGAAACGTGTATGTGTCCTTATTGTAAAAATGTGGTCGACCACTTCATACGGAATGGTAATTTCTGGTATAAGTGTCCCAAATGTAATAAATCGATAAGGTCATCGGTGCTTCCCGATAACTGTAAAGCCAACGCGGTAAACGAAGAGAAACCCGAACCAGAAGAAGATGTCATAGAAGAACGGAGAATAGAAGAAAACGCGGAAGACATAGAAGACATGGTTAAGAAAAGACGGGAAGAAACAAGGGAGGAGCTACCGATTGACATAGGTTCACCCAGACAGCCCTGGCAGATTCTCCAGCAGGTTTTAACAGCGTGGCAACTCCCCGGTAAACTGACCGACTTCCTTGTTGCCAGGAGCAGGTCGTCGGGTGTTGCGCTTCACCCCAGTGAACTCATGGATTTGCTGACAACCTCATATAACTCCCCACTCCAGAAAAATGAAAAGGCAGCCAACCTGATTGTTCAGGACTATATACGCGCATTGGAAGAAGAGAAAAACAAGGCACGCGTTCAGGCGAACTATAACTGGTATTCATACGATTATTCGCCGTCAACCGACTATGGGTATTACCAGCCGAGGATGCACAAAGAGGAAGGTGCACCCTATCCACAGTACCCACAGTACCCAGGTCGTCCACCAATGTATCCCACCCCACCTCAACCTTATGATGTAAGGTCTATAATCGAGGATATGGAGAGGAGACACAAGGAAGAGATGGAGAATCTCAGACGGGAGTATGAAGAAAAAGAAGAAAAGAGGAGAGAGGAAGAGAGGTTGAGGAAGTTGGAAGAATCAGTAACACAGACGAAAGACTTCCTCTTGGAACAGCTCAACCTTGCGATGGAGCAAATAAAAAATGAATTGAAGGAAAGGTCATCATCATCCCCTGAGAAGAATGTTATAATGATGAAGCTGGAGGAAATGGAGAAAAAAGTAGTACTGCTTCAGAACCAACTCACGGAAAAGGAGAAGGAAGAGCTGAAAAATGAAATAGCGGCTCTGAGACAGTTGGTTTCAAGACCACAGGTTGAGGGGTTGGGCGATGAGGCAACGGTGGTATCAGAAGCCATAAGGGGTTTCACGGATGTGCTGAAGACGAAGGAACCCCTGAAAAATATTGCTGAAATAGTAAAGATTAGGGGTGTCCCATCTCCACCCAACCCATCAAAAAACTTATCCCAGTATATTCCTGAGGAATTCAAGGAGTAGATAAATGTGAAGGTTGTTCTCAGTGTAGCAACGAAGGGGGGTACTGGGAAATCGATTGTTGCGATAAACCTTGCCAAGGCGCTCTCCAAGAAGGGTAAAACCGCTCTCATTGACACAGATTTCGAGTCTTCAAACATTGGGACACTGCTCAATCTGAGTGAAAATAGCAAGATAGACTATGAAGCGAAGGTGATAAAACCAGTTGTGTGGAATGATATAAATGTGTTCTCCCTTTCCCTCATAACGTATAGGGATCAGGCTACATATCTGATAGGTACCGACATCCAGTATCTACTCAAGGATTATCTGGAGAGCCTTGAAAACCTGGGTAACATGGATTATGTTGTTATAGATACACCTGGTGGGGCGGGGGATGTTTTAAAGATGGTAGCCAAAAATTTTAAGGATCAAATGGCGGGTGCTGTAATCGTGCTTCACCCGATAACAGCAGAGGTCGACCTTTCAAGAACTGTGAAAGTCATGGAGTATGCGGAAATCCCCATCCTGGGCGTGATACAGAATTTTGCGTACCTCGATGGGAACAGGATGTATGGTTCAAGGGATTTATCAGAGTATGTTAAACAGAAAGGAATAGAGAATTATTATGAACTACCGCTTGACCCAATGATGCCACAGAAAATCATGGAGTCGAACCCCCTGTTTAACGATATGAACATGTTTGAAGCGATAGCGGAACAGATTGAACAAACGAAGACTGGGGCTTCGATTATCAGCAGGATAAAGAAGAATGTTAAGGAAGGGTTGATAGAATCTCTCCTTCCAATACTCATCGAGCTTGTGCGCTATGTGAACAGTGAGGTGGACATTGAGACAATAAAACAACAGTATGGTTTCGTGGAGCATGCGGTGTTCAAAATGGTGCTGATGGATTACGAGTTCAAGGAAGAACTGGGTGAAGTGTACCTGAGGGCAAAAGATAAGCTATACTTCCTCAAGGGGCCACCTGAAGTGGTTCATTATGAACTTATTGTTACCCCTCAGTCTCTGGCTTGGGTGATACTGGGGTACAAAAAGAGTGATAAGGGTGAACGTATTCCAATAAGTATAACGGATGCCGTGTTCATGGGTAAAGTGAAGGTCAGGGGTTACGGTTCCCTCATAAAGATAATACAGCTGTATCAGAGTGTGTTCGCCAATGCGGAAGTTATGGAAAGGATAAGGTCTAAATATTCTTCCCTATTGGATGTGTTTGCGTAATGTTCAGAGACGCAGATAGAAAATTTAATGAAATAGTGGAGCAACTCAGATTAGCGAATATGCGCCTTGAAAGGATACTCGCGGAGCTTGAAAAAATAAGGAAGGAACTTGAAAATGAGAATAAGAGACATTCATCCCAGTAAACCCAGAATCGATTTAGATACGAGGGTTAAAGGGTACAGGGTCAGCCAGAACATCGGTGTTACATGGAAATGGTATGATGAGAATCAGGGTATCGTTGAGTGGATATTCCACAACCTCGGAAAACAGACTGAGTCCGTCTTCCTTCTCAGGAATGGATACTACTTCGGTGGCGCCTTTTGGCCTGTCTATCTTGCTAACAGTCCACCTCTCTGCCCCACCTGTACTGGTCAAAATGGGTTTGGAACATACCTTCTAACACAGAGTAAATTGATTAATGGTCAACCCCCATCACTGGTGGATAATGGCGTTGAAAACAATGCTCCCCCAATGGCTCCCGTCTATTTCGAGAATGGCTCAACCTCACCTTTTGGGAAGGGGTGGCAGGTGGTGTTCATATTCACCCTCGACCCAGGCGAGACGTGGAGCATGCTTGAAGGTGGGTTCTCCATGCTTATGCCACCCCAACCACAAGGTGTCTTCACCGTTAATGTTGGATACATAGGTACAGTGTGTCTGGGGTACGACCCACAGAGGGTGAAGGACTGGGATTCACAGACTGGAACAAACCTACAGGGGTACACACCTAACCCTCAGGGTTTCGATGGACTTGTAACCTTCACCCCAGAACCAGACGCACCATACGATGTTCTACCCTTTGAGGATAATATCAGTAAAGGGGAATGCACACAGCCTAATCCAAACCCTAATCCTAACCCTAATCCTAACCCTAATCCCAATCCAACGCAGTGCATCGATGATATACTGAACGCCATAAAGGAGTATCAGGTGAGTCCACAGCAGGCTGTAACTGACTTAATCAACGGGATAGAGTGCATCCTTGACACCCTGGGTGTGACTCCAGCATCACTCATACGTCAGATGCTGAGAAGAAACCTCGTATCCACAGAGGAGGTTCTGGACGTGATTGTTAAGTGGGATGCTAATAAGGTGCGGGAGGTGACAAAAGCATGGCTCCATCTCTGAATGAAAACAAGCAGAGAATGGCGGATGAAATAAACGCAATACTCAAAACAAAAATACACTGGGAGAAGCTTTCAATGGAAGACCTGGGTTCCATATACGCTTTGATAACAACTGGCTCCATATGCTACCTCATATGTCAGAACCAGCAGAAGTTGGGTGATGTGCTGCAACGTTCACTGCGAGGTGAAGGTCCGGTTATAACAATGCTGAGACGACTGATGAATGGTGAAGGGTGAGCCACTCCTCAGCTGATGCAGGAAGCCCCGCCTTTCAGGGTGGGGTAGCCCATAAGAAGGATAACTTTATTTACGGGTTCATATATTAGTGTTTATGCCACTACGTGAACTACGTGATAGGCTGGTCTTTCAAGACAGGATACAGAACCTGAGAAATGCCATTGATGAAATCGTTGAAGTCGGTCTGGTTCCAGCGATCATAGATGCGTTCTATGGGTTCGGTGAAAACAACAGGAAGCTTATAATGGGTAATAGGGCAAGGGTTCCAAAGGGAAGCTTCGAATATCCACAACCCGCCCCAACGTCGAGAAAGAGAATGTTTGGTTCAGAAGGATGGTGAAGTGAATGAGTTATCTGCAGAGAATCAGAAGTAGAGCCACGGGTTCAGCTGCATTAACCTTTGGAGGAGGATACCAGGGTAACTTCTTTTCAAGGTTCCCCGCACTGAACAACAAAGTAAACACAATAAGGTCAGAAGGCGGGGTTCTCGGTGCTATAAAGAACAGGAACCTGGTTGACTTTTCGGTTATACTCGCGGCTAAGCAAAGACTGTTCGCACCAATGCCATCGACTGGTACAACGACTGGTACCACTACAGCGGCTGCTGTACCCTCCATTACGGTTTCAAGACCAATTATCAGCTCATCCCGTTCATTTGGGTCCGTATCCCAGAGCGCCTACGTCTCAACGACTCCAAGTGGATTAAAGGTTAGACTATTAACGGGCGAGTGATTTTTGGGTTGTTCGGTGTGCGCCTCCCAGACTCAGAGAGAGCGTATTTTACCTCTTATCCTGTGTAGGATAAGCCAACGTTTCCCCCGAACAGCTCCCCTTCTAGGTCACTTCTGCTCTACAACTACGACAACAATGGGATGTACATCGGATTCGCAGTGTCCATCGGGTTATGTGTGTGTTAACGGTCAGTGTGTTCCCCAACAGACAACGGGAACAGCGAGCATATCTCTTACTGCTTCCGCTACTCAGGTCGACGTAGGACAGAGTGTTACCTTCACCGCTACATATCTAGACCCACAGGGTAACCCCATACCCAATGCTACGCTGTATCTCTTCGTTAACAACGCGCAGATTTCAACGGCTACGACCAATTCATCTGGTGTGGCGTCCTGGAGCACAACATTCAATCAACCTGGAACTTATCAGGTTGATGTGGCGGATAATCCGAATAACACTTAGGAAAGAAGCTGTCTTAAAAGCGCTCCAAACCTTCTTGGGATGTTGTTTTTACAGTTTTCACACATCCACTTCTTACATGTAGGGCAGTAGTATACCAGTTTGAACTGTCCACAAACGGCGCACACACCCATCATTTTACTTTCCACTTCAATCCCCCCCTGGATACCAAAAAGTCCATTTATATAAAGTTTCTGGTTTAACGTTCATCTGTTTGGCGGTCTTGAGGAGCAGGGGTGTAATCACGGATGAGGGTGTTACAACGAAACCCCTGTGTCTCGTGTATTCGATACCAAGCATACCCAGTGCCATAATGAAGCGTGTCATATCTGCACTGGGGAGATTGGGGTGGGATGAAGTGAACTCTGATACCGCCACAGCAAGCGGTTTCTCAGTTTCGGGTGTCGTCTCGAACCCTTTGAACTGAACAAGGGAGGGAGATGGGGGTTCAACTAAAAGTGAAGATATGGCGAGTTCCAGGTCTTCAAGAACCCTGTAATTATAAGGGGAAAAACTAACTCCTCTCCTGTTGGCAAGAAGATATCCTTCACCACCCTTCTTCGTGTATGCGTGAAGGGAACCATCAAATGAAACAACCAAATCCATGAATATACTATCCCCTCTTTCCTTTTGAAGTTTTCGAAACCCCACCTAAAAACTTCTCGGGTATACACCTTCTGACATCCTCTCATCCCTGAAGGATTTGAGGTTCCTGCTTCATCGACGGTGCCCCCATCATACAGTCTGGAGGTCTTACTCCATCTCACACCCATTTTCATGGGTTTATCAGGCGTTAATTCCCCGCTGCCCGCGGGTACTGGTACAATTATTTCTCTTGGGTTATTAAACATTTCGCAATTCAACTCCTCTCTAAAGGTCGGAGCTTTCTTGTTTATATATTTATAGTTCGTTCACCACTGAGGCGAATGGATTGTCGATTCTCGTCTTCTCCCATTGAACCATCGACTTATACATGTCGTTAATCTCCTCTTTGATGCTTATCAACGGCTTAAATCCCTTTTTATTGAAGAATATTTCCCAGTTATCGTTGATCCAGTTGAACATCACAATACACCTGTTTTGGGAATTCTCATAGCCTTTCACAAGACGATCATACATGAAGAGATACTGCCTGTATATGGTGTCAACGCTTCCCACCTCTGACGTATCTGCGTCAAGCAACATGGATGAAACCCAGACATCGTCACGCACCTTTTCTATAACTATCATTGTTGAGTAGCTGGATAACCTTTGCGCTATTGCTATGGATGCCTGTAAAGGATTAACATTCATATCTTCCTGTATGATCCTGTAAATAACTTCTTCATGTGCAAGGTCGTATGACCTCCTGCGGGCAGCCCAGTAGCCGGATAGCTTCCTCCTCAAAATATCTCTCTTTTCTCTATTCAGCGAGTATATTGCCGACGCCACCCTGGATAGGGAGCGCTCGAAAGTTTCAGATATGTCCCCACCCCCAAGTGCGTGTGCTATCTCGTGGGCTACAACTTCAACCGCATGTGTTGGATCTGTCAGCACATCCCGACTTATGACTATCTCCTTCCCTTTATGGACGCCGAGAGCATCCTGCAATTTCTGAACAGGGTATACATCCATGGTTCCTGGTACGAGGTATAATGCATCCATTACGAAGTAAGATAAAGCCATCACTTCTTCCATAATCGACCTCTCCTTCATGGTGAGTTCATTCAGGGGTATCCTTCCCTTCATATTCTGTTCGAGCACATCCCCTCTCATCTTGAGGAAGGCTTTATCCGATGTGCTCTCAGGTAAAAGGGTTGATATATACTGGTTTACTAATACTATGTTTTTGGCACCATAGTATCTGAGTTTATCAATAATAGAGGCGTTCTGTGTCCAGGTCATGTCGAGTTTATTCATGTATGTTGCGATCGCTGCTTTTGCGGTATCATTAGGGTTATAGCTGAGATAGAGTTCATAGACATCTCCACGTGTGAGGTCGTAGGGGTGACCTTCGTATTTCGCGTATTCGAGCAGGTCATCGAAAAATTTGTATGCGACTGTTTCATGGGATAGAGAAAGGGATACCACCCTTGATAGTTCATACCCCGACTGGACACTGTTCCTATCCGGTGTCAACCTTATGTAGGGTATATCGTAACTGTAAAGTGAATTGTGGTGTGTTATATTCACCATGTCGTTCACCAATATCTGGGATGAGTAGAGCTTCCCCATTGCGTTAATGCTTGGTTTACGGTAAATGTAGAAGGGTCTCTTCTGCGCACAGGAATCACTAAAGATTTTGTCATCCATGTAGAATGCTTTAACAATGGTCATCCTGCTGGGGTTGACAATCGCATCCTGAGGGGGTTTCACGGCTGAATTGTAAATCAGCACTACGTTCCTGTCGTAGGTTTTCGAGAGACCGAGCAGGAAGTAGACATTGTTGTTTATCAAGACAGCTTTGAATGCGTAGTATTTTGAAAATATGTATGGGGTTGAATATGCTGATGCAAACCAAGCCATACCAAGCTTTAAACCTTCACCAAATCGACCACGTGCCCAACAGGGTTTTTCGCTCACACCAAGAATCATGGAGTTGTAGGGTATCTCTCCATGTGAATTCTCTATCATGATGATGGGTTTTCCGCCAGTTGTGGCTCCATATTGAAGGTTGACGTTCAGGTCAACTCTTCCATTTGGCTCATCTTCGGCATCCAGTGCGTTCTGTATGAACTCACGGAGAGCCATCCATCCATCCCATCTCCTGTTTGCAACATAGGTCACACTCATACCTGAAAACTGAATGAGGTCCCACTGTTTTACGTAATTATGAACGATTTCTGGGTCTTGTATTATTGCTCTTCCTATGTCAGTGTTCTTATCTATTACCTGAAAAACCGTCCCCCTATCAGATGAAGGTATACGGTAGAGGTCGAAGATTTCTGTAGCGTCTCTGGATTGACTTGCTCTGACGAATTTCTGCATGGATACTCAAAGGAAGAGAGGTAAATAAAAATTTGCGTAAAACTAACATTCTACCATACACTAACACGTGTGTATGAAGCTTTCCCCGAAGCACAAATTCATCCTAGCGAAGCTGATTGAGGTTCAAGATGAAATAGCAAAGGAGTACCAGACATATAATCTGAATCCTGATAGTGTAGTGTGGTCGCTCACGGAAGCGGGGGTATCATGGCATGAGGTTAAAGATTTGGTTTATGCTGGAATAGTACAGAAGGTTGGAAGAAAAAACTATAGGCTGAAAAGCCTGAAGGAAGCGAAGAAACTGCTTGAAAACGACGATAATGAAGTCGAAGACACGATTC
>Ga0080006_1145171_pt1 | contig 11813 bp, 9 predicted proteins | sample RS3BMetagenome_FD_69209 | JGI IMG/M metagenome (GOLD analysis project Ga0080006, IMG submission 69209) | Ferric oxide microbial mat and aquatic microbial communities from Rainbow Spring, Yellowstone National Park, USA - RS3B (SPADES... ...
ATCGTACAATTTATGAAAAAGCTTGGCCGCCGGCCCACCATTCCAAGATGCAGGTAGCAATTCTGCAGGAATACCTGGATCCAATAGTGGAAATCGACGCCACTCATGGACCAACCAGCTCTTAGTGACAAAAGCCTCTTCTGGGCTAGTTCGAGGAGCAGAACGAAACAGCTCCATAAAAGCCTTGTAACGGTTGTCCAAGAACGCGATGTCCCAAGCCTGGCGGACAAGCGCAGTTGGCTCTGTCAAAGAACCGAGTTCGGCAATGAAAGAGACTGCCTTTACCTGATCACCTAGATCACCTAAAATGCTGGCCAACTCTTTCTCTCTTGAGCTACCCAGCGGAGATACCCATGCCCCTTGGCCAAGCGACCCGAAACCAGCCCAAGCCAACCGAGTGCGCAAAACATGGCGGTAAGGACGCCTCTCTTCGGGTACAGATATGAGCACAACCAGCCAATGTCCATCCCAGCCTGAACGAACAGGGTCAAAAGAGTAAATTCTCTCGCTGCCCTCCTCCAGCAAACTGCGACCATCATCGGTCAGCTGCCACCTCACCGAACGCCCACAACGCTCTCGTGATATCCACCCAGCTCGTGCCATGTTGGCAAGTGCTTGTCTACAAGCCTTCTCCTCCACCCCTAAAGAAGCAAGTGCGCGCAGCAAGGTACTAGTCCAGGCAGCTTGACCGGAGGGAAGGACATACTCCCCGAGCACGGTAAGCAGAAGGGAGCGTGCGCTGGAACGACCATCCAATGACAACCTCATAGGAGGATCATCGCTCATGACCGACCCTTGGAGAGAACCGATAACGCTGTATTGGTGAACAAGTTGTCCAGTACTGAAGCAGAGAGACCGATGTCCAATATCCCATCTACGGTCTTTTTGATTGCTGGGGTAGACGGCCAGTCGCTTCCGAAAATTGCCTTATGAGAAAGACGGGGCAGATCTGGTAGGTACTTGAGCAGATTATGCGGTGGGATACCAGAGATCTCCAGGTAGACATTGTCGTGGGTACGTGCAAGAGTAACGGCTTCATCAGTCCATGCTGGACGTCCGCAGTGGGCGAGAATGACTGACAATGAAGGAAAGTCGCAGGCGACATCGTCCAGGTGGATAGGAAGAGCATACTTAAGACGCGAGTTGGCAAATATAGAACTACCTGTATGGAACACTACTGGCCAACCAAGCTCCTCGGCCAGCTCATAGCAGCGGTACAGACGTCGATCGTTTGGGTAGAAGAACTGATAAGAAGGGTACAGCTTTAGTCCTTTTGCTCCCTTTCCAGCCCAGTTGGATAACTTCTTTCGATAGTCATGCTCGGTCATGATATCGAGGGATACAAATGGTATCAATCGCTCGGAGTGTGCACAGTACTCGAGCACATAGTCACTACGAACATCTATACCCACTCCAGGAGTCTCTTGTGCCAACACTACCGCTCGTTGTATACCAGCAGCATCCAGTTGAGCCAACATCATCCATACCGGCACTACCTCGTCCACTACACCTGGAGGGGGTTCCGCTCCAGAGCCATGGCCCATCTCTGGATTGGAAGCCTCGATCAAGTCCCTAACCACATGGGAGGTCAAATCTGACATCCTAAAGATGTGCACATGAAAGTCTATTCTCTCCCCTTTTGCAAACAACTCCCCACTCACCTATGTAATCCTTTTCCCTAATCTCGCCGACTACGAGTCAAACTCGCCCGACTATGTGTTCGTTGATCAACAATTAGCGCTAATCAGTACTCACCAACCAACTATTAGATCAGCTGAGCAATTTCAACACTCATCGCAGAACTGTAGCTGCTCCAAGAGGCCGATGGGAACATCCTCATCGGTTTTTCTTCCGAATGCTAAAATGTCTTGACGATCGTCATAGTTGATGTAGAATATAAAAGGTAAACTACTTGCGCGCCGAAGGATGGAGGGGCACTTTGGTCGAGACTTTATCGATACTCAATACCTCATTGGATCCCAATGCACGAGCTGATGACATAGAGCCGCATGATCTCGACCCAGAGAGTCGCAGCGGTTCCGTAACTCTCCTGGACAAGTTCATCTCGTTCCGTACTCATCCAGACCGTTACAAGCATTGGAAGCTTACCATCGATGGGCGAATCGCAACTTTGGCCCTCGATGTGGATGAAGACGCTCCCATTGCTCCTGGATACGAGCTGAAGCTGAACTCATATGACCTAGGGGTCGACATAGAGCTGAGAGATGCCATACTAAGGCTTCGCTTCGAACATCCCGAGGTAGGAGCAGTTGTAATCACCAGCGCTAAAGACAAGGTGTTCTGTTCCGGAGCTAACATCCAAATGCTTGCTTCATCGAACCACTCTTTCAAGGTGAACTTCTGTAAATTCACCAACGAGACACGTAACCAGATAGAGGAAGCTAGTCACTACTCAGGCCAGCGCTACATCTGCGCCGTCGGCGGTACTGCTGCTGGAGGTGGTTATGAACTAGCCCTAGCTACCGACTACATCATCTTGGTAGACGATGCCTCCGCAGCCGTATCCTTACCAGAGGTTCCTCTGCTCGGTGTCCTGCCTGGTACTGGAGGGCTTACCCGGTTAGTGGACAAACGGAAGGTACGGAGAGATCTCGCTGATGTAGTGGCTACCAAGATAGAGGGAACCAGGGGACAAAAGGCGTTGGAGTGGGGTTTGGTAGATGAAACCGCTCCAAAAAGCACCTTCGCTGCGGTAGTCCATCAAACTGCAGCGAGGTTGGCTGACTCCTCTCCTCGTCCTATGGATGCCAAAGGAATTAGCCTACCTGATCCTGAGCCAGAGATCCATGAAGATTCGATAATATACCCCTACGTACGAGCGGAGATAGACCGTACGCTCAGAACAGCTACCATCACCATCAGTGCACCGGTTGAGAGCGGGCCTAGGGATCTAGAGGCGATAGCACATCTAGGACCTGCTTGGTGGCCATTGGCTATGGTTTCCCAACTGGATGATTTGATCCTATGGCTTCGCTTCAACGAAGCGACCATCGGCACCTTCCTGCTGAAAACTCGGGGAGAACCCGAGGTATTGGAGGTCATAGAGCGAACCATATGGGCCAACCAGAACAATTGGTTAGTGAACGAAGTGATTTCGTGGATCAGATCTACATTGCGCAGATTGGAAACCTCTTCTCGTTCGTTGATCGCTTTGATCGATGAAGGAAGTTGCTTCGTTGGCATCTTGGCCGAAGCGGCCTTTGCCTGTGACCGAATCTATATGCTCACTGGCCTCCCAGATGATGACAGCACTGACCATCCTGCCAGCAATACTCTCAAACTTCCTACTATCCAGTTGACACCTGCGAACTTCGGTCCCCTACCTATGGACAACGGACTGACCCGGCTAGAGAGCCGTTTCTTGAAAAATCCAGATCATGTCCATGAACTGACCAATTACATGTTCAAAGCTATCGATGCCACCCTCGCCGACAAACTAGGGCTCGTTACATTCGCCTTGGACGAGATTGACTGGGATGACGAAATTCGCCTAGTCGTGGAAGAAAGAGCCAGCTTCTCTCCGGATGCCTTGATTGCCATGGAGGCTAACTTGCGCTTCTGCGGGCCAGAAACTGTAGCCACCAAGGTATTTGGACGCCTCTCGGCCTGGCAGAACTGGGTATTTCAACGACCCAATGCCACTGGGCATCAGGGTGCTCTCCGCTCTTATGGAACCGGTCTGCGACCAGCGTTCGATCAAGTTCGTACATGAATACTGTTTCCTTTGGAGGTAATCCATGAAGGTTGACTACGCAACCAAAATTCCCAACAATGTCAACTTAGCCGAGGACAGACAGCTCACTAGAGCACTGGAGTCATGGCAGCCGAAGTATTTGGCCTGGTGGAACCAGCTTGGGCCAAAAGACTTCGCCAACAATGAGGTGTTCTTGCGGACGGCTATAGACGTAGGCCAAGAGGGGTGGGCACACTTCGACTACGTCACTATGCCGGAGTACAGATGGGGAATATTCCTAGCCGAGCCAAAACCTGATCGTCGGATATCATTCGGTGAGCACATCGGTCAACCCGTATGGAATGAGGTTCCTGGAGAATACCGCTTCGACCTGCGAAGGTTGATAGCTGTACAAGGAGACACTGAACCCGCCTCCGTGGAACAGCAAAGACACCTCGGCAAGACAGCACCTAGCCTCTATGATCTGCGCAATCTTTTCCAGGTAAACGTAGAGGAAGGACGGCACTTATGGGCGATGGTGTATTTGCTTCACCGCTACTTCGGGAAAGACGGGCGTGAAGAGGCTGATGCTTTGCTCGAACGACACTCCGGAGACCCGGATCGTCCTCGCTTGCTAGGTGCGTTCAACGAACCGACCCCTGACTGGCTCTCGTTTTACTTATTCACCTACTTCACCGATCGTGACGGAAAATTCCAACTCCATGCTCTAACTGAAAGCGCCTTTGACCCCTTGGCTCGCACTACACAATTTATGCTCAAAGAAGAAGCTCATCATATGTTCGTAGGAGCTACTGGAGTTGCACGTGTTATTCAAAGAACCGCTGAACTCATGAAAAAATACGATACAGATGATATACGTCAATATGGAGGAATCAATCTATCTATTATTCAAAAATATCTCAACTTTCACTATAGCATTACCCTTGATTTGTTTGGTGGTGATACTTCTTCAAATGCTGCTAACTATTATGCTAGCGGCCTCAAGGGAAGATTTCATGAATCAGAGCGTAAAGATGATCATCGTTTACTTGGCTCAACTTATCAAGCTGAAGCAATTATCGATGGTAATATTGGCACTATAGAAGTTCCAACTATCACTGCATTGAATCAAATATTGCAAGATGACTTTATAGCTGATTGTCAAAATGGTGTTGATAGATGGAACCGTATACTTTCAGAATCAGGTATCCACACTAAGTTATATCTTCCTCATAGAGGCTTTAACAGGCAGGTAGGTATTTTTGCCGATTATCATGTAACACCAGATGGAAATATCTGCACAAAAGATGAGTGGGAGTTAAGAAAATCAGAGTGGTTGCCTACCATAGATGATCGATCTTTCGTCTCCTCATTGATGGTCCCAGTAAGAGAGCCTGGAAAGATGGCGAGCTGGTTGGCTCCACCGGCATCAGGTATAGCGAACAGACCAATTGACTTTGTATATGTGAAGTTGTGAGTGTCAAGTTACCAGTTGAGCAATTCCAATTATCGCTAGGGTGTCCACCTGTCACGGTGTAGAATACATCTCACCCTTCCAGGTGTTGATAGCCTTTACTCTTCCCGCTGTTCTACTGCAGCCTTGCATAGTACAAAGTTTGAACACACTGCTTATATCTGATAAGCTTTCTTAGCAAAGTTGATAAAATGTTTGGGTGTGCTTTCTCGCTACGCTTGACCTCGTAATTTTGTGTCAGCTAATACACATTTATTATTAAAGAATGGGACTTTAGTCCCTAGTCTTTTATGGCTTTGTGCAGTACTGTACTGTAAGTAATGTAGATTATAATGGAGGCAAGACTAGTGGGCCAAATTAACTTACCTGAAGTCGAATTTACAGAGATCACTTATTCAAAAGCCAACTGGGTAGCAAGAGTGACGATCAACCGCCCAGAGGCTTACAATGCATATAGCACTCGCACCCTGATCGAGCTAGCTACTGCATTCCGACAAGCAGCATTCGATGACGAGGTAGCCGTGATCGTCTACACAGGTAGCGGTACGAATGCATTTTGTACAGGTGGAGACGTAAAAGAGTACGAGAGCGTCTATACCAAATCACCTCATGACTACTGGAAGTACATGGGGCTCTTCAGCGCCTATATAGAGAGCATCGTTAAAGCCGGCAAGCCAGTTATTGCTCGACTGAATGGCATGGCAGTCGGAGGAGGCAACGAGAGCCATCTGGCCTGTGATCTGTCCGTCATTGCCGAACATGCCTATGTAGGTCAAGTTGGGACTGGCGTCGGAAGTGTCGCAGCCGGAGGAGCTACACAATGGCTTCCTATTGTAGTTGGCGACAGACGTGCTCGATGGATGCTGATGCTGAACCGCCGCATCCCTGCGTACCAGGCGTTGGAGTGGGGGTTGGTCAATGAGGTGGTCCCCTCGGTTCGCCATGGAAACGAATTCATCGACCACGCTACCCCGGAGCAGATCAAGCTAGCCCAAAAGGGACAGGACGGCTATAGCATCGACCTCTCCAAGTTGGATGAGGCCGTAGATAGTCTCTGCGAAGAGCTAATCGACAAATTCGCCGAATGTACCCGATACACCAAACAACAAGTCAACTTCTGGAAAGATCTCTCTTGGTATCAGACAGTGGGTCATGCCAGCGAATGGCTTGCCTTGCACTACGCCTCTTGGGAACCGTTGGAGGGTATGGGCGCCTTTGTAGAAAAGCGCCCACCGCGTTACAGAATGCTTCGCGAACAGGCAGCAACGGGTGGTTCTTCGGAGTTTCCTTGGGGCCCATACATGAAGCGCTGCCCATCTTGTGGAGCGACCAACTTGCCTCGTAACTTCGAGTATTGTGGCAAGTGTGGTCACGCTCTTGAACCACAAGAGAGCTGATTTAGATAGCAACGGTCAATGGGAACCTCTAAAGTAGTACCGATCTCCGACGCCATTGCTAACTTCGTTTCGGACGGTGCTTTCGTGTCGGTTGGAGGCATGAACCTCCACAACAACCCAATGGCATTGGTAAGAGAGACCATAAGACAAGGCAAGCGAATTGGGACATTGCTCACCAGTCCTTGCGGAGCGATGAACGCCGATCTCTTGCTCGGAGCTGGTTTGGTGGAGGAGATAATAACTTCATATGTCGGCTTTGAACATCTCGGCTTGGCGCCTAATTTCAGGCGCCTTGCCGAGCAAGGAGGTATTCGCATCTTCGAGTGCGATGAACCTTACATAACACATGGACTCTATGCAGGAGCTGGTGGTCTGCCCTTCATTCCTCTGCCCAGAGGACTCGAGTTCTCCGATATTCCCAAGGTGAACTCCAGGAGCTACACGTTCGTCGAAAACCCGTTCAACGGAGAGCGAGTGCTAGCCGGAGCTCCCCTTATGCCAGAGGTAGCCTTCTTGCATGCCCAGATATCAGATGCTAGTGGCAATGCAGTCTTGTTGGGGGCACAATTCTTGGACAGGCTGATGGCTTTGGCATCCAAGCATGTAGTGCTACAAGTAGAGCGGATTGTGCCTACCTCTGAGATCAGCACACACCCAATGGGAACGACAATTCCTGCTTTTCTCGTAGATGCAGTCGTAGAAGCACCGGGTGGTTGTCATCCTACTTCATCTCATGCCTTCTATTCCTACGATGAAGAGCATTTACGCGAGTACCTGGACAAGGCCAGAGATGAACGTGGCGTAGAAGAGTACATATCGCAGTACGTCCGCCAAACCCCAGAAGACCTCTACAAACAGTCCATGGCCGAGCGCGTTGCCGCTCTCTCTTTCCAAGAAAGTTCGAGCGAAAAGAGATGATGGTAGGATTTCACCATTCGCTCACTTCAAGCACGATTCACAAAGAGGGTTGAGGTAGAGAAGAGATGACGAGCGTTAGCCACATTGGAGAATATAGTGCCGCAGAGTTAATGGTCACCGTACTAGCCAGCCAGTTGCATGATGGCGAAGTAGCCATCATGGGCACCGCTAGTGCTATACCTCAGGCTGCATGCAGATTGGCACAGCTGACCCATGCTCCTGATTTTTCCTACATAGCTGGCGGCACTTGTAGCGTCAATCCCTACCAACAACCACTGGTGCCGTCGGCTTGTGACTACCGGTTGCTCCGAGCAGAGACGGCAGTCCCACTAAGCGACGTCGTCTTGATGGAAGGGCGTGGAGATGTATTCGATATCTTCTTCGCTGGAGGCATTCAAATAGATGCCTATGGCAACTGCAATTTAGTGGCAGTGGGTAGCTGGGAACATCCTCATCCACGTGGACCGGGGAGCGTAGGACTGCCCTTCCTCTCCAGAGTAGGTAGGGTGCTCATCTATACGATGTCGCATAATCCGCGCACCTTCGTGGAAAAGGTAGACTTTCTGAGCGGACCAGGTTTTTTGGATGGTCCCGACTCTTGGAAGCAAGCAAAGCTCATGGGCGGTGGCCCTGCTATGGTGGTTACCCCCCTCTGTACTATGACTTTCGACCACGATACGTTACGGATGAAAGTTGCTACTCTTCATCCGGGAGTGGAACTCGAACAAGTACAACGGGCGACAGGCTTCCAGCTAGAGGTAGAGGAGCCAGTACCCACCACTCAACCACCAACCAACCAGCAGCTCGAGATAGTTAGAGCCATGGACCCAGACGGACTTCTTCGTTGATTTCGAGCTATGCAAGTTTTTCAGTTTTCGTCTATCGTACCCAGGATGGGTTTCTTGTTACCCAATGTTCCCATTGGAACCTCATTAGAGCTCGTATACAACATCATTTAGAACCCGAACTGAACATTTAACAACAGGAGGAAGTATCAATGCGCTTCGAAGACAGGGTGGCAGTTGTCACCGGTGGTGGAAGTGGAATCGGAAGGGCCACCGCAATGTTTCTTGCCGAGGAAGGAGCTGCTGTAGCAGTTGTTGACCTCGATGGCACAAGAGCCTCTCAAGTGGCAGAGGAGATATCTTCCTCTGGCGGCAAAGCTATAGGGATAGCCTGTGATGTTACCTCGACCGCCGATGTTCGCTCTATGGTGCAAAATACTTTGGATACCTACGGCCATTTGGATGTTCTCGTATCCAACGCTGGTTGGGACCAGGTCATGCCCTTCGTGGAGACAAACGAAGAGTTCTGGGACAAGGTGATCGGAGTCAACTACCGTGGCCATCTTGCCTGCGTGCATGCCGTCCTGCCTCATATGATCGAGCGTGAGTATGGTCGGATAGTCCTAGTGGCGTCCGATGCTGGAAGAGTTGGTTCCAGTGGTGAAACGGTCTACTCGGGTGCTAAAGGTGCAACGATCGCTTTTTCCAAAGCTATAGCCAGAGAGGTGGCTCGATACAGCATAAATGTCAACTGTGTAGCACCTGGGCTGACTGATACTGCCATGCTGGCCGCCGTCAGGGAAGGGAACGAGCGACTGATGGATGCGATTACACGTTCTATTCCTCTCCGTCGAGTGGGGAAACCTGAAGAGGTTGCCAAAGCCATATGCTTCATGGCCTCTCCCGATGCAGACTACATCACTGGGCAAACTTTGAGCGTCAATGGCGGACTCACCATGGTATGAAAACGTCGCTTCTTCGAAAATTACTCCGGGGACTCCGGAGAACAGAGGAGACTGTACTGGATCTGTACTCGGAGAACAGAGGAGACTGTACTGGATCTGTACTCGGAGAACAGAGGAGACTGTACTGGATCTGTACTAGATATCGAGAAAAGATCTTACAGGCGAAGGGTTTACCAGCGGTAAAATCCTTCGCCTGTTTTCTTGCCTAGCTTGCCTGCTGCTACCATGTCGATAAGCAATTGGGGAGGTTCGAACCGTGGTCCTAGCTCCTTGGCCAAGATTCTAGCGATGTCCAAGCGGACATCTAGGCCAACTAGATCCCCTAGTCGCAGCGGACCCATTGGATGACGGTAACCCAACTCCATGGCCTTGTCGATATCTGCTGGCTCAGCTACTTTTTCTTCTACCATTCTGATCGCCTCCAAACCCAGGGCGATACCCAGCCTGGACGTAGCAAAGCCAGGAGAGTCACGAACTACAATGGCTTCTTTGCCTAGAAGATTGACTAGATCAATAGCTCTCTGCCGTGCAGTATCGCTTGTCTCTGGAGAAACCACCACCTCTACTAAAGGCATAGCCCAAACGGGATTGAAAAAATGCATGCCCAGAAAGCGATCCGGATGTTTCAAGGAATTAGCGAGAGCAGTGATGGGTATGGCACTTGTGTTGGAGGCAAGAAGAAGCGGATCCCTCTCCTCCATAGCCGAAAGAACAGCCTTCTTCATATCCTCCTGCTCTGGTACTGCTTCGATCAAAAGGTCTGCTCCGCTATCAAAGGATGATGGCGAATCCTTTACCTCTAGGATCCTGGATGCCTCCTCTGCTACCTCTCCATCAAGCTTACCTTTGGCAACTGCTTCATCCAACAACCCCTGGATGAGCTCTGCTGATCTCTGGGCACTAGCAAGGTCGATGTCTGCTAATTGCAAGTGAACTCCCTTGATGAGAAAGGCATAGGCAATTCCTCGACCCATGACCCCACCACCGACTACTCCGACACGCATCAAATAACCTCCCATCGGATAAGGTCATTCCCAACTCCAGCACTGCAACTGCAAAAGAGGTGATGAAAAACTATCAAGGAGCCTCCCATAGGGCCGAGACGCCTTGGCCAACCCCAACACACATAGTAGCCAATCCTCTACGTGCTCCTCGTTTGGCCATCTCATGTACAAGAGTGGTGGTTATGCGAGCTCCAGAACAGCCCAAAGGATGACCGATGGCAATTGCTCCACCATTTACGTTAACAATATCTGGATCGAGCTTAAGCTCCTCTATTACTGCCACGGACTGTGAAGCGAAAGCCTCGTTGAGCTCTACGAGCTCCAAGTCGGATAAACTCCAACCAGCTATTCTAAGTACCTTCTCGGTCGAAGGCACTGGGCCCATCCCCATGATATCCGGGTGAACCCCAGCTGAAGCTGATGCCACGTACCTGGCTAGCGGCTCCACGCCCAGCTCGTTGAGTGCATCTTCAGAGGCAAGAAGCAAAGCTGCAGCACCATCGTTCATAGGAGAGGAGTTGCCCGCAGTAACCGTCCCGTCTTTCTTGAATACCGGCTTGAGACGAGACAACGCCTCCAAGGATGTGTCTTCTCTGATCGACTCATCCCTATCTACAACTTTCTCTGTCTTGTCGACCTTCACGACGACCGGTACCACCTCGTCGTCAAAGCGTCCTGCTGCCCATGCCTGCGCTGCACGTTGATGACTTCTGAGAGCGAAACGATCCTGAGCATCTCTCGAGACACCGTATCTCTTGGCTACCTCTTCAGCTGTCTCACCAAGCGAGATCGGCGGGTACATCTCCGCCATCTTCGGGTTGACCATCCTCCACCCTATACGGGTATCGTATACCTCGAGAGCTCTCGGGTAGCCTTCTTCCGGGCGAGGCATGACAAACGGTGCTCTAGTCATTGATTCAGTACCACCAGCTATACAGATATCCGCTTCGCCAACAGCAACTTCGTGAGCTGCAGACACAACTGCAGAAAGCCCAGAAGCACAAAGTCTGTTGACCGTTGCGCCAGGTACGCTCACCGGCAAACCAGATAGCAGAACTGCCATTCTAGCAAGGTTGCGATTGTCCTCACCGGCTTGGTTGCTCGCTCCCCAGAACACATCGTCTACTCTAGAAGGATCCAGGGAGGGGTTCCTCTCCAAAAGAGCCGTTAGTACATGAGTAGCTAGATCATCAGGTCGCATTGCAGCTAGAGCACCGCGCAACTTCCCAATAGGGGTTCTCACTGCATCAACTATGAACACGCCTCTCATCTCATCCTCCTTGGAAATCTTGCAAACAAATCACTACTCAAACTCCTCGAGCAATTCAAGAACGGGAAGATCGAAGCCAATACCTGCGGTAGGGGTAGAGCGCGTAGCTCTCCACCTACCGAAAGCACGGTGCTAGCCGAACCACGCTAGGAACCCAAGACTCTGACAGCTGTTGCTCATCACTTTCATTCACTACTGCTACCGGCATTAGCCTCCTCGATCAAAGAGGCACTGCTCGACTGAAGGCCACCCGTTGTCAGTACCGAATCAGCGTTACTCCCCCCGTCAATACTAGACGGAGCTGGC
>Ga0080006_1215826_pt1 | contig 11810 bp, 8 predicted proteins | sample RS3BMetagenome_FD_69209 | JGI IMG/M metagenome (GOLD analysis project Ga0080006, IMG submission 69209) | Ferric oxide microbial mat and aquatic microbial communities from Rainbow Spring, Yellowstone National Park, USA - RS3B (SPADES... ...
CCGCTCGTAACGTGATCTCGGGGAACGGCATCGACGGAATTTACCTTGGCGGGACCGGCAGCGCCCTGCCCTCCAATAACATCGTCGAAGGCAACTTCATCGGGACCGCCGTCACCGGGACGCTGCCGCTGGGCAATGGCGGAGCGGGCATCGAACTCGAATCGTCGAACAACACCGTGGGTGGTAACACCCCGGCGCTGGGAAATGTCATCGACTTCAACGGCGGGGCGGGCGTCCAGGTTGGGTCGTCCACGTACCAGGCCAACGTGGTCGATAATCGGATCGAATCCAACAGCATCTTCCAGAACAGCGGCCTGGGCATCGACCTGGGCAACGATGGGGTGACCTACAACTCCCCGAATTACAACTACGGCCCCAACGATCGGCAACCCTTTCCCACCTTGAACTCGGCCTACTCCACCCCGTCGGGGATCACAGTCGAGGGGAATCTGGTTGCCTCTCCCACGACCGGCTACACGATTCATTACTATTCGAACGCCCAGCCCGACCAGAGAACCGGCTACGGACAGGGGCAGACCCTGATTACCAGCGCACTCGTCCAGACCGACGCGAACGGCTTCGCTGATGTCACCGCGAAGCTGCCGAGCATCCCCGTCGGCGAGTACATCTCCGCCACAGCCACCAGCCCCTCTGGCAACACCTCGGAGTTCAGCTTTTCGAGGCTGATCACCGCGACGTCCCAGACCAATCTTTCGGTCACGGCTGACATCCTGACCCCGACCGTCCAGGTCGGCGCCCCCTTCACCACGAACTTTACCATCACGAACAACGGGCCGTCGGCGGCGTCGAACGTCGTTTTCCAGGACATGCTCCCCGCCGGGGCGTCGATGGTCTCGGGAACCGTCGGCCAGCAGACTCTCCCGAGCCCGATCAACGGGATCATCAACGCCAAAATCGGTACTCTCGCCGATGGGGCCTCGACGACCGTCACCCTGACCTACACCCTGCCCACGGCTGGCACGGTGAAGAACAACGTCGGCGTCAGTTCCGACCAGACGATGAACGCGGGCAGTAGCGCGATTGTCCAGAACATCACGGTTGCCCCGGCCACGCCGGTCGATCTCTCGGTTTACGGAGTTGCCAACCCGTATCCCGTCCAGGTTGGCCAGATGCTCACTTACACGTTTGTCGTGAGCAATAACAGCGGCAGTCCGGGAACCAACGTCCTCTTCGACGACCCGTTGCCCGCTGGCTTGAAGTTCGTCTCGGTCAAGTCGAGCCAGGGCGTGACCGCCATCTACGGCAGCGACGTCCAGGCAGACCTCCAGACTCTCAACGGCGGGACCAACGCCTCGGTGACGATCGTGGCCGAGGCGCTCTCTCCTGGCCCGATCAGCAACTTCGCGATGGTCACGGGGGACCAGTCCGACCCGAATATTCTGAACAACTCGACCACGGTCTATTCCTACGCCACGCCCCCGCCGGCGGTCGATATCGCCGTCACGATCACCGCGGCCCCCTTCCCGGCGACCGTCGCCCAGCCGTTCCTTTATGTCATCAACGTCGGCAACCCCGGCTCGGCCCCGGCCTCGGGCGTGACGCTGAGCGACATCCTTCCCGCCGCCGGCCTGATCACGTCCATCAAGCCGAGCGAAGGCTCGTACACCCTGACCGGGAACGACCTGACCGTCAACTTCGGCAGCATGCCGATCGGCGACATCCAGGAGGTGACGGTCGCCCTGATCCCCGGCGCGCCAGGGTTCATCGTGAATCAGGCGTCGGTGATTTCCAACAACCCCGAATTCAACGTCGTCAACAACTTCGCCACGGCCGTGACCCCGGTGATCGCCCCGGTGATCGCCCCGAGCGTCCTGCAGCAGAATGCGGTGGTCTCGGGCAACCGGATCACGAACATCCTCTTGACCTTCAACGAGGATATGGACCCCAACTCGGCGTCGATGATCGCCAACTACCAGGTTCTCAACCTGGGCACGAACGGCTCGCTCTCGGCGAACGGCCCGAAGGTCGAGATCACCTCGGCGAAGTATAACGTGGTCACCCGGACCGTCAGCCTCGGCTTCAAAAACGGCCTGAACATCGGCAAGTTCTACAAGATCATCGCCAACGGCCCCGGCGCTCCGGGCCTGGTCGACGTCCACGGCAACGTTCTCGACGGCGAGAACAACGGGCTTCAGAACAGCATCTATCAATCCCTAATCAGTCGAGGGACCAGCACCCGCCCGGTCTCGCTCCAGATCGGTGTCACCCCGAGGATGCCGACCCCCAAGCCGACCCACCCCAAGCCGGCGAAGCATCACAAATGAGGCCGAGGAACGAACTCGATCCCACGAATCTCCGTGGGATCGAGGTTTCTTCGCGGATTCAAGGCTGCTCCAGGCTCAAGGATGACCCGGCTTGACCTCGACCTGGACGGCGTGCCAGATCTCGTGGTCGTTGTCGTCCTGGACCAGTGCCACGACGGCCAGGTCGTCAAGGTCGATCGGCGGCAGAGGGTGCGGGAAGGCCCGGCCTCGGGGACCATTCGGGAATTGGGCGAGGTAGGCGTCCTGCGATTTGCGGAGGTCGGAAAGCTTGACGGTGGTCTCGATGGTGCCTTCGCCCTTTTCGAGCGTTTTGCCATCAACCCCGCCGGGGAAGGCCCGGACGACGTTGTGGTGGAACCGGAGCTTGTTGCTGCCGGGGTAGCGGACCGCTTCCTCGACCAGAACGAGGCGGAGCTTCGGCCGGGCCTCGTTCGAGCCGCCGGAGACCTTGGCCGTCGCCGAGATCTTGACCTCGTCGCTGTCCCGGGTGGCCTTCAGGGTGATATCGGCCTGCTTGTCTTTCGACAACGAGGGGTCGATGATCTTGCGGAACTCGTTGTACTTGCCTTGCGAGTTCGCCATCCCGCCGCCGCCACCGGTCAGGCTCTTGCCGTTGAAGAAGGTCGAGGGGGTCCCTCGGACCTCGTTGCCGTAATAACCCTGGCGGGCGATGGTGTCGGCGTTGGTCAGGGGGTCGGGGCCGGGGATGTGGAGGTGGTGCTGGAGACCGATGAACTCGGTCGGCTTGTAGGTGGTCAGGAGGGCGTCGAAGGCGACGTCGGCGGCCACGCAGGGCGGGCACTCGGCGCCGGTGAAGATCTCCATCAGGACGACCCGGTTCCCCTTGCCGTCGGCCCGACCGGCGAAGGTCTCGGGCTTGAACGGGGGGACCTTCTCGTGATATTCGGCGTCGAGCTTGGCGTCATACCCCTTGGCCCGGGTCTCGGCCTCGGTGGCGATGGCGTCCTTGCCGGCAAGCTTCGCGGAGCTGGCGAGCATGTTCGCCAGGCTGCTTTTCAGCTCGATCGAGGCGTCGGCCGGCAGGGCCTTGTCGGTGGCGATGGCCGTCTCGGTGGCCAGGGCGGCGTAGGCTTTTTTACCCTGGAGGGCCCTGAGCACCTGAGTCTGGGTCTCGGCGGTCCACTCGGGGCCGTAGGGTCGGGCGGCGTCGACCCAGGCGGTGACGACCTTGCCGACTTCCTCGGCGGTGAGCCCGGCGGGCTCGGCCTGGCCGAGAATCAGGTTGTAGACCGCCGCGTTGGTCGGGCTGTCGGGATTCTGAGCGATGATCTCGCGGTACTTGGCGATCCGCTCCTTCGGGTCCTTGATCGCCTGGGCCTGCACCAGCTTCTGCGGGATCGTGGACATCGCCGCCTGGCCGAGAGTCTTCGACTCGGTCCGCTCGATCCGGCCGGGGTAAGTCGAGCCCCGGAACTTGACGGCGCCTCGGGCCCTCTTGCCATCCTTGTCCAGGGTCCCCTTGAACGATGTCGGGTCGCCGGGCGCGACAATCTGGATCATGATCTTGTCGCCGTCGAGGGTCCCCTCGGCGGTCTTGACCGGTCCGAGCGCCGGGAAGGCGGCATTGATAGTCGCGGCGATCTTGCCGTCGGTCGCCTTGACCTCGAAGATCGCGAAGTCAATATCGGCACCCGGGATGATCACCAGTTTCCAGTTTCCATTGACGTCCGGCGCGTCGGCCGGGCTCGCCAGGCCCGGCCGGGTGGCCAGCAGGCCGAGCGATGCGACCGAGAGAGCCAGGGCTAAAGCCGCGATACGTCGCATGTTTTCCTCTCCGATGCGGATCAAAAGGGACGGAGTCTTCCAGACGCTTGGCCTACAATCGTCCGAGAACCCGGCCCGGCCCGCAAGTGGCAACCAGTCGAGCCTCTCGATCCGGCGGCCGGGTCGAGAGGCTCGGTCGTTGACAGTCTGCCTTGTTCTGGTATTGTCGAAGGGTCGCCTCGGATCGCCGCGGGGTGATTCGATCATCCTGCGCCCCGGGCGATCCCGAGCGTCTGCCTGGGAGTCTCTGGCCGCCGCCGCGACCTCGTCTTTCTTGACCGGTCCATCGGGTGGCATGAGGCTCGTCGAGTTTGCTGGTGGACGCGCGGGATCGGTCTTCAAGGCATCGCCTTCGAGGACCCTGGCCCCGTCAAAACGGGCCGTTTCGCTGTCAAGAGGCTCCGGCCGGTTGATGGCGACGGGTCCACTCGCCTCGCCCTTCATCGGGTGGGTCGGGCGCCTTTTGGGAGTTTCTGATTTCCAGGGCGGAGATCGCCATGATCGGGGCTTCGGCCCGGATCGTGCTCTCTGGAACGCCGGTACCTAACAGTCGAGGGCCTGCGGCAGTCGATGAGGTCCTCGACAGTTTCGACCAACCTTTATGGGAAAGCTCACCCTCGCCGTCAGTCACACCGACCGTCTCTTTCACGCCTGGCGGACCGTCCGAGCCCAGGTCCGTCGCGGAACCTGGCCCCAGCTCGCCGCCGAGCTTGCCGAGATCGACACCGCCCCTCTCAAATTCCTTCGGCAGATCCATCGCCAGTTGCGGCTGGGCACGTATCAATTTTCTCCCAAGTGGGGCTACGCCAAGCGCAAGAGCGGAGGCTCCCGGCGGGGGATCACCGTGCACGGGGTCAGCGACCGGATCGTCCAGCGGTCGATTCTCGATGTCGTCTCGACCCGAGACCCCAGGCTCCGGGAACATCTTGGCGCGATCCCCTCGATTCTCGACACCCCGACCAGCTTCGCCGGAAACCTGGGCCGAGGCGTCCCCGAGGCGATCGCCCTCGCGGTCCAGGCGGTCCGACAGGGGGCCCGCGCCTATGCCCTGTCCGACGTCAAGGATTTCTTCCCGCTCCTGCCTCGCCGAGAGGTCGTCGACATGCTCCGGGCCAACATTGACGACCCGGACTTCGTCGATCTGTTCGAGGCCGCTCTGGAGACCGAGATCCGCAACCGCGACGAGATTCTCCAGTGGCTCGACCTCTTCCCGATCGGCGAGGTCGGGGTCGCTCAGGGGTCGTTGCTTTCGGTCCTCGTCGGCAACCTGGCGCTCCACCGGTTTGACTCCGAGCGGAACCACGGCGAGATCAGGACCGTCCGCTACCTCGATGACTTCGCCATCTTCGGGCCGAGCCTCGAAGCCGTCTCGCTTGAGTTCCGGCTCGCTCAAGAGGAACTCGACCGGCTCGGGATGACCTGCTACGCCCCCGGCGACGGCAGCTCGAAGGGTTTTCAAGGGCTCACCGCCGAAGGGTTCGACTTCCTCGGCTGCCGGATTCATCCCGACGGCGTCTCGCCCGGCCGGGCCGCGAGGCGGAGGCTGATCACCGACGTCGCCCGGACGATCCGCGAGGCCAGGACCCGGATGCAAGACGTTGCCGACGGTCAGGCTCGCCGACGGGTCGAGCCGATGTATGTGCAAACGCTCGTCCGGATCGACCACAAGATTCGAGGCTGGGGTGACGCCTACCGGTTCGTCACCAACCGGGTCGCGTTCTCGCAGATGGACGCGGTGCTCGACCGGATGCTCGGCGAGTTCCGCCGATGGTACGTCGGCCTCTGCGGCGAGTCCGACCCCCGGGCCGCCCGGAGGATCAGCGGAATTGCCTTGCTCGCCGATACGCCTCCGAAAGAGTGAGGATCAATGAATGCCGACCGCTTCGCGACGGTCGGCCTTGCGGACCGATTCGGCGACAATATCGAACGACCGGAGCCGGGCTTGATGGTCGAAGATATGGGCGGCGATCATCAGCTCATCGGCCTCGGTCGCCTCGACGATCGCCTCCAGCCCCCGGCGGACGGTCTCGGAATCGCCGACGACGGAGACTCGCGTCATCCGCTCGACGTGGGCCCGCTCGGCCGGACTCCATCGCCCTTCCATCGAGTCGACCGGCGGTCGGAGCGGCCCGGGAGTTCCTCGAACGAGGTTGAGGAACGCTTGCTGAAGCGACGTGAACAGGTGCCGGGCCTCGGCATCGGTCTCGGCGGCGAAGACGTTGACGCCGACCATTGCGCGCGGCTTTTCGAGCGAGCCGGATGGCTGAAAATGGGATCGGTAAAGATCAAGGGCCGTGAATAAATAGTCGGGCGCGAAGTGCGAGGCGAAGGCGAACGGCAGGCCAAGCTCGGCGGCGAGCCGGGCTCCGAAGTCGCTCGAACCGAGCAGCCAGATCGGCACGTCCAGCCCCTCGCCGGGGATGGCGTGAACGGCCTGGCCGGGCTCGGCGGGCTGGAAGTAGGAGCGGAGTTCGGCGAGGTCGCGGGGGAAGGTGTCGCCGTTGCTGCCCAGAGATCGCCGGAGCGCCTGGGCGGTCCGCTGGTCGCCGCCGGGGGCCCGGCCGAGGCCCAGGTCGATCCGGCCGGGGAAGAGGGTTTCGAGGGTGCCGAACTGCTCGGCGATCATCAAGGGGGCGTGGTTGGGCAGCATGATCCCTCCCGAGCCGACCCGGATCGTCGAGGTCCCGCCCGCGACGTGGGCGATGACCACCGAGGTCGCCGAGCTGGCGACGCCGGGGATATTATGGTGCTCGGCCACCCAGTATCGGCGGTAGCCCCATGCCTCGGCATGCTGGGCCAGGTCGAGGGCGTTGCGGAACGCCTGAGACGCCGTGCCCCCTTCGCGGATCGGCACGAGGTCGAGGACCGAGACCGGGATGTCGGCCAGGTTCTTCATCAGGTGCTCGCCTTGTCCAGTTGTTCGATGGCCGCCTCGTCAAGTTCGAGGGTGACGCCGGCGATCAGGTCTTGAAGCTGCTCGACACTGGTGGCGCTGGCAATCGGCGCCGTGATCCCCGGCCGGGCGGCCAGCCAGGCGAGGGCCACCCGCGTCGGGTTCGAGCCCAGCCGCGCGGCCACGTCGTCGAGAGCTTTGAGGATGCCCATCCCCCGGTCGTTCAGGTACTTCTTCGAGTTTTGACCTCTCGGGCTCTTGGACAGGTCGGCCTCCGAGCGATACTTGCCGGTGAGGAACCCGGCGGCGAGCGAGTAATAGGGAATCACGGCCAGCCCCGCATCCCAGCAAACCTCTTCCAGGCCGTCTTCGAACAGGGCCCGCTCGGCCAGGTTGTAATGCGGCTGGAGGCAGACGTAAGACGCGAGATGATGATCCTTGCTGATCCGGAGGGCTTCCTTGAGCCGGTCGCTCGAATAGTTCGAGGCTCCGATGGCCCGGACTTTCCCCTGTTCGATCAGCTCGGTGAAGGCGCCGAGGGTTTCCTCCTGGGGCGTCGATGGGTCGTCCTTGTGCGACTGATACAGGTCGATCCGGTCGGTCTGAAGGCGTTGGAGTGACTTCTCGACGGCCTCAAAAATATAAGCTTTCGACAATCCGACCTTGCCGGGTCCCATCTCCATGCCGACCTTGGTGGCCAGGACGATCTTATCGCGATTCTTCGGGTCTCGTTTCAGCCACTTTCCCAGGATCGTTTCGGACTCGCCGCCTTCGTTGCCGGGCTTCCAACGCGAATAGACATCCGCCGTATCGACCAGGTTGAACCCGGCATCGACAAAGGCGTCGAGCACCCGGAACGAGGTCGCCTCGTCGATCGTCCAGCCGAACACGTTCCCCCCGAGCGCCAGCGGGGCGACCTCCATTCCCGACTGACCCAGCGTGCGGAGCTTCACGACGATGATCCTTTGAGGTGGCGATGGCAAAAAACCTGGCCAAACGACGACGTTCCAATCGTAGGGAGGGGTCAAGTCGGGGGCAACTCGGGCCGACGTTGAGAGCTTGTCCCATCCGATCGAGATGGGAGTGATGAAGACTGGTCCGCAACGGAATTCACTGGAGACCCGCCCATGATCGAATCAAAGTCACCGGTTCACAGCGATCCCGAGATCATGAGCGGGATGCCGGTCTTCCAGGGGACCCGCGTCCCGTTCCAGGCGCTGCTCGATTACCTGCAAGGTGGTGACACAATCGACGAATTCCTGGATGATTTCCCGACCGTCACGAGGCAACAGGCGATCGAGGCCATCCGGCAGGCCGGTCAGATGCTGTTGGCTCATGCGTTGGCTCAGGGAGCCGGTTCGGCCGTCACTGCCCGCCCTTCGACCACCTCGGCCTCGCCGCTCGCCTCGGCCTTGCCGCTGGCGACGAGGTAGATTCCCAGGCCGACGAGGACCCCGCCGACGCCCAGTTGCCAGGTCAGGGGTTCGCCTCGCATCAGGCTGCCCAGGCTGATCCCGAAGAAGGGGGTTAAAAACGAGATCGTCGCCAGCCGACCGGCGGGATAGCGCGAGAGCAAGATCAGCCAGAGGCTGAAACAGATCCCCGAGCTGAACAGACCTTGATAGACCACCCCCCGGACGGCGTCGGGCGTGAAGTGGAAGCTCGACGGGCCTTCAAAGAGGGCGCTGTCGATCGTGCAGAGGATCAGGGCGACCACCGTTTGCGAGAACAACAAGGTCCGCGCGGGGATGATCGGGAACGTGAGCTTCTGGGCGATCGTCTGGGTCGCGAAGATCACCGCCGAGCCCAGCACGACCATGTCGCCAAGCAAGCCGCCGCCCATCGCCAGCTGCTTGGCCAGGATGATCGCCACCCCGAACGCCGCCGAGCCCAGGCCGAGGCATCCCCGGGTCCCCAGGTGCTCGCCCAGAATCAGCCAGGCCAGGGGGGCCGTGACCAGGGTGTGAATATTGATAAAGATCGACGACCGACCCGCCTCGCTATGACTGGTCCCCCAGTTAAAAGTGCCGATCTGGATGGCCGTCAAGGTGCCGTGCAGGAGCAGGAGCCAGCCCTGTCCTTTTTGGAAATCCGGCCAGAGTCGGGCCTTCCCCTGAAGGCAGACCAGCGCGACGATCGGCAGGCTGATGAAGAACCGGAGGGCCGCGCCGCCGATCGGGGGCAGGGCATCGTCGGCGATGCAGTACTTGGCCGCCACGGCGTTACCGCCCCAGATGGCACAACAAATCACCGCGCCGAGCACCCCGGCGGCGTCGAGCGGGCGGGGCGTGGTGGGTTCGGCCATGTTCGGTCGAGGACTCTCGGGTGGGTGAAAAAGAGGAGCAATCCGGCAAGCCGGGCTTATTGTTCGAGGAGGGAGTCGGGTTGGCAAGCGGAGCGACCTTCGGCTTAATTCTTCTCCTTCGCCTTCTTCGACCGATCGGCGGCCTCGGCGAGGATCGACTCGGGGTCCTTGTTGAACAGGTCCTTGCATCCGGTGCAGCAGACGTAATACGACTTCCCTTTGTACGAAACCTGGATCGACCCTCGCCCCTCGGTGACGATGCAGACCGGCCCCGACTCGCCACTCGCGAACGCCACGCCGTTGCGGGTGTAGCCCACCTCGCCCAGCCTGGCGAAGTTCTTGCTGGCGGGCTCGGATTCGAGCAGGATCAGGAACCGATTCTCGTTGGGGATCGACAGGGTCACGCGTCGAACGCCGTCGCCTTTCCCCTCGGCGGTCAGGACCAGCGGCTTATCCTTGTCGAGCTTGCCCGAAAACGTCCGCGACGAGCCGTCGGCCAGGGTCGCGTCGAGAATGTATTCCTCACCCTTCTTGCCCGGCCGGAGCACGGCGGTCTTGAGATACTTGCCCGACTCGACCTGGATTTCGAGCGCCGCGGAATCGTTCGACAGCTTCCAGGCCCAGCCGGCCGATTCCTTCCAGGCGCCGGTGGCCTGACCTCGCCTGGGCTGGCCCGAACCTCGCCAGCTCCCGACCAGTTCGCCATAAACCTTGAGCGCTTCCTGATCGGCCTTGCGATTCGAGGGCCTGTCGTCGCTCGCGATCGCCAGAACAGCCAGAGTGACCAGCACCGAAGCGGCCAGGATCGTCGTCTTGAAGGTGTTTCGCATGAAAGGTCGTCCGAGTCGAAGAACGTTTTTTGAAGACAAACCAGGCTGATTCTATCCGAGCCGACCGTGGAACACAGGAATCCGGTCGATCGGAGCAGGTCCGGGCGCTGATCTTCTTTCGCCCGCCCTTGATAAGTTCGCCCGGCGCGAGGGTTCGCAAACCGTGTTTCTTGAGAAATCGCGGGTATTCCCGCTTTGCCTGGCAAGACGATCGGTTTTCTATACAATGATCGACAGTCCCCATTCACCCGGTCGAGGTAAAAACCATGTCGGTTAACCCGGACCTGCTGACCTCGTCCTCAGCTAACGCCGGACAGGTTTTCACTCCAGGCTTTGAATGGATGGAGTCCGAGTCTCTGCGTCGTCTCGAGCTTCTCGAAAAAGAGCATCGGCAGCGGATGGAATATGCTCGAATCGAGCATGAGCGGCGGATGCAACTGATCGAGGACGAGGCTGACTGGATCGACCAGAAATGCCGACGCCTGGCCGAGGAAATCACGCCGAGCAATGATCGGCTGATGGCGATGGCTGGCCAATTCACCGCCCCTCCTCACGAGTTCGACGACGAGGAGATGCCCTGCTGAAATGTCGAGCGACCCTTCGACGGTCTTTCGGTACGGCGACATCGTCCTTGTCTCGCAGATGCTCGACCCGAACGGTGTCAACCCGAAGGACCGGCCTTGCGTGATCATGGACAATCCGAAGGTCCCGCCGCTGATCGGCAGGCACCTGGTTGTCGCCATCTCGACCATCATTCCCGACCCCATTCCCGCCGGCTACGTGCTTCTTCCTTATCAACAACCCAGGCATCCGGTCACCGGCCTGAACAAACGAAACGCGGCCGTTTGCCCCTGGGTCGAAGTGATCGAGGCCGACCGGATCATCCGACGGATCGGAATTGTCCCGGGTCCTCGTTTGCTCCGGATCGCCGCCGAGCTGGATCGACTCGCTCCTCGATCGGGTCCTTCAGCGAAGCCTCCGCCCTCGCCATCGAACGATTGACCTGGAAAAAATCTTCGCGTAATGTTTGACTTTGCTTGAAACTTCCGCCACCCTGACGATAGAATCACAGATTGTCGAACCCGCCTAACTGCGCAGGCCGACCTGAACCGACCCCGACTTGCAGGAAGCGAAAACCCGCCCGACACCTGGCTCGACTCCAACGAGTCGCCAAAGGGTGCGATCGACCCATAATCCTCGAGCTAACCACCCCTCCCGAAAGAGGAGCGACCGATGCGCGTCCCTCGACCGATCTCCTGGCTCGTCCTCTCGGCGGCTCTCGCCCTGGTCCCCGAGGCGATGGCCGACTCGCCGGGCGATCCGATCGGCCAGCCGGCGAAGGTCGTGATTGAGCCGAGCCAGTCGACCCTCGTCGGCGCCCGGGCGACCCGGCAACTGATCGCCTCGGCGACTGACCCCGACGGCTCGACCCGCGACCTAACTCGCGCCCTGACCTGGGCCAGCCTTGACCCGAAGGTCGCCACGGTCTCGCCCAAAGGGCAGGTCATCCCGCATGCCAACGGCAAGGTCACGATCGTGGCCCGGGGCGGGAGCGTCGAAGCCACCGCGACGGTCGTGGTCTCGGGGATGGACCAGGTCCGGCCGATCAGCTTCCGGAACGACGTCGTCCCCTCGTTCAGCCAGGCGAACTGCAACATGGGAGCCTGCCACGGCACGCACACCGGGAAGGGGGGCGTCCGCCTCAGCCTTCG
>Ga0080006_1264848_pt1 | contig 11807 bp, 8 predicted proteins | sample RS3BMetagenome_FD_69209 | JGI IMG/M metagenome (GOLD analysis project Ga0080006, IMG submission 69209) | Ferric oxide microbial mat and aquatic microbial communities from Rainbow Spring, Yellowstone National Park, USA - RS3B (SPADES... ...
GCCAGCATTATCTGCCTGACCCGGTGGGCGACTTGATTTACCAGGGAGCGGCTCCGAACGCCTTGGTCGAAGGTCTGGCGAATACTTTTCAGGGCGACTTCACCTATCAACTCGGCGCTTCGCATACGCTCGCCGCGGGCTTTTACGTGGGTGCTTACAATACCGTGTCGACCAGCTTTACGCTCACCTTCCCGGTCAATGATCAAGGCCAGCAGACCAGCGACACGCCGATCGGCCTGTCCGATAGCCTCAACGGACTCAACATGGTCTATGGCGTTTACCTACAGGACACCTGGAAGATAGACGAACGGCTGACCGCCAATTTTGGCGCCCGCTGGGACAAGGTAACGGGCTTTGCCACCGGCGAGCAGCTCAGCCCCAGCATTAACTTGATGTACAAGGTTCGCCCAGACGCAACCTTGCATGCCGGCTTTGCCCGCTATTTTCAAATCCCGAATTTCATGGCACTTTCCCCCACTGCTTTCGGAGCCTTTGCGAACACGTCTGCCGGCTTTGGCATCGTACCCGAAGGGGCCTTCCCCAAACCGGAGCGTGACTGGTACTGGGACGTTGGCGCGGTGTATCACGTGACGCCGCGGCTGGTCTACCAGCACGACGACTACTTTCGCATCGACCATGATTATCTCGACTACGGATATTTCGGCTACGTCCCCATCGACATACCCTTTAATTTCAGCCACGGCTACGGCTGGGGAACGGAGAATAGTCTAACCTACAATATCGAAAACCTAACGCTGCGCCTCAACTTTACTGTTGGCGAGGAAAAAGACAAAGGCATAGCTACCGGCCAGTACAACTTCGACCAGCAGGAACTCCAGTACATCGACTCGCACTATATCGTGCTTGACCACGAGCCGCTTGTCGCGCTTAGCGGCGGAGCCGCCTACCGCTGGGGCAAGTATCTTTTCAGCGTGGACGGAATATACGGCAGCGGCTATGTCGGAGGATTTGCCGACACCCAGCAGGAGCCGATGTGGTGGTGGGTAAACTGGGGCGTGGCAAGAAATTTCTCGCTTCCTTGGGTTGGCGAGGTGCAGGAGCGAATCATAGTAAACAACATATTCAATCGCACCAACCTGCTCCGACCCGCGCAAGGGATTGGCGTTTTCCAGGCGATGTACGCCCCGAGGCTCGCCGTCTACAACAGCATCACGGTGCCGATCCCACCGCTATAGCAACAGCGGGACTCGGCCGCTCACGGAAGAGTCTTGGAGGCTGCGACCAGCCATCGGACGGCTCGCACCATGGTCGCCGTGTCGATCTCGTAAGCGCGATACAAATCTTGCTGCGAGCCGGATTGGCCGAACTCGGTCACGCCGAGGTTGATCATGCGCGCCGACAGCGCGCCGCCCACGAACGAAAGCGCATTAGGATGAGCGTCGTGGACAGTAACGATGGGGGCCGCGCGCTCTTGTGGGGCGATCAGCTCTTCCAACCAGCTCTCGCGGTCCTCGCCGCGCATCCTTGCCTTCTGCGCCGCGGTATAATCATGGAAAAGAAGATCGGCGCTGGTCACGTTAAACAGGTTGACAAAAATTCCACAGGCGCGCAGCTCGTCGACCGCAGCCAACGCCTCTTTGATCATCGCGCCGCTGACGACCAGGTGTACCACGTTTTCGCCCGGTCGGTATTCCGGCTCGGCGCGAGAGTCGACAAAACGATAGCCGCCTTTGAGCACTTGCGCGCGCAGCTCCTCTTCGCCGCGCGCACTCAGAACCGCGTTGAATAGCTCCTGGTCGAGGGGCTTAGTCGACAGGCGCAGATAGGCGCTAGAGCCGCCGCGCTCGCTGGGCTCCTGCATGCGCTTGAGCGCGTCAAGGAGAATCCACTCCAGCTCTGTGCCAAAGGCTGGTTCATAATAAACCACGCCGGGCAGTTGCACGCCGATCCCGGGCGTGATTATCGATTGATGCGCCCCGCCTTCGGGGCTCAAGCTGATTCCGGAGGGAGTGCCGACAACAATGAATCGAGCATCCGAATACGCGGCATAGATCAAGGCGTCGAGCGCGCGGCAGATAAAGGGATCGTAGATCGTTCCTACGGGGAGCAGGCGATGCCCGTGAAATTTGTCGGCCATGCCTAGCGCCGCGAGCAGCAGGAAGAGATTGTTCTCTGAGATGCCGAGTTCGATGTGATGACCCGACGGGCTCTCGCGCCAGTCGATCAGGAGGGAAATACCCTCTTCCTTGAAGTAATTCTTTGTCTGGCGCCGCGAATAGACACCCATCCTGTGGATCCATCCTCCGAGGTTGGTGGAAGTGGCGACGTCGGGAGAGACGGTAACTAGATGCTTGGCGACCTCGGGCCGACGGCTTAGCGAGAGAAAAATCGCGCCGAGCGCGCTTTGGGTGGACAGCATCCCGTGATAAACGCCTCCGAGTCGCTGAGGGATTTCGATAGTCGCACATGACGCAGGCGCCGATTGATTTCGCCAGCCGAGAGCTTTAAGGCGCTGCTCAATGTACTCTGCCTCTTCGCTGGCGGCGGGAAAAGCCGGGAATTCTTCTGCGGGAGCTATTCCGAGGCTCTGGCGCAGCTCTTCAAGCTGCGCCGGCTTGAGCAGACCAGCGTGATTCGCCGGGTTGCCAGCAAAGGGAAGTCTCCAGCCTTTGATCGTGTAGGCGAATACGGCTACGGGCTGTTTAGCGGTCGCGAACGCTTCGTCTAAGGCTTCCAAAACACGAGCGAGGTCGTGTCCACCCAGATTGCCCAGCAGCTCTTTAACCTCGCTGGGACGGTAGGGCTCGAGCAGCTCGGCCATCGCCGGGTCGAATCTGCCCTCGGGTGCGACCAAACGCGCGCGGATGCTCTCGCCGTCCTTCAGCAGAAGGCTCTGGTATTCCTCGTTGCTCATATCATCGATGCGGGCGCGCAGCTTATGTCCATACGGCCTGCGAAACCCGGCCTCGAGCTTCTTGCCGTATTTAAGGTCGATGACGTGCCATCCGTTGACCCGAAACATCTCCTCTAGCTGTTGCGCGCGGCCGTCCGGCACAACGCGATCGAGACTTTGGCGGTTAAGGTCAATGATCCAGATTAGGCGCGAGAGGCGATGAGTGTACTCTTCGCCCAAAGCCTACCAAACGTTACCCTCGTCCAACTCGGCGTCGCCCACGATCGAGATGTAACGGCTAGAGCCGCAGCTGCCGAAATGGTCTAAGACGTAGTCCCGCACCAAAGCACCGAACAAACAGGCCACCGGCCCGAGGCCAACCGAGCCAGTCGAGAAATCAACCTGGTCAGGGTCTTTAGTCCGCGACGGGTACGCCTGGAGGCCATGGAATTGACGAAACATGCGCAGCTTTTCCAGCGGCAAAAGCCCGCGTAGAAATTGAATGGCATGGAACACCGGGGAAGCATGCGGCTTGACCGACACGCGATCGCCCGGCCGCAAAAAATAAAAGTACAACGCGGTCATCAGCGTGACCACCGAGGCTGAGCTTGCCTCATGGCCGCCCACCTTTATCCCATCGGGATTTGGGCGAACGTAGTTCGCGTGATGCACCATCGAAGTGGCAAGCCATAGCACTCGGCGCTGAATTCGCTCCAACATGTCGATGTCGTAGCTATCCCATCCGCCGCCGATTGCACCAAAACGAACTTCTTCCGCTGACTCAAGTCGCATAAGATTGCTCCGCAAAAAGCGCTCCAATTAATTTCGAGAGGTTCTCCAGAGAAGCCACACGCTCGCAAAGCGCTGCCTTGAGCGGCCACGCGGCCAGCGCCCGCGCCGACAGCAAGAGCCTCAATGAACCATCACCCCCGAAGTCGCCGTTAGTTTAGCACAGTCTACGAAATACGTCTTGCGCAAGCCCGGGTTTCCGTAGAGATCTGGCGCGCCAGCCCGTGAGACTCAGCCTCCGACGTGGCGATGGCGCGATTTCCAGTGCTTCCGACCCGCTTCGGAGTCCCCCCGTTTTACGCACGGCTTGGCCATCGTACCGTCAAACAGGTGGAGGACGGCCAACGGCACCAACCGTGGCACGCGGGCAAAGGCTTCAACGTACTTGCCTCCCAACGCGCGCTCCTCGTGCGCGATGCGAAGCGCCAGCAAAATCGCGTTCCCGCACGAAAAGATCGCTGCAGTGCGCCAGCAGCCGTACATCATGGGCACCGACACCATCTCGATTATCACGGCGAGATAGTTAGGATGCCTAACGAAGCGGTACGGGCCGCTCACCACCGACGCCGCCCCGGGTATCACGATAATTCGCGTGTTCCAGCGCGCGCCCAGCGTAATTACCGCCCAGTAGCGAAGTGCCTGCGCGCCGATCGTAGCGCCAAACGCAACCAGGCTTACGGCGAGGCCCACGGCGGGTCGGAAAAGGAATGCCTCGCAAACCGCGCTCAGCAGAAAAAGGGCGTGAAATCCCGCCATCACGCGATAAAGGCCGCGGCCGCTTTCGATCGCGCCTTGTCTTAACGTGCGCCGCGCGTTGTAGCTCGAGAGGATTAGTTCGAAAATCCGTTCGGTCCCGACGGCTGCTACCACAGCTAGATACGCGTCACGAGAGATCACCATTGCAGCAGCACAAGCTCGGCGCAAAACCCCGGCCCCATCGCGATCATCAGCCCATACTCCCCGCGGCCGGCTTCGCCGGACTCGAGCAGATCGCGCAAGACCAACAGCACCGAGGCTGACGAAATATTTCCCACTGCGGCTAGCATCCGCCATGAGCGCTCAAGGGCTCGCGTATCGAGTTCCAATGCCTGGCTGACAGCCTCCAACACCCGCGGACCGCCGGTGTGAACGATCCAGTGGCGCACCGAGCGGCGTTTAAGTCCATGGCAGGCGAGAAAGTTTTCCACCTCACTGGCCAGAGTGGTGCGGACCAGGTTTGGTATCTCGGGCGACATCACAATCTTGAAGCCCGAATCAACGATGTCCCATCCCATCACTCGCTGCGTGTCGTAATAAAAAGTTGAGCGAGAGCCGACTATCCGCGCTTCGCCTGCCTCTGCCACTTCACCTCCGCACAGGATCACACACGCCGCCCCATCACCGAATAAGCTTGAGGCGATTAAGTTCGCCGGTGAAGTGTCGTCGCGCTGGAGCGTCAACGAACAAAGCTCGACCGATATCACCATAACGACATGGCGCGGAAAAGCCCGCAAATAATCAGCGGCCCGGGCAACGGCGCCCGCTCCTCCCGCGCAGCCCAAGCCAAAGATAGGCGTCCGCTTCACGTCCGCGCGCAGCTGCATCCGATTAATCACTGACGCGTCCAAGCTCGGGGTAGCGATGCCCGTACCGGTAACGAAGAAAACATGGTCCACGTCATGCGGCGCGAGCGATGTCGACAGCATCGCGTCGCGTGCCGCGCTCTCGGCCAAGTCGGTGGCGACTCGCAGCCAGGCTTGGTTCGCTTCGCCGAACGACTTAAGCGCGCGGTACTCCGGTACGGTCAGCGCAAGGTAACGTCCTTGCACACCGGAAGTTTCCAACAGGCGCGCCAGCCGCCGTGAAGCACCGCTTTGCCCCAACCAATGTCGGCGCAGGTTGTCGATCGCTACTTGCTGCGGGACATAGTTAGCAGGAAAAGCCCGACCGACCGCGCGTATCGTCGCTAGGCTTTCATGGTTCACACCCTCAACTTTAGCATCCCAATACGTCGCACCGCTAAACACACAGCTCGTCGACGGGCAAAGGGTTAAGTAGAACTGTCGGCGTCGTCATCGAACCTTTAATAAAGATGACCGGTAAAGATAATCGGCTGGTAGATAGCGAAGGATACCCGCTCTTCCTGCGAGAAATGCTGGCTATTCAACACAAGAAATTGCTTGCAGATGCGAGCATATGAAAAGCGCCGTTATGCTCCAGTTCTTCCGATACGCGGTGGCGCAGAGCCTAAAGGGAGGGTTATGATACAAACTAATGGGTTGGGGTCTGGTCACTCTGGTCAGTCCGAGAAAGCTTCGTTGAAGTCCAACAACAGCGTGTCAACCGAATGCTTTTCCCGGCTCAACGGTTACCAGTCGCACGAACTAGCGAGAAAAGGGAGGTTGCGGTGGAAAACGATCAAATAGCTCGATCGTTGGACGGCGTGGTGACTTCGCCGCATCGCCTGGCCAGTGAATCGGGGGCTAAGGTGCTGCGCCGCGGCGGCAACGCGATCGAGGCAGCGCTGGCAACGGCCGCAACGTTGGCTGTGGTCTACCCGCATATGTGCAGCATCGGCGGGGACGGCTTCTGGCTGATTGCCGACGAAGAGGGCCGAATACGCGGACTTGACGGCGCAGGTCCCGCCGGGCGCAACTATTCGGTGCATACCTATTTGCACCAAGGGGTTGAGCGAATCCCGGAGCGCGGACCCCTGGCAGCCAACACCGTTGCCGGGGTCGTCAGCCTGTGGCAAAGCGCGTACGAGTATAGCTGCACGCAGTGGAAGGGTCGCTTAGCGTGGGGAGATTTACTGGAAGACGCGGTCAATTATGCCGCCGGAGGCTTCCCGCTCAGCCAGGACCATTGCGAGGTGTTGCGCGAAAGGCGCAGCGAGGTTGAGGAGCAGCCAGGTTTCGCCGCAACCTTTTTGAAACCTTTGGCAAACCTTCAGCCCGGCACGCCGTTCGCGCAGCCAGCCCTGGCGCGCACGCTAAAGCAGATGCAAAATGAAGGCGGAGAATCGTTTTACCGCGGTCCGCTGGCTGCGCGGATCGCGAGCGGCCTCAGCGCGGCGGGAAGCCTGCTGTCGGTGGCTGACCTCAAAGCGTATCACGCCCGGTGGGTCGAGCCGATAACCTGCCCCTACCGCGGCGCGTTGGCGGTCAATATGCCGCCGCCGACTCAAGGTCTTGCCTCGCTGATAATTTTGGGCTTACTTGAGCGGCGCAATTTCGCACCCTTCGGACATCTGGCTGCGGAGTATGTCCATGAGGTGGTGGAGGCAACCAAGCTTGCCTTTGAAGTGCGGGACCGCTACGTCACCGATCCTGATTTCAGCCAAGTCCCGGTCGACGAGCTGTTAGCCCCAGCTTTTCTCGATTCGCTTGCCCTCCGGATTGACTCGAATCGCGCGCGTCCCTATCCACCGCCCATCTCAGAGAGCGACACGGTATGGTACGGTGCTGTCGATCGCGAAGGCCGGGCGATTAGCGCGATCCAGAGCATATACCATCCGTTCGGAAGCGCGGTTGTGGTCGGCGATACCGGCATACTCTGGCAGAACCGAGGATGCGCGTTCGCGCTCGATCGCAGGCACGTTAACTGTATCGCTCCAGGCAAACGCACGCTACATACGCTGAATCCGGCGATGTTACTTCTAGACAACCACCTGCATCTGGTTTACGGCACGATGGGCGGAGAGGGCCAACCGCAAACTCAAGCCGCCTTAGTGACGCGTGTGCGCGACTTCGGTTTGCGCCTGGACACAGCTATTGACGCGCCTCGATGGCTTTTGGGCCGGACCTGGGGCGCGCAATCCGTCACGCTCAAGCTTGAAAGACGCTTTTCCGAGGAAGTCCGCGAGCAACTGGAAAAGCTCGGCCATCCGACAGAGTGGACCGCGCCGTATTCTCGGATGATGGGCCATGCCGGCTTAATCCGAATCAACCCTGGAGCGGAACGTGAAGCAGTCTCTGACCCTCGAAGCGACGGCGCGGCTGTTGGCGTTTGAGCGATGCGAAAACGATCCCTGCCAACCCTGGCGGAAGTGGTGGACAACAGTTCAACAACGCCGCATTTTGTGACAGGTTATTAGCCGCGGGAGTTTTGACTAGGCGTGCGCGCCACTAACGGAGCGGTCGCTGGACGCAGGGACACTTATCAGCGCCGGGGCGGGTTGGGAGCCAACTCTGCCGCCAAATTCCTTTGCGCGCAGGAGGTGGTGAAAAGCTACGGCGGTCGGGAGGTGGTTAGCCGAGTAAGCGTAAGCGCGGCTAGCGGTGAAGTCGTTGCCCTATTAGGCCCCAATGGCGCAGGTAAGACAACGACCTTTTACATGGTCGCAGGGCTGGTTAAGCCCGACTCGGGTAAGATTTTCCTCGGCGACGAAGAAATCACCGGGCTGCCGATGTACCAGCGTGCCCGCCGGGGAATCAGCTACCTGCCGCAGGAGCCATCGGTATTTCGCAAGCTCACCGTCAGGCAGAATCTTCTGGCTGTACTCGAAACACTGCCCATCAGCAAACAAGAGCGCCAGGCGCGCCTGCAGTTGCTGCTTGACGAGCTTGGCGTAGCGCATCTCGCCGACGCCAAGGCCGCGGTCCTCTCTGGAGGCGAACGGCGCCGGGTCGAGATCGCCAGAGCGCTCGTGCTCGAGCCTCTGTTCCTGTGCCTGGATGAACCGTTTGCCGGCATCGATCCAATCACCGTAGTAGAGATTAAGCGCTTGATTACCTACCTGCAAAGCCGCGGCATCGGCGTCCTTATGTCCGATCACAACGTCCACGAAGCGCTCTCGATAATCAACCGAGCGTACGTCATCCACCAAGGCAAGATACTTATCGAAGGCACGCCGGAGGAAGTCGTTGAGAGCCGCGATGTTCGTCAGGTCTTCCTGGGTGAGGAGTTTCGGCTGCGCTAAGCGTCACCGCCCGCTCGGCTTTGCGAGCTTCGCCGCAGCCGGCAGTGCGGCGGCGACAACCGAACTGTGGAGATTTAAAGCCGACTCGCCCACGGCGAGGCCGCTCTGATACATGCGCACCGTCTGGCCTCAGTACCCAAGGACTGCGCGAAGTCTCAAAGCCAAATCACACTGCACCTACGCAGTAAGTCTTAGAGCAGAGCGCGAACGGCAACGTGAACAATGATAAGCTAACCGTGTTGTGTCGATGAACACTGGTCAGCAGATAGCGATCTCGATAATCGCCGGTGCCGGAGGTATCGGCCTTTTGGTCGTGCTCAGCCTAGTGGTGCTCATTGCGATGGCTTGGGGTGACCCAGCCGAAGTGAACGACCGCAAAAGTTCCCTAGCTGCGCATCCCTCTGGCAGGCTTTTGCTTCGCCGCGCCGTCATGAGAAGATGCCCCATATGCGGCTGGGGCAGGATGTTCAACTCTTACTTTAAGATGAATCCGACCTGTCCGGTTTGCGGTTCTATCTTCTGGCGCAACAAGGGCGAATATCTGGGCCCGATGGTCATCGATTATACTGTTGCCGTGGTGGCCGCGATGGTTTCCTGGATACCGCTCGCTCTGCTGAGCGCGTCTGAGATGATGCAGATCCTAATTCCGGCACTGGCTACCACCGCCGTCACCGTTGCTGCGATGCCGTGGTCGCGAAGCTTCTGGACGGTCTTTCTTTATATGAACGGAGAGATGGTCCCGCGGCCGCCAAGAACCCCGAAACCGCGCGCGCGACGTGCTGCAGCCTTTATTCCCTCGCGCAGGCCTTCAACCCCAAAAAAGAGCATCGGACTGGTGCGACCCAAGGGGCATCCTCACCATTAGCGGGAGCATCGCGACCGCCGTTTCCTTCAAAAAATCAATTGGCCTAACAAGGCCTGCTCTTGCGCGGCCCGCGCTCGCTGAGGGTTCTGATTAAACAATACCCTCGGTCCTACCCAGGGCGCAGAGGCCCTTGCCCGGTCCCTTGCTGCTCAATTGTGTTTTGCCGAAACGGCTTGAAGTTATTCCCTATCAGGGCTCGCATTAGCCCCACCCGACATTGGCGGGCGACGGTGATTCGGAAGGAATCGGCAAGACGCGAGAACAGTGTTTATTGGGCTGACCTGCTGTCGCAGTTGGAAGCTGCTTTGGGGTATCGTCTACGCGGCGTAAAGTTCCAACGGGCTTTGCAAGCCCCCTAAGAGAGTAAAAGCATTCCTCGAAGGCGAACAAGATGGGACCAGACCGATCGCGAACCTCCCGCGTTACCAGAATCTGCCCGGCCTGAAAAGCCATTTGCGCGCGGGCCGGGGTATTGACGGTGGTTAACTTGCCTGATGGGGAAATTGAAGATCGCCATGATAGCGTCGCCGATTGTTTTATTGAGCAGTCCGTCATAATCGCAGATGGCGGCTGCACACTCATCATAGAAAAGGTCGAGGCAAGCAGTGATCCGATCCTCCGGTAAAGATTCAGATAGGGTCACCTCGCAAATCCGCGAACAGCACGCTGACCTCGACGGCAACCCTACGGGCCTGCATGACCGTCGTGAACATCGTCTCGCAGATAGTGCATGTTTTGGGATTCATTCGGCTCGCCCGAATGCCGAAGGCACGAGGTCGTCTTCAGGCCAACAAGTGCCCAGAAAATCTCGATTCAAGTCAACGCATAACACGGGCGAGCGTCTGTGCTACCTTGACGCCGTGCTTAAACAAGATCGGTCTTTTCGGGTTAGATACAAAGTTGCCTTGTTAGGCCTTTTGGCAGTGGCCTGTGGCGGGTTCTTAATCGGGTGCAATTTTTTGAGCACGATTCTCGTTCATCAAGGCGAACAGTCACTCAGGCCATTGCCGTCCGCACCGCCCACCGGACCTCGCGTCATCGTTTTCGCACTTGACGGCGTCGGCTATAACCAGATGGCCGAGGCAATTCAGACTGGCAAAACCCCACATATTAACGCGCTCCTTGGCGAGAAGCACCGCGATGGGTTGTTCGAGCATGCTTACTCCACGCCTCATGTAGTCAGTGTGCTGCCTTCGAGTACGGTCGCCGACTGGACGGCCGCCTTCACCGGCCTACCTCCGGCGTGGAACGGTATAGTCGGCGATGAGTTTTTCGTCAGGGATGAGATGCAATTTTACGCGCCGGTACCCATCTCCGTGAGGGCTCCGACGGCGTTCGCCAGAATGCTGGCTGATGACGTCGTCGGAAAAGAGCTCAAGGTCCCAACGCTTTTTCAAGAGATAGACGGAGACTCTTACGTGTCGCTACTGATGGTGTATAAAGGCGCGACGTTACTTACAGTACTGGGGCCTCTCGCCTCTGCCGACTTGTTCGGCGAATTTGTCGCGGGAGCTCTGATTGGCGAGTCGCCGGAGAAATCCGTGAGCGCCTCGGTAGACCTTGCCTCGGTTACGAAAGCCGTTGAGGCAATAGACGAGCACGGCGTGCCCAAGCTGCAGGTAATCTACTTCCCAGGAATCGACATTTACACGCATCGGACTGGTCAGCCTCTAAGATCGCAGGTCGATTATCTCGAGCGGGTCACTGACGCGGGCGTTGGCGAGGTCTTGGCTGCTTATGAGAGAAAAGGAGCCCTCGACGGCACTTACGTTATTTTCTTGGCAGACCACGGCAATACGCCAGTTCTCAACGATGCACGACAGGCATTAGGCGCAGAAGGAGCCGACACTCCGTTCGCGCTGTTGAAGGCGCTCGGTTTTCGCGTGCGCAGAGCTGCCCTTGACCTTGCACCAAGCGAGCAAGACTACCAGGCGGTCGTCGCCTATCAGGGCTTTATGGCGAACATCTACCTTGCGGATCGTTCGACCTGCCCGCATAAGGGAGATCGCTGCGACTGGAGCAAACCGCCACGATTCAAGCAGGACGTGATGCCCGTGGTTGAGGCATTTTATCGCGCCAATAAGACCGGCCAGCTGGTCTCGCGCTTGAAGGGAACGATTGATCTGATTTTCAGCCGCGAGCCGGCGCCTACCGGCCAATACGCGCGACCTTTTGAGGTGTTCGACGGCCAGGCTCTCGTCCCAATTTCAAGTTATCTCGATGAACATCTCCGACCCGATCTGGTCAACCTAGACCAGCGCATGCGCTGGCTCGCTGCCGGGCCGTACGGAAATCGCGCCGGCGACGTCGTCCTGCTTGCTCGGGCAAGCATGTCCGCGCCGCTGCGCGACCGCTACTATTTCGCAATTGCCACGCACTATACCTGGCATGGCAGCGCC
>Ga0080006_1171423_pt1 | contig 11802 bp, 11 predicted proteins | sample RS3BMetagenome_FD_69209 | JGI IMG/M metagenome (GOLD analysis project Ga0080006, IMG submission 69209) | Ferric oxide microbial mat and aquatic microbial communities from Rainbow Spring, Yellowstone National Park, USA - RS3B (SPADES... ...
GTCAGTGCGGAATTGATGAAAGGGCCGCTTTTTCTCTTGTCGCCCCTGTGGCGGCGCCTGCCGCTGGGGGTGGTCCGCAAGTTGAGCGCGGTGCTCTACCGCTACCTCGTATGAGCCGCTACGTTGCTATCACGCCTGCACGCGATGAGGAAGCGCTTTTGCCCGGACTCATCGGTTCGATGACGATTCAGCGTTGCCTTCCCGAGCGCTGGATCATCGTTGACGATGGCTCCACCGATGCGACTGCGCTGATCGCTGATGAAGCAGCGCGCCGCTATCGGTGGATCGAGGTTCACCATCTACCGGCGGGCCGCCCGCGCGCGCCGGGCGGCGAGTCGGTGATCATGAGTTTTTTGCCGGCGGACGTGTGGCGTAACGTCAACTTTCTTTTGCGCCTTGACGCAGACTTGAGCTTTGCACCTGACTTCGTTGACCTGCTTTTGCGGGAATTCGACCGCGACCCGCGCCTTGGAATCGCAAGCTGCGTGTTGATGGAAATGCAGCGCGGGCGCTGGCGCGAGGTGCGCGGCCCCGCATTTCACACGCGCGGCGCGGCCAAGATGTACTCGCGCGAGTGCTTCGCGGCGATAGGCGGCCTACATGGCTGTCTGGGCTGGGACACGCTGGATGAGCTTAGGGCGATGACCAAGGGCTTTGGCACGCGCAGCTTCCAGCATGTGCGCGCCTTTCATCATCGTCCCGCTGGTACTGCGAGCGGTCGAGGGCGGGGATTGTTAGCTGCCGGCCGCGCGGCGTATCAAGCCGGGTATGCTCCGCTTTTCATGCTCGCGCGCGCCGCTCGCTGCTGCTTTAGTTGGCCGTGGCTGCTCGGCGGCGCCCTGATGCTGGCCGGTCAAACTGCTCGAGTATGTCAGCCTGGGGATTCCTGTAATCTCGGCGCGCCTGCGCACCATTGAGCATTACTTTCCTGATGACTCGATACGCTACTTTTCTGCGGGTTCCGCCTGCGAGCTCGCGTGCGCGATTGAGGACCTTTATCGCCGTCCGGAACTTGCCGAACAGCGTGCCGCACGCGCGCTGACGGCCTCCAGGGGTATTAGCTGGCCTGCGGAGCGCGAGCGGTTGTATCGATTGGCGGACTCGCTGCTGGGCTGCGAGCCTGTTTCACGGACTGGCTCGCCCGCGAGCGGGAAGGAGCCAAGGAGAGCACGAGCCGACACAAGCCCCCTGGAGCGAAGCGAATACGAGTCTGCGCCGAACGCTCCGGTCCTTAAACGCGCGGGCGGGCAGCCTAGATAAAGGCAATAGGAAAGGAGGGGTGACATTGAAAAACGCCACGTTAGTTGTCGGCATCGGCGAGGTGGGCCGGGCGCTCGCCACCGTCCTTGAACGCGCGGGCAGCGTACTGCGCCACGATCTCGAGCCGCGCGATTTTGACCAACCGATCGGCGTGATGCATTTGTGCTTTCCCTTTATCTCCCAACCCCAATTTCTTGCGGCAGCGCGTTCGTATATGGAGCGCTTCAAGCCTTCCTTGACGATCATCAACAGCACGGTTTTGCCGGGCACGACGCGCGCGCTGACCCGCGCATGCCGCACGCCCGTGGCGTATAGTCCGGTGCGAGGTAAACACGCTCGAATGGCGGAAGATCTCATGCATTACGTTAAGTTTGTCTCTGCCAGCGAAGGCCCCGTGGCCGAGCAGGCGCGAGCGCACTTTGCCGATGCTGGCATGAAGACGCGAATCGTGCGGCGTGTTGAAACCCTGGAATTGGCTAAGATAGCGGAAACCACCTATTTCGGCCTCCTTATCGCGTTCGCGCAGGAGATGAATCGCTTCGCCGAACGGATCGGCGCTGACTATGACGAAGTTGTTGACTTCTTTGAAGAGATCGACTTCCTTCCGCGCCAGCGCTACTTCCCGGGCTTTATCGGCGGACATTGCGTAATACCGAACGTGAATTTGCTTAGGCAGGTTGCCGCGTCGCCATTGCTTGACGCGATTCTGGATTCGAATCAACGGCGCGGCCAGGAACTGGCAGCCCGCGCCCCCGACCAGGATGGGCGCGCGAGGGTTGAGGTGGAGCGCTGTGGCAGGAACGTGCTGGTTAGTCGTTGACGGTCAAGGGCAAAGCCCGCTGATCGCCGGACAATTTGCTCGCCTGCGTGGCATGGACGTGCGTCTGACCCAAACCGTCGACGGTATTTTTGCCGACCTCTCGCAGGCACCCAGAACGCTGCTGGTTGCTACCGGAATAGGAGCACTCGAGGCAGCAAGTGAGCCGCGTCGGCAGTGGCTGCGTGCACTCATCGCGAACGGGGCTACGTTATACGTGCGCGGGGGATTTCGCCCGAAGACCGCGCATAAATTGCTTTTCGCAGAGCATGGTTTCTGCCCCACTGCCAACCAGCGCCTCACTGCGGCGCGCTTTTCGAGCCATCCTTTGCTGCCAAGCGCGCTAGAAGACGAGCCGGTAGAGTGCGAACTGCAAACGCTTGGAGCTCATTGCCCCAGCGGCGCTGCCGAAGAGCTGCTGAGCGGCTGTTCGGGAAGCGGTCAACGCCAAGCAGTGATTTTCGCCAAGCAGGCCGGAGAAGGCGTGGTAATCTACGACCTGCAGCCCTGCAATGATGTGGAGGATGAGCGCCGTTCATTGCTCGCGCGTCTGACCGATCCGGCCGCGCGTTGTTCCTGCGTGGGCGCTCTGGCGGCGGTCGACCGAGCCTGCAACAGAAATCCTAAGAAGCCCGTTTCGTTTAACCTCACCATCGACGATCGACCGGCAAATTACGATTACCTAAGCGTATTTTCGCTCCGCAGGCTGCTCGAGCATGTCGAAAGGCGTTGCCCGGGCGCGCATATCGACTTCGCTTGGGTGCCAAACCAAAGCCATGCGAGCGCGCGTTACGTTGCGGTTCTGAAACGCTTTAACACCGGGTTTCTGTGGCATGGCCTGTGCCGCCACGTTGACCATCGAAGGCTTACGGATGCAGCCTCTGAGCTCACGCTCGGCAAACGTATGGTGAACGAAATCAGCCGGCGATACGAAGTCAAATTTCAACCTGTGATGATTTTTCCGTACGAACGTTGAAGCTTTGTGTGCCTGCGCCTGATCGAGCGCGAGGGTTTTGTTGCCTGCGCGGAAAGTCATCGCAGCATGGCCGAACTGGACCGAGCGCTGCCGGCTTATCTGCGCTGTTCACGAGCCGGGCGCTTGAGCAGCGCAGGCGCATTCATCACGTTATTTCGCTATCCAGCGGCTGCTTTTACCCGGGACATGATGTTGGCTCGAGCGGCGCTTGGCTTGCCCATCATGGTGGCCGCGCATCCCGCCGACGTTGGCTTGCGAAGATTTTCGAGTCTGCGCAAAGGTTCAGGGACAATTTCTCATTTCGACCCCGTACTTGAGTTCGTCGCGGCCAAGGGCTTGCGAGCCTGCTCGGTCGAACAGATAGCGTGCGAACTCATCGCAGAATCGACATTTGCTTCGCATCTGGTGCGGGCGAGTGCCTAAGCGGTGGGCGAGCTGCGCAATGACGTGAGCGCTCTGAGCGCGCGACCGAGCTGTTCAAGGGGAAAATTCGTCCGTCGAATTTGCCTGTCCGATTTGATTAGCGTCGCTAAATTGCGCCTAAGCGGCCTCGGTGACCGCCTTACCGGGCGGCGCAGCTGGAGCGCTACGTTTCCGCGCGATGCCGCGGCGCAAGGGTGTGGGCCGCCAGGTCGTACGTCGCATCTGATTGTGTCGTTGCAGCGAGCGGTTTCTAATTGCGTAAGCGGGGTGTGGGACGTTCCGCCTTTTCAGCGCGGCTTCGTATGGTCCCCGGCGATGGTTCGGGACCTCGCCGAGTCGTTATGGCGCGGTTATCCAATTGGGCCGATCCTGTTATGGCGGAACCCCCGCGGTCCAGGCCCATCCAGCGGCGAGCCGCTATGGATCGTAGACGGCCAGCAGCGGCTGACCGCGCTGTGTAGTCTGTTCGGTTCAGCGCCTCATTGGCAGCGCAGCCAGCAGGCGACCGCGCGAGAAAAACTTTCCGAACGATGCGTGGTCGTTGACCCGCTCGCCCCTGTTTCTGTGATGCTTTACCTGGCCGGCGCGGACAGCTGCTGGTCTGGCGCGATTGGGGTGCCGTTATCGGCCATCCTCGGGCCTGTAGCGAGTGCCGATGATGGTCGCGAGGCTGTCGAGCGCCTGAGCGAACAGATAGCTTTGGCTACCGGAATTACGCCTGCTCAGAGAAAGACGGTCGTTCACCGTTTGCTTCATCTGTGCCAAATTCGGCATCAGCCGCTGGTCGTGACCATAGTTGAACACGAGCAGGCGGATGTGCTCGAGATGTTCGAGCGCCTAAGTGGTGGCGGTCTGCGCTTTCGCAGGATCGTACTGCGAGTCTTGGCCCAAGCGATTCGCGCTCGTTGGCCGCGGGCGGGTGGACGAAGTTCTTAAGGTTGCAGGCGCTGCTTGAGCTCTTCGCCACTGCGGCGAAATCTTCCACAGGTCGCCAACCAGCGGAGAAAATGCGAAAAGTTTTTCATTTGTAATCCGGCTGCATCTAACAGGCGCAAAATTTCGTCGTTTCAAAGAGACAAATCGGCGCACTTTGTAATTTAGACCAGTCGCTGCGAGCAGGCGCTTCGATTACTGACACGGCTTTTCTGGGCCGTTAGCTCAAAGGCTAATTCGCCTCCGTGGCCGTTCGGCCGCGGCCAAGAGACCGGTTGAACAGGGAAGTGATGCAAGGTTTGTAGCCTCGCCGGATTCGCGGTGGGCACCGCTTGGGAGGCTCACGCGGCTGCGCCCTTTTATGATCTATGGGTCGTATGTTAGCGTAAGCAATCAAAACCTCGGCCTGCAAAGAGTGGTGAAATACACCTGATGGCGTCCAAAGAAAGGCGCATACTGGTTGCCGACGACGATGCCGCTGCGCGCGCGGCTTGCTGCGAGCTAATCAGCTTGTGGGGATTTAAGGCTGAGGAAGCGGAAGACGGCGAAAAGACCTTGGAGCTAGTGAAAAGCTATGACCCGCACGTGCTTTTGCTTGACCTCAAGATGCCGCGCAAGGACGGATTGTCGGTGCTTGCTGAATTGCGCGATCAGCAGGCCCAAGTTGTTACGATAGTGATTTCCGGGGAGGGGGACATTCCCGAAGCGGTCAAAGCGATTAAACTCGGCGCCTATGATTACCTGCAAAAGCCACTTGACCCTAATCACCTGAGAAACCTGCTCGGTAACCTCTCCGAGCATTTGAGCGTTCGTGAAGAAAACGCTCGGTTGCGCCGGCGTCTGGCCGAAGCCGGGGAGCTAGGTTCACTTATCGGCCGGTCTCGCGCGATGCGCAGAGTGATCGCGCTGGTCGAGCAATTGGCGCCATCCTCTTCGTCGGTGGTGATCACCGGCGAAAGCGGCTCCGGCAAAGAGGTGGTCGCGCGAACGATTCACGAACTTTCCCCACGCTGCAAGGGCCCCTATGTGGCTATCAATTGCGCTGCGATCGCGGAAAGCTTGATGGAGAGCGAGCTGTTCGGGCACGAACGCGGCGCCTTCACCGGCGCTGACCGCCGTCGTATAGGGTGCTTTGAGATGGCGCAAGGGGGAACGCTTTTGCTCGACGAAATCACCGAGATGCGGGTAGAACTGCAGGCCAAGCTGCTGCGCGTGCTCGAAGAGCGCAGTCTGCGCCGCGTAGGAGGAACGGAGCAAGTCGCGGTGGACGTCCGCGTGTTGGCTTCCTCGAACCGAAATCTCGAGCAATCGGTCCGAGACGGCAAGCTCAGGGAGGACTTGTATTATCGGCTCAACGTCTTCACGATCGAAGTGCCCCCGTTGCGCGCGCGCAGCGAGGATCTGACCGAACTCGCCGGCCACTTCCTGCGCCAGTTTGCCCAAAGTAACGGCAAAAATCTAATTGGCTTCGACCACGAGTGTCTGGCGGCGCTCAAGGCTTGTGCATGGCCTGGCAACGTTCGTCAACTGCGCAATGTGGTCGAGCGCGCGGCGGTCGTGAGTCAAGGTCCATTAGTGTCGCTGGCAGATCTGCCGCCGGAGTTCAGGCAAGGGGGTGCAGCGGACGCGATGCTCCAGATTCGCGTGGGAACCCCCTTGGAGGAAGTGGAACGCGAACTCATATACAAGACCCTTAAGTTCGCCGAGGGAAATAAAGCTCGCACTGCGGATATTCTCGGAATCAGCCTGAAAACCCTGTACAACAAGCTTGAGCGCTACGAAAACAGCAAAGGAGCGGGGCGGCAGTCGTAAGAATGCGTAAACTGCCGCAAGAGGTTGCCGACGATGGGTCTGCGCACCAAGCTGACCATTCCGCTCCTGGCGCTGTTCGCTTTGGTGGTCGCTTCGGTTAGCGCAATCGAAATCCACCGCACTCTCCAGGTTGAAGTCGGTGAGCTGACTACTTCCGGACGCCTGCTGGTCAATCAGATCTTCGAGCTGATGCGAACCGCGCTAATTGAAGGCGCCGACGCGGGCGATCCTAAGTCCGTGCTCGCCCATGATTCAAGCCTCACCACCGCTCTGGAATCGTCTCTAGCTTTTGGTAAGGGTGTCGTCTACGTCGGTATCGAGACCGCGGATGGGGAACCGATTCTCGCCGCCGGACAAAACCCTCGTTTAGGCAGCCTTAAGCCGCAGCCCATCGCCGTACTCGAACGGCAGAGCAATTCCTGGCTGTCGCTGTCCTCGATCGCTCCTCTGTGGGGAAACCAAACTTACGAATTAAGCCGGCCAGTTGAGATTGACCGCCGACCCTTTGCAATGATCAAGGTTGCGGTCTCGACCGATTTGATAGCCGCCGACGTTCGCCGTTCGGTCGCGGCCATCGCCTCCATAGGCCTCGCGATCTTGATCATTGGCTCTATCGCGGTCGCGCTGTTAACGCGGTTTTTGCTGCGCCCGGTGGCGGCTATAACCTCGGGAGTGGAGCAACTGACGCGCGGCAGCGAGGAAATCCGCCTTACAGTGGCCAGCCATGACGAACTAGGCACTCTGGCGGATAAGTTTAATCAGCTCGCCCGGCGCGTTAAAAGCGACCGCACGAACTGGGAGAATGAGCGCGGTCAATTCTTCAATGTTTTTCGTTCAATCACAGATGCCGTGCTGCTATTGGATGCGCAGGGGTCCTTGCTCTTCGCTAACGCGGAAGCCTTCGGGCGCCTAGGCTTGCCGGCCGGTGGGTTAGTCGAAGGCAGGCGCCTCAACCTTTTGCTGGGTAAGGATCACCCGTTGGCTAGGCTAACGGAAGCCGCCTATCGCACTGGCGCCGAGGTGCACGACGCGCCGCTCGAACTGGACAACGAGCGCGCCCAAGACCGTTTTCTGGTCTCCATCTTCTCGCTGGGGCAGGGTCCAGAGCCCGCCGGACTTTTGGTGATTTTGCGCGATTTGGCCCCCGTGCGCGAACTTGAGAACGTGGTCGACTACTCAGGTCGATTGGCTCGACTTGGAGGGCTGATTTCCGGCTTTGCGCATCAGGTACGCGCTCCGCTCAACGCGATGAACCTTCAGTTGGAGCTGCTGAGCCAGACCGCGGGCGATGATAGGCCCAGCGCTAAATACATCGCCGCCGTACGTGCGCAGATAAGACGGCTCGAACAGGTGGTGGGCGCCTTGATGCGCTTCATGCGACCGGAGCAGTTGAAGCTGGTAGACGTGGAGATTAACCAGCTGCTAAGAGAGCTCGGCGAGCGCTTTGCCGAACCGCGGTATCAGATCGAATACGAGCTTGACTCGGCGGTTACGAAGATTAGCGCCGATCGGGGTCTGCTGACCGAAGCGCTAACGAACATTATCCAAAACGGGCTTCAGGCGATGCGCGAGGGCGGTATACTCACTATCAAGAGCGTCCTCGTGGAGCCAGGAACTGTCGAGATAGCGGTAACCGATCGCGGCGACGGCATCCCTCCGGAACACCTTGATCAAGTCTTCAATCTGTACTTTACCACCAAGGAGGGCGGAACTGGTCTGGGCCTACCGATGGCCTTGCGTGCCATTGACCTTCACCATGGTACGGTGAACGTTGCCTCACTACCCGGTGGAGGCACAACTGTGAAAATACGCCTACCCACAGGTACTGAGGCAGACGCGCTAGCTACGAGCATGAACATCAACTAGCCTTGAGACTAGCGTGTGCGCGCGACAGGTTCGTCCCACATTAGTGGTTTGGTCATTGTTGGCCGTAACCGTATGCGGTTGCTCGGCACAAAACTGGCCGCCGCAACTCAATTTCACCCCCCCTCCCACCCCGTACGCCGCCCAGAAACTCTCGCCAACTGCTAACGCTTCGCCACCTGTCGCGCGGGAGCAGCCGCCGACTGTGAAGACCCAGGCTAAAGCTCATCGTCGCAAGCATGCGGCCAAAAAAGTGGCCGCGAAAACCACCACTGCACTGCCGGATAACGCAGCCGTCACGGAGGCGCCGAATGGACAAGGGGAGCATGAAAGGTCCGCGCCAGCGGTTACCCTGGTCGGAGGCGCCGCCGACCAGAATCGCGCTCAAGCGCTTGTCCACAAGGCCAGCGAGAACTTCGCCAAAATCGACCGCAACAGTCTGAAGGGCGAGAACGTTGCCAAATACGATCAGATACAGGGCTTCGTGAACGCCGCGCAACACGCCTTGGACGAACAGAACTACGAACTAGCGTTCGCGCTGGCCACCAAGGCTGTGAGTCTAACCGATCAGCTCAAAGAAAAAACCCGCTAGTGTCGGCTATTTAGAAAGAGCACCGTGCACCGTCTATGGCTTTCTGCCCGCCAGCTCGGACCTCGGTGCGTCCCCCGGTCTCTCGGCGAAGCTTAGCGTAAAGCGCTGGCATGCCCAATGTGGCGCGCAAGGATCCAGGAGGCGAGTCAGGCCTTATCGCCGCTTGACGTCGCCTTGACAGCGCGGGCGACCAGCACCTCGTCAACGATGCCGTACTCGACCGCTTCAGCCGCACTCATGAAGGTGTCGCGGTCGGTGTCTCGCTCGATTTTCTTGAGCGGCTGGTTGGTATGTTTGGCCATTATGCCATTCAGTATTTCGCGCAGGCGCAGGGCCTCGCGCGCGTAGATGTCAAGTTCGACCGCTTGGCCGCGAAAGCCACCGGAGACCTGATGAATCATGATTCGCGAATGCGGCAGCGCGTAGCGCCGTCCGGCGGTCCCCGCAGCTAAAAGCACGGCGGCCATGCTTGCCGCCTGCCCGACGCAAAGCGTCGATACCGGAGGTTTGATGAATTGGATTGTGTCGTAAATCGCCAGCCCCGCGACCACGGAGCCGCCTGGCGAGTTAATGTAGAGGTTGATTTCGCGCGCGGGATCCTCGGCTTCCAAAAATAAGAGCTGCGCGCTCACTAGATTGGCCGTGTCGTCGGTAATTTCGCCGCCGATGAAAATGATCCGGTCGCGCAAAAGCCGCGAAAAGATATCGTAGGCCCGCTCGCCTCGTGAACTCTGCTCAACAACGTAAGGGACTAACACGCTCATCGTACGTGATCGTAGCCGAGCGAACATGCCAGGTCGAGATCGACTTCGTTCGGCGCGACCCAAGATTGGGTTTTAACGGCAAGTTTAGCGGGCGTCGGCAGTTTCGGTAAAATAGGGTTCAATTAAAAGAGGAGGACCTTGTGCCCGCTCGAATTTCAACTTTTCCGTCGCCAACCAAGGTTCAAGAAGACGCCTGGGCGGCATGGCGTTCATTCGCTCTAGCTGCGGCTTTCGAGCTCGATTTGTTTTCGCACATTGACGCTGGCAAGCTCGCCGCACCGGAGCTTGCTTCCGCGATCGGAGCCGACGCCCACGCCGTAGAGCGGCTATGCGACGCTATGGTGGCGCTCAAATATCTGCGCAAGCGCGGCCACCAATACCATCTCACACCTGTGGCGAAGACGTACTTCGTGCGCGGCGGTGAGCTTTATATGGAAGGCCTCGAAAGTTTCGTGGCTGGGACGGTGGTCAGTGGCTGGTTGCAACTGTCGCAAGTGATTAAGTCCGGCAAGCCTTTGGAACCCGTTGAACCGGCCGCCAGGGCCGAGTTCTTTCGCAAACTGGTTAAGACGATTTTTCCGTTGAGCTACGTTCCGGCTCAAAGCGCCGTGGCCGCGCTTTCACAGGCGGCTAGGGCCAGAATCCGCAGCATCTTGGACGTGGGTGCAGGATCGGCAGCATGGTCGCTGGCTTTCGCGCGCGCGCTTCCCCAGGCTCGAGTGAGCGCTGTCGATCTGCCGCAGGTGCTTGAGATTACCCGTCAATACACGGAGCGCTATCACGTGAGCGATCGCTACGAGTGCATAGGGGGCGATTTTCGCGAGCTCGACTTCGGAAAGCAGCGCTACGATCTTATTATCTTGGGCCAGATTCTGCACGGCGAACAACGTCAAGCCGCACGCGCACTGGTCGAAAAGTCTTCGCTCGCCCTGCGCGAGAAGGGAATGATACTGATCGCGGAGTTCATTGCCAGGGACCGGCGCGACGGTCCGCCGGCGGCGCTGCTGTTCGGTCTTAATATGCTCCTGAACACGCAGCAGGGAGACGTCTATACCATGCGCGACTATCGCGAGTGGCTTAAGGCCGCCGGCATGAAAACGGTCAAGACGATATTGGCGCCGCTCGCGTCGCCGCTAATCCTGGCCAGTAAGTAAGGAGATCGTCGCCGACACGGGAAAATCGATGAAGCAAAGATATGACGTGATCGTAATAGGCGAGGGCGACGCTACGCGCTGCGCGGCGCCGGCCGCGCGAGCGCGGCGCTAAGGTGCGGTTCGATTCAAACGTCAAGGATGGTCGACGTGCGCTTGGCTTGGCCGTGCCAAACAGCAACCGGCGAAATCCTCTCGACACGCCGCCTTTCTTGGCCTTTGCCGTGACGAGCGGAACAACCTTCACCTTTGGCGGGCTTCGGGTTAGGCCTAGCGGTGAAGTTATAAGCACCGACGGCACCGCGCTTTGCGGTCTCGACGCCGCCGGTGAGCTCGTGGGCGGGCTTTTCTATATTTTAACTATCCTGGGTAACGGGACTCATGTCCGGCGCGGTCTTCCGCAGGCTTTCTGGATTCTCAGCGGCAGCGACCGCAACCGGTCGCGTCCTCGTCGCCGAACGAAGTAGCGACCAACAATATGGAGTGCGGCCCGGCCAGGTCCGCAAGTGATTGCGAAAGGCTGTCCGGATGGCGGTTGCCGGCGGTTTTTGCCGTCGCATGCGCCTAAACTCCGAGCCTATCGCTCTTAGCGTCCGGCGGTTGTGCGCGGTTCACTCGAAGCGGCCCCGAGTCTCCGGCACGACCAGCCCTCCAACGAGATAGACAACGATGGCGCCGAAGAGAATCAGGAGCAGAGAGTGCGGGATACCGGCCAAACCTCGGGCTAGGCCGGTCACGAAGGTGGGAGTGATACCGCCGACCGCGAAGCCGACGTTCCAGCATACAGCGGTTCCCGTTGCGCGGATGCTGGTGGGAAAACGCTCGTTCAGAAAGATCAAAACCGGAGCGAATGACGCGTTGCCAAGCGTGGTTATCGCGAGGACCAGACAAGTAATCTCGCCGACCCGGTCCGCACCAAGATCGCTGATCGTCATGTACAGAAGCGGCAAGAGAATTAAGTTTACTACTCCCATCACAAGAAAAAGCGACCTGCGGCCGATAAGCTCGCTTAGATGACCCGCCAGTGGAGCGGTAATCACGATAAGTAAGTTGCTGAGCAGCAGAACCGAGCCGATTGCCGGTTTGGGAAGGTGGTTAATCACGGCGAGGAAAGTAGGCAGGTAACCCGACGTTAGGTAGTACTGCGTCGCTCCACCGATCACGATCGCGAGGTTTGCCACAACCGTCCATCGATATTGCGAAGAGCAAAG
>Ga0080006_1196667_pt1 | contig 11798 bp, 10 predicted proteins | sample RS3BMetagenome_FD_69209 | JGI IMG/M metagenome (GOLD analysis project Ga0080006, IMG submission 69209) | Ferric oxide microbial mat and aquatic microbial communities from Rainbow Spring, Yellowstone National Park, USA - RS3B (SPADES... ...
GGCCCGGCCGCAGCGCCGCCCGCGGGGCGGCCGAGAGGTGGGGCCCCGCCCCGGGCGGGACGCGCCCCGCGGTCACGGCCGCCGCCACCTGCCTGAGCGGGACGGAGCGCGACGGCGCCCCTTTGACCCTTACGGCTCCTCCGGCGAGCTCGAGGTCCTCCGGGGACGCCTCCAGGAGCAGCGCCCCCACCGCCCGGATCTGGGCGGCCAGGCTGTTCGCTGCCTGGGCCACGGCGCTCCCCGCCAGCTGTCCGCTGCGGCTCCCGAAGGTTCCGATGCCCGCCGGTACGCCTGCGGTGTCGCTGTGAACGACGGTCACGTTCTCCAAGTCGACACCGAGGACGTCTGCCGCCACCTGGGCGAACGTGGTCTCGTGCCCCTGGCCCTGGGCGGCGCTGCCCAAGTAGGCGACGACGCGGCCCGTGGCGTCCAGTCTGAGGCGCGCGCTCTCGAAGGCGCCGCCGGAATCCTCGTTGTAACAGACGACGCCGAGGCCGAGGTAGCGCCCGTTCCTGCGCTCCTCGGCCTGGCGGAGCCTGCCCCGGCGCACCTCGGCAGCCACCTGGTCGAGGAGGGCGCCCACTTCGAGATGGTCGTACCAGACATCGAGCGTACGGGCCCCGGCGGCTTCGATCATCCGGTTGCGGTACTCCCGGACACCGGCCGTCACCACCTCCCGGCGCTGGGAGCGGGAGAACCCGCGGTGGCGCCCCATCACCTCGAAGCTGGCAGCCAGGCGCTTCACGTCCCACTCCCAGGGACCGGGGAGCGTTTCGTCGAAATCGTTGATGTCGAAGATCATCTGGCGCTCCGGGGTCCCGAAGACCCCGAAATTGGAGAGATGGGCGTCGCCGCAGAGCTGGACGGTGACGCCCGACCGGGGCGACGTCGCCAGATCGGTGGCCATCAGGAGCGCTGCGCCCCGATAGAAGGTGAGCGGGGACACGAGCATCCGCCCGTAGCGGATCGGAACCAGCTCGGGCACCCGGGTGACCGCCTGGGACTCGAGGAGCGCCACCGGATCGGGACGGGCCGGATCCGGGACGAAGCGCGCCTGGTCGGAGCGGGGCACCCTGCGCCGTGCCTCCTTCCCCCGGTTGAACCGCTCCTCGACCGACAGATGCTTCCTCCGCCACGACGCCCCGAACGTCGGATCGAGAACGGGAGGGGACCGGTCCTCGGGTCCCTCCGCCGTCACGGGCGCCGGAGGCACGTTCGGAGTCATCGCAGCTCGCTCCTTCGCCGTCGCCACCGGCCTCTCCCTGGTCCCGGTGGCTGGTCGCGCTCACCGTAGCCGGTCGTCGGGGCGCCGCGCCGACCCGACGGGTACTTGCCGCCACGATGAATAATCGTTATTCTCAGCCGGTGACGACAGCGACCGCCGACACCGTCGCCCGCCGACCGGAGGGAGAGCCGGTGCAGGCGGGGGCGGATGCTCGGGCGGCCGACCCGCTCCGGGACGCGCTGCTCGATGCCGCGGCTCGGGTCGTCGCCCGCAAGGGGTACGACGGGACCCGCCTCCAGGACATCGTCGCCGACGCGGGCGTCTCCACCGGAACCGTCTACGGCCGGTTCGCGTCCAAGCACGCACTCCTCCGGGAGGCACTCATGACCCGGTCGGTCCCACTCACCCGCACCGCCCCCGCCGACCACACGCAGGTGGCGGAGCTGGTGGTGTCCTGGGCGACCCGCACGGGGGGCGCGCTGACCGACGGGGAGGCGCTCCTCCTCGAGACGTACGTCGCCGCCCGCCGTGAGCCCGAGGTCAGCGACGCGCTGGTCGCCGCTGGCCGTCAATGGCGCAGGACGGTGGCTCCCCTGGTGGACGCGGCCGAACATGACGGCACCATCGACCCGGCCCTCGACCCCGAGGCGGTCCTGTTCCTGGTCCACGTGCTGCGGCTCGGACTGCTCGTCTACCGCGGCTCCGGCCTCTCGCCTCCGACGGCAAAGGGTTGGCGGGACCTGGTCGAGCGGATCGTCCGCAGCTTCGGTGCCGCCCCCGGGGGATCTGGGGCGTCCCCGGCGTCGGGTCGCGAGAGCACGGGACACGGACCGGCATGATGCGGTCCGGCCGACTTCCGACATCCGTGCCTCCGACATCCGTGCCTCCGACATCCGTGCCTCCGACATCCGTGCCTCCGACATCCGTGCCTCCGACATCCGTGCTTCCGGCCCTGCCCCCCGCACGACACGGTGGCCTGGGCACCGACCTGACACGGTGGCCTGGGCACCGACCTGACACGGTGGCCCGGCCACCAGGAGGAACCATGACCCGACGACCACCCCCGCCGGCACCACCCGTCCCCGGACCGGGCGCCCCTGAGCCCGGGACGGGACTCGGTACCCTTCCCGCTCCGGCGGACCTCCGAGCCGGGGTCAAGCTGGTCGAGGACCATGCGACCCGGGTGTTCACGTGGGACTACCGGCGCGATCGCACCCAGTTGGTGACCCTCTACAACAAGGCCATGGGGGCCCAGTGGAACAGCGTCACCGACCTCGACTGGGACACCGACGTCGACCCCGAGCGCGTCGTGGCCGACATGGGAGACGACGCCGTTCCGAGGCTGTTCCGCGTGGCCGCGACGCTGCCCGGCTCCCCCCTCGCCGCGTGGGGCGAGCCCGAGTTCACCCGGCTCGGGGTCGAGCTTCTCACCGCCCGCCTCAGCCAGTTCATGCACGGAGAACAGGGGGCGATGATCACCGCCGCCAAGCTGGTGGAGACCGTCCCCTGGATCGACGCCAAGTACTACGCGGCCACCCAGACCATGGACGAGGCCCGCCATACCGAGGTCTTCGCCCGCTACATCGACACCAAGCTCGCTGACAGCTATCCGATGAGCCCGTTCCTGGACGAGCAGATCACCGCGCTCATGGAAGACGCCCGCTGGGACATCGCCTACCTGGGGATGCAGATCGTCATCGAGAGCCTGGCGTTGGCCGCCTTCGGGGAGCTGCACCGCACGGTCACCGAGCCGCTGCTGAAGAAGCTGCTCCGCTACGTCATGTCGGACGAGGCCCGCCACGTCGCGTTCGGCATCGTCAGCCTGAGCGAGCTCTACCAGGGGCTCTCGTCCGCCGAGCTCGGGGAACGTCAGGAGTTCCTGGCGGAGAACACCCTCCGCAACCGTGCCCGCTCCACCACCCCGGAGGTCTGGGAGCGGCTCGGCGTCCCGGTGCGGGCGGTCGTCCCCTCCCTGATGGAGGCGGCAACCATGACGGGCGGATCGGTCTTCGCCGGGTTCCAGCGCGCGTTCTTCGCCAAGCTCGTACCCAACGTGCGCAAGCTCGGGCTGCTCGACGCCAACGACGGTTGGCTGCGCGAGCGGTGGGGACAGGCGGGGCTGCTCGAGTTCGAGTTCGCAACCGACACCGCCGAGGAGTATGAGCGCTACGACGCAGTCTCCGCCCACCGCGCCGCTCAGACCCCGGGGCACGAGCCGGCTGCAGGGACGGGGGTGTGACCGGCGACCTCCGCGGTCGGGCGGCCATCGTGGGGGTCGCCGACGCCGCTTCGCCCACCGGCGAGCTCGAGCGGACCGGTCGGGACCTGGAGGCGGCAATGGTCGCCGAGGCGCTCGCCGACGCGGGCCTCACCCTCGATGATGTGGACGGCGTCTGCCACACCACGTCCTCGATGGGCCTGGCCGAGTCCCTCGGCCTCCACCCCACCTTCACCGACTCCACCAACACCGGGGGGTCGAGCTTCGAAGTCCACGCCGAGCATGCTGCGGCCGCCATCGCCGGCGGCCTGTGCGAGGTGGTGGTGAGCGTCTACGCGTCGACCCCCCGGTCGGACCGCCGACTCGGCCGGCCACCCCGGCGTTTCGCCCGGGGAGTCGACGATCCGCTGGTCGAGTGGGAGCTGCCCTACGGGCTCCGGCTCCCGATGGCCCCCTACGCCATGGCCGCCACCCGGCACATGGCCGAGTTCGGCACCACGCCGGAGCAGCTGGCCCAGATCGCGGTCAGCACCCGGGCCTGGGCGGCGATGAACCCGCGGGCCCGCTACCGGGAGCCGATCACCGTCGACGACGTCCTCGCCTCCCCGTTCGAGTGCGAGCCGCTCCACCGCCTCGACTGCTGCCTCGTCACCGACGGTGCCGGGGCCTTCGTCATGACGAGCGCCGAGCGGGCACGGGCGCTGGCCAAGCCGCCCGTCTACGTGCTCGGCGCCGCCACCTGCCACGACCACGCGATGATCTCCCAGATGCCGGACCTCACCACCACCCCGGGGGTGGTGTCGGGGAGGCGGGCGTTCGCCGCGGCCGGTCTGGGTCCCGACGACGTCGACCTCCTGATGGGCTACGACAGCTTCACCATCACCGCGCTGTTGCACCTCGAGGACCTCGGGTTCTGCGCAAAGGGGGAGGGTGGGCCCTTCGTCGCCGACGGACGCACCGGCCCCGGTGGGGCGCTGCCGATGAACACCAACGGTGGTGGGCTGTCGTACACCCACCCGGGCATGTACGGCATGTTCCTGATCGTCGAGGCGGTCCGCCAGCTCCGTGGCGAGTGCGGGGAGCGACAGGTCCCCGACGTCGACGTGGCCGTCGCCCACGGGTCGGGCCTCGTCCTGTCGTGCATGTCCACGCTGGTCCTCGGCACCGGGGCGACCCTGTGACCGGGGCGGGGCGCCTCGAGCCCCCGGTGGGACAGGGGGCGGAGCCCTTCTGGGAGGGGACCCGGGACAGGCAGCTGCTCCTCCCCTGGTGCACCGCCTGCCGGCGACCGTTCTTCTACCCGCGCCCGTTCTGTCCGGTCTGCCTCGGTCGGGACATCGCTTGGCGTCGGGCGTCGGGCAACGGTTCGGTGTACGCGTTCACGGTCGAGCACCGCACCGAAGGGGTGCCCTTCGCCGGCGATTCGCCCTTCGTCGTGGGCCTGGTGGCACTCGACGAGGGGGTCCGCCTGATGGCCAACGTCGTGGGCTGCCCGACCGTCGACGTCCGGGTGGGCATGGCGGTCACCGTGTCGTGGGAGGCGCTCAGCGACGGACGCCATCTCCCCCTGTTCACGCCGCAGCCCGGGGAACGGGCATCGTGAGCGCGGTCCCACCGGTCGGGGACCTCCCAAGGGACGGTGTCCAGGCCCGGACCGCACCACCGGCCAGCGACCACCGCCCGGACCCGACGGAGGAACGCTCCCGCCTCGCCGGGCAAGGCATGCTGCTGGCGTGGTGGGCGGCACACGATCCCGGGCGCCCGGCGGTGCTCAGCCCGTCCGGCGACCGCACGTTCGAAGAGCTCAACGCACGGGCCAACCGCCTCGCCCGGGCGCTCCGCCGCCGGGGACTGGTGGCCGGGGATGCCGTGGCCCTGCTGTGCGGCAACCGACCCGAGTTCGCCGAAGTGGTGCAGGCCTGCCTGCGGGCCGGGCTGCGGTTGACCCCGGTCAACTGGCACCTCCAGGTGGCCGAGATCGCCTACATCGTCGGGGACTGCGAGGCGAAGGTGCTGGTGGCGGACGGTGCCCACGAGGACCTGGCCCTCGGTGCCGCCGCCCTGGTCGACCCGGCCCCCCCGGTCGTGGTGGTCGGAGGCACCGGAGACAGGGCGGCCGACTACGACACGCTGCTCGCCGCCGAGGACGGGGGTGACCTCGCCGATCCGGTCCTCGGCACGTCGATGCTGTACACCTCGGGGACGACCGGGCGCCCGAAGGGAGTCCATCGCCCGTCGGGGGCCACCACCGCCTCGACCACGCTCAACCTCTTCGGCTACGCCGAGGACGGGGATCGCCACCTGTGCACCGGCCCGCTCTACCATGCCGCTCCGCTCCTCTTCTCGCTGGCCCTGCCGCTCAACTTCGGAGCGGGGGTCGTCCTGATGGAGCAGTGGGACGCGGAGGAGGCGCTCCGGCTGATCGACCGTCACGCGGTGACCCACACCCACATGGTGCCGACCATGTTCCACCGGCTCCTGTCGTTGCCCCTGGAGGTCCGCGGGCGCTACGACCTCTCGACCCTCCGGTCGGTGCTCCACGGCGCCGCCCCGTGCCCGGTTCCGGTCAAGCAACGGCTGATGGACTGGCTGGGTCCGGTGGTCTGGGAGTACTACGCGGCCACTGAGGGACTCGGCACCTTCGTCGACCCCGACACGTGGCTGGCGCATCCCGGCACGGTGGGACGGCCGATGGTCGAGGGGATGGTCATCGTGGCCGACGAAGAGGCCCGTTCCCTCCCGCCGGGGGAAACGGGCCTCGTGTACCTGAAGGCCCCGCCGGGCGCGGCCTTCGAGTACTACAAGGACCCGGCCAAGACGGCAGGGACCTACGCGGGCGAGTACTTCACGCTCGGCGACGTCGGGCACTTCGACGACGACGGCTACCTCTACCTCACCGACCGGTCGGCCAACCTCATCATCTCCGGCGGCGTCAACATCTATCCGGCCGAGGTCGACGCCGTGCTCCTCGAGCACCCTGCCGTGGGTGACGCGGGGACCATCGGCGTCCCCCACCCCGAGTGGGGCGAGGCGGTCAAGGCGGTGGTGGAGCTGCAGGCCGGCTACCGGCCGAGCGACGAGCTGGCCGACGAGCTGCTCGAGCACTGCCGGGCGCGCCTCGCCCACTTCAAGTGCCCGCGTTCGGTGGCCTTCGTCGACGCGCTCCCCCGTCAGGACAACGGCAAGCTCTACCGCCAGGTGCTGCGCGAGCAGTTCGGAGCCCGTCCGGACCGCTGAGGTCCCGGCGGAGCCGGATCGACCCGGAGCGGATCCTCCTGGCCGCCGGACCGGGCGCGACCGGGTGCGACCGGCCGGGTGGACTACGTTCCTGGCGGTGACCACCCCCCTCCACACGGGCGACCTGATCGACGACCCCGGGGCGCTGGCGGCGGTGTGCGACGAGGTGGCGGACGAGGACCGGTATGCCCTCGACACCGAGTTCCACACCGAGCGCACCTACCACCCGAAGCTGGCCCTGATCCAGCTGGCGTGGGCGGACAGGGTGGTGCTGATCGACCCCCTGGCTGTCGACGTGGAGCCGCTGAGCCGCCTGTTCTCCGGGCCGGGTACCGCGGTCGCCCACGCCGCCGGACAGGATCTCGACGTCCTCGCCGCCGCCTGCGGCGCCACTCCGGCCACCGTGTTCGACACCCAGATCGCCGCCGGGTTCCTCGGGATGTCGAGCCCCTCGCTGGCCCGCCTGGTCGAGCAGGTGCTCGGGGTCCGCCTTCCCAAGACGGACCAGCTGTCCGACTGGCTGCATCGGCCCATCCCTCCCGGCCAGCTCGCCTACGCCGCGGGGGACGTCCAGCACCTGCTGGCCCTGCACGCCGCCATGGCCGCCCGGCTCGCAGCGCGCGGCCGGCTGGACTGGGCGGTCGAGGAGTGTGCGCAGGTGCTGGCCGGCCGCAGGGGTGGGACGGTGCCCGAGCAGGCCTGGTGGCGGATGGGGGACCTGCGCAAGCTGAACGGGCGGTCGCGGGGAGTGGCCCAGGAGGTCGCCGCCTGGCGGGAGCGCCGGGCGGCCGCCACCGACCGGCCCCGAAGGCGGGTGCTCTCGGACCTCGCCCTCCTCACCATCGCCCAACGCCCACCGCACGACCGCCAGGACCTCGAGAAGCTGCGCGGCGTGGAGGTCCACCACCTCGGCAAGGGTGCGGCGGCCGAGATCCTCGAGGCGGTCCGGCGGGGGCAGGGGCTGGCCCCGGCAGACCTGCGGCTCCCCCCCGACGCGCCCGAGGCCAGAGCCCCGCAGGCCGCGGTGGCCGTGTGCGCGGGGCTGGTCCGCCAGATCGCCGACGAGCAGCAGTTCGACGCCGGCCTCTTGGCCACGCGGGCCGACGTCGCCCAGCTGGTGACGGGCGAGCCGAGCCGGCTCGACCACGGGTGGCGGGCGAGCCTGGTCGGGGACCCGCTCCGCAGGCTCCTGGCCGGAGAGATCGCCGCCGCCTTCGGACCCGGGGGGCAGGTGGTGCTCGAGGCACGCTCCCACGTGCCCGTGCCGCTCACGGTCGATCCGTAGGGCAGGCGACCGGAGGAGGCGGGTGGAGTCGCAGTGCGCCTGGGGTGCGGGTCGCACCGGATTCGACCGCCTCCCACGCCGGGTCGGGATCCGGCTTGCGGCAACGTATCCGATGTCATCTCGGATCAGCGGGCGAGTCGTACAGTGTCCACCACCCCGTCCCCGTCCCCGTCCCCGTCCCCGTCCGGGCTCGGCGCCAACGATGGTGATCACCTGATGCCTGATGTGCGGAGAGCCGTGTTGGTAGGACCGTTGCGGTCGTAGGCGATGACCGCCCCGGGCTCAAGGGCCACCGGATTGATCAATTGGCAATCCGGATGGATCGCCAACTCCAGATGAATTGTCAATTCTGGCCGCCCGGTTCGTTCCCCGGGAGCGCGGCAAGCCTGGGAACCAACGTGATGACGCCGATGTGCCACCAACCGATCCTCGACCTTCTGGGGCACTCGTGCGGGGCAGAGCCCTGGACCCGATACCTGCACACCCGGGACGGAGCGCACGAGGTGGACCTCATCTCCGAACGGTCCGATCAGAAGATTGTCGCGTGCGAGGTCAAGCTGTCCCCATCACCGGACGGCAACACCATCACGGACCTGAGTTGACTGAAGGACCGGATCGGCGACGGACTCCCCGATGCGGACAGGTCATTCGTGTGCGTCCTCAGTCGCACGGCACCCGCAAACTGCATTCAATCTCGCTGCGCTCGCTCCGAATCCACCGCCGCCACCGCCGGGCTCGGCGGCACGGCGTCGAGGGGCCGGGGCGGGGCACCTTGCAGCCCCTGGATCTCGACGCACGCACGGTACGGCACCCGTTCGAGCTCGTACTCGGTCGGCACCCCTCCCCGCCGGCGGTACCGGGTGAAGCTGTCGTCTTCGGGCTCGTAGGTGTAGAGGCCGACGGCGTCAACCACCTGCGCAGCCGTGGCCGCCCACCGGAGGACGGCGGTGAAGTCCGAGTCACTCAACACCCGCACCGCCATGAAGAAGTAGATCCTGGGCCGGCTGGCATGCAGCCACGTCGACAGGTCGCCTCCGCCGGCACCCCCACCGGACGGCAGGCCCCCCAGGATGGTCTGGCGCCGGGCCGCTTCGCCCTTGAGGTCGATCGACTTGAAGGCCAGTTCCTTCACCCGCTTGTTGGTGTCGGCGGACCCGGAACGACCCGACGGCTTCTCGCCCGGGCTGTTGGCATGCTTGGGCGTCCCCATCATCTTCGCCTCGAATAGGAACTCGATCTCGCGGTCCGGCTCCCCCGGGTAGACGCCGTCGAGGTTGTGCTCGGGGATGATCAGCCCCGGCACCTTGCGCCGGACGTAGAGGGCATCGATGCCGGCGCACCGCTGCAGTAGCACCGCCAGGAGGTTGTTGAACCAGTCGCCCTTTCCGTTCTGGATCGCTGCGCTGAGCTCCTTGCTCTGCTTGTCCGTCCCAGGAGCCGTCGGGAGTCCGGTGTCGAACTCCGACATCGCGCCCAGGAAGCGGTCCTCGATCTGGTTCCAACTCCCCGCCCCCATTGAGACGATGTGCTCGTACATCGTGCGGAGCGGCCCGCAGTAGGGGTTGGTTAGGAGAACCGACTTCGGGTTGAGGGGAGAGCTCTGCGGGGCGTTCGGCGGCATGTCCGTCCGGTCAGGGCGCGAGCGCTGAGCTGTCGAGTCCGAAGAGCTTGCACGCCACCGCCGTCGCCGCAGCGACGTCACGCGCTGCGAACGCCCGCCGCAGGGCCTTCTGATCAGCGGGGCGGATCGATCCGATCACCGGTACCCGGATGCGCCGGAGGTACTGGGCCTGGAAGCGGTAGCAGCCGCCTCGCATCTTGACGCAGTAGGCACCGACGAAGAGGTTGGCGAGGTCGGAGAGCAGCAGGCCTCCGAGCACCTCGGGGTCCCAGGAGTTCGAGGTGAGGTGGTAGAGGTTGTGATGCGGGTAGTGCGGCCCGTCGTCGAGCACCGGGTGTGCTGTCGCCTTCATGTCCGGCAGGAGGAGCCGGGGCCGGTTCAGCAGCTTCAGCTGCACGCGATCGATCGTCCGATACCACTGGTCGGGCCAGCGCCGTGCGACGTGGCGACCACCGAGCCGCTCCGCATGGGCTTCGAAGTGCGCACGCAGGCGTGGGTGATGGGACAGGTCCACGAGCCCACGCTCGTCCCACGGGTTGACGAGGAATCGGCCCTTCCACTCCGCCGTTCTGCTCCCCAGATCGTCGGCCATCAGCAGCGGGAGCAGCCGGTCCTCCTCGACCAGGTCCGGGTCCGTGGTGATGAACACGTCGTCGCAGCCGGTCGCCACGCCGATCCCCACACGGGTGCCGGTGGCGGTGTCCTCGAGAGGTGGGAACTGGCGCTCGAGCTGGCGGAGCACCTCGAGGTGCTTCGGGCTGCCGGTCGGCCACAGGTCTCTGCCGTTGAACCATTCAGGGAGACGACTGCCGGTGAAGTGACGGGCGGAGCGGGGTTGGGGCGCAGACCCCTTGAGCCAGGCGACGAGACGCGGGGCGTTGGACGCCCCCAGCCCGCCGGTGGCCTCCGCCACGCTCACATGACCCTGACGGTCGGATCTGATGACGGTGACGGCCGGGTAGGCGGACACGTCCTGTTCGAATGCGTCGACATCGTGCATGGTGATGACGGATTCGACAGCGAACGAGCTGCTGATCAACCTCCGGAGTTCTGCGCCGTACTGGTTGTGCATCCACCGGTCTGCGCAGATGAACCCCAACCGCGCCTGCGGGCGCAGGAGCTGGAGACCCCGCTCGAAGAACCCGACGTAGATGTCGGCCCGGCCCTGCATCGTCGGACACGCCGCCCGGTACCGCTGCACAAGGTCGGGGGGTAGGTCCTCGATGCGGATGTAGGGCGGATTGCCGACGACGAAGTCGGCGCCACCGGCCGCCTGGTCATCGAGGTTGTCGAGGAGGAAGTCGCCTTGGGTGATCCACGTACGTGCGATCTCCTCGGCTCGCTCGAGGGGAACGCCGGCGGTCACCAGGGCCGCCATCGAGGTCTTCCGGGACAGCTCGACGTTCGCCGCCTTCAGGTCGAAGGCTCGGAGCGAACCTCCGAGCGAGTCGAGCGCACGCCCATGGCGAACTGCCGACTCGATGAGCCGGTCGACGATCGGCTCCAAAAAGGCACCGCCGCCGCAGGCCGGCTCCACCATCACTTTGTCGGCCAGATCGTGTTCCGGCAGGTACCCGACCAGGTCGAGAATGAGGTTCGCCACCCACCGGCGCGTGAACACCTCGCCGAAAGTGTTGCGGTCCTCTGCGTCGAGCACGTCAGGCTGCATGGTCGGTTCCTCGAATGACAGTTGCACTGGGTTCGGCATGGTCCACGGCCTCCTCGAGCACGCGCTCGATCAGCTGGAACCCGTTTCGTCCGTCGGTGACCGTCATTCTTCGTAGACCGTAGGTGAGCGGCCGGATGCGGTCGTGGATGCCGATTTCGGATGGGGTCCGAGCAGTTCATGGTGGGCCATCTGGGCCCGATGGCGATCGTGCCCCCGCTACTGCGGATACGAGGCGACCCGTCACGCAGGATACGGATGGGGCGTCACGGCCTGGGCGCCGTGCCGCCGGGCGACCCGTGCTGCGTGCTCTTCCCGACTTCCCCGATGGGCACGGATTCCCCGATGGGCACGGACGGGCCGGTCGCGACCATGTTGCCGTCCTCCCCCGGGGCCCTCCGGAACGAGCAGTCCCAACGGGGTTCGAACCCGTGTCTCCACCTTGAGAGGGCGATCAGGCCCGTTCAGGGGGATCATCTGATCTGCTTCGGTCCTGGTCAGAAGGGGTACCCGTCCATCTCGTGACCTTCCGTAATCCCTGAATTC
>Ga0080006_1149537_pt1 | contig 11790 bp, 8 predicted proteins | sample RS3BMetagenome_FD_69209 | JGI IMG/M metagenome (GOLD analysis project Ga0080006, IMG submission 69209) | Ferric oxide microbial mat and aquatic microbial communities from Rainbow Spring, Yellowstone National Park, USA - RS3B (SPADES... ...
CGGGGAGAATCGAGGTAGCTTCGGAGATACTGTACATGGCGACGTGGTTCTACCTCCCATTCAACGCCGAGCAGAGGGAGAAGTTCCCTCGGCTGTTCAGAAAGGAGCTGGAGGCGGTCCCAAGTGGCTGATAGGTCGGAAAATGTCGAAGATGAGCAAGACGACAGCCTGGAGGAGTTCAGGAAACGAATTGCTGACAGGGAGGGGCTGAAGGTGGTCAACGGCGAGACATTGGAGGAGTGGCGTACCGCTATCGAGGATAGGGATGGTGTGACGAAGCGCGAAGCGGGTAAGGCAGACGGGAAGGACGAGCCTCTTGAGGCAGAGCAGGAAAAAGGTAGGGGAGACACCGATACGGGCGAAGTTCAGAAGGAGCCAAACGAGGGTAAAGAGGGAGCCAGAGCAAAGGCTGACGAACAACATCACGGGAAGGAAGGCTCGAAAGAAGAGGGAGGTAGTGACAATGAGCGCGGGGATAAGGACGAAACTGCAAGTCAGGCGAAGGGAGTAGAGCACAGGGCAGACAGCGAAGTTGCAAAGCGCGAAGAAGCTGCAAGGGATGAGCTACCAGAGAAGAATGTAAAGGACGCCCTGGCGGTTGAGGAGTCTCCAGGCCCTAAACCTACAGAGAAGCACTTCCGAGAAACCGAAGTGGTAGCCCAGGCTCGGCAGGAGAAGCCACTAGAACCTGTCCAGGAGGCCAAACCCTCCCAAATCGAGAGCCATGCACGGAACGATGACCGGGTCCTGATGGTGGCCCACTGGGCCCCTGATGGCCATGAAAGGGAGCCCGAGCCGGTGCAAACCTCCGATTTGCATTGTTGGAAGGCTGAGGCCAGGGTCGAGCAGGGGTCTAGAACCTTCGAGGCGGTCGATCGCGGCAAAGTTGTGGAAGCTTCGGGTTATCTCAGGGAACCGATAGATCGGGAGGAACTGGCAAGCCATCAATTTCAATCAACCGCCTCAGAGACAAGTTCGCAAAGCAGGGGTGAAACAATCTGCACTCATCAAGTGTTGTTGGTCGACAAACATGAAGTCGGTGAAAATGTAGACCAGAAAATCCCTCGGAGCACTGTCGAAGACGAACGACTGCCTGAGACCTTCAAAACTTCTGCCTACGGACACACTTCCGCTCTCCTTATCCCCGAACGGATGATTCCTCCTCATAACCGGAGATCAGATGTATTCGAGGTCAAGGTATCAAGGGCATCCGAGCCTGAGCAGGAATTCGCTCTTTACACTACCCACAAACCAGGATACAGCAGGGCTTACCTAAACCTATACCAGCTGGACCCGAAGAATGGGGAGAAGTTTCTGGCGACTCCAGCAACGCTCTACTCCCAAGGTGACTTCGTGCGTGAGTACAACGAACATAAGCCTTTGGGGCTCGATGGCTTGCAATTGGTTGAGAAAGAAGGCAGGCTTCTTTTGAAAATTGCGGGGAGAGAGCTGCAATTCGTCGAATCTAAGCTACGAGTCTACCAGGGACAGGTGATTCTGGAAGGTAGTATCGAGATCGTGGGGGCTGTGAAGATTGCCAAGTCTGTCAGAGGATTCGATTTCAGGCTTGGAGATCATTCACGAGTAACAGGCTTATCGTCCGACGGAGGAACCGTCATGAACTACCAAAGAACCAACCATGACCCCTATCCTCACAGACGTGTTATTTCCGAAGCTCCCGAGAGACCAGAGCCTCTGAACAGGCCTCGGCGACTGAGTACCGGTAGAATCGAAATCGTGGTTGCTTCTGAAGGCAATCCAAGACTGTTCGAGCTGATGGCCAGCGAGGAGATGCGCGAGCGTGTCAGAGAATCGCTCAGAAATAGCCGCACGCCAGATGAATATCGGAAGATCAAAGGCGACTTGGCAGAGGAGATTGTGAGAGATTTGATTCCTGAATTTGGTATGGGGGTTGTGAAAGACCATCCCTTCAATGATGATCCTTTGAAGAAGAGGAGTGAGAGGACGGGGCCCGATTTCCTTGTCAGTCGCGGGGAGGTGCTGGGCTATGTGGAGGTAAAATGGTGGGGTAACACAAAAGAAGCGCTTGAAAGGGGCGAAGAGCAGGTAGCGACAGACCTTCTCAGGCACCCCATATACGAAGGGAGCAAGGTGATTGAAGGGTATGTAGCGGTCCTGGATTGGAATTACGACGGCGACGTTTTTGCTCTACGATTGAAGAGGGTCGCTCCCGGACGTGGCGTTGGTGTTATATAGGTGAGTATCACCTAATATGCAGTGGAGGTGAAATGGTGCAACAAGAAGAACAGGTGAGGCGATCGGTGACAATTCGCCCTGAGCTCAATGTCAGGATACGAGATTTTATCGCAGTCTGTATGCGATATGGCATTGACCTTGATTATACCAAGGTGCTGAACCTATTTGCTGAATTGGGGCGGAATTGGCTCGAACAGAGCAGCAGGTCGGAAAGGGAGACGGCGCGCAATATTTGGGACCGCTATCTTGATTACAACAAGCTTGAGGCGTCAGAAGCAATATCCGATTGGTATGAATATCAGGAGTTCAGGCGCTGGAAAGCATCGGCCAAGAAGAGTTCGACGGAGGCAAGAGCGTAAGCAAACCGAGATACACTTAAGGGCGCGAATCAGTCAACGCCCCACCAATGTAGACATCTTGCGAAGCCACATTCCTGGAACACGATTGCTAGAGGCGACTGATGTAGAGATAAAAGTGATGGGCCAGTAGCTATTTTTTGTCCCGAGGACAGCTACCGCATCTCCCAACCGATTCAGTACCGCATCGGAAAGAATCTCCGCGTCTTCCTGCGCTGATGTATTGTCGGGAGGTTGACAATATTTCCTTGGAATCTTCTTCGCTTCGAGGCGTATCTCTGCTTGCACGCTTTCCCGTTTCGTCCAAATTGTTGTGACGCTTTTCCTGATCGTCAGGGCTAACTCGAGAGCAATTTTCTCAAGGTCTCATCTCAGAGAATCTTTACGGCGCTGTCGTTCGTCCCAAAACACCTTTAGATTCCCTTCGATTTCTCGTCCCTTCGTTCGAGATCGATTAATTCCTCGATGATGCGCCGCAAGAGCTCTCAATCAGTGTGTAGGTGTATTCAGCTCTAATCGAAACGTTCTTTCTATCTTGCGGTCGGATGGGGACATTGTACGCAATCATGTTTCTCAGTGGCACTATATCGTTAACCCAAGTTCTCAGATTTCCGGAATGACATCACATAACATTGGATTGAGCTGCCCAAATCAAGTTCTTGCTCGCTCATCGACCGAGTATGCTGACGGATATGACTAGAGTTCTTTATTGCGCATACGTCGTTACCATGCATAAGGTTCATTGCGCCTCCGCCGGAAAATCATCCGCAGCGTTGGGCTATAGGTAGCGGACGGGCTGAACTGGTCGCCGAAGCTTCCAGCGTACACCCCCGCCCCTTCAACGGAGTCTTCTACTCCCGCCCTCCTGGGCCCGCGCCTCCCCCTTGCGGAAGAGACGCAAAGCCCACGGCTCACTCTTCTCGGGAGTGGCTTCCCGCTTAGATGCTTTCAGCGGTTATCCACAATAGCTTAGCTGCCCGGCTGCGCCCTCTCGGACGACCGGTACGCCAGAGGCTACGCCCCGCTGTTCCTCTCGTACTGAGCAGGGCTTCCCCTCAGTGAACCACCGCTTCCATCAGGTAGAGGCCGACCTGTCTCACGACGGTCTAAACCCAGCTCACGTTCCCCTTTAATGGGCGAGCAGCCCTACCCTTGGCCCCTGCTGCAGGACCAGGATGGGAAGAGCCGACATCGCGACCTTGCCCGAAATTTCTTTCGGGGTCAGACTATGTCTTCACCCTCCCGCACAAGGAGGGGTCGGCGTGTGATGGCACGGAGTCTTTTCTCGGCACACCCAGGTTTTCAGTATGTCGCTCTCACGTCGGAAGTGGAGCGCCCGAGCGGGCCCTTCGCGCCATCTCATCGCGACGCTTCTTCTGCGCGCTCAGTCGTTACGGGGTCATGACGGGGAGTCGGCCGACACGGGAAAGAAAAACCGGGGGTTCCTCTTCTACTGCATCAGCTTCAGCGCGTCCTCTCTGGTGATTGCGACGAGTGTCTCCGTGGCTGCGAGGTCTGTCGGCGTGTTGATGACGAACTTCATCGCCGTCTTCTCGTCCGGAGCCTCAATGATGAAGACTGCGTCGTACCTGCCCAGCGTCCAGAAGGCGGAGTGCCTCTTGACGCCCCACTTGGCCGCCTCGGCATAGTACGAGCTCATCTTCTCTGTATCCTGCTTTGTTGGTTTGCGCCTGAACTTCGCCAGTATTATGAACCACATGGCATGCTCGGGCGGATAACGCTGATATATAAGATGGGGCAGGAAAGGCACGTTTGATGCCTTCCCCTGTCGTCAGATGCGCTGACTGTGGTTGTTCGCCAGATGAGTGCAGGGCTTCCCCTTCGCCCCGCGACTGCCCAAGCTGCTCTCTCGCTGAATGCTGCTGCTGGTCCTCGGTTAATCCTTCCAGATAATCGGAGTGCGAAGTCCCGTCAGACTTCCCTCGGCGTTGCCCTCTCCCGCTCTTCCTTCACGCGCCTTTGGGGCGCGTCCTGGACAAAGGAGTTCGGGTTCCGCCGATATAAGCCGATGCTTCTAATCGCGTTACCGCGATTCTACCCCAAGGCCCACGATGGGCCGAGGTACCAAACCGCGGGGTCGATTGGAGCTCTCGCCCGCGACGAGCCTGTTACCCCTGGGGTAACTTTTCTGTCACCTCCAGCCCCCAACAGTGAGGACATGGAGGATCGCTAGGCCACGCTTTCGCGGCTGGACGCTCTGCGTTTAAGCGCCCAGTCAGGCCGGCTTTTCGCCTTGCCGTCAACGTAGGAGTTCTGACCCTACTGAGCCGACCTTAGGGCCCCCTCGATATCTTTTCAAGGGGGTGCCGCCCCAGCCGAACTGCCCACCTGCCGTTGTCCCTCCGTAGAGGTTAGCGACGCAGTCGTGAAAGGCTGGTGTTACATTGTCGCCTCCGCGCCCCCCGAAGGAAGCGCCTCGACGGCTCCCAGCTACGCTCTGCAACCACAACCGCATCGCAGCAACAAGCTGCAGTAAAGCTCCACAGGGACTTCTCTCCCCGATGGAAGTTGATGGACTGTTCGTCCACCTTACGTAGGTTCGCCGGGTCGTAGATGGGGACAGTAGGGCCCTCGTTGGTCCATTCATGCACGTCGGAACTCACCCGACAAGGCATTTGGCTACCTTAAGCAACACTCTTTCTGTGTTGGGCCATATCTTCGCTCTCCATCTCTGGATGAGCGCCTAACGTATGGTCTCTGAGGATCCCCCGGTCATTCATGGAGCGGACCATGCTTGCGATTTCGTCAAAGCGCTTCTTGTGCTCGCCCTCTGCCACCAGTTCGAGTATTTCCTTGAACCGAAGATAGGCAGTCCTCTTTGTGATCAGTCTGTGCTTTTCCAGGAACGGAACGACCTTGGTTTTGATTCCGTCGACGCCGTAGACCTGGAGCCTTCCTGCGCTGATCGCCCCTGCCTGGAGCACCTGCTGTGCTCTCCTGAGCACTCGAACGTCGCTGTGCGTCAAAGTCACGTAGGGCGTTATTGTCCTTGTCTCCGGGATTACTGCGAATCCCAGAGCGCCCTCCGCGTCGATGAAGCCTGCGAGGTAGTGCCTCAATTCGGCGCCTTCTGGAAAGACAGGCTCTGCCTGATCCCTTCGAGGCGGCTCCTGCTCCTCCGGCAGGACGTCCTTGAACGTCCACTTTCTCCTCTGCTCGGTGTTAGCGGGCAGGGAGAAGACCTCTCTGACGATTTGCTTGAAGCCGCTTTCCTCGAGGTGTTTCTTGGCCTCGAGCAGCTCCGTCACCTGTTTGAACAGGCGGAACTCGCTCTGTTTGAGAGCGGGCCGATACCTGCAGAAGAAGGGAATGACCTTCTCGAGCAGGAGTCGCCTGTTTGTGACGTTGAGTTTCACAAAGCCTTCGGCTTGCAGGATTGTTGTTCGCAGTCCGATCACGCGCTGAATCAGTTTCAGCGTTGTTAGTGAGTCAGAGTTGTTCCTCAGCTCGACCTCGAACTTAGGCTGGACGAGCCAGCCGAACTTCTTGTCTGGTATAGGCGAGAGGACGACTGGAAAGCTCCCGTCCCCGTCGACGAAACCAGTTATGTGCCAGCAGAGTTCACTGAGCCTGGCTGGAAGCGCTTTGACATCCGCGATATCCTTGAACTCGTAAAGCATCGTCTGCTTCACCGGGGTTTCCTGCGGATTGTTTTCAAGGCCTTCAACATTGTTACCATTTCAGGTAGTTAAAGGCTCCAACGTCCCCGCATATTGTTAGGTTTACCGACTCCCTCAGCTCTTCGCCAAGAGTCAGAGTTACTCCCGGCGTTTACAGGCCCTTAGCTCGGTTGAACCCAAGTTTTAGGTACCTGCACTGGCCAGGATTCATAAGCCGTACTCACCCTTTCGGGCTTGCGGCTTACTGTGTTTGTTACTCCGGCAGGTGCTTCTCTAGCCAGAGAGCGCGGTCATACCTGATCTTAGTTTGACGGCAGGAATCTCCCCGACTACACTCTTGAGACTCCTTCGTCGATAAATCTGAAGACCGTGGACGACGCCGAATTTGTAGATGCGTGAGTTGAATATTCCAAGCTTATCGAGCCTGTTTTGGATGGCTCTGAGCAGAACCAAGCTCTTGTTGTAGATGACGATTCTATCTGTGACGGTTCCTTCTGCGTCCAAGACTCCCGCGATGAATTGCTTAGCTTCTTCATCTGAGAGTTCGTCGATGTACGATTCGATGTTGCGAAACACAGACTTCAGTCGTGAATAAAGCTCCTTGGAGTAAACCAAGGCCCTATACTTCCACACTTTTTCTCGCTTCGCATAGTATCTGTAAAAGAAAGTCTTCAATCCCATGTGTTGAAACCTTAGCTTGACTTCCTCTATGATATTGCGGTTCTTCTCAGCTTGGTCGACCCACACTGCGTATGCGCCATCCTTCCGCTTGATAGCTGAACCATCGCCTCGTATTATTCCAACGAGGTATGGGTCCAGATACATTGATGGCTAGACGTGTGAATGATATTTAGCGACCGCTCTCTTTTGACTGAAAGCCCTGTGCCGGTTTAGTAAACAGTCGGGACCCCCTTGTCATTGCAACCTGCGAACCCTATTTCTCATAAGGAACGCAGGCACCCCTTCTAGCTAACGTACGGGGCTGATTTGCCGAGTTCCCTCACCTACAGTTCCCCGACACGCCTTAGGCTTCTCACCTAGGGGCACCGGTGTCGGATCTGGGTACGATCTTCGGTGTGCCTTTCCTGCTCCGTTTTCACGGTCTCCGGGAATCGGACCAACGACCCCAACGGGCCGCCATTCTCCGCTCGCACGTGGTTCTCGTCATTACGACACTCCCCACGGCTGGCAAGATTAGACAGAGCGAAAAACTCTGCAGGCCCTATCTCGAAGCTTCGGAGCCGATGCCGCCCCTTGCGGGGCATCGGCGCACCAAAGGCACCGGAATTTTAACCGGTTTCCCTGGTTCGTGCTTCCCTGTTGAGGATGCACTTAGGATCGGCTAACTCCTGGCTGACGACGCGTTGCCAGGAAACCCGTGCCCTTGCGGCGGTCAGGAAATGGGGAGGCATTGGATCGCAATATCTGGTCGGTCCAGAACTGGAACAGCTTACCTATGATCCCGGAATTAATCCGGATGGAGATTGTACCATAATCACTTCGACCGGCGCTTCATTTGAAGCACACGTTCGGTTTTCTGAACCGACTCGAGGGTATGCCCAAGTACTCGGACCAGAACTGCATGATTCTCTGGACTTTGCTTGTTGTCTTCTTGATGATTTTGACCCCTGAGGTCTCTTCTGGAATCCAATCGTTCAGGTCCAGCATGTCTTGAAAGAGTATGGTGCAGAACCCTACTTACGCGCCAATGTCTCATTCCCACCCGACTACGCTGCTACTACTACCAGGATCTGCACTGGAAATCGGTCCACGGGACCTCACGGCCCCGCTTCTGCCCAATCTCCACGCCCACCTACCACATACTTCACACAGTGAAGTAGTCCGGAGTATCGGCAGCAGGCTTGAGTCCCGTCCATTTTCGGGGCCCTCAAGCTCGGCAGGTGAGCTGTTACGCTATCTTTGAAGGATGGCTGCTTCTAAGCCTACCTCCCTGCTGTCTTAGCTCAAGGACGCCCTTTTGCTTGACACTTAGCCCGCATTTGGGGGCCTTAACTCCAGTCTGGGTTAATCCCCTCTCGGTTATGAGGCTTACCCCACATAAACCCGCTTCCCCGCTTCTCACGAGCCGACACCTTCGGAGTTCGAAAAGAAGGTGGACCCTTTCGGATCCTTGTCTTCTCATCGGTGCTCTACAGCGTCGGCGACGTCCGCGGAGACAGGACTGGGATCCGCTTCGGTGGGAACTAGCAATCACCAAGCTAGATAGGCTTTTGGCCCCTTGCCCCCAGTCAGGGGACTAAGTTGCACGTTAAGACCCTTTCAGACCTCCACCAGGCTTTCGCCCGGCTTCGTCTTGCTGAGGGCACGATCGCTTGGTTTCTAGTCTAGACCGCCATGACTCGAAGGCCCTTTCGGACCTCCTCCCTTGCCTCTTGCGAGGTTACGGAGAATCGCTTTCGCTTCGCCTCCGGGCTTCCAACCCTTAGGCTCGCCATGACAGTCAACTCCCTGGCCCGTGTTTCTAGACGGAATGCGCGACCCCGGGGCATTTACCCCACATTGAGCCTCCTTGCGGAGACTCGCAGCGGGATCGTGCTCCTTCCAGGCCGCGCACGTCTGTAACCGTATGGTTTCAGGCTCTTTGCACACCCCTTTCGGGGTACTTTTCATCTTTCCCTCGCGGTACTAGTGCCCTATCGGTCTTGGGTAGTGTTTAGCCTTGGGGGCTGCTTTCCCCCATCTTCCCTAGCCACTGCCAAGGCCAGGTACTCTGCCGGCAGCACAACCTCGGGTCCAGACAGCCTACGTGGGTATCACACTCTGTGCCCCGCCTTTCCAGGCGAGTTCGGCCACCAGGTCCCGGGGTTGCGTGCGCTGACGGCGAACCCCACATCTCTCCTGCCTTTCGGTAGGAGATTCGGTTTGGGCTCTCCCGGTTTCGCTCGCCGCTACTAACGGGATCTCAATTGATTTCTCTTCCTGCTGGTACTCAGATGTTTCCTTTCCCAGCGTTCGCGCTCCTCTCGGAGCGCCCGGACGCCTTGCGGCAATCCGGGCGAGTTGAACCTCATTCGGGAATCCCCGGATCAAAAGCTGCTTGCTCCTCCCCGGGGCTTATCGCAGCTTGCCACGCCCTTCTTCGCCACCCAAGCCAAGTCATCCACCATACGGCGTCGGTGCAGACGGATGAGTAAACTTCCCGGCGGATGCTTGCGCGAACCCTATACATGGCTTAATCGCGGACCAGAACAGATGGCCCGCTGGCCCTTCGCATCCCACCGTACCGATGGGACGCTGCATCTTGTGCAGGTTGTGCGCTCCCCCTTTCAGTGCGTGGCTGTCTCCCGAGTTCGATTTCTAAGGAGGTGATCCGGCTGCAGGTTCCCCTACAGCCACCTTGTTACGACTTCTCCCCCCTTGCCTAGCTTAGGTTCGATCGGCCCAACAAGAGCCGACCTCGCCTAAACCAAACTCGGGTGAAGCGACGGGCGGTGTGTGCAAGGAGCAGGGACGTATTCACCGCGCGGTGATGACACGCGGTTACTAGGGATTCCATATTCATGAGGGCGGGTTTCAGCCCTCAATCACAACTGGGGTAGTGTTTGAGGATTACCTTCCCCTTTCGAGGTCGGAACCCACTGTCACTACCATTGCAGCCCGCGTGTGGCCCAGGAGTTTCGGGGCCTCAGCCGGCACCTCTCGTCGATGACCCCCATTTCTCACGTGTATGTAGCTCCATGAGCTTGATATCTTGCCCGGATGACGGAAGCCGACCAAATCGCAAATGTCCAGCACCCTTCGTGACCTTCAGTCCACAATCCGTGGCTACCGCCCTGTGTCAGCTGGTGGTAACACACCCTTCAGAGCTACTTGTGCCCATGGGAAACGGTTTGGGTCGACTGAGTGTGCCGCATACTGACCTGCCGTGGCCGCCTCCTTCCTCTGCTTTAGCAGCAGCAGTCCTGGTAACTAGCCTCTGGGACCTTGCGGCCCCAGCTAGCAATTACCAGCAGCGGTCTCGCTCGTTGCCTGACTTAACAGGACGCCTCACGGCACGAGCTGGCGACGGCCATGCACCTCCTCTCAGCTCGTCAGGTAAGGTCTTCAGCCTGACCCTCAACCTGCTGTCGCTCCTGGTAAGTTTCCTGGCGTTGACTCCAATTGAACCGCAGGCTTCACCCCTTGTGGTGCTCCCCCGCCAATTCCTTTAAGTTTCAGCCTTGCGACCGTACTCCCCAGGCGGCGAGCTTAACGGCTTCCCTGCGACACTTCGATCGCGAACTGCGATCGAATCATCTAGCTCGCATCGTTTACGGCTGGGACTACCCGGGTATTTAGTGGAGGGGTTAGGGCACGCATAAGCGCCTGCTTCTTGACCGGATGGGCGAATCCAACGGAAGTTGCAAACTTCCACATGTCGTCTTTCCCATAGATGTAAACTTCAAACTCCTTGCTCCTCCGCTGTCTGCTGGACAAAATTCGACCGATGCCTAGTTCACCTAGCGTCGTCGCAATCACTTCGCTGTCGGTAATCTTACGGGATAGAATGAACGGCTTCTGAAGTACATGCCCCCTTTTGAGGAAATGTCCGGATGTACCTTAACGAATTCGGCCACCCAGTCCTGAAGCATTGTTATTCGATTATTGTTGCGCCTATAAGTGCCCACCCCGCTCCATATCTAATCCGGTTCGCTCCCCCAGCTTTCACCCCTCACCGTCGAGCGCGTTCTGGCGGACCGCCTTCGCCACTGGTGGTCTTCCGCGGATCAAAGGATTTTACCCCTACCCGCGGAGTACCGTCCGCCTCTCCCGCCTCCTAGTCCAGCAGTATCCCCTGCGAGCCAACCGTTGGGCGGTTGGATTTAACAGAGGACTTACTGAACAGGCTACGGGTGCTTTAGGCCCAATAATCGTCCTGACCACTCGAGGAGCTGGTATTACCGCGGCGGCTGACACCAGACTTGCCCTCCCCTTATTCCCCGGCCTTTTTACAGCCGAGAAAAGCCCTCCTCAGCGGAGGGCACTCGGAATAGCCTCGTCACGCTTTCGCGCATTGCGAAGGTTTCGCGCCTGATGCGCCCCGTAGGGCCTGGACCCTTGTCTCAGTGTCCATCTCCGGGCTCCTTCTCTCAAAGCCCGTACCGGTTACAGGTTTGGTGGGCCATTACCCCGCCAACAGCCTGATCGGCCGCAGTCCCATCCTGGAGCGATTAGCGCGAAGGAAGCTCGCGCCACCGTTTGGGTGATGCCTCGTTCCAGATGGCATCGCCTATCGTGTATTAGCCCCAGTTTCCCGGGTTTATCCGCGTCTCCAGGGTAGGTTGACTACGTGTTACTGAGCCGTGCGCCGCGTCTCCCGCACCCGGGAGACGCACGACTAACATGGCTAAATCCCATTCCGATAGCAGTCAGGTCCGGCAGGATCAACCGGAGTCGATTATTTCGAGGAGTACAGCCACGCATTTCTGCGAGGTGTAGAGCACAACCCACGTCAGATCTAACCAATGTCGTTAGATCTCCACCTTGTACGCGCACCTGGAGGTCGTGCTTCTTCATCGCGTTCGGGCTACGCCCTTTGCTCCATGCAGACGCCGCCAAATAATGCGCAAATTCAT
>Ga0080006_1179490_pt1 | contig 11789 bp, 14 predicted proteins | sample RS3BMetagenome_FD_69209 | JGI IMG/M metagenome (GOLD analysis project Ga0080006, IMG submission 69209) | Ferric oxide microbial mat and aquatic microbial communities from Rainbow Spring, Yellowstone National Park, USA - RS3B (SPADES... ...
AGTAAGAAAAAAGAAGGGAGAGGTGTAAGTGGAGGCGGGGATGGATGTGGCACACCCCACACGGCGCTCACACGCGTACTCAGGAAGCTCAGAGCACACATCCCCCTGAAAACATGGGCGGCACTCAGCGCTACAGGCGAGGTCGAAGCAGCTATACTCACGTACCTAGCACACACCCCACCCGGGAATCGGGCTACGGTAGCCGAGTACATAGAAACACACTACCCAGCCGTACTCGCACAGGTATACGCACAATACGTGTTCGGCCCAAAGTGGTGGGTGTCAGCAACCCTACTCGCACTGGCCCCCATACTCCTACTACCAGAACTCGCAGCGTACACCGCGATACTGCGTTTCATCTTCACCGGGATACACCGGGGCGGACAGACGCGGAGAAAGTGAAGCAACTCCAAACCCGCACACGGAACCAAACCCACCCCACACCACCCCCACACAGCCCCACAACCCGCGTCAAACCCCCCAACCCAACCCAACCAACCCAACCCAACCCAACACGGCACCCCTCCCCAAGACAACCCCTATATATAGGAAATGGTACCCCCATGAAGAGTGTTCAACTCGGAAAACACATGAAGAGGGGCACGGACGCGTTTAACCACCACCGGATAAACGATGTATATGATCTCGGAAGTATTGGAGGGGTACCTCCGCGCCGAGGCGGAGAGGGCGCTCCTCGAAGAAGACTACAGCCCCGGAGTGTACTGGCCCTCCGAGGTGTGGAGGTGCCTGAGGGCGAGCTACCTCAGACGCGTGGATAAGAGGCCCCCCACACAGCAGACAATAGGGTACACCACACTCGGCAACATACTCCACACATGGGTCGCACAGACACTCCAGGCCGCGGGCGGCGACTCGGAAAGCGTAGAGAAGGCGGCACGCGGACACCACTGGACAAGCGAGGTTGAGAGCGAAGTGAACGTGCGCATACCCGTCGAGTATGTGAGCAACGCCGGACGAGAACACCTCGTCCTCAGCGGGAGAATGGATAATGTGATCGTCATCAAGCAGCACCCCGCGGAAACCGGGAAAGAAGGCGGGGGTGAGGTTAGGGGTGCCACCCAGACCCTCATCGTGGAGGTGAAGACGGTGGCGGGCTACCGCGCCCCCCAGAACAGCGAGGCCGACGAACTACCGTTCAAAGAGCACAGAGCACAGCTCAACTGCTACCTCAAAGCGTACCCATACGCACAGGGCATCATACTATACATTTCAAGAAGAGACCTCGAGATGAGGGAGTACCACGTACACTACGACGAAACACTGTGGCTCGAGACCGAGAACAGGCTCCGCGCCCTGCACGAACACGTGAAGCGCGGAGTGATCCCCCCACCCGAAGCCAAAACGGACCCACGCAGACACTGGGAGTGCGCAAACTGCGCCTACCACAACATATGCTACCCCAGCAGCACCAACACCAGTGCAGGTATCAGGGACACGGAGGCCGCGGGTAGCATGGCGCCCACAACCCACCCCGCGTCGCGAAGCGTCAAACCGCAGCCCACCACCCACCCAGCGGCGGCCCCCCACACATACACGGCGAGAAGCGAGGCGGTGGCACGGGGATGAGCACAGCGGAGCGAGACGCGGCGCTCAGAGACAAGATAATGCTCCTACTCGACGTGACGAGGTGGAGCGCGAGGTGTAAACGCGCATACAACTACTTCCAGGAAAACCCAGAAGAGAAGAGGCACATAGACGAATACCGCGTACACTACTCATCGGACGGCGTCTTCCTCCAGCGCAACCCCGACGGGATACCAACCCTCCACAGGGTGGGCACCATAATCGGTACAAGGACATTCAGAGACGGCACCAAGGCCCACGTATACCTCTTCAGGGTGGCGGGACGCCTCCCCCACTGGAGACCCTACCAGATACTCAGGGAGGGTGCACCCAGGTCAAAGGGAGATGGGAAAAAACACACGCGGCGTGTGGCGGAGCTGGTGGGGGGCGACGCAGGGACGGAAACCGGAGACCAACACGCCCCCGCAGGCCGCGGATGGGTCATAATAGTGAACGAGGCCCACAAAAAATATCAGGAATACGAGGCGCTCAACGTGAAGCTCCCCGGAGGCGGGAAGCTCCCACCCCCAGGCGAATACTATGTAGCCCCAGGCGGGAAGGTGTACGCCGCGAAGGACTGGGTCAGGCAGAGGCGGACGGGGCGGCTCATAGCCCACTACGGCCTCAGACACCCCGGGTGGGTCACACCCCTCGAAACAGCGAGCTTCACCCCAGAAGACACCGCGGTGAGGGTGCTCGCACTTCTCGCCACCAAGCGCCCAGAGTACTGGCTACTCGCCCTCAAACTCATGGAAAACAGCGGGAAGACGGAGTGAAACCGGTGGGATAAGGAAGTGGACAACCATCACGTGACGGGTGAGGTGATAGGAGAAGCATGACTGTGAATGGCGGGTCACTCCTAGCCTACATGGGAGCCGGGGAGAGCAGCGGCGAGGCGGAGGAGAGGGAATGCGAAGAGACCCCAGCAATACACGCCGACCTCGCACCCACCACCACAACAATAACAAGGGCAACGGCGGCGGCTGAAAACAGGACACCGACACCACCACACACAGCAACACCCACGCAGACGCTAACCGTGAGCTACGACGTGGAGTACACAGTGGAGAGGGAGCACGGCTACGCGGAGCACTACCTCACATACAACGGCGAACGAGTGCCCTACAAGGGGATAACCAAGGACGGGAGATTCGTAGCCATAGTGAGCCGCAGATATGTGCTCATACCAAGTGAAGATGTGGAGGCGGCGATCAGGGAAGCGGGGCAACCCACAATTATAATAAGGGAGGGGTGGCGCACATACTGGGTGATACCAGCCCCAAAACTAGACGACAGGGACCCGGAGTGCGGCGTACTCGTGGGCAACAGTGTGGACGGCAGCCAGGCCCTCCGCGTGTACACCTACATCAAACTCGGAGACGCATACGCGGTGCTCAAGGGCGTCCACAAGATAAACGAACTCGAAGCAAGACACCTCGAAGGCATAAAGAGAACCGTGGGGGAGCTACCCACAATAGTGTGTAAAATACTCGGGAACGCCTCACAGAACGGCTACTACCTCGCCCAGATGGACTACAGGGCGGAGGCCGGGGAGGTGGAGGGCATCCTCAAACTCGACCTACCCGACTACGTGAAGAGCGCCGCCGCAAACGCCTACAGAACAATGGGAACACTCCGCGCAGTGTATGAGGAGGCAGCCAAGGCGATATGGCGGGGCAGCCCCAACCCACACCAGAAAAAACCCACAATACTCACCAAACTCGAACACTACACCACACTCAACAACTACATATTCACACTCACATGGTACAGGGCAACACACACCTAAACAAAAGTGAGCTACCCCGCCTGAAGGCGGGAGCCTCCTGCATCACCACCCCACCATGCCTCCTCAACCCAAGAGAGGGAAGAGGAGGTAGAGGGCGGAGTTCAACAGGCGCAGCGGGTCGTATCTGATCGGGATAAGCGTCCAGCCCACGGAGGAAGAGCTCAAACTCTTCTCGACAAGCGGCTCGTGGGCGACCAAGAAGGAGGCGGCCGCGGATGCGTAAAATGGAGGAAGTCATAGTACTCGACGAAATAGGCATACTCGACGAGAAGCTCAACCTGGGCGGGTTCTCGGCGAGCCTCCGCTCGCTCGGCTACCTCATGTTCGGCGGCCTCTTCTCGTACGCCCTTATCAAGACCGGGGTAGCACCCGAGCAGGCGCTCGGAGTTATAATACTGCTGGCGGCTGCAGTGGTAGGCTTCTACCCATCCGGCGCCGCCAGGGTTGAGAGCACAATCATCGCCATGCTCCACTACTACCTCTACCGCAGGCGCGCCGGGACGACCTCGAAAAAGAAAGGCGCCCCCGAGTCGAAGCGGAAAAATGCGGCGGGAGCCGCGTGAAGCGGAACACAAACGCGTAAACTACCCCGCCCTTACGCACGGGGTCTCCGGTGTCAAAGGATGAACCCTTTAAATACCCTTCTAGATAAGAGAGGTATGCGGAAAACACCTCTAATCCTGATAGCGGTAATAGCCACACTCGCAACCGCTGTGTACGCGGGGGCAACAGTGGCGGTGAACACGACAACATATCAGGCGCAGAACGGGGTATACTACGTGGTAACCGGGAACTTCGGAGTCACGGGACAAGGGTTCACAGTTGGGCAGACGGCAACAGCGTCAACACAGCCATGCCCATGGAGCAACGGGGGAACATGCACCACCGCGGTCACAGGCGGAGACTGGGTGTACACCGTACAGGTGGCGCTCACAGCGAACACACCCACATCCAGCACATTCACGGTCACCCTGCAGTGGCTCCCACAGGGGGGCACAGCGTATGTCACAGTGGGCACACTCCAGTTCACTACCCCATCGACGATAACCCCGGGGCAGACCATGAACTTCATATTCGACACGGGTAGCACATCATTCACGGCGCCAGCCGCCATAGTCATAACAGTACAGTAGCCTAGAGGCGTAGGCGGGGCGGCCAAGGTGTGGCTGGGTGAAAGCGGTGGGAAGCGTAGGCGGGGGTGGCTGGCCGCCGGCCTCGCACTCACACTCCTCGCCGCAACCACAACCCTTTTTCTCTACACCTACGCTTCAACCGTAGCCGTGGCCACATACGTGGCCCAGGCGCAGGTGGGGTACCTCACACAGGTGTGGTGGGAGGTTGCCCCCGCAGGGGGGTGCGGTGGGCCGCCGCCACAGCCAGCGCTAAGCGAGACCTACCCCACCCCGAAGCAGTCGGGCAGCTACCCCCTCGGAGCGGCGCCCACATGTGTGTGGGGACCACACTACGCATCGGCAGAGACATACAGCAGTGGTCCCTGCCTCCTCACCATATACGTCAAGGCGAAGGCGGCGGCCACGGTAACATACACCCTGGAAATCGCCGATAACAGGGGTGCGGCCGTGGCCACAGTGGCCGCGGGCACCATAAACGTGGCCCCCTCAAATAAGCCCCAAGAGTACACGTCCACCGCTGCGACGTGCGCTGGGTTCACAGCCCCAGCCGGAGACTACCTCATACTCAGCTTAAACGACCCACCCGGCGGGCCCGGGGCCAACACTGTGACCGTGTACTTCGGACCCACCACCCCAACGGATGTGCAGGTGACCCAGAGTGCGGACACGGCTTAGCGCCGCCCTGATCGTTTTAGGGGTAGCCCTAATCACAGTGGGGCCACCCATCCTCCTACATACGGCGGTGTACCCCGTGGCCATCGTAAGGGGAAACAGCATGTTCCCCGTACTGCAGAACGGGGAGCTCGTGGTGTTCCGCGGGGTGGGTGACCCCTACAGCATTGGGAACGGGACCATTATCGTGTTCGTGGAGGGGGATGCGCCCGTGAACTCGCTCAGCTACCTTGTGAGGCCCGTGGTGATACACGAGGTTATCGGCAGAATAGTCAACCAGTACGGCCGCGTCTACTATGAGACAAAGGGTGTGAACAACCCCTACCCTGACCCCGGCCTCACACCCGCCTCAAACATTGTGGGCACACCCGTCCTGGAGGTGCCCTACGCCGGGTTCATCCTCCTCTTCTTCTCCTCGCCCGAGGGCCTCGTGGCGCTCATCGGCTTCCTCACGGTGTACACGGTGGAGGACTACGCCCGCACCGAGGAGCTGAAGAGGGAGAACAGGATGCGCTTCCTCGCCCCCTGGAGCTTCATCGCATCACAGGGCGGGATAAGCGAGGCCGCACTCCTACGCCTCAGCTTCCTAGCCCAGAACTCCGAGACGCTCGCCAACCCACTCGCTACATGGCTAGCCCAGAACATCAAGAGGAGGTGGGTGTTCCGCGTGGAGGAGTGCCCCCTCCACCCAGAGAAGCGCGGAGATAGGAGGGTAACATACAGCGGGGGCGGGGCACCCACACTCAGCGTGTGCGCTGCGGAGCTCGAGAAGACTAGACCCGAACTCCTCTTCTCCACAGCCCCTGCAGCAGCGATGGTGGGAGCGGAGCGGCCGTGAACTAAGGTGAATAAATGAGGAAACCATCACCGGATGGTTGGTGATTATGGACACCAATATAGAGGCGGATGTGAAAACGGAAGTCGTGGGCTTCCTCAGGCAGACCCTGAGGAGGGAAGCGAAGAGCGCGGCGGAGCTCGAAGTGCAGTACAGATGCGCCCAGCTGCTGCTCAGGCTCAGCGGCGAACAGGGCACAACTGAGGAGTACGTGAAGGGCTACGAGGACGGCTACAGAGACGGGCGCAGCACGAAGGCGACGGCAACGGCTGAGGAACCAAGCCTCACTTAACGGCAGGCCGGCTAAAGCGTGGATGCCCATGAGGCTCATGGAGCCGACCAGTGGAGGCGGACACCATCCACCCCCCACAGCGAAGGCGGAAGAGGCGGGGCGGAGAACAGGAAGCCCGGACTCCGAAGCCCACCTCCAACTCGTGATCCCGCCCTGGGCGGACGCCGCATACGTAGTGGAGGTAGCCCAACCCACACATTGGGTCGGGGCGGGCCAACGCGGCGGGGAAACCGAGTATGAGGTCTACCCAGCGAGGAAGAGGGGGAGGGGGGAGCACACATACTACATCTCACTCGAATGGCGCCCACTCGCACGGGGAGAACACCTCAAAAACTACGCCCATATGATCCTGCTCAAGGCGGGCTCCACACCGAATGGGAGTGGGAGAACAGGAGACGCCCTCATGGCTGAGAACGAAAACGCGGACCAGCCGGGCTACATAGTCGTCAGGGTGAAGCCCCGCCGGAAGCCGGGAAGCGAAAGCGGACTCTCCCTACCTATCTCCCCGCCCCTTCCCCCACCAAGCCACCCACACCCCCTCCTGACCCCCATATTTAAGCCCCAGCCGCAACATGGTGGGTGAATGGTGAAATGGATGTGAAGACAAGCGCACAGACCCGCACAGTGACCGGGGCGACAGCGTCGGTGGAGGCGCCGCCCCAGCCCAGCGTCAAAACACACTGGGAGCCCAGGCTCCGGGTGAAGCGGATCACGACGCACAGCAAGTTTCTCTACTTCAACACTACGCTAAGACTCCTCGCACTCCTCGCCCACGCGGAACGAAAGGGGTACATCACCCTCATCGACGTGCGCAAACTCTACAGCCTCAACAAGAGGAGCAGGAAGGCGTACGGCTTCCTCTACAACGCGGTCGCCAACGGCTACTTCAGACGCGTGGGCCCACGCGGACGCGGAGACACCGCGTACACCCTGACAGAGAAAGGCGCGGAGGCACTCGCCGTGACCAGAGAAATACTCGGCACCCCATCAAAAACGGGGAAGCGGGGAAAAAGGACAAGAAAAAGCGGGACCAGGTAGTGTGGAGCGGGGTCAAGCGGAGAGAGGAGGAGAAAGCCGAGGGGAGGGGAGTGAGTTGAATGGCCGTTACAAGTTGGATGAGGTGTAAAGAGAAGTGAAGCTTGGAGACGTGGAGAAAAGACTGGAAATGGCCTGGCGGTACCGTGTCGGCGACGGCACCCACGAGCCCATAACACTCCACCTACTCGGCCCCGGCGGAGTCGGTAAATCCACACTCACCAAGACGTGGAGTAGGAAGAAGGCCGCGGAGCTGGGCCTCATGTGGGTGGACTACGACACATTGGACGCCGAGAGCGCGGAGAGGATCGCCCAACCAAGGGAACGTGAGAAACACTACGTGTACGCCGATGTCAGGGTAACACAACTCGACCCGGTGGACCTCATGGGCCTGCCACGACAAGTGGGCAGCAGGGCGCGCTTCCTACCACTCGACCTGGCAACACTCTTCGAGAGGGGACACGGCCTCCTAGTACTCGATGAGTTCAGCGACGAGGAGCGCCCCAACATGCAGGCAGCCCTCAAAAAAGTGGTGAGGGACTACAGGTTCGGGGCAACAGCCCTCTCACCCCACACACTCATAGTGGCCATAAGCAACACCATAGAAACATCAGCCACAGCCCACCCACTACCCAAACCACTCAGGGACAGATTCGACTTCGTAGAGGTGGACCCACCCACCGTGAAGGAGTGGATCCAATATATGGATGAGAACTACCCGGGGAAGTGGGACCGCAGAGTGGGCGCATACCTCGCCTGGAAGCCAAGCGACATACTCGCCCGCGCCGAGGAGGCGGACGACGACGGCCACACACCCCCCGCAACACCCAGGGGGTGGACATACGTGGCGCTCAGCCTCCCCCAGTGTGGCGGCGACAGGGAGCTCGTGGAGAGCCTCACACTGGGCAAACTCGGCCCAACCGGCGCAAGCCTCGCAGCCTTCCTAGCCGTGAAAACACCCATATTCGAGGAGATAGTGGAGGACCCGAGTATAATAAGCGGGTACACAGTGGAGGGCAAAGTGCTCACCGCAATGGTGGTCGCCGAGAACCTCGCCGACAAGAGAGCCGACAGGGTACTAGAGTACCTAATCGACAGGGACGACAGGGAGACCGCCGCACTCATATTCAAACTCACCAAAAAGAAAAACTATATGGCATTCAGCGACCGCGTGGCCAGGAACAGTAAAATAATGGAGTTCATGCAACGCCTCGGGAGGGATATCATGTGAGCGCGAACACGGATAACACGGATACACACAGCAACCACGCCGACAGCAAAGACAATGGGGAGAGCGGGGGGAGAGCGACCACCAACACCAATACCGGCTCCAATCCGAGACGAGACGTCGACCAGAACCCCGGAGACGGCGGCGCGCTGCCCGGGCTCACCTACCAATTCAGCGCTGAAAGAGAAGAGGAGGATGAGGATGAGGGGGTGGGCTCGGAGGAGGAGGTCGAAGCCAGGCTGCGGGGCGAGTACTACACACTCGCCCAGGAACTCAAGACGATAAAGCGCTACTTCATAATGATGTACCCCTTCCTCTTCATACCCCTCCACTACACGCCCATATACGCCACCACGGCTGGAAGTGGAGAGGGGGGAGTGGACACAGCCGCGGCGACAGCGGACGGCAAAATAGTGTTAAACCTCGGGTACTGGTCCACGCTCACCACCGAGGAGAAGAGGGCCGCCGTAGCCCACGAAGTATTACACCTCGTACTCATGCATAACCAGCGCCGCGGCGACAGGAACCACTACCTGTGGAACGTGGCCACGGATGCAAAAGTGAACAGCGCAGTCGAAAAAGTACAGGGAACAAGAATCCCCAAAGGCACGATTACACTTAACGAGGTGGCCAACGCGATACACCTACCCGTGCAACTCATCGAGAACCTCAGCGCCGAGGAGCTATACAGCCTCCTAGCCAAGATGATCCCCCCGCCCCGCATACACATACTGATAGCCACCAACTCAGACCTCGACAACGGGAAGCCCGTGACAAGGGGCGGGAAGGCGGTGCTCGTCAAGCCGGCCGCGGCGAAAAGGCTCCCCGACGAGGCGCGCAGGGTGCTCAAGGAGGCCGAAGTATTCGGGTCACTCGCGGGCAACATCCCAGCCGGACTCCAGCGCCTAATAGATGAGGTCATAGAGAGGAAGCCCCCGTGGGACGTGACGCTGCGCGCTGCCGCAACCACACTCATACACTATGACACAACGTATGCGAGAGCCAACAGGCGCTCAGACCTCCTACCCGGCTACGAGGGGTACAAGCCCAGGATATGGGTGCTCACCGACACCAGCGGCTCAATAACAGACGAGGAACTCAAAGCGTTCCTCGGCGTGGCGAAGGGAGCACTCCGACACGCCGGGGAAATAGTGGTGGTACCCTGGGACGCCGAGGTGTACCAGCCAATCAAGGTAACCAGCCCCACCCAAGCGGCAGCCGCCCTCAAGAAAATACAGGGAGGAGGGGGAACAGTGGTCCTCCCAGCACTCAAATGGCTCACACCCAAGCTGAGACCCGCAGACATGGTAGCTCTCCTCACAGACGGGGAAATATACGACCTCGGCAAGGAGGAGACAAGGAAGCAGCTCAGAGAGCTCGCCTCACACGCCGCCAAAGCATACATAGCGTGGACAAAAACAAAAATAGAGGTACAGGGATGGATAAGCGCCCAGCTCACGGTACCACAGGCGAAAACCCGCTAAGTGGAGGTGAAAGCGGAGACGTGGGACGCGTAAACCTACACGTAAAAGTGATGCGCCTCCTCGGGCGCAGAAGGTGGGACAAGGCGTGCAGCGAGGTGTACAGGCACTTCAAGAAGCACCCCGCCGAGAGGCTGTACCTCGAAAACTACGAGGCCGTCTACGCACCAGAAGACCTAGACGTGAACGCGGAGCTCCAGAAGCGTACCAGGTATGAAATAGTGGGAATAGACCTCCCACCCAGCATAGCGGGAAACGGAGAGCACATATACGTGTACAGGGAGACAAACAGGCTCAAAAGATACTTCAAACTCCAACTCAAGTTCGACGACGGCGGAACGGAGACGTGCCATATAGTCACGGCGCCGAGGTTCGAGCTCCCCGAAGACGACGAACACCTAACCGACGACAGCTACCACTACCTGGACTACCACGACACAGAATACAGGACACTCGTCTTCATCTCGCCCCTCAAGGTATACCTCCCCCACCCCTGCCCCAACGGTTGGAGGAGCAAGCAGAGATACCTTAAGAAGGGATGGAAGTTCACCCTCATCCCCTTCGACCCAGAGGAGAGCCTCTCAGCAAAAAAAGTATACATGGGAATGCTGAACATCATCTCAAACCACAACCCCGAGTATAGGCTACTCTACCTCAAATGGGCCGAGGAATGCAAAGAGCTACAAACCTACTACCACAACTACTACTATAACAGCAACACCATCCCCGACAACGGCCCCTCCCCCTCCTTCCTCTACTACTGGGACGGCACATACACCAACGAAGAGCTCGAAAGATGGCGAAAACTATACAGTGAAACCCACCACGTCTAAGTCCCAGCCGCCAAGTCCCGTGAGCTACCCCCGCCTGAAGGCGGGAGCCTCCTGCATCACCACCCCACCATGCCTCCCCACCAACCCTAAGGAGGGAAGAGGAGGTATTGGGTGAAGCTCAAAGACAGGCACACTGGAAGGGTGGCACCCACCCTACACGCTTCAAAAGAACCAGGGAAGCGTTGAGGTCGCGGTCCAAAGTGAAACCGCAGTGGGGGCAGTGAAACACCCTGTCTTCCAAAGTTAAATTCTAAGTGAGTGTGACGAATGGACGCGGAAAAGAAGGAAAGGAAAGGGAAGGAAAGAGAGAACCCTGACCGGCCAAGCGAACCATCATGTGTAGTGAATGTGACACCAAGCGGACATGCGGATGCGGATGTGTCTACCTCGCGGTCGTCGAACTCAGGGCGCCCATAAGCCCAAGCCCCCCGAAGCATGTGTTCCTCTGCCCCGAGTACGCCCACACCCTACCACCCAGACCCGGGGACGGTGTGGAGGCGGGAGAACAGCGGAGGTGACCTGGATTGACCCGGGATGAGCCCACCCACAGCACATACCCCCGCGGAAGCGGGGCTGATACAGGCTTGTCGTGCCCCCAATGCGGGTCCACCTCCCTCGCCGCCAACCCCTCCACCGGTGAGACCGTGTGTGAGGAGTGCGGGCTCGTGGTGGAGGAGGGGAGAGCTGAGCTGGGCCCGGAGTGGTACCCAGCACAGGAGGGCAGGAAGAGGGCGGATGTACACAGCCTGAAGGCGCCCACAATGGTGAAGGGTGGAGGCGACGTGCCCGCGTGGATAACCACCGACACCTACATCGGCAACGTGAACTGGGGTGGAGGCGGCGGCAGGAGAAGAGGCAGGAGCAGAATGAGCCCGGCGTCAGCGGCGGGGGGGGGTGGCGCCACGCC
>Ga0080006_1162363_pt1 | contig 11786 bp, 15 predicted proteins | sample RS3BMetagenome_FD_69209 | JGI IMG/M metagenome (GOLD analysis project Ga0080006, IMG submission 69209) | Ferric oxide microbial mat and aquatic microbial communities from Rainbow Spring, Yellowstone National Park, USA - RS3B (SPADES... ...
GCTTGACGGAGATGAAGGTATGGCGTACTTCTGTACGGGCAAGTAGGTCGAAATCAGGATGCTGTATCATATCCGCATAGAAGGTGATTGGCTCATTGGGGAACCCGAGTTGGGGGCGACGGCCATTTTCCCCGGTCGCCTCCCAGTTTTTAAGTGAACTGGACCAGGACTTGACCTTGCCACTGGCGTGGTTGATGGCGGCGCGGCGGAGACTTGTCGGCATGGTTCGAATGCTCGGCGAAGTCTCGATGAGCGGCCAGATCGGATGCGGATGCGCTCTTGTTTCGAGTGTATGAATCTCTGCAAACGTGAGGATTTCCTGCACATTCCATGGTCGTTCACCGATCACGCCATCCTTTTTCTGATACGGCTTCGTTTCATCGAAAATGGCCAGGTGCCCGACAAAGAAGTCGATATAGAAAGCAATCGCTTGATTGTACAGCGTTTGCGTCTCGAAAATGGCCTTGCGCTTGCCGGGGTTCATCTCCTTGTGAATTCCCAGTTTGATCGTTTTAATGACCGTCGCCATGATTCTCACCTCCTTACGTCCTTATGATAACGGGTTACACAGCAACCCGACGCCGAAAATGGAGCATTAATTTTTATGAACACTTCTGAAACCGGAAGGTCGTGGTACTATTGAGTCAAGAAGAAAAGAAAGGATCGGTTTATGTGACAACTGCAACCGTACGTAAGTTGGGCAACAGTTTGGCTGTCCGCATCCCTCAAGACGTTTCTGAACTAGTACAATTCGCCGATGGGACAGAGATCGAAATGTACGTCACTGAGAACAAAGAAATCCTTCTGCGCCCAGCGTTCCCGTCCGCTGACAACCAGGAAGCCCTGCGTAAACATTCTCTGATGCTCCGTGCGAAATGCAAGCCGGGTATCGTTTCTCACGAAGAGGTCTTTGGCGATCCAATGGGGGATGAGATCATTTAATGGTGCTCACTGGACATGTTGAAAGCGGGAGCGTCAAATCGTCCGGCATGAATAACCACGAAAAAAACTCACCCACTACGGTACTATATGGTGGACGTTATATGTCACTGACCGCCAACCGGTATTCGTCGACGATAATTGCTCCCTGCTTCCCCACGGATCATTCCACTTCTTCTTTGCGTGATGTGTATTTTTCATAGACGTCCAGCGCCTTTCGGATGACATCCAAATGGATGCCCGTGCGGTCGTGTATGCGAAAGCTCCATCGTTCATTCGATCCTGCGGGGAACTCATCGGCAAGACCCGTATCCGTCCCGAGGAAACTGCGCCATGAATCAAATTCCCAGTGGGCAACCTCTCCAGATACCAGAACCCGCATCTCACAGAGAGGATGACGAAGCAACGACTGCGATGCTGTGCCCGCCCGCATAAGCAAATCATCTTCGATTCTCGACAAGTCATACAGTTGTTTACTCGTCTTACCACCGGGCCGGTGGTAGATCACGGCCGTTTGCCCGCAGTCCGTTTCCACTTGAACACGGCCCCCGGTCACAAATCCCGATATGGGCTGCGGTGTAAAAACGGTGCTCGCCGAATCAATGAGAATGGGTGCGATCCATTGATCGCCGAGATCGCAGAGATAACGATATCCATTGTCCATAGCAATAACCGCCACGTGCGCGTTTGGGGTGAGAAGATCGCGCCCGATTGCATAAGCGTCAATTCCCGCAGTTTCAAATGCGTGCAGGAGCCAAATCGCCAGATCGAAACAGTTGCCGCTGGTTCCAAATTGAAGCCGATCATCGACCATCTCGCTCACCGGGCGCTGTCTGCGACCTCTATCCGTTTCGTACAGCCATGCTTTCGTTAGAGTCTCCATCGGATAACCGTCAAATAGCTTCCACACATTCAAAATAGAATTCGGCGCCTTCAAATTCGATCACCTCGGATCATTCTTTCGCCACAATCGACTGCACACGGCCGACTTGTCCATCTTGCAACCGTACCTTGATGCCACGCGGATGTGTCGCCGAATTGGTCAAGATGTCCTTGACAATCCCGCGCGTCAGCTTCCCTGTCTGTTGATCTTTCTTCAGCACAATGTCCACGGAAATTCCCGGTCGGATCCGGCTGCGCATTTGCCCGTTTTGCGTACTCATGACTCACCTCCTGCAGTATCCGTCGGTAGATGTCCTTATTGCGATGCCATCCGCTTTGCAACATACATGATGTTCTCTCGTGCTTACGCATCCATGAGCTGCTCAGGATCAACACGCGTAGCTCGCAATATTTGCTGTAGCGTTCCAAGTGGGATCGTTCCGGAACTGTGCATCGCCAGTACAGCGTATCGTGTCGCATCGTCTCGATGCCGCAGAATGATGTGACTTCCTTTTTTCCGATCTACGATAAACCCTAGCTCGAAGCAATCGACGTCGCAATTCTGTGGCCGATAGGTGAGGAAGAGGTGGCATTAGGCTTCCACCTCAGCCACCATCTGTTGCACATTCGGCAACAGGATCCCATTGTCTTTCATATACTCTTGCGTCAAAATGATCGCCTCACGGATATTCTCCAAGGCTTCCCCTTGTGTCTTTCCACTACTCGTACATCCAGGGAGAGCTGGAACAAAGACGAAGTAATCTTCGTCCGATTTTTCCATAATAACGGTATAGCGCATGGTTCTGGTCCTCCCCTTGTGGTTACACTTTTCACTTTTGTTCACGCGTGTCACCTTTACCTATTCCAATTATAGAACCATGGCACTTGCTTGAAAAGGCGCAAGAAGAAGAATAACTCACCGCTGCCATCTGCCGAATCATTCTGAGAGGAATTACCGACACAGTTAAATTTGAACGGAAATATCGTGTCGGAAACTGTTTGAGGGTCCACTCTGATCGCATTTCCGTTGAGATAACAGTTGAGCACACTGCTCGGGCTGACAAATGTTAGCTTGTCGACTTGCTGTTTCAGGAAGCTATCCCTATCCTGCTGCTCTTCTTTAATGATAATTGCTGCAATAGCGGTGATACGCACGTTTCATCCGACACACAGATTTGTCCCCCGAAACGCAAGAAATCAGGGTCGAATTCTACCCTGATTAAGGTGGAACAAGCGCCGATCGCTATTAGCCATCAAGTCCTCGAACCATTTTCCCTTGTTGCAGGATATACACGATGCGCTCTTTAAACCGTGCAAATGGTTCATCCATGGATCCCGAGATTAGAACTAGGTCCGCTCGAAAACCGCTTTGAATACGACCAATCTCGTTCCCGAGTCCGATATTGTCTGCGGCCTGCGCCGTCGCAGCATTGAGGGCTTGAAGAGGCTCAAGCCCGTACTCTACAAGCAGCGTGAGTTCGTGGAAGTTATCTCCATGTCGATTAAATGGTGTTCCCGCATCCGTGCCCAAGGCGATCCGAACCCCGGAGCGAATCGCATTTTTTATATTCGATTGTCGTATGGAGGCCAACCGCCGAGCCTTATCCACTGCGTAAGCGGGAATGCCGTGGGCGGTTCCATATTCAAGAATTTTCGTCGCGGCGCTTAACGTTGGCACAAGATACGTTCCATGCTGTACCATGTGTCGAATGAGTTCTTCCGTAAGAAATATCCCATGTTCAATCGAGTCGATCCCCGCTTCCAATGCATTCTTGATCCCATCGGCGCCCTGGGCATGGGCCACCGCCTTCTTACCCGCGCGATGAGCCACCTGAACAGCCGCACGCATTTCGCTTTCCGTGAGTTCGGCCTGCCCAGGGTCGACGCCTTCCGTCAAAATTCCCCCGGTGGCAATGAGTTTGATGACCTCAGCTCCGGCTTTCAGCTGCTCACGCGCCGCCTTGCGAGCCTCGTCAGGTCCATCAACCTCCCTACCCCAAAAATGGCTATGCCCTCCTGTCATACAAATCACACGGCCAGCAGGGATAATGCGGGCGCCAGTAATAATCCCGGCCCGTTGCGCACGGCTCAAGGCAATTTCGGCATTATCCAGTCCCCCTAAGCTGCGCACGGTCGTAAACCCTCCCAGCAAGGTCTCATACGCATTGCGGGCCCCGATCAGGGCAGCGTCCGCCGCTGTCATGCTGACTCGTCCCGAAGGGTCTGGGAGTCCTGAAAACGTAATGTGAACATGGCAGTCAATCAGTCCTGGCAAAAGGGTCAGCCCTTCGGCATTGATGACGAGTTCATCATTGACTGGCTCCAACCCCGCACCGACCTCACTAATCCACCCTTCCTGATTAATTCGAACGTTGGTGTGTTCGAATAGATTACCGTCCGTAAAAATGGCCCCTCCGTGTATCAGCATCCTCATCGTTTCCCCTTTGTCGTATATGAAATTCGCCATACTGCAATATTCCATTTCTCTTTCTGGTGAATTAAGCGACTGTCCTTTGCCAGAGGACATGGCCCTGTCAATCAAATATTCAATACTGCCATTGATACGTGATTACGATCTACGGGGCTGGCCTCGTTCATTTTCCGTTCTTGCAGTATCTATGAATTCTGGAAACACGTCACGAGCCAATCCGCTACCACGATGATACCAGACACCCGCGGCGGCAGCTATATTAATCGTTGGAAAGTTCAAAAAAGTTTCGCCTTATCTACCCCGTTCCGTATGAATAATGGCAGACAAAATTCTTTTCGTCGTCTCCGGCCATTGTCAACGAATGGTCAATGAATGAAATTTGAGAAATGATATGGCCGCCCTGTGCTCTCCTGCTCTTATCCGCCCTATTTTGCGCTATAATTGAACTCAGGTGAACAATTAGTGAAATGGAGCGATCGCATGACTGCCAATTTCGATGAAATACAGCAGCGTTTCGGAACGGACTGCCTCAAATGGGATGGAGCAGAAGCGCAGTTTGGCGCACCCAACTTACTGCCAATGTGGGTGGCGGATATGGATTTTCGCGTTCCCGAACCTGTGCTGCAAGCGCTGCAAGAACGGATCGCCCATGGTATCTTTGGCTATTATTATCCACCTGAACAACTTGTTCAGAGCATCGTTGACTGGTGGCGCACAAGGCATTCCTTTTCCATCGACCCCTCCTGGTTAGTGCAGAGTCCGGGGGTGGTTCCTTCCCTGAGTCTGGCGGTGCGAACGTTCACTGAGCAGGGAGACAAGGTGCTCATACAAACTCCTGCGTATCCGCCGTTTTTCGACGTAATCACGAAAAATGGTCGACAGGTCGTAGAAAACCCACTGTCTATTCAGCAGGACCACTATGCGATCGACTTCGCGGATCTGGAAACCAAGCTCAGCGACGGCGTGAAGATGATGATTCTGTGCAGTCCGCACAATCCCGTCGGTCGCGTCTGGAGTCGGGAAGAACTGCTCCAGATAGGCGCGCTTTGCCTACGCCATAATGTTCTGGTCGTGTCGGATGAAATCCACGCCGACCTGGTTTTTTCTGGTCATTCCCATATACCATTCGCAGCGCTCCCTGAGGAGTTGGCCCAACGGTCGCTTGTCTTTGCCGCGCCGAGCAAGACGTTTAACATCGCCGGTCTGCACAAATCATACGCCATCATCCCCAACGCGACGCTGCGCCAACAGTTTCACGACGAACTCCGACGGCTGGCGCTGACTTCCGAAAATGTCCTGTCTGCTCTGGCCACGCAAGTGGCCTATTCGCAAGGAGCGCCATGGCTCGATGAATTGCTTGCTTACGTGGAAAGCAATCTGGATTGGTTGGAGACATTCGTGGCGTTCCGTATGCCCGGTGTACACATGATACGGCCACAGGGAACGCATCTGGTCTGGCTGGATTTTCGCTCATTTGGCATGGAAGCAGAACAACTGCAGGCATTTATCGTGCAGGAGGCAAAGGTCGCTCTCAGCGATGGCAAAACATACGGAGCAAGCGGCGCAGGATTTTTGCGTATGAATATCGCCTGCGCTCACGCCACTCTGCAAACCGGACTGGAGCGCATCGCAAGCGCCCTTGAACAGCTTTCCCCGCGCACTCCCGGCTCTTCGCGGGGAACTTCCATCGAATAGCCTTTTGCGCGGGTACGAACTGATACGTGCTGTCCTCCATGGCCACTTGACCCCGCGTCGAGCGACGTTAGAAACGTAGCTTCATAGTCGCGAACGGTTTCAGAGATGCCTATCACGCGTACCGAAGAAGAACCATCTTGTAACGATGGCTCGTTTCTGACCTGCCATTCCGAAAAATCGCCGCAGGCGTATTTTTCTTCCCGAAGGCAACGACTCTGAGAAGCTCGATGTGGTTACTACTCGGAATAACTTGATAGTCTTTCCAAAATACGCATTATTCCCGCATCATTCGGATCAACTGCTCCACATCCAGATGCGCATCCCGCAAAATCTTAGCCAACAATCCGACCCGCATTTCTTTGTGGTTTGGCACAGTGATGGGCGGTAGCGAGGCATGCAAGAGTCGAATGTGACTGCCTCGCTGCCGCGTCTTTTCATATCCGAGTCTCTCCAGCACTTCAATCAGACTCTGGGCAGATACAATCGGCATTTTCGGACTCATACTTGCACCACGACACTACCAATCGTGACCGTATCCGGATTCGGAACTGCTTCCCCCCGTTCGCGATAGTCTTCCAGACAAAGCTCGATGGCTTCGCGAATATTGTCCAGCGCCTCTTGCAATGAGTCTCCTTGACTGTAACAGCCCGGAATTATCGGACACGTTACCACGTACCCACCATCTTCTTCGGGTTCCAGTACAACCGGGAAACCTTTTGCGCTCAAGTGATCCACTTCCTTTATCGATGTACTCCTCATGTATCGCACATGACGGTTTGTCGCCTCTGTCTGATTCACACCCCACCTGCAGCACCCCAGCCTATTTCTGTACGAGCTTCTGAATATCCTCCACCGAAAATCCAGTTGCCCAAGCTGCCTTTTCTACACTAGCGCCAAATTGTCAAACGCCTGTTCTCGCGTCAGACGCTCAAAATTCATGTGAAGCGCAAATGCCAAGCGTATGCGATCCTTCACTTCCCAATCGCCTTGCGCGAGGTGTCGCGGAAGGGTATCAAGAACAGCATCGCCGTCAAATTCACGCAGATATACATTCTCGACCGGTACCGTAGTGCCCCTGCCTTGATTTCATCCGGTCCAAGCCCTACGTCTCCAATGTAGAGAACAATCGTGCGGATCGTTTGATAAAACTGCGCGTACAGATGCGCTCATACGCCAAAAATCGATCCATGGACGGCTCAAAACTCCATATGCAGTTGCGCGTCTCTGAGTTCTTACACGATGTCCATAAGCCCTTGCCGTATGTCCACAGTATCGAGTTCTGTAGGCAGCGCCCGCACCACGTGGAGACCCGGGATCCCCAACACCGACAACGCATCCTAGGGAAAGGCCCCCGTCAAGTGTTTGGCGATAATATCTTTGACGTTACGCGGTACTCTCGCCCATGCTCACCACTCTTTCTTTGATTATAAGGCCACACCGCACCGTTTCATAGACGCGGTTTGGTTCCTGAAACATCTACCTAATTCGTTCCGCCATTAAAGAAATGTTCGGCCATCTGAATCACTTCGGACGCAGACCTTGACTGAGTGACCACCAAACGAAGACGGGAAGAGCGATTCCCAGAACAACGAGAACGATACGAAACATAGATAATGCCTTTCGCCGCAACAAAAACAGGAGGAATAACACGACCATCCCAAGTACCATGTAAACAAACAACGGCCACGTGACAGAAGGAGACTTGTCCGAGAGTGGAAGCGGTAGATGTTTGACGAATTTCAGTACTCTGCCCCACTACCTACAAAAATAGTGTGGCTAAAGCGACAAATGTCGCACCCGCGCCGATGGCGTGATCCGTCCATCCACCTGTGCGTACGAGACGAAAACCTAATCGCTTCTTGCCCAAGGGATAAAAGAGAGGCACACCGCCTGACACGAAATCCGCAATCAGGTGCAAGACGTATCCGATCACGAAACCTGTTACCCACCGAGCCAACCCGTGGTTCATCATCCAAAGTCCAGCGGGAACGAGACACGCCAGTCCCGCCAGACTATGCGTCCATGTCCGATGCGAAGTGAACGCCGCGCCGACGCACCACAGGGCAAGTCCAATGCCACCTGCTGTGCTCATTACACCCAGCCCAGCGGCATAGAGAGCCCCCGCTGCGAGTGCCAGAAGCGCTATCTTACGCGCCCAGTTCGCACGCGTGAGCATGGAAAACGTTAGGAAACCCCAAGCTGCCCATTCGAGCGGAGTCAGGGCAATGTGCGCCCATAGAGTGAGACCGATGATCGCGATGAGCAGCAGCAAACGCCCCAGTACTTCTACCTTTTGCGCCAACAGAGAGTGTGACTCGTCTAAGTCAGGGGCGATGCTACCCACTACAGAGGCAACGATGAACTCGGCCGAATGTATCAGGGCTGACCAGTTGCCAGAGGTAATATCGTGCCATGCGGGAATTCCGCTTGATTGCAAAACGACAGGCAGCAGTAGACAAGCTGCGCCCGCACCGACTGCCATGTGTGTTCGTCCGAGCATAGTAAGACTCCTCGATTCATTTTTCACTGCCACAACATTCACTGCTGTTTATCCGACTTATCATCAGTCAATCGCAGTTTCTCGCCCTATCGTAACAGGACAAGAGATTGCCAAGTTTCCATTTCAGTGTCAAAGTAACCTTTGTGCAGTCAATAAGCAGATTGACTGATTCCATACGAAGAAGCGAATCTATGCACGAGTCCATGAACGAGTCAAGCCCCATCTTCTCGGCGAGATGACAGCCGAACTCTCTGGAACGGGGCCTGATATGCTGAATTGGGAGGAGAAGCGCATGGATTTGGATCTGGCCCTTGTGCAAAACCGCATCGAACCCCTGGCGTCCGCCGTTTCCGTAGAGAAGATCATGAAGGGTTTTTCCGCTGATCAAAAATATCGCGTTGCGACACAGGACGGAACTGTGTACCTCTTGCGCGTGAGTTCGCTGTCGCAATGGGCTCGCAAACAAGATGAGTTTCACATCCTGCAACGAATGCAGGATTATCAGGTTCAGTCACCGGTTTCCATCAGCATAGGCCCACTCCCGGATCTGCAACTCTGTTACTATGTGATCTCGTATGTGGAAGGAGAAGACGCGCAGGATGCGCTTTCCGGCTATTCACAGCAGGTTCAATTTGACATCGGCGTGACGGCAGGACGCGATCTGCGCAGGATGCACCGATATCAAGCGCCGCCCGACATCTCGCCTTGGCGTGAGCGTCTCATAAGGAAGCACCGCAAATATGTGGACGCCTACCGTACGAGCGGTATCGTGCTCAAGCACGCCGAAGCAATTTTAACTTTCATCGACGATCATTTGCAATACATCCAGCAAAGCGCTAACTTCTTTCAACACGATGACTTTCATGTCGGCAATCTGATCGTTCGCGACGGCGCGTACTCTGGAGTGATTGACTTCAACCGCTATGACTGGGGAGACCCCATTCACGACATGGTTAAAGTCGGCCTCTTCAGTCGACAGATCAGCGTTCCATTTGCCAATGGGCAGTTGCAAGGTTACTTTGCAGGAGACTTTCATGCTGCTCCGCAGCACCAACAACCGGGAAAAAAATATGCCTTCGGCGATTTTCCGGGAGAGCAGCCTCCGGAACATTTCTGGGAGACGTACGCAGTCTATGTGGCCATGACCGTCATAGCGGCCGTGGTCTGGACACTGCAAATGACGCCTTAACAGATGGGTTCCATGGTGGAACGCTTATATTTGGTGATGGAGGACCACAAACAGTTTACATTGGCCAAACCCGTATGGGCGGAGTAGGGTTTCTGTGTGTCTGTGCAAAACCTCCGCGCTGCACATGTGAATCACGGCTATGGAATCTCGAACACGCCCCCTATTTTCCGATGCGAACTACGGGTATTCATGATCGAATAAGCCATTGTCACGTGATACAATGCTGTGAGAGGTGTCATGAATGACAAACGGCAGTGACATTCGCGTCGTGATCGGCAGTGGCGATTACGCGCACAACAACCCAGGCTGGCTTCATACCCAAAAAGACGAATTGAATCTTCTGCGGCGTGATGTCTGGCTGCGCCGGTTTGCTCCAGGATCGCTGTCGGCCATCTTGGCCGAGCATGTATGGGAGCACCTGACAGAGAACGAGGGAACAAGAGCGGCTCGCATCTGCCATGAATTCTTGAAGCCCGGCGGATACGTGCGCTGCGCGGTGCCTGACGGCTACTTCCCCAATGCGTCGTATCAGCACATGGCGCAAGTGGGCGGTCCACCGGACATCCCCAATCACCCGGTAGCCAGTCACAAAATCGTGTACAACTACCGCACGCTGACCGACGTATTTGCGCGGGCAGGGTTCGAAGTCCGATTGCTGGAGTATTGTGACGAAACGGGAGCATTTCACTCCACAGACTGGGATCCTGCACAAGGGCTCATTTACCGCACGCGGCGCTATGATCAGCGAAACCAAAACGGGCGGCTTGAGTTCGTCTCACTCCTGATCGACGCGGTGAAACCGGGAACCTGCCACTCCATCATGCGCAGATAATAGACCGCGCCAACATCATAAAACCGCGTGACAGGGTACTCCTCGCGCGCATCGACGACCTGAAAATTCGTCTGGCGCAGTTCCTCTGCCGCAAAGTCCAGGTTCCAGTGAGCAAACGCCTCATTCACAGGCGCCTGCAGAAATTCGTTGATGCGTTTGTCATTGCGCCCCCCTCCCCCCGACCTGCTGCGTGGGATGGCTCCATCTCGCAATGACAACCTCAACTGCGGATCGACCGGGTGCCAAATCCTCTGGCGGGTCGCGTTCGATACGTTTCATGGTATGGCAATTCATTGAGGACATCCCAGAACTCATCAAGTAAAACCTCTGGATACACCCGACGCAAGGCCAGTACTTCGTCTCGGCTGAAAAACGCAGCATCGAGCAATACCTGCTCATCTTCCGGCAACTCGGAATCCGATCCCACCACCCGGCGCCACCCAAAACTCGTCGTCCTCTGACTGCTTTTCATAGTTGCATTTGACGAGCAGAACGCGCTGATGATCGTCCGTCACAAAGACTCGTACACCCGGCATTTCACTCTTCCCCCCCAAAGACAGCATGTCCGTCAGATGACTCCGGTTCCGCGTCAACCGCGTTCCAATTGCGTGGTCAGCGATCCAGCAAGGCTTCCGGGATGGCGGGCGAACCAGCGCCGACAATCACGACGAACGATCTCTTATCAGGTTTAACGTTGCAGTAGAATCTCCCCCATCTTCAGAATCTGGCCACTGGTGTTCCATACGGCATTTTGGACCTGATTCTGCTTCACAAGTCAGAACCATCAGCCAAATACTCTCCCACTTCTTCTCCCACTTCTTCTCCCACTTCTTCTCCCACTTCTTCTCCCACTTCTTCTCCCAAATTCTTCGGTCATAGATCCGGCTCGTCAACTGCCCTTCGCCGGGGATATAGACCTCGCAAACCGATTATTCCTTCGTCAGCTTGTCAACTCGATCTAGTTGATTTTTTGTGTGTGGGGCATGATGAAAGTGCAGAGTTTCGCGCAATTCGAAATTCAGATGGGCGTTACACGGAAAATGCCGATCATCGACGGTGAATAATCCTTGAACCCGTACCGTTCATAAAACGGCACAGAACCCTCTGCTGCAAAAAGACCAACGAACGCTTTCTCTGGAGCATGATGCTTTAGATATTCCATCAACGTGTCCAGGATTCTCGCCCCAATACCCTGTTTCTGATACTTCGGAGATACGGCGATATCTTGAATGTAGTAGAATATTGCACCGTCTCCAACTATGCGTCCCATCCCAACAGCTTGCCCATCATGCACCGCTACAACTGCGTAAAACGAATT
>Ga0080006_1190222_pt1 | contig 11786 bp, 10 predicted proteins | sample RS3BMetagenome_FD_69209 | JGI IMG/M metagenome (GOLD analysis project Ga0080006, IMG submission 69209) | Ferric oxide microbial mat and aquatic microbial communities from Rainbow Spring, Yellowstone National Park, USA - RS3B (SPADES... ...
GTTCGTGCTCGTCGCGATATTCGATGGTGAGCGTCGGCATCGGCAATCCTCTCAAGATAACCCAGATCTCCAGGTCATCTCTCATACCACCGGACAATGCCAAAATCGAGAGGGGCACCCGCGTGCAATTTATTCCGTTCCGAGGTGTGACCCCAAGAAGCTCAGCCTGGTCGAGCTGGGCACCCACGCCAAGGTCGCCTTCGTCGTGCGGCCCTGCCGCGGCGACGAGCGGGCGATGGTCGCCGGGCTGCTCCGACACCTCACCCCGGACATGCTTCTGCTGCTGGACCGGGCCTTCTTCAGCTACCAGCGGTGGCGGCAGTTGGAGAGCTGGCTGAGACAATGTCTCCTCGGCCCGACCGAAGGCCGCCAAGACCGGCATAATCAGCATAATTCTACAGATATCATCATAAGACTGATTATCGGACGTGCCCCGAGAGGCCCGACAAGGGGCCTTTTCGCCAGATTGGGTCCCAACGAAATGGACATACGACCGACGGAATGAGGACATGTGGGGGTGCCAAATAGCGTTGAAGAAAAGGTGCCAAATAGTTCTGAACTTAACATATTACAAATATTGCGTTTATTACGCCTGGGCTCTATGATCCAGCAAGAAGCCGATTCATTCTCCGGAGCCGACCCATGACCCGGCGAACCCCCGACGGACCACAGGCCACAACCGCCCCGACCGAGAACGATCGCCGGCTCGCGGGCGAGGCCAGCCGACGCCTCGCCGCATTCCCCGCGACCGCCACCCGCCTGGAGATCCACGCGGACAGCCAGCCCGAGGACGTCGTCGAGATCCCTGCCGCCGTCCTACCGCTGCTCCGCCAGCTCCTCGACCAGATCGCCGGGGGCTGGGCTACTGACATGGAGCCGGTCCTCGCCGTCTACTAATCCTGGGGTAAAGACTCCAGTGGGCTCACTCGACTCGGAAGGTTGACGCTCCCGACATACCGTCGCGCCGGGCAAAAATTCCCAGGAACAATCTCGCCATCTTCCTGGACCGACTTCTTTCGGCGGTATGGGATCTGGCTTACACTGGCCGCCAAAGATCAGTCATGGGTGAATGATTCCCCCGGGATCGGCCGCGACGCCGCAGTCAAGGGGGTGCTTGGGGAAGTTGATGTCGAACACGCCGATGACCCCTTACCACGTCTGCTACTACGCACACGAGCTGACCCGTCGCAGCGCCTCCGACAGTATCGAGAAACTGGGGTCCTCGCTCTTCAACGCCACCGTCGACCTCAACCCCCACCAGCTCGACGCCGCCTTGTTCGCCTTCCGCTCCCCCCTCTCGCGGGGGGCGATCCTGGCCGACGAGGTGGGCCTCGGCAAGACCATCGAGGCCGGCCTGGTCATCAGCCAGCTCTGGGCCGAGCGGAAGCGGCGGATCCTGGTCATCGCCCCGGCGATCCTCCGCAAGCAGTGGGCCCAGGAACTCGCCGACAAATTCGCCATCGACTCCCAGGTCATCGACACCAAGGAGTTCAAGGCGGCCCAGAAGGCGGGCCAGCGACCCCTGGAGCCCAGGGATCGCGTCGTGATCGTCTCGTACCACTTCGCCGCCGCCAGGGGGGCGGAGCTGACCTCGACGCCCTGGGACCTCGTTGTCATCGACGAGGCCCACCGGCTCCGCAACGTCTACAAGCCCAAGAACAAGATCGCCAACGCCATCAAGGAGGCGATCCGGGGGCGGCCGGCCCTCCTGCTCACCGCCACCCCGCTCCAGAATGACCTCCTGGAACTCTACGGACTGGTGAGCGTCCTTGACGAGCACCTCTTCGGCGACATCGAGGCGTTCAAGGCCCGATACATGCGCGGGCCGGTCGCCGACCGCCAGATCGGCGACCTCCGCGAGCGGCTGGCTACCATCTGCAAGCGGACCCTCCGGCGGCAGGTCACGGAGTTCATCCGATTCACCGAGCGGAAGGCCCTCACCCAGGACTTCACCCCCACCGAGGGGGAGCAGCGGCTCTACGACCAGATGTCGGAGTATCTCCAGCGGGAGTCGCTCAACGCCCTCCCCTCGGGCCAGCGGATGCTCATGACGATGGTCCTCCGCAAGCTCCTGGCCTCGTCCACCTATGCCATCGCGGGAACTCTCGAAAGGCTCGCCGACCGACTGGCGGCTTCCTCGGCCGCCATCGAGGCCACCGAGACCCTGGCCGACTTCGAGGGCGTCGACGAGCTGGTCGACGAGTGGGACGATGAGGACGAAGACCAGGCGGGGCCGGGCGAGGGGCAAGGCTCGGTCCGTAATTCGGCCGTGATCGAGGCCGAGGTCCGTGAGCTGAAGGGGTACGGCCAGCTCGCCGCCTCGCTCACCGTCAACGCCAAGGGCGAGGCCCTGCTCAAGGCGTTGGAGCTGGGGTTCGCCAAGATGGCCGAACTCGGCGCGGCCCGCAAGGCGGTCATCTTCACCGAGTCCCGGAGGACCCAGTCGTACCTGATCGACCTCCTCGGCAAGAACGGCTACGCGGGCAAGGTCCTGACCATCAACGGGATCAACTCCGACGACCGTTCCGGGGCGATTTACAAGGACTGGGTCAAGCGGCACGATGGTGAAGCCGTCGTGACCGGCAACAAGACCGTGGACCTCCGGGCCGCCCTGGTCGAGCACTTCCGCGACAAGGCCGAGATCCTCATCGCCACCGAGGCGGCCGCGGAGGGGGTCAATCTTCAGTTCTGCTCGCTGGTCGTCAACTACGACCTGCCCTGGAACCCCCAGCGGATCGAGCAACGGATCGGCCGATGCCACCGCTACGGCCAGAAGCATGAGGTCGTGGTCATCAATTTCCTCAACCGGGCCAACGCCGCCGACCAGCGGGTCTTCGAGCTGCTCTCGGAGAAGTTCCGCCTGTTCGACGGCGTCTTCGGCTCCTCCGATGAAGTCCTGGGGGCCCTGGAAACCGGTGTGGACTTCGAGCGGCGGATCGCCGACATCTACCAGTCGTGCCGGACCGAGGCGGAGATCGACGCGGCCTTCAACGGGCTCCGCGCCGAGCTGGACGACCAGATCACCGCGAGGATGGCGGACACCCGGACCAAGCTCCTGGAGAACTTCGACGAGGACGTCCACCTGAAGCTCCGCCTGAACCTGGAAGAGAGCCGGAACTACCTCGGCAAGCTCGAGCGGTGGCTCTGGGCGGTCACCCGCCACGGGCTCGACGGTTCGGCCCAATTCCACGAGGAGGACCTGGCCTTCGACCTGGAGCGGACCCCGGACGGCTGCGAATCGGTGCCCGCCGGCCGCTACCAGTTCGCCAAGCGGGCCCAGCAGGCGGACGGCCCCCACGCCCTGCCCTACCGGATGGGGCACCCGCTGGCCGACCACGCCGTCGGGCTTGGCCTGGGGCTCAAACCCTCGACCGCGTCGATCGTCTTCGACTACTCGGCCCACCCGGGCAAGATCGGCGTCGTGGAGGCCCTGATCGGCCGCTCGGGCTGGCTGGCCCTGGTCCGGATGACGGTCAAGGCGCTGGAGGACGAGGACCGCCTGGTCTTCGCCGCGATCGACGCCGACGGCCGGCCGATCGATGCCGAGGTGGCGGCCAGGCTGTTCCAGGTCGACGGCCGCGTCGAGGGCCCGGCCGAGATTCCGACTGCCCTGGCCGGGATTCTCGGCGAGCACATGGCCCACAGCCAGGGTGTGATTCTGGCCGCGATCGGCGACCGTAACGGGCGGTTCTTCGAGGAGCAGATCGACAAGCTCGACCGCTGGGCCGACGACCTCAGGAACGGTCTGGAGTTCGAGATCAAGGATCTCGACGCCGCCATCAAGCAGGCCAACCGCGAGGCCCGGCTCGCCCCCTCGCTGGCCGCCAAGCTCGACTTGCAGCGAGGTAAGGCCGACCTCGAAGCCCGGCGGCGAAACAAGCAGCGGGCCCTCTTCGACGCCCAGGACGAGATCGAGGCCCGCAAGTCGACCCTGCTCGGCGAGGTCGAGGCCCGGCTCAAGCAGACCGTCGAGGTCGTGGACATTTTCACGATCGGCTGGGAGGTGGTTTAATGGAGGGGTCGAAGCTCACAACCTCGATAGGAGCCGTCGCCATGACTCGCCAGGCCATCCTCGATCGCCTGAACGCCGAGGCCCCCGCGTTGAAGCAGAAGTACGCGGTCAAGTCGCTCGCCGTCTTCGGCTCGATGGCCCGGGGCGATGATCATGAGGGCAGCGATGTCGATGTCCTCGTCACCTTCGAGACCGGGCAAACGCCGGGGCTCGCCTTCTTCGCCTTGCAAGACGAGCTGTCGGCGATTCTCGGCCGGACCGTGGACCTGAATACCCCGGCCAGCCTCAGCCCTTATTTCCGGGACCAGGTCCTTCGCGAGGCCGAGGTTGTTCAATGACCCCGGACAAGGACCCGATCCGCCTCCGTCACATGCGAGACGCGGCGCGCGAGGCGATCGACCTGTTCCGCGAGAAGTCACGCGCCGACCTCGACCGCGAGCGACTGCTCAACCTGGCGATGGTCCGCCTGATGGAGATTGTCGGCGAGGCCGCCGCCCGGGTCTCTCCCGAATTCCGGTCCGGACACCCCGAGATCCCCTGGCCGCTCATCGTCGGTCTTCGCAACCGCCTCATCCACGGCTATGATTCGGTGGACTTCGACATCCTCTGGGCCGTCCTGACCGCCGACTTGCCCCCGCTCGTCGCCGATCTGGACCGGCTGATCGGCGGGTCGTCCCCCTCGGAACCTCTGCCATGACTCGCCAGGAAATCCTCGATCGCCTGAACGCCGAGGCCCCCGCGTTGAAGCAAAAGTACGCGGTCAAGTCGCTCGCCGTCTTCGGCTCGATGGCCCGGGGCGACGATCACGAGGACAGCGACGTCGACGTTCTCGTTGAGTTCGAGGGCAAGGGCACGTTCGACAACTTCATGGGTCTCAAGCTCGACCTGGAGGATCTGTTCGGCAGGCGGGTCGACCTGCTCACGCCCAGGTGTCTCTCGCCCGCCATGAAAGAAACCATCGATAAGGAGGCCCTCCTTGCCTCGTAAGATCGAGGAGCGGATCGACGATATCATCCGCTCGTGTGAAAAGATCGTCCGGTTCACTTCGGGGATGACGAGGGACGAACTGTTCGAGCAAGAAGTCGTCCTGGACGCGGTCCTGCGGAACATCGAGATCATCGGCGAGGCATCGAAGAACTTGCCCGAGACCACACGCTCCCGAATGCCTGGAATCGATTGGAGGAAGATCGCCGGGATGCGGGACTGGATCGCCCATGTCTACTACCGGGTCGATGACGATATCGTCTGGGATACCGTCGAATCCAAGGTCCCGGATCTACTCCGGACCCTGCAAGCCTTCAAGGACCAGAACCAGCCATGAGCGGGAAGACCAAGTTGGAACTGACCTGGATCGGCAAGGATCACCGCCCCCGGCTGGAGCCGCGAATCCTCCTCGAAGACCCCGAGAAGTCGTATCACGCCGCCCAGGCCGTCGGCGAGAACGACCTCTTCGACAACCGGCTCATCTTCGGGGATAACCTGCTGGCGTTGAAGGCGCTGGAGCAGGAGTTCACTGGCCAAATCGCCTGTGTATACATCGATCCGCCGTACAATACCGGTGCCGCTTTTGAACATTACGACGACGGCGTGGAGCATTCGCTATGGCTTTCATTATTGCGCGATCGTATTGAAATAATCAAACGCTTACTCAATGACAAGGGAACGGTCTGGATTAACATTGATGATAATGAATGTCACTATTTGAAAATTGTATGCGACGAGATTTTCGGCCGACTCAACTTTGTAGCCTCGGTGATCTGGGAGAAGGCGGATTCACCAAGGAACTCCGCACGCCAATTCTCAAGCGATCATGATTACATCTTGATATACTCAAAGAGTCCATCTTGGACGCCGAGACGTCTTCCCCGAACAGAGGCTGCAAATTCAATTTACTCAAATCCCGATGGTGATCCACGCGGCCCTTGGTTACCAGGTGATCCTTATGCGAACAAGCCTTATTCCAAAGGGCGATATTCGATCTCTGGGCCATCCGGTCGGACTTTCGAGCCACCTCCCGGAAGATACTGGCGAATCTCCGAGGAAAAGTTACGTGAGCTTGATGCTGATGGGCGCATCTGGTGGGGACCAAACGGAAGCGCTCGTCCTAGCATAAAGCGATATGTGAATGAGGTTTCCGATCTCGTTCCAAGAACATTGTGGTCAAAAGAAGAAGTAGGTAGCAATCGAAGCTCCAAGAACGAAATGCGGTTGCTATTTCCCGGCGACTCGTCTTTTGAGACGCCGAAACCTGAGCGATTGATTGAGCGAATTGCACAGATTGCAACCATGCCCGGTGACTGGATTCTCGACTCCTTCGGCGGTTCCGGCACAACCGCTGCCGTCGCCCACAAGATGGGCCGACGCTGGATCATGGTCGAACTCGGCGACCACTGCCACACTCACATCATCCCCCGGCTCAAGAAGGTCATCGACGGCGACGACCCCGGCGGGATCACCGAGGCGGTCGGCTGGAAGGGCGGCGGCGGCTTCCGCTATTTCCGCCTGGCCCCGTCGCTCCTCGAAAAGGACAAGTGGGGCCAGTGGATCATTAACCGCGAGTACAACGCCGTCATGCTCGCCGAGGCGATGTGCAAGCACGAGGGGTTCACCTACGCCCCGAGCGAGACCGTCTACTGGCAACAAGGCCACTCGACCGAACGCGACCACATCTACACCACGACCCGGACCCTCACCCGCGAGCAACTGGCCGACCTCAACGACGAGGTCGGCGAGGGCCGCTCGCTCCTGGTCTGCTGCAAGGCGTTCCTCGGCCGGCCCGACGACCTGGCCCACCTCACCGTCAAGAAGATCCCCAAGGCGGTCCTGACCCGGTGCGAGTTCGGCAAGGACGACTATAGCCTGAAGGTCGCCAGCCTCCCCTCCGCGCCCGCCGTCGCCCCCGACGACACCCCGCCACCGCCCCCGAAGAAGTCGCGGAAGAAGCCCGACGGACCGACCCTGTTCTGAGACAACGTCGCCTTGTCATCTCGTCGGATGGGTCGAGCCTCGGGCGAGCCCCACCCGACGTTCCGTTTCCGCAGCGCTCGTTAAAGGTCCCGCCCCGAAATCTCCGCTCCTGGCCCCAAAAACTGTGCTAGGCCGGGCCGGATTTCACGAAGATATCAGGAACGATCATCCGAAAGTCGCTCTCGAAAGGGTGAAAGCGTGGCGATGATGAAACCCGACCGATCGAACCCAATCGAGCCTGTGCCGGATCGAAGCCAATTGGCCCCGCGACGGATCGAACCCAATCAGGGCTCGCAACGGAACGAACCCAATCGGGTTGCAGACGGAACGAACCCAATCGGGTTGGAGACGGATCGAACCCAATCGGGCCTCGCGACGGATCGAACCCAATCGGGCCTCGCGACGGATCGAACCCAATCAAGCCTGTGCCGGAACGAACCCAATTGGCCTCGCGACGGATCGAACCCAATCCGGTCCATGACGGATCGAACCCAATCCGGTCCATGACGGAACGAACCCAATTGAGAGTGACCCCTCGATGAGCATCCGCACCGTCAACGCGATCAGCGGCCGACTGAGCCTCCGCTCGCCCCAGCGGGACTCCCTCGAAATCCTCGACCGGATCACCGAGGTCGTCGACCTGGGCAAGCGGGCCGACCCGAAGGCCGCGCTCGACCTGATCCGCTCGGAATACCCCGGCGTCACCGACTTCGAGCGCGAGTTCCCCTCGCTCTGCTTCGCCCTGGCCACCGGCGTCGGCAAGACCCGGCTGATGGGGGCCTTCATCGCCTACCTCCACCTCGAACGCGGCCTCAACGACTTCTTCGTCCTCGCCCCCAATCTAACCATCTACGAGAAGCTGAAGCAGGACTTCACCCCCAACTCGGCCAAGTACGTCTTCCGGGGGCTGGGCGAATTCTCGACCGAGGGGATCGAGCTGATCACCGGCGACGACTACGAGGACGGCCGGGGGGTCCGCAAGGACACCCTCGAAGGCTTCCGCCGCGGAATCCACATCAACGTCTTCAACATCGCCAAGATCAACAGCGAGGTCCGGGGCGGCCGGGCCCCGAGGATCAAGAAGCTCCGCGAGTACGTCGGCCAGTCCTACTTCGAGTATCTGTCGAGCTTGCAGGACCTCGTCCTGATCATGGACGAGTCGCACCGCTACCGGGGCGGCGCCGGGGTTAAGGTCCTCAACGAGTTACGCCCCGTCCTGGGGCTGGAGCTGACCGCCACGCCGCAGACCCAGGAGGGGACCAGGACGGTCGCCTTCAAGAACGTCATCCTCGACTACAAGCTCGCCCGGGCAATGGCCGACGGGTTCGTCAAGGAACCGGCGATCGCCACCAAGCAGAACTTCCGGGTCGAGGATTACAAGGACGACCCTGACGGCCTGGAGCTGGTCAAGCTGAAGGACGGAGTCTGCCTTCACGAGGACACCAAGGCCGAGCTGAAGGTCTACGCCGAGCAGCACGACCGCCCGTTCGTGAAGCCCTTCATGCTGGTGGTGACCCGCGACATCGCCCACGCCAGGCGGGTTGTTGAGATCATCAAGCAGGACGACTTCTTCAACGGCGATTACCGCGACAAGGTCATCACCGTCCACTCCGCCCAGTCCGGCGAGGAGAAGGAGGAGACCGTCGCCGCGCTGCTCTCCGTCGAGTCGCCCGCCAACCAGACCGAGATCGTCGTCCACGTCGACAAGCTCAAGGAAGGCTGGGACGTGACCAACCTCTACACGATCGTCCCGCTCCGCAAGGCCGACTCGCGGACCCTGGTCGAGCAGTCGATCGGCCGGGGGCTCCGCCTCCCCTACGGCCAGAGGACCGGCGTCAAGGCCGTGGACCGCCTGACCATCATCGCCCACGATAACTTCCAGGAGATCATCGACGAGGCGAGCAAGCCCGGCTCGTCGATCAACTTCAAGCTCCAGACCGTCGTCATCGGCGAGGACGTCGCGGCCGAGCGCAAGGTGGCCCGGACCGTCGCGACCAGTCTCGAGGTCGAGATCGCCGGGACTGACCCGACCAGGCCCGGTGTGGCCAGGTCCGCCAACGGCCGACCGGTCCCCTTCGCAACCCCGGCCGAGCAAGGCGTCGCCCGGGCGACCATTGACGCCATCCGGACCTTCGAGCGGGACCCGGGCCGGGTACCGAACATCGAGTTTCTGACGCAACCTGCGATACAGGCCGAACTGATCAAGAAGGTTGCCGCCGCCGTCGCACCGAAGCAGATGGAGTTCGCGGGAGTCGTCGACGCTCCCGACATCCCCGCCATCGTGGCTCGCGCGACCGCTCTTCTCATAGAGAGGACGATCGGCATCCCCCGGATCTACCTGCTCCCCAAGGGCGAGGTGACGACCGGCTTCGACGACTTCGACCTTGACTCCACGGGCGTCAACTTGCAGCCGGTCGACCAGTCGATCCTGCTCCACGAGATCCGCACCGGCGATCGCGAGCTGCTCCAGGATCGCGGCCTGCCGCAGATCGAGGAACGCCTCGAAGACGAACTGGTCAAACGTCTCATCGATTACGATGACATCGACTACGACGAGCAATCCGACCTGCTCTACAAGCTCGCCGGCCAGATGACCGGCCACTTGCGGTCCTATCTCCCCGACGAGGACGCGGTCGCCAACGTCCTGCTCCACAACCGCCAGAAGCTCGTCGACCTGATCTACGCCCAGATGGGCAAGCACCGATGGCAGCACGCCGCCGGCTACGAGGCGACCGCCCGTTGCGGCTTCGAGGTCGTCAAGTCGGTGACGTACTCCGCACCGGAGAGCGAATCCGTCCGCGACTTCCGCCAGGCCCCCACCCCGCTCCACGAGATCCCCCGGATGCTCTTCGGCGGCTTCTCCCGGTGCCTCTACCCGGTCCAGAAATTCAGCTCCGATCCCGAACGCCGTTTCGCGGTCCTCCTGGAGAACGAGCCGGAGGACCTGAAGTGGTACAAGCCCGCCCGCGACCAGTTCCGGATCGAGTACCGGGCTGGGCAGTCCTACGAGCCCGACTTCGTGGTCGAGACCGCGACCCACAAGTACCTGATCGAGCCCAAGCGGGCCAACGAGGTCGACGACCCGGAGGTCCGGGCCAAGGCCCGAGCGGCGGTCGAGTGGTGCCGCCATGCCACCGCCCACGGCCTCGAACACGGCGACAAGCCCTGGTCCTACCTCCTGATCCCGCACGACGCCATCAAGGCCAGCGCCACCTTGCAGGGCCTGGCGGCGACCTACACCCGCCGGCCCGAACCCGAGGCCGCTCCGCGACCCCTGACGATGGCCACCGCCTGAACGGAGACGCCGATGCCCGAGCTTTCCGAGACCGACATCCTGGGATACCCCGAGCTGGAGCCCGAGGTCGACGCCATCGACGCCGAGGGGACCGACGACCGACCGGTCTCCAGCCAGCCCTACGACTGGACGATCTCGACCCTCCGCGACAAGTACGACAAGGGCCAGGTCGATCTCCAACCCCAGTATCAGAGGGAATACGTCTGGGACCTCAAGCCGGAACTCCCCTCGCGGCTCGTCGAGTCGCTCCTGCTGGAGATCCCCATCCCGCCGATCTACTTCGGCAAGGTCCCCGGCGGCAAGCTGGAGGTCATCGACGGCCAGCAACGCCTGACCACCCTGATCCGCTTCGTCGGCAACGACTTCCCGCTCCAGCGGCTCCAGCGGATGAGCAGCCTCAACGGTAAGCGATTCCGCCAGCCGCCGGCGAAGGTCTAGCTCGCCGCCGAGCAGATCCGCGAGTCGTACCTGTTCTATCTGCTGACCAATCCCCAGGTCCGCCTGGCAATCTCCCGCCAGCCCGCCGGCAAGACCGCGACCAGGGTCCGCTGGACCGGCTTCCGCGATCAGGTCAAGGAGATCCTCGACGGGACGATCGTCGAGCCCCGTTTCTTCGCCTACGAATACCGCAAAGAGTTGTACGACGACAGCTCGACCTGCCAGCTCTGCAAGAACCAGATCCACACCTTCGAGGACAGCACCGTCGATCACATCCATCCCTACAGCAAGGGAGGCAAGACCACCCCGGAAAATGCCCAGTTGGCCCAACGCAGTTGCAATGCTCGCAAGTGCGCCAACATCAACTGATCGAATTCGTTCGATCGAATCGGTTGGCCTGGATCGACAGGAGATTGATTCAAACCGCTTACCGCTCATCGAGCCGCCTCCAGCTCCGCCAAGGCCAGGTCCCAACGTTCTCGGGTCCAGCTCGGGTCATGACGACGAACTTGAGGAAATGGGTCGCCCGGATACCTCGCCGCCGCGAAGGCTCGACGGAACTCGATGATCATCCGGGCATCCGCCGAGAGGACCGGAACCACCGAACGCCGCAACGCCGACGACGCCAACCGGGGCGGCTCCGGGCCTCGCAAGAACGCCTTGATCCGCGCCACGGCCCGATCCTCGTCCTCCTGCGTGACGTATCGCCAGCTCCCCGTCCGCACCAGCCACGCGAACAAACCCGGCGGATTCCCCCGGCCGATCGCCAGGGCATGCTCGGCCGCCCCGACGAACCGGAGCCGGTCGGCCTCGCTGGGACCGACGTGCTTGCGGGCGATGGCCTGGCCGAGCAGATCGAGGAGTCGGCCGGTGTCCTTGAGGTCCTCGGACCGGACGTCGTCCAGCCTCGGGGCCGGGAGGGTCTTTTTTTCGTCTTCTGGGCCTTTGCTGGAAAAACCAGTCGGGCCCCCGGCGGGTTCCTGGTTTTGAATTCTCTCCCGAAGGGGATCCCGGTCTGATCCAGGAGGTGGCAAAGCCGGACCGTCGGCGGGGGGGGGGGGGGGCAAACTGGGC